>ERZ810521.41-NODE-41-length-83799-cov-16.2719_pt1 | contig 83799 bp, 56 predicted proteins | sample MGYA00520331_ERZ810521 | MGnify/ENA primary metagenome ERZ810521 (study PRJEB31588, sample SAMN03399029) | human gut metagenome | study: EMG produced TPA metagenomics assembly of the PRJNA231909 data set (A prospective, longitudinal analysis of the... | reverse complement strand
TGACGAACAGGACGAAGAGAGCCAGCAGACCTCCGCAGAAGATGAAGAGGTACTGAGCCTTCAAACCCTTGAACTCGACCGGACGGCCGATACCCTTGTTTATCGGGTATTCAGCCATACATTGTTTATTAAAGGAAGAATGAGCGCAGGATAGTGGCGGCGACAATCAAGAAGATACAAGCCCCGAACCACGAGGCGGCGGTCTTCGAGGTGTCCGGGTCTCCAGACGAGAATTTTCCGTACACTTTCACGCCACCGATAAGCCCGACTACCGCGCCGATGGCGTAGATTAATTTCGTGCCGGGGTCGAAATACGAACTCACCATAGAGGTGGCTTCGTTGATGCCTGCCAGACCGTTTCCCTGTGCGAAAGCGGAGGCGGTTGCGGCAATCATAAGTGCCGCAGCGATGATTAACTTTTGTCTGATGTTCTTGTTCATAAACTGTTCTTTTTTGTGCCGTCCAAAGGGTGGATAGTCCTTTTTCGGGCGGTTGATACTTTGTTTCTTTACTTTGGTTTAGTGGTTGCCTGTTTGTTTCTACGGACTTGGGCGTCTCCGTTGCGGGTTGGCTGTACCTTGTACCGCCGTGCGCGTGGGTGTCGTCATTTTACGTTTTCATTTCCATTCTTTTTTAGTTGTTATACATAGTTTCGGAAGTCGAACTCCTCGATGTTGTCGGGAATCACGAACACCTTTTCCTTTTGTTGTGTCACGGTCATGTTCACCGTGTCCACGAAAACTGCCATCGCCTTTGCAAGCCTCTCGCTCATTGCTTCATCGGTCAGGCGTTCCGTTATTCTTGTGAAAAGCTCTGTCCCGTCCAGTTCCGTCATGACCTTTCCGGCGTGTCGCATTTCCTCATCGGATGGTGATTCCTTCCATATGGTGTGTACTGCCATGTCAATATCCTCGAAGCTACTTCCCGAAGCCTGCTTTTTGTCAGGTTCTTCATCCTCCGGTTTATCTTCTCCGTACTCCAGTTCCGAGGGCGGGATGCTCGTGAAGGTTTCATCGAGTTTGTCCTCCGGTACTTGTGTCGGGCGTGAGACGGTTTCCGTGTTTCCGTCGTCAAAAGTAGCCTCTTCCTCCGACAGCTCAATGCCTTTTTCCGAAGTGGCGGCTTCTTGCGTCGGTATGGCAGCGGTTGTCCGGGTCGATGCCATCTTGAAACGGCTCTTGCCAATGATGTCCGAGGTGTCTGCGTGAGGTATTTCCTTATCCTTTCCTTGCTCTGCCACCGTACTGTCCAATGACCGCCACAGCCCGGCAATATGTCTGAAGAAACGGATGAGCTTCGTGTCCATGATGCGGTCATAGAACAGCAGAAACAGAAACCACACGTTGCAAGCAACCGATACGATTAAAAACGCCTTTGTCATAATCTTACTTTTTGGGCGTTTTCAATCTGTTCCATGTACTGCTGCCCGTATTGTCGGAAATGGTCGCGGAGGATGTTATCCACAAACTTGCCGATGCTCAAACCGTTTCCCATCCGACTGGTAACGATAGCGACTTTCTCATGAATTTCTCGGCTGATGTATATACATTGCCGCGTTTTGATTTCCGATGCTTGCAGGAAAGTCGAGAGCGGTTTGTCTCTGCCTTTATCCTTGCGGAAGTCAACGTCGGTATTTTCCTGCCCGTAGTCGGTTACACACTTTGCTGCACGGACAGCGGTTCTTTCACTCTTTCCTGTTTGCAGACACTCAGCCTGACGGTTCTTCTTTGTTCTTTTCATACTTCTTTGTTGTTTTTGAGTGTTTATAAATTATAGGATTCCATGTGCCGTTTGAACGATTCGGCTATCTCGTCTTGGAACAGCGTGAAATGGTGTGTCAGCACGTTGTCAAGAAATGCCGCGATAGTCACTTCGTTGCCTCCGATTACATGAAGCATCTTCTGTATGCGGTCGTGGTACTCCTTGCGGATATAGACCTGCTTGCCGAGCCTTGCCGTGATATTGGAACCGCATATGAATACTGTGTCATAATCCAATTTTTCCGGCTTGCTGTTCCTGCGCCTGCGTTCCGGCTCCTCTTTGGAGTGCGAGGCAGGTGGAGAAACGGCTTCTTGTATCGCTTCTTTCGGAGGTGGGACAGGAGCGTTCCCGTCCGTGCTTCTCGCTTCCGGCGGAATGCTTGTATCGTCCAGTCGAAATGAGTTGATTACGGCTTCGCTGTCGATGTCCTCGATTCTTGTTTTCTTTGCCATGCCGTTCAGTTTTTGATGATGCCGAGAATCTCATCGACGAGTTTGTCGAGGTTGCTGCCGCGTACCAGTATTTTGTCCGCCGGAAACGCCGTGGAGCGGAATACCGCCTTGCGTTCTGCCGCCGTCTCCTTGCGGAAGCGCTTACTGTCCGGCAGATGTGTTTCCAGAATGGGCAGGGCGAACTCGGCACAGACCTTGTCGTATGCCTTGTAAAGTTCAGTCTTTTCGCGTCCGTCCACCATGTTCCACACGAGGTAAATCCCTTTGATGCCGGACTTGCCCGTGCTTATCATCTGTTCGTTGATGACAGTGGCGAACTTGATGGAACTCTCCATCACCACACGGTCGGCGATGATGGGCGTGAAGATATAGTCCATTTGGGAAATGGTCTGCACCACATCGGCATTGTTGATTGTTCCCGGCAGGTCGAAGAACACGAAATCGAGGTCGGGCTGCGCTGCCACCAGATTTTCGGCGGTCTTTACCGCATCTTCCGCACGGCTGCATCTGATGGTGTACGGGTTCTTCTTCAGTCGTTTGAGCTGCTCATACGCCAGCACCTTGTAATGCCCGTCCTCCATGACGGCTTTCATGTCACGCTTGCGCATGTCATGGATACTGTACTGCGGGAAATCGCAGTCCACCACGGCTACGTTGTAGCCTTTCACATAGTGCAGATAGCTTGCTACAAGCACTGTCAGGGTTGTCTTACCCGCTCCACCTTTCTGCGTGGAGATTGCCACATAAGTTGCTTCTTTCATTTTTTTGATAATTTATTTGGTTATACATCTGTCCGGTGGCAGTAGCGTATTGTCATTAGTACGTACGCACGCACTCCCATTCATTTATTTATTCACTCCTTAATCCGGCTGTGCCTGCGGGTATTCATCGGTTTGTCCAACCGTCCATGCTTTTATCCGTCCGCACGGACGTGTGCTTGGAAAACTATCTGAATACATACACCTGTTTTCAACCGTTTGGATTGATGCCCGGATTGCTGTCCGAACATCTGGCGGAAGGAGTGTATTTTCAGTCCCACATCCGAATCACACTGCAAATAAACAAGGATATTTTGGAACTTGTATCACTTCTCCGGCAAGTGGCAGCACGTTGCGCCGGTTGACACTGATTGTCCGGGTCAAGCCTCTGTCCGACATCGCTTTAAGGGCGTAACTTTGCACCTGAACGGCAGGGTACGCCGCAGGTGGCGCAGCCCGGAGTTTGAAAGAAATCATCCCCAATCCGTCCCCAACGGATTTTTATGTTCACCTGAACATAGCAAGGTATGTTTTCAGCCGCTCAAAATATTTTGAGCATCCCGGAAAACGCCTTGCCCTTGCAGGGGGCGGGCTTACCCTCCGAAGTCGGGAAGCCTCTCAAACCTACGGTGTCTGTGCCATGAGGCGGCGGCTTATGCCGTCAAACCGCTAAATCCAAAGTAATATGAGTGAAAAAAAAAGAAACAAAGGCGGGAGAAATCCCAAACTCGATCCGGCGGTGTTCAGATACACCGTCCGTTTCAGCGAGGAGGAACACAACCGTTTCCTCTCCATGTTCGAGAAGTCGGGCGTTTACGCCAAGTCGGTTTTCCTGAAGGCGCACTTCTTCGGGCAACCGTTCAAGGTACTGAAAGTGGATAAAACGCTGGTGGATTACTACACCAAGCTATCTGATTTTCATGCGCAATTCCGCGCAATAGGCACGAACTACAACCAAGTCGTGAAGGAACTGAGGCTGCATTTTTCCGAGAAAAAGGCGATGGCGTTGCTCTACAAACTGGAGCAACAGACCGTCGAACTCGTGAAACTGAGCCGCCAGATTGTGGAACTGTCTAAAGAGATGCAGGAAAAATGGTCGCAAAAATCAGCGTAGGAAACTCGTTGTACGGCGCACTTGCCTACAACGGGGAGAAGATCAACAAGGAGGAAGGGCGGCTGCTGACGACCAACCGCATCTACAATGACGGTACGGGAACGGTGGACATCCGCCGGGCGATGGAGGACTTCCTCGCCCTGATGCCCGTGCGGTCGAAGGTGGAGAAGCCGGTGGTGCATATCTCGCTCAACCCGCATCCCGACGATATGCTGACCGACACCGAGCTTCAGGACATCGCGCGGGAGTATCTGGAGAAGATGGGCTTCGGCAACCAGCCCTATATGGTGTACAAGCATGAGGACATAGACCGCCACCACCTGCATATCGTGACGGTGCGGGTGGACGGGGACGGCAGGAGCATAGACACCCGGAACAACTTTTACCGTAGCAAGCAGATAACCCGCGAGCTGGAACGGAAATACGGGCTGCATGACGCGGAACGGAAAAGCCGCCGTACCGATATGCCGCTGCATAAAGTGGATGTTTCGGCGGGCGATGTGAAGAAACAGGCGGGGAATGTGGTAAAGGAACTTAACCGCCGTTACCGTTTCCAGACGATGGGCGAATACCGCGCCCTCCTTTCCTTATATAATATGACGGTGGAGGAAGCGCGGGGCAACGTGCGCGGACGGGAATATAATGGGCTGGTCTATTCCGTTACGGACGACAGTGGCAACAAGGTCGGCAATCCTTTCAAGTCCTCGCTCTTCGGGAAGTCCGTCGGCTATGATGCCGTACAGAGAAAGTTCGCCCGTTCAAAAACGGAAATCAAGGACAGAAAACTCGCCGACATGACGAAGCGCACCGTCCTTTCCGTACTGCAAGGCACGTATGACAAGGAGAGGTTCATTGCCACACTCAAGGAGAAAGGTATTGACACCGTGCTGCGCTATACGGAGGAAGGACGCATCTACGGGGCAACGTTCATCGACCACCGAACAGGATGCGTGTTGAACGGCTCACGCATGGGCAGGGAACTGTCCGCCAACGCCTTGCAGGAACACTTCACGCTGCCATACGCCGGACAGCCGCCGGTTCCGCTTTCCATTACCACGGAGGGTCAGGAGGAAACGCAAGCTCCGTCCACTTCCGAATACGGAAGGGACTTGGACGGCATGGGCTTGTTCTCTCCCGAAGGCCCGGCAGTGGACGCCGAGGAGGAAGCCTTCATCCGGGCGATGCAGCGCAGGAAGAAAAAGAAGAAGCGCAAGGGCTTGGGAATGTAATCAGTCAGACAAAGTATCAACAATCAAAACAATTTCAAGGTATGTCACAACAAGAAGACGATTTGAGGGCATTGGCGAAAATCATGGATTTTCTGCGTGCCGTGAGTATTATTTTAGTGGTCATGAACGTGTACTGGTTCTGTTATGAAGCCATACGGCTCTGGGGTGTGGACATCGGTGTGGTGGACAGGATACTGATGAACTTCAACCGCACGGCGGGGCTGTTCCGTTCCATCCTCTACACGAAACTATTTGCCGTCCTCCTGCTTGCCCTGTCCTGTCTGGGGACAAAGGGCGTGAAGGGCGAGAAAATCACGTGGGGGAAAATCTGGGCGGTCCTTGCCGTGGGCTTCGTGCTGTTCTTCCTCAACTGGTGGATACTGGCCCTGCCATTGCCGGTGGAGGCGGTGACGGGACTGTATATCCTGGCCGTTGGCGCGGGCTATGTATTCCTGCTGATGGGCGGTCTGTGGTTGAGCCGCCTGTTGAAGCACAACCTCATGGATGATGTGTTCAACAACGAGAACGAGAGCTTCATGCAGGAAACGCGGCTTATCGAAAGCGAGTATTCGGTCAATCTGCCGACACGGTTCTACTACAAAAAGCGTTGGAACAACGGCTGGATCAATGTGGTGAATCCTTTTCGTGCCTCCATCGTGTTGGGTACGCCGGGTAGTGGAAAGTCATACGCGGTGGTAAACAGTTTCATCAAGCAGCAGATTGAAAAGGGCTTTTCGATGTATGTATATGACTTCAAATTCAGCGACTTATCTACAATCGCCTACAACCATCTGCTGAACCACCCGGAGGGTTACAAGGTGAAGCCGAAGTTTTATGTGATAAACTTCGACGACCCGCGACGCTCGCACCGCTGTAATCCCATCCACCCGGATTTCATGGAGGATATTACGGATGCCTACGAGAGTGCCTATACGATAATGCTCAACCTCAATAAAACGTGGGTGCAGAAGCAGGGCGACTTCTTTGTGGAATCACCTATTATTTTGTTTGCCAGCATTATATGGTATCTCAAAATCTATCAAGGCGGCAAATACTGCACGTTCCCCCATGCGATTGAGTTCCTGAACCGCCGCTATGAGGATATTTTCCCGATACTGACCTCTTACCCGGAATTGGAAAACTATCTTTCTCCGTTCATGGACGCATGGCTCGGAGGGGCTGCGGAGCAGTTGATGGGGCAGATAGCAAGCGCGAAAATCCCTTTGTCAAGGATGATTTCCCCGCAGCTCTATTGGGTGATGTCGGACAGCGAGTTCACGCTGGACATCAACAACCCCGAAGAACCGAAAATACTCTGTGTGGGCAACAATCCCGACCGTCAGAATATCTACGGGGCCGCTCTCGGTCTGTATAACTCCCGTATCGTGAAACTCATCAACAAGAAAGGGATGCTGAAGTCGTCGGTCATCATCGACGAGCTGCCCACGATTTATTTCAAGGGGTTGGACAACCTTATCGCCACCGCGCGAAGCAACAAGGTTGCCGTGTGTCTGGGCTTTCAGGATTTTAGCCAGTTGGTGCGCGACTACGGTGATAAAGAAGCGAAGGTCGTGATGAACACCGTCGGCAATATCTTTTCCGGTCAGGTGGTGGGTGAAACCGCCAAGACGCTTTCCGAACGCTTCGGTAAGGTGTTGCAGAAACGGCAGTCCATTTCCATCAACCGGCAGGATGTTTCCACCTCCATCAACACGCAGATGGATTCACTCATCCCGCCGAGCAAGATTTCCGGCTTGACGCAGGGTATGTTTGTCGGTTCGGTGTCCGACAACTTCAACGAGCGTATCGAGCAGAAGATTTTCCATTGCGAGATTGTCGTGGATGCCGAGAAGGTGAGGCGCGAGGAGAAAGCCTACAAGAAAATCCCCGTCATTACCGACTTTACGGACGGGGACGGCAACGACCGCATGAAGGAAACGGTTCAGGCGAATTACAGGCGCATCAAGGAGGAAGTGAAGCAGATTGTTCAAGAGGAACTGGAACGTATCGCAAATGATGAAAACTTGAAACACCTGTTGCAGCAGAAATAACAGATTCCTTTATATGTGAAAAAGGGGATGTGTCAAAACACCCAAAATATGAAAATTACCCCTGTCACAGATATCTGTAGCAAGGGTAATTTTGTTAAAAAGAGAGTTTTGACATCCTCTTTTTATTCTCAGATTTGAGATGCTTGTTGATGGTGGTAATGGCAAGCGTCAGCAAATAATTTTTCAGCTCTGTATCGTCTTTAAGCAGTATGCTGTATTCTTCGGCAAACATTCTCAACAGTCTGGTTCTGAGTTTCGACATTTCTTCACCGAAAGGTATCTGTCGGTTTTCTTGCCAATACTCAATCACTACGGAAGATACCAGCCACTTGAACTCGGATTTCATCTCTTTGCCGAGTTTCTTGAAGCGGATTTGTTCGCTAATTGGCGGCTCGTTGTATGGCATTATGTCTGCCGGGTCATAAACGGATATACTGCCGATACCATAATCCATGATTATCGGTAAATCAGTTTTTACATCATTCTTATGTTTCTTCTTTTTAGCCATACCCGTTATTGTTGCAGGAAACCTTTACCTTTATCAGTAAGATAGTATTTCTGTTGCGGACTCTTGGAGCCTATGGGATAAAGTGAAAGGACCAAACCGGAATTTATTGCCGGATGGATATAGTTCTTTAAGAAATTCCTTTTATCTTTCATTCCCGTTTTCTCCATGATTTCTTTAGCAGAGAGAGTGTTGTTCCCAATAGCAGACAACAGTTTTCCTAACTGTGGGGTTACTGTGGGGTTACTATAGGGTTGCTGTGGGGTTGCTGTGGGGTCTTGTCCTACTGTAGTTCTTGTATAATGAAACACAATCCATACAGCATTGCCGTCGGTATGAAACTCCGGATCCGGAATACCGACACGGCGACATTCGTTTACCATAAGGGCTATGCCACGTCCCCAACTCTCCAATACTGCACTTTTGTACAGCACATTGGCTACTATCAGATTTTGTGGTTCGGAATTGTGGCCACCCAACAGTTTCTCAATGGTAATATCAGGCGGAAATGTTCCGCTGTTTTCAATCTCCACGCGGTCATCATAGATAGCAATCCCGACTGAACTGCCGGGGCGATGGTAAACACGATGTGCAAAAGCATTTATGCAACATTCTCTCAATGCCTTATATGGCACATTCAGTTCCTCTTCTCTGTACAAACCTTCAATTTTACCGGAGAGGGACAAATGCTTGAAGAAAAATGCCATTGCAGCATCCAGCAAGTTGAATATATTGCCTGTCACACGCTGATTATCTAAAAATTCATCTTTTGTCGTTCCTTTGAACCGGGCTAAACGGAGCAGACATTGGGGATAATGGTAGAAGTTCCGTCCGAATAGGACAACGGAAGCATTGTTCAGCTTTCCATCATTCAACAAGTCAAATTTTTCAAGGATGGTTCGGACATCCTCCTGCATAGAACCTTCCGGCAAACGTCCGCCTCTGATTCCTCCACGTACTGCGCCCAAGATTGCCGTTTCGTCAAGGTCGGATATTTTCAAGCCGGGATTTTGCATGGAATCCCAAGCATAGGTTCCGCCTCGCTGCATAACCAACAGGTTGTATATACCCTGCGGCATGGCAGATGTAACGCTCTCTATCCGTTGATAAGCCCTCCCCTTATAGGTGAACGGGCGCATATATCGTTGTTCTTCCGCTGATAAAGCTATAACACTTTTGTTCGTTCCCGGAATGTCTGTATAGGATATATCAATGGTCGCAAACGGCTCGATTCGTCTGATGGTTTCCGCAATATCGCGCTTCGTCTTGTCGCTCACTTCCTGACCGATAATCTTTCCCTTGTCGGTTACACCGAACAGCACCGTGCCGCCCGTACCGTTCAAGAAGGCACAAAGAGTTTCCATTCCACGCTCCAACTGCCCGGTAGTTTCTTTGAACTCAACTGTCCCGCCTTCGGCTCCGGCAATCAGTCCATTCAATATTTCGAGGTTATCTATTTTCATCCGTCATTGATTAATACTTGCAAAGTTAATGATTTTAATCGGCTTTCCGGCAGATAATAGAGTGATTGTAAATGAAGAAGGATAAGAAACCGTATAATCCGGCCGCTTATCCTTTGTTTGGCATTCGTTTATCTCCTCATCCGCTCCAATTCATCGTCATGTCGCATCTTCGCGTTCAGTTTGTCCTGCATCTTTTCAAGGAAGTAGGTGCGACTGTCGCTTTTCCTGCGTTTGATGTCCGTATAGAAGCGGTAGCAGTCTTTGGACTCCACACCGAAAAAGGAATAGAGGACAGGAGCAAGCTCTTTCAGCGAAGCCTTGCCGCCATTGATGCAGCCGGTGGCGTAGAGGGCATAGATTAGTTCTACCAACTCGACGGCATTACCGGTCCATTGCAAGGCTGGGACTGTGGCTTTGGTTTCGGATGTGGATGTTAGTGGTGGCACGGAGGTAATTGCAGAAGCGGATACCATCTTCTGCATCTTTCGGATGAAGGATAACGCCTTGCGGATATACACAGTGACGACATTCTCCTCCGATGCCGACAAGTTCTGCGGATGGTGCTGTAATTCGATTTCGGCAAAAGCCAACGCCACAATAATATGCTTGGCATCATTGCCGCCGTAGCACAGGTTTATTACTTCCTGCACGAATCCGCCGTATGCCGTTTCCGTGCTACCGTTGTCTTTTCCGTTTATCATGGCGAAAAACTGTGTTTCCGCCAGTATGAGATGGTTCATTATCTTTTCTGTTTTGAGGGTTTACACTTGTTTATCAGTGTGCGCACACTGATATATGGTGCAAATCATAGCCCTAAACACGAGAAAAGATTGTGAGAAAATTGTACTACATTGTTTTTCAGAAAGATAAAATTCAAAAATAATTTTATCCTTGATTGCATCCCTTGTGAAATGTGTTCAGATTCTGAACATGTGTTCACTTTCTGAGCACGGAAATCCCGCCAAGATGTTCATAATCTGAACATTTTATGCCCGTGGCTCTTTATGATAGGTAAGCCGGATTACTCCATCCCTATAAGTTTTGTTCTCCATAAGCCGCCAGTCATTCATAGGTAGTGCTGACTTGAAAAAATGCGCTCCGTTTCCGTCGATGGTTGGAACAACGTATAGTATGATTTCATCTATCACGTTCATCCGTAACAGTCCGTTGGCATATTCGGTATTCCCGGCAGTTACTTCCAACAAATGGCAAATGCTTCCACCTTCCTCCCTCCATTCTTGAAGCACGGATACCGAATAGTCGGATGTCAGCTTATACAGGGCATTGGCACGTATTTCATCCATACCGTAATCTTCGGTTTGAAGCAACCGCTTCCGGGGATGCAGTTTCATCGGACAGCCATCTATTGAGATAACGGCAAGTAATTGTATTTTCGCCATAACGTATTTTCTTTCCTTTTTGGCGAGGCAAAAAAGTAGCGTGCAATTCACACTACTTTCAAGCGATGGCTCTGGTAAAGCCTTTACGGAGAGTACGTGAATGCACGCTATGCGTAAGCATAGCATAAGCATCACGCAATCGTCTCCGTAGTTTCAATTTACCAGATTTTCGCTCGAAACGCCTTGCGGTCTTATGTCTATATCATCGGCGAAAAGTTACCCGATCGCCTGCTATTTTCTGAAATACAATTGCAAAGTTAATCAATTATTGCCATTTACAGCCATACTCCAGTCAGTTTTCTTCATTCAATCCATACTCTACCAATTTATTATACAGCGTTGTCCTGCCGATACCCAGTATCTTTGCAGCCATTTTCTTGTTACCGGCTGCTTGTTTCAAAGCACGCAGGATACGTCCTCTTTCTTCATCCCCGCTCTTCAATGTAAAACAAGCGGAAGTAGCGGACGGTTCATTGTCAAGTTCCAAATCGGCTTCGGTTATCATATCGCCTTCTGATTGCAGGACTGCCGTCTGTATCTTCTGTTTCAACTCGCGCACGTTGCCCGGCCACGCATGGGCGAGCAGGGCATTACGGGCAGATGCGGCAAACCCTTTTACTTCACGTTCCAACTCACGGTTTGCCATTTCACGGAAGAACTCGGCCAATGGCATGATGTCTTCCGGGCAGTCGCGCAAGGGCGGCATGGTTATCACATACTCCTGCAAGCGATAGAGCAAATCCTGCCGGAACCGCTTTTCCGTTACGGCTTTCTGCAAATCCTCGTTGGTTGCAGCCACTATCCTCACGTTGGCTGTTTTGTCCTCCTTTGCACCGACGGGACGGTAACGGCGTTCCTGTATGGCGCGGAGCAGCATCTGTTGCATCTCCATTGTTAGGTTGCCCACTTCGTCAAGGAACAGCGTGCCGCCATCCGCTTCCAGAAAATACCCCGTCTTGTTTGCTTCGGCACCCGTAAACGCACCCTTGACGTGTCCGAAGAAGGCGGATTGTATCAATGACGGGGACAAGGCTCCGCAGTCCACTGCCACAAAAGGTTTATCGGCAAGTTTGCTTTGTTGGTGTATATGTTGTGCGATATGTTCCTTGCCCGTACCGTTCTCGCCCAGTATCAGCACGCTCATCCGGGTGGTGGCTACAAGGCGCACACGTTTCTTGATTTTCTGATAGGCTTCGCCCTGCCGGACGAATATCGGAATGTTCCATTGTAGTCGCTTTTCATGTTCTTTTTGCAGGGTGCGGATAAGCGGTATCAGTTTATCCTCCAACAACTGTTTCTGTATGTAATCCTTTGAGCCGAGCTTCATACTTTCCACTGCCGTATGCACCTCCCCGTAATTGGTCATAACGATAAACACCTGCTGTTTGTCGTTGGCACGCATCCACCGTAACAACTCTATGCTTTCACCGTCGGGGAGGCGTAGGTCGGCAACGACAATATCATCCACCTCTGACTTTGCCAATAGTTTCTTGGCAGTGGCAAGATTATATGCCGACATAGTATCGAAGCTGTCTTTCTTCAGCAGGTTGCAGACATAATCGTTATAGACGGGGTTGTCCTCAATCACAAATACTTTCATCCGACGACCTCCTTTCCTTTTGCGCAAGTTCTATGATAACTGTTCCCATACGAAGCATGGCATCCACGCATTTCCGCAATTCCATTTCGGAACATTCAGATTCTTGATGCAGCAGTTCATACAGGTTCCACAAGGGTTTGTCAGCACGGATAACAGCCCATGAACTTCGCTGACGGTGTATCCATTCGTCCAACGCCTTGCGGTCATTCCTCTCCATGATTTCCCGGACAGCCTGCATATCCTTTTCTGTTTCGGTTATCAAACGGTCGAGCATCGCCCGTTTGTCACCATATGCAAGCAGAGAGGACAAGTCGGGAAGTTCATCCTTGTCCGTACTTGTCAAAAGGCATTTGTCTGATACAGCAACCAGTTCGGAAATGGAAAATGGCTTGAACAGGCAGGCGGTAAATCCATTTTCCAACAGCTCCTCTTCGCTGCAACTGCCGGAGGCGGTCGCCACGACAATGGGAATCTCTTTCGAGTTGCTGACACTTGACGAGCGTAACAACTCCAACACCTCATAGCCGTTAATCTCCGGCATCTTCATATCGGTTATCATGAGGTCGTATGTGTGCTGCCGCATGGCTTCCATTGCATCGCCAATAGTGGTGAACGTGTCGCAATGCACACCTATACCAGCATACATTTCCTTTGTCATGGATAATACCATCGGATTGTCGTCCAATACGATGACAGAATAAGGTCTTTCTATATGAGCCAGACTTTCTGCGGCTGTCTGTTCTTCAATACCAATATCGGCAGTGTTCATTGGCAACTCCACAGTAAAACGACTGCCTTCTCCTTTTTCGCTTTCCAAGCGTATAGTGCCGCCAAGCATCCCGACTATCTGTTTCACAATGCTTAACCCCAATCCGAAACCGTCTTGCGTGGCGGCGTTGGAAAGCCGCTCGAACGCTCCGAACACTCGCTGTTGTTCTTCCGCACTCATGCCGGTTCCGGTGTCCTCTACTACAAGGGTCAGCCTATTGCCGTCATAGCTTATGACAAGTGAAACGCTTCCGGCATTCGTGAACTTGACGGCATTGCCCAGCAGGTTGTCGCATATCTGTATGATACGCTCCTTGTCGCCATTCAGGATAATACCCTCCGGGCACTCGATGGTAAGTTTAAGATCTTTTGCTTCTGCTTGTTGCGTAAACTCCGTTTGCAACAGCTCCGCGATGTTTTCCAAACGAAACGGACGGACATTCGCCTGTTCCTTGCCGCTGTCCAAGCGGAAGAAGTCAAGCAGGGAGTTGAGCATGTCGGTCATTCTCTTGGAGGCTTGCAGGATATTGTCCGCATAACCGCTTATCTTTTCTTCTTCGTTGTCCTGCATCAGTTCCGCATATCCATGTATGGCAGTCAGTGGTGTGCGTAGCTCGTGGGTGATGGTGTGCATCGCTTTCTTGCGTGAGGCTATCAACGATTCGTTTTGTTTTACGGACTTTTGCAGTTGCCCGATTAAATCTGTTGTCTTACGTTTGTACTGCTTGATGCGGGTGGCATAGCGGTGAATGATGATGTATGAAATAATGAGCAACAGCAGCATGACACCCGTTATGATACCTACCTGCAAGAACGACTTTTCACGCATAGCGGATATTTCCGCCTCACGTTCCTGCAAGTCAGCCTGCACCTTGTGGTCCATCTGCTGGATAAGGGTTTGCAGTTGGCGGTTCAGTTCCGCATTGCGGCTGGCAAGGCTGTCGGCATATTCCGACAGACGATGGCTCTGGGCACGTTGTTGCGCTATCATATCACGGTTCAGTGTGTAGAGCATCGTGGTGGTCGTCGTCGGAGGTGCTTCCTGTTTCTTGCCGAACAACCCGAGAAAACCTTTCCTCCTCTGTTTCTTCGGCTCTTCCTGCCTGCTCGTTTGCACTATCACCGGCACCTGCTTGGCTATCCGGCGGTTGATGTCCGCCTGTTGTTCCAGAGCCTCCATGATGGCGCACAGCCGCTTTTCCTTGTCCTCCAGCAAGTGGCGCACGCTGTCTATGCGCACCGATTCGTAATGGCTCTTGAAGCGGCAAAGCATACTATCCACCGCCATCCGTTGCCGCCGGTATGCCGCCACATCCTTATCGTCCCATTCCAGCACCGACTCGCCCAAAAGTGACAATTCCACCACACCCACATACGCATCGTGTGTTTCCTTGCGGAAGCGGTTGATTTCACGGTTCTCCCGTTCCAGCAACTCCAAGTCGCGCCATTCGCCGAGCCACGTGCAGATGATGCCGCCCACCAGCAGAACTATCAACAGATAGCCTGCGGCAAGCAGCTTGCGGAAATGCTTGGTAGTGGTAACGAGTTGTTCGCTCATTTGCTGTTTGTGTAAATACCGTTATTCAACATACGCATATAGGTCGTGGAACTTCGCAGGTTCATGGATGAGAATGGCGGCCATGCTACCGATGACCGCCATAAGTAATGCTCTCCGGAGTCTCCTGAACCTTAAAATTGACGCAAACCTCCATGACATCATCCGCATCCGGTTTTATGTTGCTCATCTGCATCTGGAGATTGGCTCTTTGTGGGCTGGATAACAATAAGTTGTTTTCCGGAATCTGTGATTCCACGCTTCCGACCTTCGCCTTGAACTTTATCTGCACATTATCCATCGCAAGATAATGATGGGATATCAAAGCTATAAGTGGAATATCAATAGTCTTGTCTCCAACCATGATTTTTTTCGATTGGAACGTATTTGCGTTATTTGCATTTGTTCCTTCAAAAAGTCTGGTCAGATTTTGTATCTGATGATTCTGCAATGTATCTTGTGCACAGTTTACGGCGTATTGCAAACCATTCATAATATCAGAGAATGAATTGGTTTGAACACTGTCCGGCTTACAGCTTCCATATTTACACTGGAGTCTATATTATTATTAACAATGCCTTGATGCCAAAACCTATATGGTGGATTCTCCGTGTGTTCCATCACGTCCTCCTTTTTAATTGGGGTTATACTTCGGTTTATGTTCGTTGCGGACGGAAATGTTCCGCCCGCAACGGCTTACTGTTTCCTCAAGGTTGGCAATGCTCCGTTAAGTTCGTAACGCCACTCTGAGCCTGCGTTCTGCAAGGCGGTGTTCATGGCATCAACGGCGTTCTTCCAGGTAACGCCAGTGCCGTCCACCTTCGTGGCTTCGGTGCTTTTCTTATTGTAGCCGATACCTTGTTCATGATTGTTCTTCCAATAGCAGGCGGTCATCACGTTGGCGTAGTTATTTCCCAAAAAACCGCCGATATGTACATAGCCAGTGCTACTACCCGTACTGGTTACGTTGCCCGTGGCATAGCAGGCAAGGAGGCTGCTTCCTGCGTTCATTCCCACCAGACCGCCGCCAGCGATATTCTTTTTGAGGGCCATTTCTATGATCACGTTGCCTGTGGCATAGCAAGCGGTCAGGGTGGCACTCGAATTCGTCTGACCTGCCACGCCGCCGACATCGACCGTTCCCTTCACTGTGGCAGAGGAGCTGCATCCGGTGATGGAACCGCCTATTTGAACACCCACCACACCGCCGACATACACCGTGCCGCTGACGCTGCCCGACACCGAGCAGTTTTCAATGGTGCCCCAGCCAGATCCTACCACGCCGCCAATACTGCCGCCATATATTTGATTGCTTGTTATCTGTACGCCCTCCATCACCACGTTCTTCACCGTACCAGCTCTATTGAGCCAGCCGAACAGACCCGCATATTCGTCATTTGTCGTAAAGGTCAGCCCCGTAATGGTATGGCCGCCACCGTCGAAGGTGCCTTTGTATGAGTTGTCGTAGTCTGTGCCTATCGGTGTCCAGTCTTTGCCTGTGAGGTCAATGTCTGTGTCGAGGGTAATGTTAATGTCGCTCTTACCTCCGTTCACTAATTTGGCTATATTCATCAGACCATCGGCGGAGGTCACGGTGTAGCTGCCGTTGCTCTCTATGGTATAGCCCAGGTCTTTTGCCGCAGCGAGGGAGACGGTGTAGGTATATTCACCGCCCGCCTGCCAGTCGGTAGCATTCTTCATCTTATAAACGAAGGTCTTGCCGTTAGTGAAGGTGCAGACGATGAAGGCCGTGCCAGCTGCCACATTTTGCGGGGCTACGATGGCGGTGTAGGTGTTGCTGCCCTTGTCATACGGGACGATTATATCCGGGTTGTCGCCTTCGGTGGAGAGGCCCGTCAGCTGCACGGATGCCAGCCCCTCGGTGTAGTCCGTCAGAACGATGGTCACCCGCGCCGTGCGGTGGGTGAAGCGAAGCGTGGGGCTACCGTAGGTCACCGTCTGTCCGTCGGCTACGATGAGGTCGCTGCCCTCAAAGTCTTTCTGGGCACTTTGGTTGGCTTTTACCTTTACCGCAGGTGGGGTTGTCTCGCCAGCGGTGTAGGGCCACCACGCCGTGACGGTGATGTCGTTGTGGTTGGTCCAGTAGTACGGGTCGGTGGAGGTCAGCGTGGCGCTGGTGGGGTCGGCGGCGGTGGGCGTCACGTTGTATGTCTTCACCGTGCCGTCCATCAGGACTGCCACGCTCTGCACACCCGTCCAATTGCCATCCGCGGGGGCACGGGTACCGGCGATGGCTGTCGCGGCGGGATTCAGCCCCGTGGCGGTGAAGACGATGGGTGTGCCTTCCGCCCCTTCTGGTAGGAAGCCCGCTTCGTCCTGCGTGCAGGCGGCAAGGGCGAACAGCAGGGCGATGGCTGCGAATATATGAATGGTTGTTCGTCTCATGATGCGTGTTGTTTAGGGGTTGTTATTGTTTCTTTTGCAGTACGGGCAGACCGTCTGTGCCGAGTGCCCACTGGTAGTCATTGTCGGTGAGGGCGATGTTCATGCCGTCGACGGCTGTCTGCCATTTCACGGTCGCGCCGTCCACCTTCGTGGCATCTACCGTTCCTCCAAAATTACGGAATTCTCCTCGCTCGGCATTGCCTCCCCAATAACAGGAAGTTATAGTATTGTAGTTGAAACACACTATAGCTCCAGATTCATAATCTTTCAATGTGCCGTCAAACCAGCAAGCTGTGATACTGCCATAATTTAAATCGGCTATACCACAAGTTCTACCATATGCAGAAATTTTTCCCGTCACAGAGCAGGCAATGATTTGACCCTCATTTTGCTCCACTATTCCAGCTGCTGATCCACTACTGCCATACAGATTCACATCTATGAGTTGTAGGTTCTTTATCACACCACGTACATTTAATAACCCAAAAAGTTCAGTAGTCGCTGCTGAAAAGTTTAATCCCGTAATGCGGTGTCCCTGCCCATTAAAGACGCCGGAGTAGCCAGGCCATGTGTCTATCCGTGTCCAATCCCTACCCGTCAGGTCGATGTCGGCGGTGAGGGTGCAATTAATCGATTCGTCCTTTTGTGCGGCTTTGTTCCATGCCAGTAGGCCGTCAGCGTTATAGACCATGTAACTGCCGTCGTTCTGTATAGAATAGCCCAAATCCTCAGCCTCGCCGCTCTCGCCGCCGCCGTCAGCCCAGCTGCCGATGGTGCAACCCTCTAACGTCAAGCCGGTGGTGTTCACCTTAACGGTATATTTATAGCGGCTGCCCGCTTCTAATACGACGTTGTTCTGCGGGCGGAAGTAGAAGGTGCCGCTGCCGAGTTCCACCTTGACGAATGGTTTGCCTGCCGCAACGGTCTGCGGGGCGGTCAGTGCCTCGTAGGTGTTGCCGCTTGCGTTGTAAGTCTTGATGGCAGTCGGGTTGCCGTTATCGGCGGACAGGCTCACGAGGCTCACCGTGGCACCGGCGACGCTCGTGAATCCCGTGCCGGGCTTCAGTTCGATTGTCACGCGTGCCGTGCGGTGGGTAAATTCAAGTTTCGGGTTGTTAAATTCCACCTTCCGGTTCTCAGCAGAGATGAAATCGCTGTTTTGGAAGTCAGCCAATTTGCTTTGGTCTTCTGCCACCTTCACGGCAGGCATCTGTGTGATGTCAGCCTTGTCGAAGGGGCACCATGCCGATACGGTAATCGGGTCGCGGCTGGTCCAGTAGTACGGGTCGTTCTCGCGTGAAAGCGTGGCACTCTTGAAATCGGTAGAAGCCGTTACGGTGTATTCCTTTACCGCATCGCCCATCTTGAGTGCCACGGAAGTGACGCCCTGCCAGTCGCCGTCCACAGCGGCACGGGTGGAAGGGGCTGCCAGCGGCGTTGCTTCTACGGACAATCCGGTGGCACGGATGACGACGGGGCATTCACCTTCGGGCAGACGGTTATCGCCAGCAAGTTCGTCCTGCGTGCAGGCGGCGAGGGCGAACAGCAGTGCGGTGGCTGCGGGGATAAAAATTCTATGTCTCATAATTCTTCAACCTAATCAATTAATTATTAATATCTTACAGGCCAGCATTCACTTCTCCACCGTCTATATCGTTCCACTTTGCAATGGTGGCTTCGCTGACTTCAAGGACTTTGTTGCGTACCTTGACGGTATAGGTATAGTTGTTGCCCGCCAGCAGTGCGCCATCGGGCATGGTGAGTGTGGCATGATATTCCTGACCTTTGTAATTCACAACCAACGGCAGGGATGCAACTGTCTGCGGGAAGAGGATGATCGATGACGTGAGATTGCCGTCTGCCAGATTCATGGTCAGTTCTCCGGTCTGTGCCCCGTTGTCTGCGGTGGCAATACCGTCGGCCGTGTTGAACGTACCGGTGAGTAACAATCCGTCCAGCGTGTAACGTTCAGGCTTGACCACGCTGAAATTCACGCCGTCGCCCGCCTCGAAGGTAAGGGTTATCTGGCTCATGCGGTGGTGGAAGGAGTTGTCTTCACCGCCTTTGGCGGTTTTGTCGGTGAAGCTTACTACCGGGTTGTTTTTGTCTCCCGTGGCTCCTGAAGCAAAGAGGAAGTCGATGGCAGGCTGGTTCTGCTGCGCCGTGGCATCGGTCGTGGCTGCGAGGATGCCTCCCGCCGCGTTGTACGGATAGTAGGCGCGGAAAGTATGGGTCTTTGTATCTTCGATATAGATAACCTTTCCTTCTGCCTCAAATTTCCCGTTTTTCAGGATGAAAGGCACGTTGCCGTACTGGGAATCGTTGCCGATGTCGGTGATGCCGATACGGTCGTCGGCAGTCCAGGTGGTTCCGCTGGCGCGGGTGGCGGGGGCGATGTTGGCGGTAAACTGGGCGGCCACGGGGTCACCATTCAGGTTCTCGTTGTCGTTGTTGCAGGCTACCAGTGCGAGGGCGAGCATCGCAAGTGCAAAAAATCTTGTCTTCATTATATTCTGTTATTATATTAGTTAAATTCCATTTCAATAATTGCTGCACCTCAGCAAAATCAAAGCAAGCTTTGCTTCTGCGTTCGGTTTGCTAATTATTTACAAATCGGCATTTACATCATCACCTTTCACTTCTTCCCAGCCGTTGATTTCGGCTCCGTCCACTTCCATGCCTTCGGGAGTCTCAACCAGCGTTCCGCTGAGGGTCAGCGATTCGCCCTTTCCGGTGTTGAACTCCTTGAGGGCTTCCGTAAGGTCGCTTTTCAGCGTGGTGGGGGTCGGGTTGCCGTCAGCATAGCGGATTTCACCCTTCAGCAGTTGTTCCGTACCGGTCACACCCAGCAGCCGCACCGTGGCTTTCCACTTGCCGGCATCGTCACCTTCGGTAATCTTGGTGAAGGGCAGCACGACGTTCGAAGCGGCTCCGTAGGTATCGGTAGCGAAGTCGAGTGTTCCGGCTGCACCCGTCAGATGGGCAACAATCTCCGTGATGCGTCCGGCGGCATCACCAGTAGGTTCGACGACAAGCGTCAATTCGCGTACCTGCTGCTTCATTGCGGCGGTCAGCGGATGGTCCTTGTCTTTCTCGATGGTCACCTGTTCCGTATAGGTGAAGAACCATACCGGGGCATTGTTCACAAAGACCTCCGTGCCTGCCCGGGTTCCCGTGGCTGCGGCAATGGTGGCTGTGGTGCCGTTCACGGTGATTCCTTCAGCCGGGTTCCACACCGCAAGTGTGTAGCTGCCCGGAGCAAACAGATGGTCGGGGGCATGGGTGGCGGAAGTCTCCGTACCCGTATAGTCTCCCATGGTGACCGTCCATGTGGCAGGTATGTCGATACCCTCACCGCGGGCCGACCAGTCGGCTGTCACCGCAATCTTCCCGTAGTCGGGATGCGGCGTGTCATAAAGCGTGTCTTTCACGCAGGAAGAGAGCAGCACGGCGGCTGCCATTCCTATCATATTTATATATTGTCTTGCTTTCATATTCTATTCCTCCCCCTATTTAGAAAAGTTTCCATACCAATGTCACACCGGCATTGATGGGACCATACCAATCTTTTGTCTCGTTGCCGCGGCGCACGCGCACACCGTCGATGACTTCATATTTTTCAAAATCGACATTCAGGTAGCCCAAGCCGAGGTTGAAATCAAGATCTAATGCCTTGTTCAGCCGTAGCTGATAGCCGGCGGTGATGCCGCCACCCATCAGGTCGCCCTGCTTGCCTGTTTCGGAAAGCTTGTAGTTGAACTGTCCGGCCTTGAACATTGCCCCCAGATACCAGGCTTTCTTCTCACCCATATAGTAACGTACTTCTGGAGCCACTTCCCAAAGTGCATAGCGGCGGTCCTTGTCGCTCCACGTCCAAGAAGTCCATGAGCCGTTTACGGCAATGCCCCACGATGGGCAGATGCGCCATTCAAGTCCTAAATCGGGTGTCAGGGTAGCCCAGCGCAACAGGTTGGCACGCAGGGAGAGATGATAATCATTTGTGATTTTAGTTTCCGACGGCGTGCCGGCAAGTGTATTTTGTAGAGCAGCTTTCTCGGCTTCTGCCTTTTCAGCGGCAAGTCGGGCTTCTTCCGCCTTGCGCTGCTCTTCGGCACGCCGTTCCTGTTCGGCACGCGTCTCGATTTCTAAGCGTTCGGCTTCTGCTCTGCGTCGCGCTTCCGCTTCCGCATCCATCGCGGCTGTTTCCTTTGCGGGTACCGTTAGGCGCACGATTACAAAATCACCCCCTGTCGCATGATTGTGGGTAATGAAGTTTTCTTCCTTGATTTTCGCGCGTATAATCAGTTCTGATTTTACTCGATTGGCACGGATCTTCGCCGTTGCAAGGTTCTCGGCTTCACTGCTCTGCGAATTGCAGTATCCGTCAACCAGTAGCGGCATTTTGCCGTCAAGAATTATTGCTTTGTTGTTTTCGATACATTCCAACAGGCGGGCAAGTTCCGTGTCATTGCCATTCCAAGGCACGTAGAACATGTCCTTCTGCGTAACGAACCGGAATGTGTAGGTCGTGTCTGCTTTCTGCTGCGCAATGACAGGAAAAGTTAGCGTCATCAGCCACAGAAACAGGGTAAGAAAAGTGATTTTTCTGCTCATATAAACTTGAATTCATTATCTTTGTCATCTCCAAAGGTAATAAATGCCATTCAGCGCCCAAAATATTACAAAAACTTTTTCTGTTGAAATACAGCGTTTTATAAAAAATTGTCGTTTGAGCACTTTTCAAATTGTCGTTTGAGCACCTTTTTGTCGAATTAGCACTTTTTTGTCGCTTGAGCACTTTTTGAAAATGGGCTTCTGAGACCTTTTTCATCGGCTTTTTACCACACAAATTATTCCAGATTTGCTTTTTTCCACTTGCCAGGCGTACATCCTTCCTTTTCGGTAAATGATTTGATAAAGTTACTGCGAGAAAGAAAGCCGGAAGACTCAGCCAGCTTCTGTATATTGATTTCCGGATGCTCCTTCAGTATGTTTTTCGCATACTCCAACCGGAGACCGGTTATCCATTCGCGGAATGTCATTTTATACGTAGTCTTGATATAAGCGGAAAGATAGGTACGGTTCGTATGAAGTATTTCGGACAGTTCTTTTATGGTAAGTCCCTGCTGGACATAGCCGTCTGTCTTTATCCAGTTGGCCACTTTCTCTATAATTTCTGTATAGGACACTGGAACTTCTTTCTCAGAAACTATTTCAGTTTCTGTATCTGTCAGAAGTTCTTCTTCAGACTGTATATCTTGCTCAAAAGCATTTTCCACCTGTTCATAGAACAGCAGGTAGTTCTGATAGCTGTAGAAAAGATAGCTGTAGAACGGTATTGACGACAAAATCCAGATAAAAACATATTTGTCTGGCAGAAATGTCAGCAATCCGCATCCGACACCGAAGATAACAGCCCAATAAGTGAATATGGAAAGCCATTCGATATATGTACCTATATCATCCGCCTGAGTTTCATTGAAAATCCGAATGGCTCTACGGTATGCAATTATGACTCTGCGAGCTAAAACGACTCCAAAAACGACTAACCAGACAGCTAAAGCAAATAAAGAGAATTTTTGCATGATTCCGCTTGGCAACAGGAACAACACAACTCCGGAAAGAGTTGAAAATATAATCCATAAAATGATATGTGTCCACACACGCCGTTTGGTAATGTAAAAACGATCAAGCAACATTATCAATGCCGAACTGAACAGAGAATAGCACAGGAAGTATGTGGACATGTTCATCAATATGGCAGAATCCGCATTTTTGAATCGGATACCAAAGAAGAAATGTACCGAATAATTTGCCGAAAGCAGCAGCATAGCTATACCCATAATCTGTCGGGAGCGGAGATAATTCTTGAAAATTTTCTTTTCAGGAGTCTTTGCAAACAAAAAATAAAAGCCGAAGAATAACATCAACGGCAGTGCGGTATAAAGTGAAAAACTGTATATAGATATAGATGGCTCCATTGTTATGCTTATTTGATTTTGATACAAAGTTACGTCTTTTTCTTCACAAATAGACACATAATCTATGATTTAACGTTATAGATTCGGTCATATTAGATTGAAAAATTATTAGAATTAAAGCCAGTGGTGAAAAATTCAACCACTGGCTTTTTCTGTCAAGACTTCGATATTAAAGTTTTACACCTTTGGATTCCGATAAACCGGGTCTCCCTATAATTAAATGACTGCGTACAAAGTCCACGTGCGGGCTTTCCGGCTGTTGTTCCGTCTGTTTTTTCTCGTTGCCTTGCCGGTTCTCTTCCGTGTTTTCCTGAGCCGGAGCCAGCTCAAGCTGTATCTTGCGGTCCAGTGCGGCGAGTTCGGACTTCAGCTGTTTCAGCTCGTCCTCCTTCTTCCACACCTTGCCCGCTATCTCCTGCAACTGCGGAATCTCCTTTTCCAGCACTTCGTTCTTAGACTTGTACTGGTCGATGATGGTCGGAATCCTCTCCAATGCGTTCAGAAAGTTTCGTGCGGCAGCAATCGGGTCTGCCATCGCCAGATGCCCGTTGTTGTAGGTGTACTTGTAGTTGCCCTCCACCACGAAGCGGTTGTCGGTGAACTCCAGACCTTCTTTGAGTGTCCTCTCGCTGACCACCTTTATCGGAAAGCCGTAAAGTTCCCCGACAGCCTTGTACAGTCCACCAGTCGTGGCGTTCTTGGCGATTTCCTGCAAACGCTTACCGATGACCTTCTCATCCGTTGAATCCACGCCGTCCACCTTGACAAGATTAAGACGACTGCCTTCCCTATCAGTCTGCACAACGGAAAGAAAACGGTTCCAGTCTTCCGTCATGGCTTCGATGAAAGCCGTGTTGTTGCGCAGTTCTCCCGTCTTGGATTCCAGCTTGAACTCCGAATCGCGCTTGCCCTTGCCCCACGACTTGCGTTCCCCTTCGAGCGAGGCGATACGCTTCTCTAATTTCGCCTTATCCAAAAGGTCGGTATTGCCGGAGAGCAACGCCATATACTCCGAGAAGTTCATACCCGATTTTTCGTCCATTGCTCCCTCGTCGATGGTACGTGCGCCCATCGCTCCACTTTTGAGCTGCGATATGAACGTCTGCTTGCAGTGCAGCAGATTGAACTTGTAGCTGTCCAGCGACTTTTCCACCGCGTAGATGATGACATCCACGTTATTCTCGGCAAAATGCTTGGCAATCTCGTTCCCGGCTCTAACACCCCGTCCGTCACGCTGTTGCAGGTCGGACGGTCGCCACGGTGTATCAAGGTGATGGATGGCGACACATCTTTTCTGCGCATTCACGCCCGTTCCGAGCATACTTGTGGAGCCGAACAGCACGCGCACCGTCCCGGCGTTCATGGCATCTATCACCGCCTTACGAGCCTTATCCGTCTTACACTCCTGAATGAAGCGCACCTCACTTGCCGGTATGCCGTAATCCTCCACCAACTTGCGTTTTATCTCGCTGTACACGTTCCATCCTTCCCCCGGCTGATATGTCCCCAAGTCGGAGAACACGAACTGCGTACCCTTGTGCGCCTCGTACTTGTGGTAATACTCTGCAATCATCTTGGCACAATGGCTTGCCTTGTTGTCGGGATGGTCCTCGTAGTTCGGGTCTATCATGCGCATATCAAGAGCCATCTTTCTCGCATAGTCGGTGGCGATGAGCATCTTCGCCTTTTCCTCCGTTTCCGACAGGGGTAACCTGCCAAGCAGAGTGGCATCGCCGGTTTTGGCAAACTGCATCAGCTTCTGTATGAAGTCCTCCTGCTCCGGTGTGGGCGGTATGTGGTGCAGTCTCTCATTCTTGTTTGGTCTGTCCACACCTACATCCTCCGCCGTGCGGTAGTCGGTAATCTCGTTGTAGAAGGCGGCAAGCTCCGGCACCTTGATGAAATAGCGAAAACGCTCCTTCTGAACGATATTGTTCGTTACGTTGAACTCAAAATCGGTCGTCTTTTTGGCGAAGATGGCAGCCCAAGCATCGAAACAGCGGATGTCCTGCCGTTCCAGTTCGTTGGGGCGCAGGTATTTGAAGAGCAGGTACAGTTCCGTCAGACTGTTGGAAATGGTCGTGCCCGAAAGGAACGTAGCCCCCAAGTCCTTGCCCGTGCGTTCCTGTATGGTACGGATGGCAAAGAGCATATTCAGGGCCTTCTGGCTTCCTTCCGAGTTTCCCAATCCCGCCACACGGTCATGACGGGTGTTGAAAGTCAAGTTCTTGAACTGGTGACTCTCGTCAATGAAGATGTGGTCGATGCCCATCTGCTTGAAGTCCACCACATCATCCGTGCGGGACTTGATAGCGTGTTCCACCTTCTCCAGCTTCGCCACAAGGTTGTGCTTGCGCTTCTCCAGCCCTTTCAGCATCGCCCGCGACACGTTCTTGCCCTGCTGCCGCAAGACTTCGAGGTTTTCCTCCACCGTGTCAAGCTCCGCCTGCAGGATGCGCTGCTGCAACTCCGGTGACTGCGGTATCTTGCCGAACTGGTCGTGCGACATGATGACGCAATCGTAATCGTTATTTTTGATGTTGTTGAAAAAACGCACGCGGTTGGCGGTCGAGAAATCCTTTTCAGAAGCGTAGAGAATCCTCGCATTGGGATATGCCGCCTGATAGGTGGCGGCAATCTCCGCCACATTCGCTTTCAGCCCGATAATCATCGGCTTGTGCGCCAAGTTCAGACGCTTCATCTCATGTGCCGCTATGCACATTATCAGCGTCTTGCCGGTTCCCACCTCGTGGTCGCAGATCCCGCCGCCGTTCTGTTTCAGCATCCAGACGCAATCCTTCTGCGACGGGTAAACGCTCTTGATTCCCCGGCTTGCCAGCCCTTTCAGGTTGAGGTCGGGAAAAGTCTGGTGCGAGCCGTCATACTTCGGGCGCACGAAACAGTTGAACTTGCGGTTATACATCGTCGTGAGCCGTTCCTTGAACTGCGGCGACTGTTCTTCCAACCATTCGGAGAACCCGTTACGGATTTCGTCTATCTTCGCGTTGGCGAGCTGTATGCCCTCGCTGTCGCGTACCTTGATGTCGTTGCCGTTCTCGTCCTTGCCGATACTTTTCATCATGTCGGGGCAGGTGTTGTGCAGGGCGTGCTTCAACAGGTGCATACCGTCATAGTTCCGGTAATAGCCCTTTACTAAAAACTCGTCCGTGATCTTCATGGTGCGGTAGCCGCACGCCACGGAAAATTCGTCCATGCTGGCGGAATAGGCGATTTTCACGTCCGTGTCGAAAAGATGGCTCATGTATGCGGCATACACGCCCGTGGGAATCCAGCGTTCACCGAAGTTGAAGTCGAGGTCTTCAAAGGCTATGCGCTGCGGTTCGGCTTCCTTCAATGCCTCCCACGCCTGTTTCACCTCCGGCATCCGCTCACTTTCGGGATTGTCCTCCATCCAGCCCTCTATGCGTTCCGCCTTCTCTATCACGTTCCCCGCGATGAAGCGGTCTTTGATTTCGTAACCGGTTACGAGCGGGTTGTAGAAGATGCGCCCCTTGAGGGCACCAAGCAGTTCCTCTTCCGTAGTGTCGGTTATCTCCTGCATATAGACGAGATTGACCGTGCCGAACTTGTTGAGCGATGCGGACAAGGCTTCTTCGGGAGAGCCTGCATTGACACGGCTCTCCACCGAGAAGGAAACGGGACGGTCGAAGATGTCCGCCTTGACAAACTTGCCGTCCTCCGCACGTTCCAGCGAAAGGATGTCGCGCCCTCCGGCATCCATCATCACCAGTTTCACGTTCTGTCTGGCGTTGAGGTTACCGTAACGCATGACAAACTCATCGTAGTAGGTGTTGAGATACCCGCGCTGCGGTTTGTGTTCCGTATGGTTCTCCCTCTCGTGGCTATACAGACGTTCGTAAGCGTCACGGAGCGATATATACAGCATCGCTTTCTCTTTTTGATAGCCACGGAGGTCGAGCGGTTGGAAGGTCGCACCGTAAGGCGTGAGGTCTTTCAGGTAACCGAGATTGCGTGAAGCATCCAGCACCATCGAGCCGTCACGGTGGTGTGGCTCCAGCAGGCCGTTGAACGGACGGGGAGAAAGGTCCATGACTTCCTCCTTCGGCTTTTCCGTTTCAAGTTCCGGGAACAGGGAAGTGGCAACCGTTTCGGAAGTAGGCACAACTTCTGCCGGTGTTTCAGGTTGCTTTATTTCTTCCGTTTGTTCCGGCTTTTTATCCATATTGTCCGAAGAAGGCGCAAAAGCAGGGTTCAACGTTTCTTTGATACCCATCTTTTTCAGTTGTTCCTGCCTGTGCCGTTCTGCCTCAAGCCGTAGGGCCTTGCGCCGTTCCGCTGTCAGGCTCATCATTGTCTCATAGAAGCCGTTGATGGGAGGATTGGTTTCCCAATCCAGAGTGGCGTAAATGTCGTCCGGGTCGTTTGGCTTTTCGGCATTTTCCGGCTTTTCTTCCTTATTACCGTTTATCGGCTTGGCGGCTTCAACGGGTGGAGTAACTTTGACTTGCGGTTTAGGCGTGGACGGCATAGGCTTCGGCTTGCTTTCCTTTTTCGCTGCCTTTTTCTTTTTTACCGGTTCCTCTATGGGCATACCCCAAAGGTCGAGCAGGGTAAGCTGCACGGCTGACGAATGATTGGGTTGGCGCGGCTCAATCTCCGGCTTTTCCTCTATGGGCTGTGCCTGCGGCTTCTCCACTCCCTTGACAGGCTCAATTACAGAAACGGGGGCTATTACAGAAGGTGATACCTTTTCTGTTTTCGGAGCAGGTTGCACTTCCGCAGCCGTGCTTTCCTCCTTTGTCGGATGCAGGCTGTGTTTCTCATACAGTTTCCTGTCAAGTTGTTGCAGTTCTATTTTCAGATGCTCCCGCAAGTCTTCCGCCAGTTGTGCGATGTCCCCACGGTGCAGGAGTTTATAGGCTGGTTTCCCGTATGGGTCGGTACTTCTGATCAAATCCGTGTGTGAAAGCGAGCCGATGCTCCATACATACCCATTTACGGAAGTGCCGATAGGGGTCTGTTCGGTCTGTACGAAGAGTTTTTCGTTGTAATACAGTTCACCATTCTTTCCGCTGTTCTTTTGCAGGATAATCAGGTCGCTGCCCACCTCCGTTCCCGCGTTATCCGTAAAGAGGTTGTTCGGCAGGCGGGCTACGCCCACCAGATTGGCATGGTTCATCATATACTCGCGTATGGGCGCGTTGGTCGGGGCATCCAGTACCCCCTGCGAGGTGATGAACGCCACGATTCCGCCTTCACGCACCGCGTCAAGGTTTTTCAGGAAAAAGTAATTGTGTATCGTCCGTGCCGCCGAGTGCCTTGCAGGATCCTTGCTGCCCGAAAAATCCGGGTCGAACACCGCCACATCGCCAAACGGTATATTGGAGACAGCCAAATCAAAATGGTTCATGAACGGCTTTTCTATCTTCTCGAAGCCCTGTACCCTTACTTTCTGTCCGGGATGCAGGTGCTTCAGTATCTTGCCCGTCATCAGGTCTTTCTCAAAAGCCATGATGTCCGCGTCCGGTCTGTTCTCCAGCACGGCGTCCACGAATGCACCGACACCTGCCGACGGCTCCAGCACCCGGTCGGGACGGATGCCGTGTTCATGCAGCACGTCCGCGATGGTCCCGGTTATCTCCGGCGGGGTATAGAAGGCGGTCAGCACGGACTGCTTCATGGCATCCATATTCCGTTTGTACTCCGTCTCGTCTTTTGTGTTCTCCCGCAGCAACCTGTGCAGTTCCACGGTAGGGGCAAACAGTTCGAGGTCGGACTTCGCCCAGTGGACGGCATCCGTCAGTTCCCTTGCAGGGTTGAGTATGTTCTTCAGTCCCCCGAAACCGCAATAACGCTCTAACAAGAGCCGTTCGCGTGCGGTGGGTGTGCGCTGTTCCCTGTCAAGGAGGAATGCCGTCCGTATCGCCTCGATGTTGTCCCGCAGCCTCTGTTTGCGGTTAAACGCCATACTCTTCGATATAGAGGATGACGGCTCCCGTCAGCTCCGTGTAGAGCAGGTCATATTCGGGCGACAGGGCGAAATTGTCATCCGAGAGGTCATAGATGGAGAATACGTTTCCGACAAGTGGCAGCAGCTTCTGGGTAAAGGCTTCACATTTTTCTTCCGGTACTTCACCCGCAAATTCGTTCTCCACGACTTCGCGCAGGATGGCGTGCCTGGAGTAGCGAAGGCCCTCCGTCAGCACCTTCATCGCCAGTTCCTGCGCCCCGTCGACAGGATATCCTTCGAGCCTTGCCCGTTCATACGCTTCGGCGGCACGGTCGGTTCTTTCTCGGATGAAGGCTTCATCGGCTGCCTGTTCAAACTTGTTCGTGGTGAGGTAGTCCAGCAGGTACAGACCGTAATAGGAAAAGTCGGTCCGACCCTCGTTTTTCTTCTTGTTGTTCATTTCTTTGGAATTTAGTGGATTGATAATGATGATAGGGATAATCGTTGGAAAACGAGAAGAAAAAGGCACCCGGTATCCCTCCGAGTGCCACCACTAAATCCAAAGTATGAGTGTAATCCGGTATCGAAGAACAATTCATTACTCTGAACAAGTGGCAAAGTTAATACTATTTCTTCCGTCCTGAAAATTTCTTGTCCTTTTTAGCCTCCGGGAACACAAAAGTCGTGTTATATTCCCCGTCAAAGGCGACAACAGCATCGAAACTCTTGCCCTGTTTGCTCTTGAACCCTTTGAGCAGCTTGGTATGCCCTTCGGTGAGCAGGTCTTTGATTTCATCGTCGGACAGGGTGCGTCCCGCTTTCAGCCGGAACACGGGCAGTCCGCACTCCGTGTTGTCGCAGCGTACCACCTTGCCGTAGAACCGCATCCTGCCCGTGCCACACTTGGGACACGCGCAGCCGGAGTCACGGCTGCCGAAGAGCTTGTCGCACGAGATCAGTTCGGAGGTTATCTCACGTGTGTACGCCTCTATCTCCTTGCGGAAGGTGTCGTCGGACAGTTCCCCGCGCTCGATACGCGCCAGCTCCTTTTCCCATTCGCCCGTCATGGCAACATCGGCGATGCGCATCGTCTTGACGACGGAATTGAGGGCAAGTCCTTTTTCGGTGGGAACAAGCGACTTCTTGCAGCGTTCCATGTAACCGCGCTTGAAAAGCGTTTCGATGATGGAGGCGCGTGTGGCGGGAGTACCGATGCCACAGTCCTTCATCGCCTGCCGCAGTGCGTCGTCCTCAATTTCCTTGCCCGCCGTTTCCATTGCCGAGAGCAGGGTGGCTTCGGTATGCAGCGGCTTGGGTTTGGTCTTTCCTTCGGTAATGGACGAGCCTTTCGGTGTCAGCGTGTCGCCTTCCTGCCAGCCGGGGATGGTAATTTCCTCTTTTTCCTCGCCATAGACGGCACGCCATCCGGTTTGCTTCACGACGCTGCCTTTTACGGTAAACTCCACTCCGGCACATTCCGCCGTGACAGTGGTCACATCCTTGACGCATTTCTCAGAGAATGCCTCGACCATGCGCCCGGCAATCATCTGATAGATGGTATTGTCCTCTTTGGAGAGGAAGAGCGGTTTCTCACCCGTGACGAGCAGGGCATGGTGGTCTGTCACCTTGCCGTCGTCCACGCTGCGGCGTGTCGGGGCGGCTTTTGCCCGCACCTTGTCTTTCCATTCGGGCTGTGTGCCGATGAAAGCGAGCAGTTTGGGAATTTCGGCAAACACGTCTTCGGGGATGTAGCGGCTTCCCGTTCTCGGATAGGTTATCAACTTCTTTTCGTAGAGTTTCTGCGCGATTTCAAGCGTCTGTTCCGCCGTGAAGCCGTGCTTGGCGTTGGCTTCTTTCTGGAGCGTGGTCAGGTCGTAGAGCAAGGGAGTTTCCTCCGTCTTCTCCTTGCGCTCGGCTTTCGTGACAGTGGCGCAACCTGCCGCCTTTACCTTATTATATAGTTCCATCGCCGGTTCTTTCTCTTTCCATTTCTCGGAGGATGAGAATTTCACGACTTCGCCGTCGCAACCGTCCGTTGCGATATGGAGCTGCCAGAATGCTTCGGACGTAAAGCGGCGGTTCTCCCAGTAGCGTTCACATACCATAGCCAACGTTGGTGTCTGCACCCGCCCCACGGAATACGTGCCGTGTCCGGCGGCGATGGATAACGCCTGTGTGCCGTTGATGCCCACGAGCCAGTCGGATTCGCTCCGCGCTTTGGCGGCGAGGTAGAGGTTGTCGTATTTGCTGCCGTCTTCGAGTTTCCGCAGTCCCTCGCGGATAGCTTTGTCGGTGAGAGAGCTGATCCACAGGCGCACGAAAGGAGTGGTGCAACCCGTATAGTGGTAGAGGTAGCGGAAGATAAGCTCTCCCTCGCGTCCGGCATCGGTCGCCACGATGATATGTTCGCTTGTGTCGAACAGTCTTTTGATGACTTTTATCTGCGACACCACGCCGCTGTCGGGCTTGTAACCTTTCTCCGTCCTGACCTGACGGGGGACGAGCGTGAATGTGTCGGGAATAATCGGGAGGTTGTCACGGACAAATCCGCGCACGCCGTAGCCGTCGGGCATGGCAAGCTGAACGAGGTGTCCGAATGCCCATGTCACGGCATAACCGCCTCCCTCGAAATATCCTTCCTCTCTCTTTGTCGCGCCCACGATGCGGGCGATTTCACGTGCCACGGAGGGCTTTTCTGCAATGATTGTCTTCATGTCTTCTTCTTTTTTGTTGATACTTTGGATTTTATTTTGGATTCAGTGGCGGACACGGGATTACATTTTCATGCCCTTGCCCGTTTTCTTCTGCGGCTTCTCCTGCTGCTGTTGCTGGCGGGCGTCCTTCGGGTTGGTCTGACCTTTCTGCAACGGCTCTCTCAGATTCTTTGTAGCCTCGTTGGTCTTGCCATCGTTGTTCACCGCCACCTGCGTGCGGCTCTCGTTGGACGGAGCAACCTGCTGTGCATTGTCAGGGTTCGTGTCGTAGCGGTACGGGCGTCCCTTCTCCGGGTTGAACTTGATATACATCGTGGCATGGAAGCCCTGCTTGTCGGTCACGTTCTCCAGCTTCACGGCTTTACCCGCCACATAGTCGGCTTTCTGCTGGTCGGTGAAGCTCACGCCGCTCCATTTGCTGATGGGGCGGATGCTGCCGTCCTCGTTCGTCCACGTGTTGCGGCGTTGCTCCTTCTTGGTCTGTGCGGCATTTTCCCCGCCCTGCGCCTGACTTTTCGATGTGTCGCCTTTGGTTTCCTGTGTCTGTGCGGTACGGGGCGACTTGCCGGTTCCCGGCACGAACTCCACGCCGCGCTGCTCCACGTTCACTTGCAGGGTGGTGACGAACTTCCTGCCGTCTTTGCGCTCGATGAGTTTGTCGCGCACAGGCAGCCCGGCACGCAGCATGTCCTGCTCCTGCTTGGTGATTTCCGTCTTGCCGATGCGCTCCGGTATGCGCACCTTGTTTGCCGGGACATCTGTGATTTCGTTCGTCTTGCGGTCGATGCTGACGAACGAGGGGATGATCTCGCCCGTTTCCCTGTCCACGAGGTCCACAACCCTGCCGAGGTTGCCCGTTTCGCGCAGGTTCTTCCGGTCGTCGTCGGAGAACTTGTGTTCCTTGTACTCGTCGAGTTTCTGCTCCTTGCGGATGAAGTGCGGCACAAGGCTGACGTTGCCCTCGCCGTCCTTCTTGAAGGAGAGGCGGGCATCCAGCTCGAAAGCCTCTCCGCCGAAATTGGGCGACACCCTCACCAAGTCGGACTTGCCGTAGTTGAGCATCCGGTCAAGGTCGCCCGACTTTTCAAGGTCGTCGCGCTTCACGCCCCATTTCTCCTCCAACTCCTTCCAGTTGATCTTGCTCTCGTCGATGGGTTGGTAGCCCCGGTTGCTCTGCGCCTGCTGTGGGCTTTTCTGATTCTGTTCGTTTTTCTGTTCCATTTCTTCCTGTTTTTTAGGTTCGTCATCTTGTTTCTGTTCCGGTTGTTCCTGCTTTTCGGCGGACTGCTCCTCCTGTACTTTCTTTTCGTAGCCGGAGGTGTCCACCTTGTGGGGCGCAAGCATCTCCTTGTTGCCCTCGGGGTCTTTCAGCAAGTCCTTGATAACTTCCAGCAGCTTGTCGGCTTGGTCCGCCGCGACACGGTAGAAACCGAAGCGGCTGGGTTCCTTGCACTGCCGGAAGAAGTTTTTGAAGAAGTTGTCCAGCACGTCTCCGTGCCTGTCGAATTGCAGGAAACTCTGCGCGTTCTCCGCCTTTGCGGGGGTACGCTTGGGTGAGCCGTCGGCGTTAAGCCCGGCTACCACGCTAATCTCGCCCGTCTTCTCGTCGCAGACTATCAGCACGTCTTTTTCTGTTGTTTTCTTTGCCATTTGAAAAATGTTTTAATGGGTTATTTATTAAAGAAATTATGGATACGCGCCTTGTAGAAGGCTATATCTTCCTTGCGGAAATCCTTTACGTGTTCGGAGAGGAATGTCAGTACGTCCTCCTCGCTGTAATAGGTCTTTTTGCCGAGCGTCTTGTACGGCAATGCACCGATGCTGCGGTAGCGCTGCAGGGTACGCTTGCTTATCTGGAGCAGCATGCAGAGGTCTTGGTTGTCGAACATCCTGATACTTTCCATCGGGTTCGGGGCTTTGCCGGACGGTCGCAGGGAGAGCAGCAGCTCGTCCTGACGGTCGAGCCGTTCCATCAGCTTCTGCATCCAGTCCTCAAAATTGTTTCGTGTAAGCAGTTCCATATCTTATGTCCTCCTTCCTTTGGGTTTGCCGCCGCCCGTGCGCAGCGTGTGGTTGCGTTTCAGTTCCGTCAGTGTCGCTGCATCTTCTGCCACGGTGCAGTCTGCGAGCAGGCGGTCTATTTCCGACCGGCGGTAGCGGCATTTGCCGCGCAGCACGATATAGCCGATGCGCTGTTCGCTGCGCATACGTTGGAGGGTACGGGTACTCACGTTCAGCAGGTGCGCCGCCTCGCGGGTGGTGAGCAGCATGTCGGAAGACTCTCCCTTCCTCTCACCGGAAACGGCACGCACATAGACCGCTATCTCGGCTATCTGTTCCGTCAGGGCGGTGAAGGCGGAACTTTCAATCGTTATCACTTTCATATTTTGTCCTTTCTTTTGTTTCTCTGCGGCAAAATTCGGCAATAAACAAAAGGGGCTTTAACAACTCATTACGTGACTCACGTAAGATTTTCTTTGAAAGTGACTCCGTAACCCGGACAACCGGCGCAACAAGCTGCCGTATAGCGGAAAACGGCACGCATTCAAGGCGGCTGCGTTACCTTTGCGGTAAATCATTAAATGTTTTGGTATATGGAAATCGTATCTATCGAGAAAAAGACCTTCGAGATGATGCTGGCGTCATTCAACGCCCTCTCGGAAAAAGTCGCCGCCCTCAGGCGCAAAAGCGACGGCGGGCGGCTGGAAAGGTGGCTCACGGGCGAGGAGGTCTGCGGGCAGTTGAGAATCAGCCCGCGCACGTTGCAGACCTTGCGCGACAAGCGGCTTATCGGCTACTCGCAGATAAACCGCAGGTTCTATTACAAGCCGGAAGAAGTCAGGAGACTGATTCCGCTTATCGGCACGATCTATCCCGATGGAAAATGACTCTGTTTTTATTAACCACTTAATCCGATGTTATGATGAACGAGAACAACGAGGTTTTCTCAATGGAGGACGAGCCGGTTGCCACCGCGATACAGAATATGCTCAAAGGCTCCAAATGGCTCTCCGCATTTTTGGAAAGTTACCGTCCGCCACTGGACGGGGAACGTTACCTGACGGACAGGGAGGTGGCGGAGTTGCTCCGTGTGAGCCGCCGTACCTTGCAGGAATACCGCAACAACAGGGTGCTGCCCTTTATCCTTTTAGGCGGGAAGGTGCTTTACCCCGAATCGGGATTGCGTGACCTGTTGGAGGCGAATTACCGAAAGCCGATGGAATAAAGACGGCATGAAAACGAAACAAAAGGAAACGGACAACTCAAATTGGGCTGTCCGTTTCCTTTTGTTTCGTCTATATGTATGTTCAGCAATACCCGGCTTTCCCGTTCTGTATGAACATCACGTATGCCTGTCGCTTTTCGTTCGAGAGAGCTTTACACACCAGCCACGTGCGGAACACGTGCGTGCAGTAGGTGTTCAATCTGAAAGCGACGGGGATGATAATCTCAAGCGAGTAAACATCCGCATACAGACCGTTTTCAAGTTGAATGTAGCGACATACCTCGTAGTCACTCAACACGTCCGTTTTGAGGATGGCTTTGATGGCGGCGTTCACTGCCGGGACACCTGTGTGGAACAGTCCGGCGATTTCTCCGGCGGTCATCCATACATCGTTACCGGTTACGCTGACCGACTTGTCCTCTATGATGATTATGTCACGTTTCATGGCTTCTCTGTTTTTAGATGGTGCAACCTGCAAATTCCTCGATTTGGTTCAATCTCGCGGCAAGGTTCTCCATGTCTTGGTTGAGCTTCTCTTTGGTTATCTTCGCGTATATCTGCGTTGTCTTTATACTCTTGTGTCCCAGCATGGAACTGACTGTTTCGATGGGTACACCGTTGGAGAGGAACACCGTCGTGGCTGCCGTATGGCGGCTTTGATGCCACGTGATATGCTTGGTGATGCCGCAACGCTTGGCGACGGCACGGATTCCGGCGAGGCACGTGTTGTAGTGGGGAACAGGGAAAATCCTGCCGTTTTCGCACAGCCCGCGGTATTTGTCGATGATTTGTTTCGCAATGTCAAGCAGGCGGATGTTAGACACCACGCCCGTCTTCTGGCGGTTGATGTTTATCCACTCGTGTTCATCGAAGTAGGTGCGGATGTTCTCTTCCGTCAAATTGCGCATATCGGCGAATGACAAGCCCGTGAAGGCGCAGAACAGGTAGAGGTCGCGGTATAGTTCCTGTTTGGCGTTCTTCAGTTTACCTTCCATCAGCAGGCGGATTTCGTCTTTGGTCAGGAAACTGCGTGTCGTTTCCTCCTTCTTGATTTCATACTCCCTGAACGGGTCGCGTGTGAGCCATTCGTTGTTGATGGCGATGAACACCATCGTCCGAAGTGGGCATACATACAGCCACACGGTATTGGTGCAGCAGTGTTTGTCCGTGCGCAGAAACATCTCGAAGTCGGAAATGAAAGCGGGGGTAAGCTCTTTCAACGCGATGTCCTTCACGTGGTAACGGATGTTGAGAAACTCTTGCAGGTGCTTGTAAACGGTCTTGTACTTCAAGAGTGTGCCTTTGGCTTTCATGCCTGCTTCCACCTGCTTGGCATAGTCCTCGTTGTGTTGCTGGAACACCTGCATCAGCGTGTGATAGCGGTGGTCCAGTCCGAGAAAGGCGTTCTTCACCTTCTCTGCCGTGACGAAGTTGTCACGCTCCATGATTTCCTGATAGTGCTTGTTGATGCGTACCCGCATCTTGTCAAGCATGCGGTTCGTTTCGAGTGCCGCCGTGCTTCTGCCCGTGACACGTCCCCCTTTGGTGTCCCACAACTTGGGATCGATGGTCAGTTTGCAACTGAATTGCGTCTGGCTGCCGTCCACCGTGATGCGTCCCATGACGGGAACCGTCCCGTCTTTTTTCACTACCTGACGTTTGAGGTAGTAAATAACTGAAAATGTACTCTTCATCGTCCTTAATTTTTTTGTTCAAAATTAGTTGGTGAAGAACCCTCCTCTGATACGCAAATCGCGGAAGAACGGCGCAATCTTTTTTCGTTACCGGATTTTTTGCGTGAGTTGTCAGTAACTCACTAATCCTTAAAGCCTTGTTTCGTTATTCGTGTCCATTTCGTCACCTATTGGGCGTGGTTACGAACAAGTAACGTAGCTCCGTCTTGATTTGGCTTCGGCGTGGATTGTAATGGCTCTCGGAATAATTGGCAGCGTAAATGAAACCCCTGTAAATCAAATCCATTACCATATTCTTCCGCATTTCACTTTTTTGTAGTAACTTTGTACTTGTATTCTTATTATTTTATCGCGTCTATGGTCTGTTTGCCGTTCAGAAGGCTGTTCCTGTTTGCCGGCCTCCTGCTCTTTGCGTCGGGTTCCCGTGCGGCTGCGGAGGAGGAGCTGCCGGACAGCCTGCTCACCGAAGATTATCTCTACGAATATACTTTTACGGATTTCGGCAAGGCCCGGCGCATTATCGAACGGATGCGCGAGCGGAAAATACTCGAACCCTACCGGCTGGATATTGCCGAAGGCGACCTCTATTTCAATACGGGGCGCCACCACCAGGGGCTCCGTTATTACAGGCGTGCGTTCGAAAGCGATGTGGTGCGGAAAAGCGATGCGGAATACATGGACGTCCTGCACCGGATGATCTCCTCCTACGATTGCCTCCACGACGAGGAGCGGCAGGCGGAGTGTACCGAGCTGCTGCTCCGAAAGGCCCGCGCCTGCAACGATACGGCGATGGAGTCGGTCGCACTGTTCAACATGGGCAAAATGCTCTGTTATCAGGAGGATAAGGAGCGGGGCTACGGGCTGATCCGGGATGCTATCGCCCTGATGGAAGGGGCGGATTACAAATACAAGTACGACAACCTGCGTTACGATTACAATACGCTGCTGATCCTGTTGCAGCGCGACGGCCGTTTGGAAGAGGCCGTGGGGGTGTTGGACGACCTCGAACGGGTCATCGGGAGCTCTTCGGAGGGGGTACCCTCGATTGGCGGCCTGTACGAGAAGGAGCATAAGACCCTGATGGCACAGCGTGCCGTGCTGTACGGCCAGCTGAAGCGTTACGATGAAGCGGAACGGGCCTATCAGGAGTGGGTGCGCATCGGCGGTGCCTACACCAAGGACGACTACCTGGTCATTCCCTACCTGATGGGGCAGCGGCGTTACGACGAGGCCATCCGGCTCTGCGAGCCGCGCGAGCGCTTCCTGATCGAGCACGGGGACACGATCAATTACCACATGATGTCCGTAAAGCGGACATTGGGGCGGGCATATGAGGCGCGCGGCGATTTCAAACGTGCTGCGGCCTATTTCGAAGGGCTGGCCGTGTTGACCGACAGCCTCAAGCGCCGCGAGCAGCTGAGTGCTGCGATGGATCTGGCCATTGCCAACGACGTGCATGAAAAGGAGCAGCAGTTGCAGGCCACGGCCGCGCGGCTCCGCATCCACAGCATCCTGCTCGTATCGGCGCTGGCCATCGTGCTCCTGTTGGCGGTGCTGTTGTGGCGCAACCGCTATTACATGTATACGATCCGCCGCAAGAACATGGCGATGGTGGATACCGTGGCGGGACTGCTCGCCTATAAGGAACGCCTGCTGCATGTCGGAGGGCAGACGGAAGAGGGGACTGGCTGCGTTCCCGCCCCTGTGACGGGGGATTCCGGTGCGGTCGACGGTTCGGACGGGGACGACCGGAAGGCGATGAGGCTTTTCGAACAGCTCGACCGGAAGATCAACGAGCAACGGCTTTTCCTGAATCCCGGACTGTCGCGCGAAGACCTGATGCGGCTGATAAACATTTCGAGAAACCAGATCGCACAGGTTATCCAGGCCGGTGCGGGCACCAACCTGGCGGGTTATCTCAACGGGCTGAGGATGGAGTATGCCGCACGCCTGCTGATCCGCTATCCCGAATACACGGTCAATGCCATCGCACAGGAGGCGGGGATTCCCAACCTCTCGTCGTTTCACCGCCTGTTCAAGAACCGGTACGGCATGACGCCTTCGGAGTTCCGCAAGGCGCAGTGCGGCTGATCGCCGAAGCATATCCATGAAAGGGCTCCGGCGGAATCCTCCGCCGGAGCCCTTTCATGGCCGGTTGCCGGGTCAGTATTCGACCTTGTCGGACTTGGCTTCCCAGGTTTCGAAGGCTGCGATCGCCTCTTCGGGCAGCAGGACGGCCGATTTCAGTTTCCGGTCGGCGGGTTTGAGCGAGAGTTCCCGGTAGATGAACGCATCGTCGAATCCGATCCTGGCGGCATCGTGCTTGTCGTTGCCGTAGTACATCCGATCCAGCCGCGCCCAATAGATCGCCCCGAGGCACATCGGGCACGGTTCGCAAGAGGTGTAGATTTCGCAGCCGCTCAGGTCGAACGTGCCCAGTTTCTTTGCTGCGGCGCGGATGGCGCTCACCTCGGCGTGTGCCGTGGGGTCGCAGTCGGGCGTGACCCGGTTGGCACCGGTGGCGACGACCCTGCCGTCCCGGGCGATGACTGCGCCGAAGGGGCCTCCGCCGGCCGCTACGTTCTCTTCGGAAAGCCGGATGGCTATCCTCATCAGCTCCTCTCTGCTCAGGGGAGCCGCCTGCTCCGTATCCTGCGCGGCCGATCCGCTTTGCGGCTGCTGCGCCTGCGCGGGGAATGCGGCGAGGAGCAACGCCGATCCCAGGATTGCGATTGTTTTTTTCATCTCCGATTCGTATTGAGTATGTTTGCCGTTTATGCTGCCCATGTGCCGGAGCGCGCGCCGGGGCCTGTCTGTCCGGGCGGGACGTTTGCCCGGCGCACGGACGGGACGGCTCCTCTGCGGGGGCTGCCCGCTTAGCGGACGCTCACCTTATAGGAAAATACGCCGCGGCGGGTCTTGCAGGCGATGTAGAAATCCGATTCGTTGCAGAACGTGACGCGGAACGTGTGCTCCTTGATTCCCTTTATGCTGCCTTCGAGCATCACTAGCCCGCTGTCGTCGTAAACGCGGTCGATGGTGAGCGCCTCGGACATCTTGTCCTGGCTGTAACGCGAATCGGTGTTGACCATCGTCACCTCCTCGACCACGTCGAACGCGGTGTGCCCGTCCACGAGTTTCCGGACGTCGGCCAGCCGCGGCATCTGGCTCGAATAGGCCACCCCGAAGAGGGAGGTTTCGGCGGTCGATCCGGCGCCGGTCAGCCAGTTGTATTTCGTGCCGTCGCTGCGCATCTGTACCATGTAGACGACGTTGCCGCCCAGGATCGCGGCCTGCATCTTCATCTTGTCCAGGGCGCGGCGCTTCACGCGCTCCTGGTTCGAGAATTCGGTCGTGCCCTTTGCCTTGGAACTCACGTCGTCGATTTTATAAAGCCCCTGCACTTCCGACTCGACGCTCGCGATGGAGACCTGTTCCCACTCCATCGGAGAGGAGAGGCGGCGGAACGAGGTGCGGGCGGCGAATTCCTGCACACGGCCGCTGCGGAATACGATTTTGCTCACGGCGTTCAGCGAGAGGCTGTTGCTGTGCGACTCGCCGGGGTACTGGTACTTGGCGGCCGTCTCGGTGATCTCGGTAATGTTGCACGGGATGACCCCTTCGTGGGTATAGATCGTGTCGACCTGTGCCGAGGCGGCGAAGATGCCCGCGAAAAGGGCGAAAAATGACAGTATGGATTTCATGCCTGATGTAGTGTTTTGTGACTGTTTCGATCGAAAAAGGCAGCGGAATCCCTGTCCCGCTGCCTTTCCTGGCTGCATGATATGTTCGGACGGGGGATTAATTGAATTCGAATACCTGCGACACTTCGAGTTTCTGGGTGCCCGTGTTGAAGAATCCGAATTTCACTTTTACGGTCTTGGTGTGCGACATCCCCGCCACTACTGTTCCGACAGAATTTTTGATCTGAGAAACATTCTCGTTGAAAATCCGCTTCACCGCGGCCGGTGTCGCATACTGGGTGCCGACCTGGGATTCCATTGCGGCGAAGGTGGTGTTGAGCACTTGGATATTGTCTTGCGACAGGTCGCCGGCATCGGTCAGCTCCAAGACCATTTCATAGGCATAGGTCTTGTCCTTGTCATCGTCGTCGTCGCTGCAGGCGGAGAACAAAGTGATGCAAAGAAGGCCCGTAACGAGCATGGCAATAAAAGATTTGAATTTCATTTTCTTGTTCTTTAAAAGATTGTGAATTGTGAAAGATTTATTTACAAATATATGGCGGGAAACAATCTTTTCCAAGGAAGCCGCTGTCCCAATTTGTCGCATTATTGTGTGACTTTGTCATAATATTTTGATTGACAGTGTTGTATGCGTGCCGGCCCTGCTGCCGGGGACAACATGACACAACAAGATGACAAATTGGGAGTCGTTTTTCCGCCCGCCCGGCGGAAATCGGGTGTTTTTCCGTTAGTTTTGACATCCCGAACGGGATGTCCCGACGGGGTGCGATCCTGACAAAAATCACCATGAAACCGAAAAAGACCCGTTTTTTCTTCACGAAGCAGTGGTGGGCAGACTTGTCGACCAATTTCTTCGGTGCGCTGCTGGGCATCGTCGTCACCTTCGGTACGACGGGGTATCTGGAGTATTGCGACAAAAAGGCGATGGGGCGGACGGCTGCGCTGATGACCATCGGCGATATCGAATATTCGATCCGCAAGCTGGAGGCGGACTGCGAAACTTTCCTCCGGTACGATACGGTTTTCCGGGCTGTGCTGGATCGTTATCCCGACCGGCTCGACGAGGTGCCGGCAGATACCCTGGGCTTATACCTCAATAGTTTTTTCGCCGATAAGTTCTATATCGTGAACCCTGCGGCGGAAGGGGTATTCGCCCACAGCAGCGATATCTGGAGGACGCTGGACAACTATGCCTTACAACAGCGTATCGGGCATTGTTTCGCACTCCGGAACATGCTGAACGACTCCTCCGTCCAGTTGCAGCGGCGGCAAAAAGAGGCGGCCGAGGCCTTCTTTACCGAAAAGTTTTTCGGCGACCGCAAAGATTTTCTGGCAGCCGTCCGGGAGCTGACGAGCCTGCCCTCCGTCCGGCAATATTTCGCACTGTACCCGCTCGATGTCGAAATCCTGATGCAGGGGGTTCGGCAACTCAGGGCGATGAACGACCGTAACATACAGGATATGGACATTACGCGCAAGGAGCTTGAGGATTGCGTCGTGTCGCTCGATTACAGTGCGGATGTCATGAGCAGGGACTGCGACGCCGCCGTTCGGGGCGGGGCGTCGGAGTGAAGTCCGGTTATAAAACGGGGAGGGGGGCCTGCGGTTAGCGGGCACCCCTCCCCGTTTTTATTGTTATTCCCTCCGTCGGGGAGGTGTCCCGGATGCGCATTTTTCCGGCGGGGCGGAAAACGCGGGCGGGAAGCGTGCGCATTGGCCTTCGATCCGCCGGGTTACTCTCCGGGGTTGCCCATGCGGGTGGTGACGACCATGCTCCGGCGTCCGGCGGGGGTGACGGCGACGCATTTGAGCACCCGTTGTTCCCCTGGGGGAACGACCACCTCCAGATAGTCCGGCACTTCGCGGTCGAAGTCGTAGGGCGTGGCGCCGTTGAGCGTGTAATAGACCCGGCAGCCCGGGAAAGGCGGGCGGATCGTGAAGCGGAAACATCCCCCTTCGAGCGTCTCTTCGCGGATGCCGTGGGGTTGCGGAACCTGATAGGCTGCCCCTTCGGCGTCGAGCCGCGCAAGGTATGCCGGAAGGCGCTGCCGGGAGAACTCTTCCCACGATTTGCGCGTCACGGGCGACCATGCGATCTCGGAGAGGGCATAGATGCGCGGTAGCAATTGGTACTCGACTCGTTTCCCGGTCGCCACGAATTCCGTCCACAGGTTGGCCTGTATGCCCAGCAGGTATTGCTGTTCCTCTTCGGAGAGCCCCTCGGCCGGGTCGTAGCCGTATATCTTCTCCAGCGGCAGGGAGAGGTTCAGGCTTACGGGCTCGTCGGGCGAATCCGTCCCCCGTTTGTCGAAATAGAGGTACTGGCCGGGGGTCATCACCACATGGTGGTGCTCTCTGGCCGCCGCGATGCCGCCCTGCGTGCCCCGCCAGCTCATGACGACCGCCCCGGGCGACAGCCCGCCCTCCATGATCTCATCCCAGCCGATCAGCTGCCGGCCTTTCGATGCGAGGTAGCTGTCGATGCGGTGGGTGAGGTAGGATTGCAGCTGCGTCTCGTCATGCAACCCCTCGGCCGCGATACGGGCCTGGCAGTCGGGGCAGGCCTCCCAGCGGGTGCGCTGGCACTCGTCGCCGCCGATGTGGATCAGTTTCGAGGGAAAGAGCGCGAGCACCTCGTCGAGCACGTTTTCGAGGAATTCGAAGGTGCTCTCCTTGCCCGGGCAGAGGACGTTGCCGGGGCCGCAGATCCAACCCGCTATTTCGTAGGATTCGGGGTTGTTCACGCACCCCAGCCAGGGGTAGGCCGTGAGGGCTGCGAGCGAGTGCCCGGGCATTTCGATTTCGGGGATGACCGTGATGTGCCGCTCGGCGGCATAGGCGACGACCTCGCGGATCTCGTCCTGCGTGTAAAAGCCGCCGTATCTTCCGAATTCGAAGGTGGCGGGCTTCTCTTCGTAGCTGCCGATCTGGGATTTCGAACGCCACGCCCCGACTTCGGTCAGGCGCGGTAGTGTTTGATCTCGATGCGCCAGCCCTGGTCGTCGGTCAGGTGCCAGTGGAAGCGGTTGAGCTTCGCGGCGGCCATGCGGTCGAGGTAGCCCTTCACGAACTCCACGGGGAAAAAGTGGCGGCAGACGTCCAGGTGGAGTCCCCGGTAGCCGTAGCGGGGGTAGTCCTCGATCTCGGCGCAGGGGATGTTGCCGTCGGCGTCGGCCATTTGCAGGAGCGTCTGGAGCCCGTAGAAGATGCCGCTTTCGTCGCCCGCCGTGAGTTCCGCCTCGTGTTCGGCGACGCGGAGCCGGTATCCTTCGGCGGGGATGCCCGCGCGGGCGTCCAGTTGCAGGAGGAGCGTGTTCCGCGTTTTCCGGGCCGGCTGCTTTCCGTGCGGGGCGGCCAGTGCCGAGGCCACCCGGATCAGCCCTTCGGGCCGGGAGGCGAAGCCTTCAGCGGTGACTTTACAGCCCGGGGCGGCGAAGTGCCCTTCGCGGAGTTCGGCCCGGACGGGCTGCGGGATGAGTTGCAGGGGGCGCTGCGCCGCGGTTGCGCACAGCGTGGCCAGCACGGCGATCAGGGGGAATAGTTTTTTCATGGCGCAAGTATTTTGTCCGGCCGGGCCGATGCCGGCCCGGCCGGGGGCTGGCGGGATTACTCCGCCGCCTTGAGTTCAAGTACGTGGCTGGCATGTTCGCCGCCCACCTCGAAGTCGAGGCCGGTCTCCATCAGGAACGCCCCGGTGAAGGTCTTGCCGTCCTGGGGAATGGGCTTGCCGTCGAGGCTGAGCTCCCTGACGAGGTATCTCTTCTGCGGGTCGAGCCCGGCCATCCGGAACGCCGGCCGGGGCATGTTGTGGTACTGTTCCAGCTTGTAGACGAAATAGGCCGCGTGGTCTTTTTCGGGCGAGACGTACATCAGCGATGCGTACCCGGTCTTGTCGAAGGGCGAGATCAAGCGGTAGAGGTCGCCCTGCTGCACGACGGGGCGGATCAGCTTGTAGTCGGCGATGGCGCGTCGGGCGAAGGCCTTGTCCTCGTCGGTCATGTGTGCGGGCTGGAGCTCCATGCCCATGCGTCCGCTCATCGCCACGTCGAAACGCAGTTTGAGGGGCGTCTTGCGGCCGGTCTGGTAGTTGGTGTCCACGCTCACGTGCGAGGCCATCGCCACGGCGGGGAAGAAGTTCGAAACGCCCCACTGGATGAAGATGCGTTGCAGGGCGTCGGTGTTGTCGCTCGTCCAGAATTCGTCGTAGTAAGGCAGCAGCCCGTAGTTGATACGGCCGCCGCCGCTGGCGCAGGCCTGCATCACCAGGCCGGGATATTTGGCGTGGATGCGCTTGAGGATGTTTTCCAGGCCGCGGTGGTAGGCGATGTAGAGGTGCGACTGTTTGTCGCGGGGCAGGTAGGTCGACCCGTAGTTGAACAGCGTCATGTTGGCGTCCCACTTGATGTAGGCGATTTCGGGGTGCGCCGTCATCAGCTTGTCCACGACGCCGAACACGAATTCCTGCACTTCGGGGTTCGACAGGTCGAGCACGAGCTGGGTGCCTCCGCGACCCTTGTGCATCTCGCGGTGGGGCTGCTGGATCACCCATTCGGGGTGCTTCTCGAAAAGCTCGCTCTTCGAGTTGGTCATCTCGGGTTCGATCCAGATGCCGAACTTGAGCCCTTTCTCCCTGGCCGAGGCCGTCAGCCCCTCGATGCCCTCGGGGAGTTTCTCCTTGCAGACCACCCAGTCGCCGAGGCTCGACGTGCCGTTGTTGCGCGGGTATTTGTCGCCGAACCAGCCGTCGTCCATCACGAACATCTCCCCGCCCATGGCGGCGAAGTCGGCCATCATCTGATCCATCACCTCCTGGTTGACGTTCATCGAGACGCCTTCCCAGCTGTTGAGCAGGATGCTGCGCTGCTCGCCGCCGTGGTTGAGCCGGTGCAGCCGCGCCCAGCGGTGGAAGTTGCGGCTGACGCCGCCCTTGCCCTCGTCGCTGAAGGTGAAGGCGAATACGGGGGTCGTAAAGACCTCTTTCGGTTCGAGGATGTATTGCGACTGGTCTTCGTTGATGCCGGCGAAGATGCGTGTGGTGTGGGCATTGTCGTTGTCGATGGCGATACGGTAGTTGCCGCTCCATGCCAGCGTGCCGCCGATGACCATGCCGTGCTGTTCGTCGGGGCGCCCGTCGAGCGTGAGCATGAACGACGGGCAGCTGTTCTGCGTATTGCGTACGCCGTCCTTGTCCTTGATGACCCTCATGCCGTCTCTCAGCACCTCCTCGTAGAGGTATGCCTCGGCGCCCCAGGGGCCGTGGAAGTGCGAGAGCCAGTTGTCGCCGCGGCGCACGGGCAGGAAGGCCGACGCGAAACGGTAGAGCGTGACGGGTTTCTTTTCCAGGTGGCGGATCTCCGTCCAGGTCTCGATCACCTCGCAGTCGGGATAGGTCTTGTAGTAGATGGTGACATAGAACGGGTAGAATTTGTCTCGGGTCGCGATCGCCGTGACCTGGCCGCCGTCGCGGTTCTCCCTGGTGACCGACTCCACGACCAGTTCGAGCGACATATTGCCGTCGTTGTGGGTTGCCTGAATGGCTGTTTCACGCGAGCACTGGACGCCGAACTGGGGGTATACCGGGTCGTTGAAGGCGCTCCCGCTGTCGAATACGTCGCCGGGATTCGCCAGCCGGGGGCCGAAGTACTGTATCCGGGGCGATTCACCCTTTTGGGCCGTGATCAGGATAGAGCTTTTCCTGTTGGAAATAACGATGTTATCAGCCCGGAGAATCCCGGAACCCAATAACGCGGCGCATAGCAGCACACTTGCAAAGAGTTTGTTCATAGGTGTTCCTTAGATTAAATAAGTTTTGGATTAATAGTCATCATTCTAAAAATATGTGGTAAAATTAAGAATAATTATGAGAAAATTTAGCATTATCGGGCATTATTTTATCACTCCCGGTCGATATTCGTGCCCGGGAGTATCCCCTGCCCGGGGCGGATGGCCTTGGAACGCGGGAAATGCCCCGGTTTGCGGAGGGGCCGGGGAGGGCCGGAGTCTGAAGGTCGGTTCCCGGGGGTGGTTTCGGAGATGGTTCCGGGAATGGTTTCGGGAGCTGGTGGTTGCAGAGATGGTTTCAAGGCCGGTTCCCGGGGGTGGGTGCAGGATGGTTCCGGAGTGGTTCCGGGCGGATGCGGGGGAGGTTCCCGGGGGTAGTTTCGGGGGATGGTTCCCGGGGGATGGTTCCCGGGGGATGGTTCCCGGGGGATGGTTCCCGGGGGTGGTTTCGGGGGCGGGTACGGGCATGGCGGCCGGCCGTCGGACGGGGATGTGCGGGCGGGATGGTTTGGGGCTTCCGGGAGCGGCCCGGGGAAGGGAGTATACGGATTTTTCGGGCGGGAGGTATGCCTTAATCATACTGTTTGTTGCTGATTATTAGTATTTAATGTGTCCATATGGAACATTCCCGGGTTCTTGCGGGTATCCTGTGATTATACCATTTTGATAGTATTGTATACAATTCGGCGCGGAATATAATCTACTTTTGAATTACAAAAAAACCACTGACCATGCGCTACGCACATAACCCGATCCTGAGCCCCGAAGATTTGTGTCCGAGCCAACCCTCGATGCAGATCGAATGCCTGCTGAATCCCGGTGTATTCCGTTACGACGGGAAGGTCTGGATGCTGGTCAGGGTCGCCGAACGCCCTGCACAGGCCGAAGGGGAGATCAGCTTCCCGGTGCTCGACGCGCAGAACCGCGTGACGGTGATGCGTGTCCCGGCCGCCTCCCCCGAACTCGACCTCTCGGATCCGAGGGTCATCAATTACAAGGGCGAGGATTTCCTCACGACGATGTCCCACCTGCGGCTTGTGAGCAGCACCGACGGCATCCGTTTCCGCGAGGAGGCGGGGTATCCGCCGTTGACGGGCAGCGACCGTTACGAAGCGTACGGGATCGAAGACTGCCGCGTCACGCAGATCGGCACGCAGTATTACCTGACTTATACGGCCGTCTCGGCCAATGGCGTGGCGGTGCGGATGCGCAGCACGTCGGACTGGCGCCGTTTCACCGATTACGGGCTGGTGCTGCCGCCGCACAATAAGGACTGCACGCTCTTCGACGAGAAGGTCGGTGACCTATATTATATGCTGCACCGCCCGAGCAGCCCCGAGATCGGCGGGAATTATATCTGGATCGCCCAGAGCCCCGACCTCCGCCACTGGGGAAACCACAGGTGTGTGGCCCGTACCCGCAAGGGGATGTGGGACAGCGCCCGCATAGGTGCCGGGTGTGCCCCGATCCGTACGGGCGAAGGGTGGCTGATGATCTACCACGGCGCAGACGCTTCGCACCGCTATTGCCTGGGTGCGATGCTGCTCGACGCCGCCGACCCGTCGAAGGTGCTGGCGCGCAGCCGCACGCCCGTCATGGAGCCTGAGGAACCCTACGAACTGGAAGGCTTCTTCGGGAATGTCATCTTCACCAACGGCCACTTGGTCGATGGCGACCGCATCGCCCTGTACTACGGGGCTTCGGACAAGGTGATCTGCCGGGCCGATCTCTCCGTAGGCGAAATCCTGGAAAACCTGCGCAAAGACTTATAATAGAAATCCTAATAAAACCTACTTAAAACTCATGAAGAAAACTTTGACCTATTGTTTCGGTTCCCTGCTTTGTATGATGACGCTCGCTTCGTGCCAGAACGGCGGTTCGTGCTGCGGCCAGGCCGCCACGGACGTCGACCTGACGGGCAGGCTCTATCCGAAAGTCAAAACCCCGACCAAATCGCTTGTCATCGTAGACCTGCAAAACGACGATATCGAGGGGCAGGTCGCTGCCATCGGCCTGCAGGGTATCGTCAACCGCGACAGCGAACAGAAGATCTATGTGATGAACAGCCGTTGCAAGGACAACCACGGCGGCTGGAAGACCGGCCCGCACGACATGGCCCAGATGGGGCAGTTCTGGCTCGACCGTGTGCTGAAGGACATTCCGCAGGAGACCCTCACGCTCGATGCGACCAAGTCCAACCCCGGGTTCTCGGCGCTTGTCGAGCAGTATAAGAAGCATATCAAGGGCGTAGTCATCTATGACCCCGAACTGGTCGAGGCCACGATCGAGGCGGCGACTACGATCGCGGCACAGACCGACGCCCTGATCGTTTCACCCCGCCTTTACGAGGAGGTGAAGGGGTACGATTTTCCGGTGATCCGGGATCTGCGCGGGATGTTCAAGACCAACATCGAGTGTGTCGACTGGCTCGTGGAAAACTATTTCGAGACGGCCAACCGCGACGTGGCTTTCACCTGGTCGCACATGACCACCGATTTCCAGGAGAGCTGGGGCGCAGCCAACAAGGACTACGTGGTTGCCAACCGCCTGTTCACCTATTTCCTCGACATCCAGGATCATGACCAGTGCGCATATTACGAGAACATCGTCAAAAAATATCCCGCCGGCACCCAGATCATGGGCTGGACGGACGAATTGAAGGCCGACAAGCTCTTCGCCGAATACGGGTATTTCATGGTGCCGTTCATTTCGGTCGAGAACATGACCGTCATGTCTTCGTTCCCCTCGGTGCAGGGTACGCCCATCGAACCCAAGGCGCTCAAGGCCGAGCCCAATACCGTTTATATCGCGATGCTCGTCTCCGACGGCGACAACCTGCTGCATACGATGATCTACATGCCCTACACGATCGAGGAGTCGGCCGCCTACGGCGACGTCCCCGTGACGTGGATCATCAACCCCGCCATCGTAGACCTCGCGCCGCGTGTTTTCACCTGGTACGAGCAGGTGATGAACGAAGGCGGCCAGGAGATGGGCGCCATGATGGGCGACGGCTCCCCGACGACCGACCGTTACAGCGGTTTCTCGTTCTATTGCTCGCTGACGCGGCATTACCTCAGGCAGGCCGGTATGCACACCCTCAAGCAGATGGTCGACGGCGAAGCCGTGGCCTGGAACGTACAGCCCTACTGCCTCGAAGGCGGTTATGCGGGCACCGACTGGCGCGGCATCGGTTCCGACGAATACCACATGGACAACGACTGTTTCCATATCGGTACGACCAATTCGCGTCCCGAATACCTGAACAAGGTGCTGGACAGCGCCCCGGTAGACGAACCGCTGTTCCTGTCGGTCATGATCGGCACGGCGAGCGAGGATGTGACCACCTATGCGTCCGAGCTCAAAAAGCAGATCGAGGCCCGCAACGACGGCCGGAAATACGTGTTCCTGAGGACTGCCGACCTGGCCGCTACGTACCGCGCCTATAAGGGTCTCCCAGTAGAATAATCGTGCGGAATGCCGCGTGCATCGGTGTGCCCCGACGGGCACACCCTGTACGCTGACACCCCTGATTCCTGCGGCGGGTGTTTCCGACTGCACCCTGTAAAAAGCGTTGTGATATTCATAAATACCTAATTATAAACCACTTATTAACTTAACACCTAATTGGCCATAAACTGAAAAGATGTAAAACCTACCGATCCGCCGGGAACCGGGCGTTCCCGCGGGAAGCAAAGAAATGACAACCAACGAACTACATTAATGATTGATTAAAATTATGAAACAAAGCTTACTGAAATTAGCTTTTGCAGCAGTGATGTTGATGCTTGTCGCTCCGTTCGCAGGCAGTCAGGCTGTTGCACAGACGCACAATCTGACCGGAACCGTCGTCGACGCACAGGGGAATCCGGTTGCGGGTGCCGCCGTGGTGATCGACGGGACGACGAAGGGTACCTCGACGGGTTCCGACGGTTCCTTCGCACTGAACGGCGTTATGGCGAACCAGAACCTCCTGGTGACATTCATCGGTTATGAACCCCAGACGGTTGCGATCGGCTCACAGACGAATATGAAGGTCGTGCTCAAGGAGGACAACCAGACGCTCGACGAAGTGGTCGTCATCGGTTACGGTGTCCAGAAGAAGAGGGACGTGACGGGTTCGATCACCTCGGTGAAGAGCGACGTGTTCGAATCGCGTTCGGTCGAGAACGCACAGCAGGCCCTGCAGGGAAAGGCCCCGGGCGTGCAGGTGCTCTCCTCTTCGGCCGCTCCGGGTTCGAGCCCCTCGATCCGTATCCGCGGTTTCAGCTCGAACAATTCGGGCGCTTCGGAGCCTTTGTATGTAGTGGACGGCCTGAAGGTGTCGGACATCTCCTACCTGGATCCTTCGTCCATCGAGTCGATGGAGATCCTCAAGGACGGTGCCTCGGCGGCCATCTACGGTGTCGAGGCCGGTAACGGTGTCGTGCTCATCACCACGAAGAAGGGTAAGAAGGGCGACGGCCGCATCTTCTACGATTTCACCTACGGCATCACCTCGCTGGCACGTAAGGCCGACCTGATGAATGCCGAGCAGTACGTGGCCTACCAGACGGCCGCCGGCAACAACCAGTCGCTGTCCGCGTGGGACGGCAAGACCGATACCGACTGGTTCGACGTGCTTTACGGCGACAACGGTTCGTTCCAGCGCCATACGGCCGGCATCGAAATGGCCAACGACAACGGTTCGGTTTACGCTTCGCTGTCGTATATGGACAACGACGGTATGTACTATGGCAACAAGGACTGGCTGAAGCGTGTCACCTTCCAGCTCAACGGCGACTACAAGGTCAAGAAATGGCTCACCTTCACGACCAACAATACGGTCGAAAGTTCGCGTTCGCAGAACAGCGGCGACGGCGTGAGCACGCTGGGCAACAGCAACCAGTTTATCAACCCTTACGGCATGGATCCGCTGCTGCCCGCTTTCTGGGACAAGGACAACCTGCCCGCATACATGACCGAGCTGATCGCACAACAGGGCGACGACATGTTCATGAAGAACGAGAAGGGCGATTACGTGGGCATCCCGTTCGCCGCCAAGGACGCAGTCAACCCGCTTACCCACTATTACAGCAACACGGGCGAGCATAAGAATTTCGCCCTGCGCGGTGCTTCGTCGCTGGTTTTCGCCCCCGTCGAGGGTCTTACCGTCACGTCGCGCGTGGGTTACCGGCTCGAATCGACCAATTACAGCTTCTACGGCGTGCCGACCTACTTTGCCGTGTCGTCGCGTACGAAGATGCAATTGGACGGGAAGACCACGATGAACCGCTTCTACATGTGGGAGAACTTCGCCAACTACAACCGTTCGTTCGGCAAGCACACGATCAACGCGATGGTCGGTATGTCCTACCAGTACGAGTGGAGTAACTTCACATCGGGTTCGACCAACGGCCTGACCGACAGCAGCAGCAATTTCCACCACCTCGACTTCGCTTCGACCGATGCCACCAAAGGCGTGGGCGGCAGAGTAGGCGAAATGTCCAGTATCAGCTATTTCGGCCGTATCGGCTATACGTTCGACAACCGTTACAACATCATGGTCAATTTCCGCGCCGACGCTTTTGACCGTTCCAAATTGTCGAAGGAAGCCCGGTGGGGTTATTTCCCCTCGGTGTCGGCCGGCTGGACGATTTCCAACGAGCGGTTCATGCGCGATATCGACCCCAAGATCATTTCGTTCCTGAAGCTCCGCGCTTCGTACGGTGTCAACGGTAATATCAGTGCGCTGGGCGCTTTCATGTACAGCTCGTCGATGAGCGTGGGCGATTATTACCCCATGAACGGCTCGCTGGTTTCCACCGTCTATCCTTCGGATGTGCTGGCCAACCCGGATCTGAAATGGGAGACGGCACGGCAGTTCGACGTCGGCGTCGACGCACGCTTCCTGAACAACAGGCTGACTTTCGGGATGGATTTCTACAACAAGAATACCGTCGACCAGATTCTTACATTGACGCCACCCCTTGCGACGGGTACCACGAGCATGGCGAAGAACATAGGCAAGGTGAACAACCACGGCTTCGAGTTCGAACTCGGCTGGCAGGATCAGGTCGGTGAGTTCACCTACGGCGTCAATGCCAACCTTGCCACCATCAGCAGCGAGGTCAAGGAGATGGAAGGTGCGCGTATCGTGAACGACCTGTCCGATTTCGTCTATTTCGACAAGGGACAGCCCATGTGGAGCTACTACGGTTACAAATACCTCGGTGTCAATCCCGAGGATGGCAGCGCCATCTATTACGACAAGGACAAGAGCGGCACGATCGATGACAAGGACAAGGTGTACCTGGGTTCGGCCATCCCCGACTTTACCTACGGCATCACCCTCAACGCCGCTTACAAGGGCTTCGACCTGACGGTATTCGGCAGCGGAAGCCACGGCGGCCTGCTGAGCCTCTACGGCGCCCGCCTGACGCCTTCGGCCAACAAGCCCTCCGAACTGTGGACGGATTCGTGGGACGTGAAGGGCGCCGGGGCCAAATACCCGCATCCCGATCCGATCGGCGATACCGCTTCCAGAAACTCGAGCATGTGGCTCAAGAGCGGTTCCTATTTCAAGATCAAGCAGATCCAGCTGGGTTACACGCTGCCTTCGTCCTTTACGAAGAAGATCGCCATTTCGCGCCTGCGCGTCTATGTTTCGCTCGACAACTTCTTCTGCATCACTCCCTACTGGGGTATGGATCCGGAAGCTGTCAGCGGTACGTCGGGCATCGGTATGGACAATGGCGACTACCCGACCCCGAAGACCCTGACATTCGGTGCAAACCTTTCGTTCTAACCTAAAAACATTATGACTATTATGAAAAAGCATATTTTGGCATTAGCCGGTCTGCTTGCCGGAGCGATGATGGCGACTTCGTGCTCCCAGGCGCGTCTCGACGAAGTGGAGCACCTCGGGGTCACCGAGGTGGACAAGACCTATGCGGAGGCGAACGATATGACGGCCCAACAGCTGATCGCGAACGTATACGTCACGGCCAAGTACCTGATGATGGGCGACTGGGGCGTACACTACATTGCAACCACCTCGGCCAAGACGGCCGAGTGCTGGCCGGGCGGTTCGGGCCCGAACGACGGTCCCGAATATCACCGCATGTCGGCCATGATCGACGATTCGGAGAACAACGCCTACAAGGAGATGTATACCCGTTTCTACAAGATCATGTACAAATGCAACATGATCGTGGACAAACTCAACGACGGTTCCGCCGAGCGCAAGCGCGTGATCGCCGAGGCCAAGGCCTGGCGTGCATGGGCGATGATGCGCCTGACGCAGCTGTGGGGCTCGGCCCCGCTCGTGGATCACGTGCTGGACGGTATCAACTATTCGTTCTATCCCGGCAACTCGAACCCCGAGGACAACTGGAAATGGATCATGACGCAGTTCGACGAGGCTGCTGCCGTGCTTCCCTCGAAGAGCGGACTGGGCGGCCAGAAAGCCATCGGCGGCCGCTGGACGGCCGAAGCCTGCTACGCTTACAAGGGCCAGGGGTACATGTGGCAGAACGATTATGCCAACGCCAAGGTCGAACTGGCCAAGGTGATCAACTCGGGCAAATACGAACTCTGGGATAAGACCGCGACCATGGGCCCGTCGAGCTACGGCACGAACATGCAGCTGGCCAAGAGCCAGAACGAAAACTGGAGCGACGGCAGCGAGGAGTACGAATACCTGACGCTCTACCGTGCCGAGGCCGATTTCTGCGACGAGTTCCTGCTCGAGCTGGACATCGACGGCGACATGACGACGATCACGAGCACCGAGCCTTATTGGTTCCGCGCCTACATGAACTGGCGTAAGGACGAGGTCAACCTGCCGGGCAACACGACGACCGCCTCCGACGGCTGGGGCTTTATCAACCCGACCCGCACGTTCGGTTATGCATTTGCTAAGCACGACGGCAACAGCGTGCGCCGCCGTGCGGCCATCGCCACTTACAGCGAGGTGTACCACGACTTCCCCTACCTGAACAAGGACGTGCGCGGCGTCATGTCGAGCATGTTGTTCGAGAACGAGGGCTATTTCCGCATGAAATACTACGACTATGTGGACGACGTGGTTCCCGAGCGTTTCGCAAGCGGCCAGACCAACGGCAACCGGACGAACTTCCCGCTGATGCGCTATGCCGACGTGCTGCTGCTCTATGCCGAGGCTGTCTGCATGTCGGGCGAGGGTACGGCCAATATCTCGGGCCTGGAGGCGCTGAACAAGGTGCGCCGCCGTGCGGGCCTGACCGACGCCCCCGCGCTGGATATGGATAACGCCGAGTACGGCATCAAGGCCGAGCGCCGCTTCGAGCTGTGGCTGGAGGATTGCAGCCGCTATGTCGACCTGATCCGCTGGGGCGATTACAAGAAATTCATCACCGACACTTCGATCGACGGCGTGAGCGAGCATTGGGGTAACGAATGCGCATGGCTCGTCGGGCTCAAGGACGCGACCAAGCGTACGACCGATCCTACCGATTGGAGCAACTACGAAGTGCGCTACGACCCGCTGTCGACGCGCGGCACCTGGAGCGACCGCTTCTACCTGTGGCCGTTCCCCTATGCCGAAACGACGCAGAACCCGAACCTCGTCCAGAATACCGGTTGGTAAAAACCGGTTGTGAAGGCCGTCCCGGCCGGTTACCCGGGGCGGTATGATAATCCGGCGACGGCAGTGGATCGTTTCTGTTTCACTTCGCCGTCGCCGGGATTTTTTCCGGCCGGGCCGTCCGGATCGGCCTGCATCCGCAGGTTGCCGCCCTTCGCGTGTGGCCGGGAGGTGCCGGATGACCGGCGGCGTTGAAGCCGTGCGGGAGCGAATTATCCGTAAAAAAATGAAGGAATGAAAAAATATCTATTGATCGCAGCGTCGCTGTTGCTGAGCCTTCCCCTGGCAGCCGCTGTGCAGAAAGTGTCGCTCAACAGCGACGGCCGGGTTGCCGCGTGGCAGCTTCGGGCACAGGACGAGGTGCCCGATGCGAAGGCCATGCTCGGAGCCGGTTACGATGCGTCCGGCTGGGTCGCCGCGGTCGTCCCGGGGGCGGCCTTCACGTCGTTCGTCGAGGCGGGGATCGAACCCGATCCCAACTTCGGCGACAATGCCTACAAGGTGGACAGGAGCAAGTACGACCGCAATTTCTGGTACAGGGCCGAGTTCGCGACCAAAGACCTGCCCGCCGGTGCGCGCCGCTGGATCTGCTTCGAGGGCGTGAACCGCGGGGCCGAAGTCTATCTCAACGGCGCGCGGCTGGGGTCGCTCGACGGGTTTATGGATCGCGGCATGTTCGAGGTCACGCACCTGCTGCGGCAGGATGCTGCGCCCAACGCGCTGGCCGTACTGGTGCGCGTGCCGACGAACCCGATCGCCAACCATGCCAGCCCGACCTATATTTCCAGTGCGGGCTGGGACTGGATGCCCTACGTCCCCGGGCTGCTGGGCGGCATCACCGACGACGTGTATTTCACCACGTCGGGCGACGTGTCGCTCGTCGACCCGTGGGTGCGTACCAGGGTGCCTTCGCGCGAGCAGGGCGTCATTTCGCTGACCACCGAACTGAAGAACCACTCGCAGCAGGAGAAAACCGGGGTCGTGAGGGGCGTCATCCGCCCGGGCGACATTACCTTCGAGAAGCGATTTAAAATAGGGGCGGGCCAGCAGCGCACCGTGGGCGTCGACCCCCGCGAGTTCCCGCAGCTGACCGTCGACGACCCGGCCCTGTGGTGGCCCAACGGGTATGGCGACCAAAACCTCTATACGTGCGAGCTGACGTGCGAGGTCGACGGCGAGGTTTCCGACCGCCGGACGGTGACATTCGGCATCCGGGAGTACTCCTACGATTTCGTGAAGGGCGTGTTCCAGCTCTCGGTCAACGGCGAGCGCATCTACTGCAAGGGCGGTAACTGGGGCATGAGCGAGTATATGCTCCGCTGCCGGGGCGCCGAGTATGACCTTAAAATCCGCCTGCACCGCGAGATGAACTACAACATGATCCGCAACTGGATCGGTTCGACGACCGACGACGAGTTCTACGAGGCGTGCGATCGCTACGGCATCATGGTCTTCGACGATTTCTGGCTCAATTCGCATCCCAACCTGCCGGACGACGTGTTCGCCTTCAACCGCAACGCCGTGGAGAAAATCAAGCGGCTGCGCAACCATCCTTCGATCGCCGTCTGGTGCGGCGACAACGAGGGCGTGCCCCTGGCGCCGCTCAACGAGTGGCTGCGCGAGGATGTCAAGGCCTTCGACGGCGGCGACCGCTGGTACCAGCCCATTTCGCGCGAGTACGGATTCTCGGGCAGCGGCCCCTGGGTGAATGCCCATCCGATCTGGTACTTCACGGCCCACCCGCTGGGCTACGGAGACCACAAGCTCGACGGCTGGGGCTTCCGCACGGAGATCGGTTCGGCCGTGTTCACCAACTACGAGAGCTATAAGAAGTTCATGCCCGAACCCGAGCGGTGGCCGGCTTCGCCCGAGATGCTGGACAAGCATTTCTTCGGCAACTCGGCGGGCAATGCGCGTCCGACCCGTTATTTCGCGGCCGTGGAGTACAATTACGGCAAGGCCGCGGGCGCGGAGGATTTCTGCCGCAAGGCGCAGCTGCTCAACATCGAGGTCAACAAGGCGATGTACGAGGGGTGGCAGCACCACCTGTGGAACGACGCTTCGGGCATCCTGACCTGGATGAGCCAGTCGGCCTACCCGTCGTTCGTATGGCAGACCTACGATTACTATTACGACCTGAACGGCGCCTACTGGGGCGTGCGCAAGGCCTGCGAGCCGCTGCATATCCAGTGGAGTTACGCCGACAACACGGTCAAGGTGGTCAACGCCAGCGGCGAGGCCTACAACGGCCTGCGTGCCACGGCGGCGGTCTACAATATGGACGGCAGCGAGGTGAAGCGCTACGCGCAGCGGGCCGCCCTGTCGTCGCTGCCCAATACGGCTGTCAAGGTGATGACGCTGCCGTTCCCCGAAGACCGCAACCTCGCACGGGGTAAGAAAACCGTCGCCTCGTCGTCGGAGAATGACGATTCGCATGCCGCCAAGTCCGTCACCGACGGCAATACGGGCTCTTCGTGGCGCTCGGGCGGCCCGGGCGAGCAGTGGGTCATGGTAGACCTGGGGGCGCCCACCGAGTTTTCGGACATCGTCCTGACGTGGGAGAGCGAAGCGGCCAAAGCATATGAGATACTCGCGTCGGACGACGCCTCAACGTGGCGGACGGTCTACACCAGCGGCAAGCCCAGCACGCCCATCGACCGGATACGGATCGACCCCGTGACGGCGCGCTATGTCAAGTTGCAGGGCACGGCGCCCCACGACGACTGGCAGCTGGTGCTCTTCGAAATGGAGCTTTACGGCCCGGAAACCCCGGCCGAAGAACTTTCGCCCGTGCATTTCATCCGCCTGCGGCTGACCGACGATGCTGGGAACCTGCTCTCGGAGAATTTCTACTGGCGTTCGAACCGCTTGGGCGACTACCGTGCGCTGAACGACCTCGAACCCGCGAAACTGGATGTACGCACGAAAGCCGAAACGGTGGACGGCAAGCGCATCATCCGCGCAACCGTCACGAACCGGGGCCGCAGCGTGGCGTTCGCCGTGCGCCTCATGCCGGTCTACGCCTCGACCGGGGAGCAGATATTGCCGGTCATCATGGACGACAACTACTTCACGCTGCTGCGGGGTGAGACCCGGAAGGTCGACATCGAGATCGACGAGTCGCTGCTCGGGGACGATACCTACAAACTGGTCGCAAGGCCCTATAACGATTGATTGCGGGTATGAAAAGGTTTTGTGCGCTGGTGCTCCTGCTGTGCGCGGCATGGGCGCCGTCCGAAGCGAAAATCAAGCTGCCCGCCATCGTGGGCGACAACATGGTGCTGCAACAGTCCTGCGAAGTGAAGCTCTGGGGCTGGGCGGCGCCCGAGGCCGAAGTCAGCGTCGCCCCCTCGTGGTGCGGCGCCGTACGGACGCAGGCCGACAAGAAAGGACGCTGGTGCGTGACGGTCGCAACCCCGGCCGCCTCGTTCGAGCCGCGCAGCATCGCCCTGGGCGACGGCGACGGCGAACCCGTCGTGCTGAAGAATATCCTCATCGGCGAGGTGTGGCTCTGCTCGGGGCAGTCCAACATGGAGATCCCCGTGCAGGGAGGCCGCGACTGCCCGATCGAACATGCGCAGGAGATCATCGCCGAAAGTGCGCAGTATCCCGACGTGCGGCTCTTCTCGGTGAAAATCGACGGCGGGCTCCGTCCCCGGGAGGATGTGACGGGTGCCTGGTGCGAAGCCTCGCCCGGGAGCGTCAAGACCTTCAGCGCCATCGGCTACCTGTTCGGCCGCAACCTCCGCCGGGCGCTGAACGTCCCCGTGGGGATCATCAACAGCAGTTGCGGCGGCACGTGGATCGAAGCGTGGTTCCCGGCGTCGCTGCAACGCGAGTTCGCCGATTTCGACCCGGCGTCGGTCGCCACGCGCGAGGGGCAGAGCGGCATGAATACGGTCGAAATCCTTTACAACGGGATGATTTACCCGTTGCATAACTTTGCGATCAAGGGGTTCTGCTGGTATCAGGGCTGCTCGAATGTCGGGCGCAGCACCTGTTACGCCGACAAGATGGTGGCGATGATCGACCACTGGCGGGAGTTGTGGGGCGGCGAACGCAAGCCGTTCTACTACGTCGAGATCGCACCCCATGAGGACGGCGAGCAGAACGTGAACGAGGCGCTGGTGCGCGAGCAGCAGGCGCGGGTGATGGACATGACCGACAACGTGGGTATGGTTTGCACCAACGACCTGGTCTACGACTACGAGACGTGGAACGTGCATCCCAGCCAGAAGGAGCCCATCGCGCGGCGTCTGGCCTATTGGGCGCTGAGCCGGGACTACGGCTACGGCGATGCGGTCAAGACCATCGGGCCGCGGTTCAGGTCGATGGAGGTGCTCGAAGGCGGTGTCGTGAGGGTGCATTTCGACGGCAGCGACTGCGGGTTCCTCGTCAAGGGCGAGATCGAGGGCTTCGAACTGGCCGGCAGCGACGGGGTGTTCCGCCCCGCGAAGGCCGTGCGCCGGCGCCCCGACCCCACGGTGCTCTATGTCTCGAACTACGACGTGGGCAGCCCCGTGTACCTGCGCTATAATTTCAAGAATTGCAGCGTCGGCCGCCTGTGGGATGCCTTCGGGCAGCCCGTAGTGCCGTTCCGGACGGATAATTTTTAACTTTGTGGAACCGATCTAATATTTTGCGGAAATGAAAAAAATGATCTTGTTATGTGCGCTTTGCCTGTTTGGGGCGGGCGTTGTTTTCGGCCAGGCCTATTCCGACCTCCTCTACCGGGACTGGGCGGGGCTCAGGGCCTATGCCCAGGTGAACAAAACGCTGGGTGACGTGCGCCCCGACGTGGTTTTCATGGGCAACTCCATCACCGAGGGGTGGTTCAACCAGCACCCGGAGTTCTTCCAGAAAAACAACTTCCTGGGCCGCGGCATCGGCGGGCAGACCTCGTCGGAAATGCTGGTGCGCTTCCGCCAGGACGTGATCGAACTGCACCCGCAGTGCGTGGCGATCATGGCCGGGACGAACGACATTGCGATGAACAACGGGTACATCGCCCTGGAAAATACCTACCAGAACATCGTTTCGATGTGCGAGCTGGCGCGCTTCAACGGGATAAAGGTGCTGCTGTGCTCCGTCACGCCGTGCGTGCGCTACAACTGGCGGCCGCAGGTGGAGCCCGGGAAGATCATCCCTAAGCTCAACGCAATGCTCAGGAAGTATGCGGACTCGGCCGAGGGCGTGGAGTATGTCGACTATTTCTCGGCGATGGCCGACAAGGACAACGCCATGCTCCCGGAATATTCGCCCGAGGGATGCCATCCCAACGGCGAGGGCTATAAGGTCATGGAGAAGATCATCGTGCCGGCCATCAACAAGGTGAACGGTACCAACAAAAAATATTTTGTCTACTAATCCGAAGCTGTCATGAATCTCAAACGAACCCTTTTCCTGCTGGCGGCCGTGCTGCCCCTGCAGCTCTCCGCCAAGGTCACGCTCCCGGCGATCTTCACCGACAACATGGTGTTGCAGCAACAGAGCGATGTGAAAATCTGGGGCAGGGCCAAACCCGGCAAGGCCGTGAAAGTCACCACCTCGTGGGATGGCAAGACCTACGCGGCGACGGCCTCCGCCACGGGCGGCTGGGAGGTGCGCGTGTCGACCCCCGTGGCCGGCGGCCCCTATACGGTCACGGTTTCGGACGGCAAACCCGTCGAACTGAAAAACGTTTTGATCGGCGAGGTCTGGCTCTGTTCGGGGCAGTCCAACATGGAGATGCGCGTTGCCGACCGGGTGCTGAACTACGAACAGGAGATGAAGGAGGCCGATGCCTACGGGAATATCCGCCTGCTGCATATCGACAACACCACCAGCCCGGTGCCGCTCGACGAGGCTTCGGTTCGCCACGGCGGCTGGCAGGTGTGCTCGGGCGAAAACATCGCCGACTTTTCGGCGACGGGTTACTTCTTCGGCAAGGAACTCTATAAAAACCTGGGCATACCCATCGGATTGATCGAGTCGTGCTGGGGCGGGACGTACGCCGAGTCGTGGACGAGCGCCGAAGCGCTGTCCGAGATGCCCTATTTCCGTCCCCGCGTCGAGAAGGTGAAGCAGATCCCCGAATCCCGGGAGGCGCGTAACAAGATGTTCCACGACGACATGGACGAGTGGCGCCTCCGGATGATGCAGGCCGACAAGGCGTTCGAGGACGGCCGCGCGGTGTGGGCCGAGAGTTCGTTCGACGATTCGTCGTGGGGCGAGATCGCGGTTCCGGGGTTCGTGCAGGATCAGGGCCTCGACGGGTTCAGCGGCTTTATGTGGGTGCGCAGGGACGTCGAGATCCCGGCCGGCTGGGCCGGTAAGGAGCTGACGCTCACGCTTGCGGCCATAGACGACAACGATTTCACCTATTTCAACGGCGTCGAAGTGGGGCATACCGAGGGCTGCATGGCTTTCCGGAGCTATAAGATTCCCGCGTCGCTGGTCAAGGCCGGCAAGGCGACCGTTGCCGTGCGTGTGATGGATACGGGCGGCAAGGGCGGCATCTTCGGCGATGCGAACAGCATCGCCCTCGCCAAATCGGACTCGGAGAAACTCCCGCTGGCCGGGCAATGGAAATACAAGGTCTCGATGGGCCTGGGCGACGCCCCCGACATGCCGGTCAACACCGCCACCGAACCCAACTACCCGACGTTCCTCTTCAATGCGATGATCCACCCGCTCGTGGACTATGCCATCCGCGGCGCCATCTGGTACCAGGGCGAGGCCAACGTGGCGCGCGCGGCGCAGTACCGCGACCTGCTGCCGCTGATGATCCATGACTGGCGGCAGCACTGGGGGTATGCCTTCCCCTTCTATATCGTGCAGCTTCCCAACTACATGAAGGCACAGGAAGGCCCCGAGGAGTCGGAGTGGGCCGAGTTGCGCGAGGCGCAGAAACATGCGCTCCGCCTCGAGAACACGGGGCTGGCCGTGTGCATCGACGTCGGTGACGGCGACGATCTCCATCCGAAAAACAAACCGGCGGTCGGCCGGCGCCTCTCGCTCGTGGCACGGGCATTGACCTATGGTGAGCAGATTCCCTATTCGGGGCCCGTATACGAGGGTTACCGCATCGAGGGGAACACGATCCGCATCGACTTTTCGCACACGGACAAGGGGCTCAAGACCTCCGACGGCGGCCCCGTCAGGGGGTTCTATATCGCCGGCCCCGACCATAAGTTCCATGCCGCCAAGGCCGTCATCGAAGGCAATACGGTCGTCGTCTCTTCGGCCGGGGTGCGCTTCCCCGTCGGGGTGCGCTATGCCTGGGCCAACAACCCGGTCTGCAACCTCAGCAACGGCGCAGGGCTTCCGGCCGGGCCGTTTCGCACCGACGACTGGACGGACGGCGCGAAACGCTATTAAGGAAACCGTCCGCCCCGTTTCCGGGCCGGATTCGGCCTGCAGGGAGGCGGACTGCGCGGACGGAACATACGCGGGGTCATGGCAGGGCGCGCCCTGCCATGGCTTTCCCGTTCTGTGGCGGGGCGGATGATCCGCCCCGGCTTCCCGCTTTTTTCGGGAAACGGCCTGCCGCGTGATTTTGCGGTTCCGGATAAAAACATATCTTTGTAACAACATGCGAAGCGTTATGTCGAAAAAGTTGATTTTCCTGTTGCTGGCGGCGGTTTGGGTTGCCATGCCTTCCGCCGTGGCCTCACTCAAGTACGATACGCTGACCAGCGCGGACGGGTTGTCGAACAGTTCGGTCAACTGCATCTATCAGGATTCGACCCTGATGATGTGGTTCGGGACATGGGACGGCCTGAATGCCTACAACGGTTACGGCTTCAGGACTTACAAGTTCGCGCCGGACAATGCGAATACGATTTCGAACAACGTCATCCGCAACATCGTCGAGGAGGCGAAGGGCATCCTCTGGGTCGCCACCGACTACGGGATCAACCGCATCGACGTGGAAAACGACCGCATCGAACGCTTCTACCCCGGCTACGAGGACAACGGCCCCACGGCCGAGCAGGTATTCTCGGTCGCGGCCGCGGCCGACGGCACAATTTTCTGCGCCGCCACGGGGTGGGGCATCGCCTGCTACGACAAGGCGCTGGGCCGGCTTTCGGCACTCAATGTCCCGCAGTTCAACTCTTCGGAGATACGTGCCGTTTACTACGGCGGACAGAATACCCTGTTGCTGCATACCGTGCAGGAGGAGCTGGTTCGGATTCGTTACGGGCTGTCCGCGACGGGGAGCATGGAGGTGCGGGAAAAGGTCGGGCTCTTCCCCGAAGGCGGGGTCAAGTCGGTGTTCGACAGCCGGACGGCGCTCTACCTGGTTACGGCCGATGCGGAAATTTACCGCTACGAACGCCGCGACGGGGAGCTGGCGGCGGTGGGCAAATTCCCCCCCCCGGCCCGTGAGATACGCGCTGTCGCCCAATACGGCGACGATTACCTGCTGATAGCGACCGGGGCGCCGGACATGTATGTCTGCGACATGCCCGGGCGGACGTTCCACCGGATGTCGCAAATGCCCGACATCAACATCCTTTCGCTCTGCTACGGCAGCCAGGACATCCTGTGGGTCGGCAGCGACGGGCAGGGCGTCTTCCAGGTATACAACGACGGCATCCAGTTCGACAAGATTCCCAACAGCCGGATTTTCGGCGACAGGAACTGCCCCGTGCGCGCCTTCTGCGAGGACAGCCGCGGGAACGTCTATGTCGCCACGAAAGGCAACGGGATCGGCATGTTGCGTCCCGACGGGAGCCGGGGCGCGGTCTACGACGTATCCGGGGGACTGGGTAATAATTCCGTCTACGCCCTCGCCGGGGGATTCGGCGACGACCTGTTCATCGGGCACGACGGTGCCGGGCTCGATGTGCTTTCGTGTGCCACGGGGCGCATCTCGTCCATCAAACCCGTCCCGGGCACCTATTTCGGTTCGGTGTATGCGATTTACCGCGATCCGTCGGACGGCTGCGTGTGGCTCGGGACGAACGGCTACGGGCTGATCGGGCTGCAGCTGGCCGAGTCGGGCGGGCGTTACGAAATCAGGCGGCAGCGGGTCTATGTCAACGACAAGAAGGACGCCACCTCGCTGAGCAACAATACGGTGTTCGCGATCGTCCCGGCCGGCGGCGGAAAGCTGTGGGTCGGAACGCGCGGTGGCGGGTTGAACCTCTTCGACACCCGCAGCGGCAAGTTTACCCATTACACGACCTCCTCGGGCGATTATCCGATCAGCAGCAACGACATCCTGTCGCTCTACGCCGGGCGCGACTCGACGCTCTGGATCGGGACGAGCTACGGTCTGAACCGGCTTAGCCCCACCGCAGGGGGACGGGGCGGTTTCCGCTGGTATATCGAAAAGGACGGGCTGCCGAACAACACCATCCACGGTATCCTGGAGGACGACTCGGGCAACCTTTGGCTCAGCACCAACAAGGGGCTGGCGCAGCTGAACCCTGGCGACAACCGGATAATCAGCTATTACAACAACGAGGAGTTGCAGAGCAACGAATTTTCCGACGGTGCCTATTACCGTTCGCGCGACGGCAGGATGTACTTCGGCGGAGTGGCCGGGTTCAACCGGTTCGATCCCCGCGACATCCGCGTGCGGACGTATGCCCCGGCCGTGCAGCTCAACAATTTCCTGATCAAGCAGACGCCCGTGCCCGGATTCCGTGCCGACCGCGAGATCGTCCTGTCGCACAGCGAAAACTTTTTCAGCATCCAGTTCTCCGCGCTGGAATACATCCGCAACGGCAACTGCGAATACGCCTACATCCTCAAGGGGTTCAACGACGACTGGGTGGATATCGGCACCGACAACACGGCGGTCTTCACCAACGTGCCGCCCGGAGCCTATGAATTCTGCGTGCGCTGTACCAACGGCGACAAAATCTGGAGCGGCAATACCGCTTCGCTGCATATCCGGGTGCGTCCGCCGTGGTGGAACACGGTGTGGGCCTATATGGTCTACCTGCTGCTCTGCTTCGTGGTGCTGTACGTCGTCTGGTTCGTGGTCAACGACCGGATCGAGCAGCGGCGCAGGCTGCTGATGGAGTCGATGAGCCGGCAGCAGCAGAGCGACAACTACGAGGCCAAACTCCGCTTTTTCACCAGCATCGCCCACGAGTTCTGCACCCCTTTGACGCTGATCTACGGTTCGGGCGAGCAGCTGCTCAACAGTTACAGCCTCGCGCCCGACGTCGCCAAGCATGTCCGCATCGTGAAGAACAATGCGGCGCGTATGCAGCGCCTGATCGGCGAGTTGATGGAGTTCCGGCGGGTCGAGACCGGGCATTACACGCCCCGGTACGTGCTGGTCAACGTCACGGAGCTGATTTCGACCATCACCGACAATTTCAACGAGGTCAACGAGCAGCGGCGCATCGACCTGCGCATCGACTTCCCGGCGCAGGAAGTCATCCTCGTGAGCGACCAGGGGGCACTGGAGAAAATCCTCTACAACCTGGTTTCCAATGCCTATAAATATACGCCCGCAGGCGGATACATCAGCATCGCGCTGCGTGCGGAGGCCGGCCGTACGACCGTGAGGGTCAGGAACTCGGGCAAGGGCATCAAGCCCGAGGACATCGGCAACGTCTTCAACCGCTTCGAGATACTCGACAATTTCGAACGGCAGGCCAACGAGGGCAAGGTCATGCGCAACGGCATCGGGCTGGCGCTCGCCAAGAGCCTGGCCGACATGCTGTCGGGAAATATTACGGTGAGCAGCAACCCCGGCGAATATACCACCTTCACCCTGTCGCTGCCCGAGGTGAACCGCGACCTGGTGACCGAACCGGGGCAGACGGGCGTGCCCGATTATCCGCTGCCCGACGTTGAGGACATGCGGACGGGGCAGGCCCGAGAGTCGCGTGCCGCGGGGGCCTCGATCCTGGTGGTGGACGACGAAAAGCAGATCCGCGACCTGATCGCCGAGATACTCTCCGACGAATATTCCGTCATCCAGGCCGCCGACGGGACGGAGGCCATCGAGATCCTCAAACACAGGCGCCCCGACCTGATTATCAGCGATGTCAGTATGCCGAACGTGGACGGGCTCGAATTGCTCAAATACCTCAAGGGCAACGAGATCACCAAATATATTCCGTTCGTGTTCCTCTCCTTCAAGAGCGACGTCGAACAGGAAATCCGCGGCTACGAACTGGGCGGCGACGCCTATATCTCCAAGCCGTTCCATCCCAAGCACCTGCTGGCCGTCGTACACCAGATACTCAACAACCGCCTCTCGCTGAGGGATTACTACAATTCCGTGATCTCCTCGTCGGACGTCTACGAGGGGAATACGATCGACGCCGACGACAAGAAGTTCATCGTACAGCTGGCCGGGATCATCGAGGAGAACATGACCGACGAGAACCTGTCGCTGAATTTCCTGTGCGACAAGATGTGCGTGAGCCGCATGAGCCTCTACCGCAAGATCCGCGAGATCACGCAGATGACGCCGAGCGAATATATCCGCTCGGTGAAGATCAGCCATGCGACGCACCTGCTCCGGACGACCAATATGACCATCCAGGAAATCATGTTCTGCTCGGGTTTCAACAACAAGTCCTACTTCTATCGCGAGTTCGCCAAAATATACCACATGTCGCCCAAGGAGATGCGCGAAAAAGAGCGCTGAGCGGGCAAAAGCGCCGTTTTCCCGCGTGAAGATACGTTTCGGTTACAATAGTATACCTTGCAACGCCCCCGGGGGCTTATTTTTGTAGGGCAATACTAAACTACTGACATGAAAGAAACAACCGTCTCGACCTCGGGCAACGGCATTTTCAGCAAGGCTTTCTCGGAAATCCGGCATTTCGGAACCTATCCGTTCAACATGCGGATACTCCTGCTGACGAACATGCTGTATGCGTTCGTCCTCCCCGTCGTGGAACTTTTCGTCGGCACCTACATCATGCGCAACAGCTCGGAGCTGGCGTATGTGGTGGGCTACCAGCTGGCCGTCTACACGGGCATCCCGCTCACCTTCCTGGTGAACGGTTTTCTCATGCGCCGCATCCGGATTTCGCACCTCTATTCGTTCGGGATGCTGCTGAGCGGCGTTTCGATGGCCGTGATGATGTCGCTCGAAACGCTCGACCTGGCCGGGATCGTCGTGGCGGGGCTTATCATGGGGCTTTCGTACGGCTTTTTCTGGGCCAACCGCGATTTCCTCGCCCTGAATTCCACCGACGACTGCAACCGCAACTATTACTACGGTCTGGAAAGTTTCTTCAACACCGTCGCCGGGGTCGTCGTACCCGGTATGATCGGGGCGTTTCTGGGCGCCACGGCCGACCACAACTGGCTCGGGGGAAATATCAACCTGGCCTATAAACTGGTGACCCTCTTCGTTTTCGTGCTTACGATCATCGCCTCGGCCGTCGTATTCCGCGGCAGGTTCTCCAATCCCCCGAAGGAGCGGTTCATCTATCTGCGCTTCGATGTGCTGTGGAACAAAATGATGCGCCTTGCCGTCCTGAAGGGGGTCGCCCAGGGATACATCGTCACGGCGCCGTCGATGCTGGTCATGACGCTCGTCGGGAACGAATCCACGCTCGGGACGCTGCAATCGGTCAGCGCCATCGTTTCGGCCGTGCTGCTCTACCTGCTGGGGCGCTTCGCTTCGGCCAGGCACCGGGTGCTGATCTTCTCCTCGGGCCTGCTGCTTTTCGCACTGGGCGGGGCGTTCAACGCCGTGCTCTATTCGGCGACGGGCGCGATCGTATTCATGCTGTGCCTGGTGATGGGGCGCCCGCTGATGGATCTGGGCTATTTCCCGATCCAGCTGCGGGTCATCGACTACGTGAGCCGGAAGGAGAACCGCAACTCCTACGCCTATATTTTCGTCCACGAATTCGCTCTCTACCTCGGACGGTTCTTCGGATGCGGGCTGTTCATCGTCCTGACGATCTGCCTGTCGGATACCTTTGCGATCCGCTATGCGCTGCTCATCATCGGAATCATCCAGCTCGTCTCGATCGGGATCTCCCGGAACATCATCCGGGCGCTCGACAGGGCCGAGGCGGAATAGGATACCCGGCACGGGGGCAAGAGGGACAGCCCCGGGCCGGGACGATGCGGAGGGGCTCCGTCGCTGCCGGAGGGTACAGGCCCGGCCTGTGCCCCGGGTATGGCGGCCCCGCCCGTATCGGGAATGCTGCCGCCGCGGAGCGGCTCCGGTTTGCCTTACTTTAAAAATTGACCGATATGGATAGGAGACAACTCATGCTGGGTGCCGGCGGCCTGCTGCTGGCCGGCGCGGCTTCGGCGCAGGCAGCGGCGCCCAACGTCATCGTCATCTACACGGACGACCACGGTACGCTGGACGTGAACTGCTACGGGGCGCCCGACCTTTGTACGCCCAACATGGATGCGCTGGCCGCGAGCGGCGTGCGCTTCACGCAGTTCTACGCCGCGCCCGTGAGCTCCGCCTCGCGCGCCGGCCTGATGACCGGGCAGTTCGCCGCGCGCGCCGGCCTGACCGGCAATGCGGGCTGGACGGGCTTCCCGCCCGAAAAGGAGACCGTCGCCCAGCGCATGAAGGCCAACGGCTACCGGACGGCCTGCATCGGCAAGTGGCACCTGGGCTCCCGTCCCGAATATGCCCCCAACAACCGGGGCTTCGACTATTTCTGGGGATTCTTGGGCGGGTGCATCGACAGCTACTCGCATTTCTATTACTGGGGCGGCCCCAATGTCCACGACCTCTGGCGCAACGGAGAGGAGATCCACTGCGAGGGGCGGTTCTTCACCGAGGAGACCCTGCGCGAAGCCAAGGAGTTCATCCGGGCGGGGGATCGCAGGCAGCCCTTCTTCCTCTACTGGGCGGTCAACATCCCGCACTACCCGCTGCAACCCAAGGAGAAGTGGTTGGATTACTACGCCGGACTGCCCGATCCGCGGCGCATGTACGCCGCGTTCGTCTCCACGTTCGACTACTACCTGGGCGAATTGCGCACGTTCCTCGATGCGCAGGGACTGACCGACGATACGATCATCGTCTTCCAGTCCGACAACGGGCACAGCACCGAAGTGCGGACTTTCGGCGGGGGTGGTTACTGCGGGGACTACCGGGGCGGCAAGTTTTCGCTTTTCGAGGGCGGAATCCGCGTGCCGGCCGTCATCAGTTGGCCGGGGCACCTCCCGGCAGGGGAAGTCCGGGATCAGGTGGCGATGAATATCGACTGGTTCCCGACGCTGCTCGACCTGTGCGGGCTGGATGCCTCGGGGATCGACGTGGACGGGGCGAGCATCGTGCCGCTGATCCGCGACGGTGCCGCAGCTTCGCCGCACAACGTGCTGCACTTCGATTTCGAGAGGCAGTGGGCCGTGCGCCGGGGCGATTGGAAGCTGATCTGCAATGCGATCGACGTGTTGCCCAACGACAGGAACAAGACGCTCGAAGGGCTGTACCTGACCAACCTGAAGATCGACCGCACCGAATCGGAGAACCTGATCGACAGGTACCCCGAAAAGGCGCAGGAGCTGCTCGCGCTGCGCAGGGCCTACGAGGCTTCGCTGGGGAAGGACAAGGAGTAAATCCCGCCTCGCCCTCGGTCGTGAGGCGGATGCACGCCGCCGGGGAGCATCCGGATAAAACAAGGGGAGGCCGCATCGGCCTCCCCTTCACTTGTTTGCAGCCTGCCCGGATCAGTTCGGGCGCAGTACGACCTTGCGCGTCTGCGGCTTGTTGATCTCGTAGATGGTCTCCACGAGCAGTTCCATCTGCTGCGCGCGTGCCTCGCGGACATGCGGGAGCATGAGCTTGGCGTAGTTTTCGCGGTGGATCTGGAGCCAGATGTTCTTTCCTTTTTCCGCGTCGAGCACGCTCACGGCATGTGCGTCGTTGGCGTCGAGCAGCCCCTTGTTCTGAAAGAAATCGTACTGCACCCAGGCGTAGTCGCGGAAGTTGCGTTCGATTTCCCAGCGGTATTCGTTCAGGTGCATCACCTCCATCGCCTGCCGGTACTGCGGCGTCTGCAGCTCCGCGAGGTTGATGCCTTCGCCCAGCTGTTTGCCGCTCCAGGTGCCGATCCGCTCGCCGTCGATGTAAAGCGTGTAGTCGCCTTTCAGCCCCTTGACGGTCAGCATTTCGCGGTTCATCTCCTCGATGAAGGGAACCAGCTTCGTGGCCTCGGCCTGGCTGCGCTTGGATCCCATCCCGTGCGTCAGGGTGTCGAGCGGGTAGGGCAGGGCTTCGGCCAGGTAGTCGAACGAGATTTCGCGGCCGTTCCTGCGCAGGCCGGTGATCTCGCAGTTGCCAGCCTTGAGAACCTTCGCCTTCGCCGCGTCGATTTGCACGTCGGCCACCTCCCTGCCGGCAAAGCCCTGTGCCTTGAGGTAGAGGTAGGCCATCACCATGTGCCCGTCGTTGTCCGGGTGGATGCGGTCGCCCATCGACAGCGAGAACGAAGGTTGTCCGGCCTGCACGCGCCGGCCGATTTCGACCATCGGGGCGCTGAAATCCACGAACTCCCAGCCGTTGGCTGCAGCCGACTCCTTCTGGAACCCGACGACGCGATCCATCACGGCGTTCTTGCCCCGCAGCGGAGCGTTGTTCTCGATTTGGGCCGTTTCGTCGTAGGGCGAACCCCCGAGCATCACGACCCGCACGCCGTCGAGGGTTTGCAGGCGCTTCTCCATCTTCTTGAAGTTGTCGTAGCACTCCCGGTACTTCTTTTCGCCGAATGCCCCGGCATCGTCGCCGTTGTATTCCATGTAGCCCGTGTCGTTCATGCCGAAGGTCACGGTCAGCACCGTGGGGCGTTTGCTGAGAACGTCGCCGTCCAGGCGCTTGTACATGTCGCCTGCGGTCTCGCCGCCGATGCCGGCGTTCATCACCCGCAAATCCATGTACGGGAAGCGGGTCATGTAATAGAGCCAGATGTAGGAGTGGTAGTGGCCGCCGTCGGTGATGCTGTTGCCGAGGAATACGGCGCGGTCACCGTCCTTGAACGGCGCTACGGTCTGCGCCGCGGCGGAAGCGCTCATGCAGAGCGCCGCCGCAAGGGATAGAAGGATTCTTTTCATGGTTATGCGGTTTGTTGTGTTTTGGTGAGCGGATTTATTCGTACGAGGGCGGCAGTTGTGTCCGGCCCCAGTTCCCGGACGGTCTGGCCGAGGTCGTATATTCCAGCGTCGCGCCGTTGCGGAGCGCATCCCAGCCGATCCATGTGCTGTCGTAGGGTTTTCCGTCGAGTTTGAGCGCCGTGGTGTAGATTTGTTTCTCCGAGCCCCCGGTGATGGTGATGTCGCCGTGCTTGAGGTGGATGACCACCTTGTCGAAGACCGGGGTGCTGAGCGTGAAGCCGCCTACGCCGGGGATCATGGGGTAGAGCCCCGTGCATGCGAAGACGTACCAGGCTCCCATCGTGCCCAGGTCGTCGTTGCCCGGCAGCCCGTCGGGAGCGCTCGTGTACTGCTCGTTGAGGATGCGGTTGATGACCTTCGAGGTCTTGTCCGGCCGTCCGAGCCAGTTGTAGACCCACGGGATATGGAAGCTCGGCTCGTTGCCCGAGGCGAACCACGGGTCGTTGTACCCCGCGTCGAGGCGCACGAAGAATTCGTCGAGCCGCTTTTCGGCCGCGGCCTTGCCGCCCATCGTTTCGATCAGCCCCGCCAGGTCGTAGGGCACCATCCAGAAATAGTTTTTATAGGTCGATTCGCGCCAGTCTTCGCCGAGCGGTTTCCACGACCCGTCGGCATTGCGCGACTGCAGCCAGCCGGTCTGGGGGTTGTAGAGGTTTTTCCACGAGCGGGCGTAGTGGAAATAGCGCCAGCTGGCGAATTCGTCGCCGCAGGCGTGCAGCGCGAACTGCCCGATGGAGAAGTCCGACGAGGTGTATTCGAGCTGCTCCGAAGCGTTGTAGTACCCCTTTTCGAGGTATTGTTTCAAGCCCGGGCGCTCCTCCACGTCCTGCGATTTGGCACCCGGCACCTCGGCGTTCCTGCGCATGATCTGGAACAGCGGGAAGGGGTCGTAGTCCTGTGCGCCGAACGCCCAGGCGTTTGCGATCAGGATCGGCGTGGGGTCGCCCTGCATGATGCCGGTCTCGATGTTGGCCATCACCCAGCGGGGAAAGGCACCGCCCGACTGCTCGGCGAAATGCTGGTGCGAGAGTACCACGTCGGACGCCACGTCGGGGGCCAGCATCGAGAGCAGCTGGATCTGCGTGCGGTAGGTATCCCAGTTGCTGAACGAGGTGTACTGCTTCGAACGGCTTCGGTGCACCCGGAAATCGGCGCCCATGTACTCGCCGTTCACGTCGCTGCATACGTTGGGGTGGATCAATACGCGGTAGAGGTGCGTGTAGAACTGGGTCGTGCGGTCGGGGTTGGTGCCTTCGGCCTCGATCAGCCCCAGGTAGTCGTTCCACCTCCGTTCGGCGGCGTGCTGCACGGCCGCGAAATCCCACCCGGCGTTTTCGGCCGCGAGGTTTGCGCGGGCGTTCTCCACCGAGACGTACGAAACGCCGATCTTGTACTGTACGTTGCGGTTCTCGGTGAGGTCGAACGTGAAGTAGACGCCCGATTCGCTCCCCTCGGCGAAACGTCCGCCGGGGGTGAGCCGATCCTCTTTCCAGATGCCTGTCGTGACGGCCCGCGCGTCGAACTCGGCGACGAAGTAGACCTTGTACGGGGTGCGTACGCCGCAGAAGTTGCCGCCTTCGGCGTAGCCCTCGCAGCTGTTGGGGCCGGTGATGACGACGGCGGCCTGTTCGATCGGCGTGGCGGCGATGCCCGCGCCGATGATCACGGTGCCGAACGCCTCTCCCGCGGGGTATTCATAGCGGGCCATGCCCGTGCGCTCGGTGACGGTGAGCCGCGCCTTGACCGCCTCCTGCACGGTGGCTTCGTAGTAGCCGGCATGGCCCTGTTCGCCGCAGATGCCGACCCGGTAGTCGAGGATGTTTTCGGGCGAAGAGTCGAGTTTCCCCGTTACGGGGAAGGTCGGGAAATTACCCATGTGGCTGCACCCGCCGCCGCTCAACTGGTTGATGACGAACCCGCCCCGCTTGGCGAAATAGGTCGGCGTGAACTGTACCATGCCGAACGGGTAGGTCGCCCCGGGGTAGAGGTAACCCGAGGTCAGCCCCACGCCCCGGGTGCCGATTAGGGTGTTGACCTTGTGCGCGTAGCTGTCGCTTTGCTGCCCGCAGGCGCTGCCGGCCCCGAGTAAGAGGGCCGCCAGCGACAGGGATATTGTTTTCAGGGATTTGAACATGTCCTTCGGAATTTCGGTTGTCGATCGGTTCATTCTGGTCTGGAAAGCGAGAAGGGAGCCGCATCCTTGCCCGTGCCGCGCTCCTTGTTGGGCTCGGGGCCCATTACCAGGCGCATGACGCCGCCGTCGGCGATGTCCTTGTAGGTGATGTAATTCTTGTCGAGCGGCTTGCCGTTGAGCGTCGCGGACTGGATATAGACGTTCTGCTGCGAGTTGCCGTCGGCCTCGATGACGAACTTCCGGCCGTCCTCCATCGTGATGGTCGCCTTGCGGAATACGGGGCTGCCCAATACGTACTGGTCGGTGCCGGGGCAGACGCTGTAAATGCCCAGCGAACTCAAAATATACCACGAGGACATGCCGCCCTGGTCTTCGTCGCCCGGATAGCCGCGCTCCGAGGAGTTGTAGAGCCGCCCGGTGATCTGCCGCGACCAGTATTGGGTCTTCCACGGCTGGCCGGCGTAGCTGTACAGGTAGATCATATGCTGGATGGGCTGGTTGCCGTGGGCGTACTGCCCCATGCCGGCCAGTTCCATCTCCTTCATCTCGTGGATCATGCCGCCGTAGGTGCCCGGACGGATGACGTTCGGCACGGTGAATACCGAGTCGATCTTGGCGGTGAACGCTTCGTCGCTGCCGTAGAGGTTGATGAGCCCCTGCACGTCGTGGAATACCGACCAGTTATAGTGCCAGGCGTTGCCTTCGCAGTAGGGGCCGCCCCACTCGTAGGGGTCGAAGGGTGCGAGCCAGCTGCCGTCCTTGAGGCGGCCGCGCATGAAGCCCGACTCCTTGTCGAAGACGTTGCGGTAGTTATACATCACGCGCGAGAAGATCTCCTCGTAGAACTTGTTGCCGGTCATGCGCGCCAGCTGGTAGCCGCAGAAATCGTCGTAGGCGTATTCGAGCGTCTGTGCCGTCGAGCCCATCGACTCGGGGTAGGAGACGTATCCCAGCTGCCAGTACTCCTTCCATCCCGCGCGGCCGTTGGCACCGCCCCACGGGCCTTTGTTCATCGCCTCCTTGGCGTAGGCTTCCAGCGCCTTTTGGGGGTCGAACGTGCGGATGCCTTTGGCCCATGCGTCGGTCAGCAGCGAAATGGCGTGGTTGCCGATCATGCCGCCCGTCTCGCCGGGCGCCGACCACGATGGCAGCCAGCCGCACTGCTCCTGTGCCGCCAGCAGGGCGTTCATGTAGCGTCCCTGCATCGTCGGGTGCAGGATGTTGGTCAGCGGGAACTGCGAACGGAACGTATCCCAGAAACCGTTGTCGGTATACATGTAGCCGGCGTGTACCTTGCCGTCGTAGGGGCTGTAATAGTAGGGATTGCCCTCGGCGTCGCGTTCGTAGAACTTGCGCGAGAAGAGGTTGGCGCGGAACAGGCACGAATAGAAGGTGCGGATCTCCTCGTCGGTGCCGCCTTCGACTGCGATGCGGCCCAGCAGGGCGTTCCACGTCTCGGCGCCGCGCTTTCGGGTCGCTTCGAGGTTCTTGTCGGCGCCCAGTTCGCGGTCGAGCGTGAGCAGCGCCTGCTCGGGGCTGATGTAGGACGAGGCGGCCCTGGCCTGCACTTTGGTGCCGGCCTTGAAGCGTACGTAGGCCCCGTAGCCCTTGCCCTCGCCCTCGGTCATGCCCGGGAAGCGTTCGTCATGCTCGTTCTCCCAGAGCCCGTACTCCTCGAACAGCCGGTCGAACTGGATGACGAAATAGTTGCGGAAGGTTTCGGGGTGGTTGACGAAACGCTGGTTGTTCACCCACCCCGAGATCTGCCGTTTGGCGGGGTCGATCTTCATTCCGCTCATGGCGAAATAGCCGTCCAGCACCAGGTAGGCGTCGCCTTTCCGGGGATAGGTGAAGCGCAGGTGCACGCCGCGCGTGGTGGGCGCCATTTCGGTGGTGATGCCGTTGTCGAGCGTCACCCGGTAATAGTGCGGTTTGGCGATCTCGTTGGCGTGGCTGAATTTCGATGCACGCGCGTCCTCGTTTACGACCAGCTCCCCGACCTCGGGCATGAGCGAATAGACCGCATAGTCGCTCATCCACGGGCTGCACTGGTGCGCCTGTTGGAATCCGCGGATCTTGTCGACCGAGTACTGGTATTTCCAGCCTTCGCCGTTGGGGCCGGTTTGTGCGCCCCAGGTGTGCATCCCGTAGGGCATGCCGGTCGTGGCGTAAGTGTTGCCGTAGCTCAGTTCGAATTTCGAGTCGGTGCCCTGCAGCGTGTTCACGTATTGCACGTAGTCCTGTTTCTGTGCGAAGGCGGCCGACAGCGAGCAGAGGCCGAAGAGGCCTGCCGCGGCGATCCGCCTGAGCGATGACCGCAGCCGGCTGCGGTCTTTGTTGACGGTGTTTTCCATAGGTTTGTCGTCTGTTATTAATGATATGATTAGGTTCGTCCTGTTGTTGCCTATATGCCCCACCGGGTGTTGGGGGTGTCGCCCATGTAGAGTTCGAGCGTCCCTCCGGCCGCAATGTCGGCGAAGTCGATGTGGGATGCCGTGTGCTCCCTGCCGTTGAGCACCGCCCGCTGGATGTAGACGTTCGAGGGGCTGTTTCCGTGCGCCACGACGGTGAATGTCCCGCCCGGTGCGTAGGCCGGGTCGAGGCGCAGTTCGATGCGGTCGAAGACGGGGCTGGTGATCTCCATCCGCGTGTCGCCCGGGCAGGCGGGATGCAGGCCCGCGGCCGCAAGCACGTACCAGGCCGACATCTGTCCGGCGTCCTCGTTGCCCACGATCCCCTCGACCTTGTCGGCGTAGGCCTTTTCGCAGATATGGCGCGTCCATTTCTGGGTCTGCCACGGCTGCCCGAGCCGGTTGAAGAGGAACGGCACGAGGTGGACGGGTTCGTTGGCGTGGTTGTAGTAGTCGTTCCAGAGCATGTCCGACGGGGTTTTGTCGAAGAACTCCGTGAGGTCGCGCAGGACGGCTTCGCGCCCGCCCATGAGCGATACCATGCCCTCGACGTCGTGTGGCACGAACCATCCCTGCTGATAGGGGTTCGACTCGATGCAGCCGTACCACTCGGTGGTGCGGGCGTTCTCGGGCCACGGCTCCCACCCTCCGTCGGCGCGGCGCGGGCGGAACCACCCCTTCTCCCGGTCGAAGATATTGCGGTAGGCCTGCCCTTTGGCGGCGTAGAGGGCGGCGTCTTCCCGCTTGCCCAGCTGCGTGGCCAGGCGCGAGATGCACCAGTCGGTATAGGCGTATTCGAGCGTGTGCGAAATGCACAGTTCCGAGGGGGTGTAGCCCAGCGGGTCGTTGCCGAAACGCTTCGAGGAGTTCACGGCATAGCGGTAGGCCTTCTCGACGTCGTAGCTGCGGATGCCCTTGGCATAGGCGTCGGCCAGTACCGACAGCGCCGGGTTGCCCAGCATGCAGCCCGAGTAGGCGTTGACGATCTCCCAGCGCTCGAAATAGCCGCGCCCGCTCTCATCGGCCATCGTGACGAGCGAATTCACGAGGTCGCTGACCAGCTGCGGGTTGATGATGGTCTGCAACGGCATCTGGCTGCGGAACACGTCCCAGCCGCTGAAGATCGTGCGTTTGGTGAACCTGCCTCCCGTGGTATGGATTCTGCCGTCCGCTCCCGGGTAGCGCCCGTCGGCGTCGGTGTAGATGCGGGGGTCGATCATCGTGTGGTAGAGCGCCGTGTAGAAGATCGTCTTTTGCCGGTCGCTGCCCCCGTCGATGCGGATGCGCGCCAGCTCCCGGTTCCACAGCTCGCGCGCCTCGCGGGCAGCCTGGTCGAATGCCTTGCCGGCGATCTCCGCCTCGAAATTCTTCCGGGCGCCCTCCATGTCGACGAACGAGATGCCCGCGCGGAGGACGACCTGCTCGTCCTGCCGTGTCCCGAATTCGGTGTAGAAACCGATGTGCTTGCCTTCGATGCGGTCGATGCCCGTGACGACGGGCGCCGCGGCTATGCGCTGCAGGTAGGGGACGCTGACCACCTCGTCGCGCTTGCGTACCCAGTCGTCGGGGATGTCGGCGCTCCAGAACCCGTAGTTTTCCATCGGCTTGTCCACCTGCGCGTAGAAATAGACCGTATAGTCGGCCTGTCCCTCGCCGTTGCCCCAGCCGCCCGTGGCGGGGGTGCATTTCATCCACCCGGCGATGGTGTGCTTGTCCACCACCTCGATGTATTGCCGCTCGGCCGTGCCGCCGACGCGGCGCGCCAGGTCGATTTGGATGCGCGACTGTTCGCCCTCGGGAAAGGTGAAGCGCAGGATGCCGCAGTGCGGGGTGGCCGAACTTTCGGCACGGATGCCGTAGTCGGTCAGCAGGGCGCTGTAATACCCCGCGCGCGCGGTTTCCGTGGCCTTGTCGTAATGGGAACGGTAACCTCCGATCGAGCCGTCCTCCCTGCCTGCGATCTTTTGCAGCGGGCCGGTCGTCGGCATGACCAGCAGGTTGCCCAGATCGCCGAACCAGCCCACGCCGCTCATCTGCGTGAAGGCGAACCCTTCGATGGTCGGGTGCTCGTAGCTGTACCCGGGGCTGTTGTCCCCGCCCGTGATGGTGTTGGGGCTGACCTGCACCATGCCGTAGGGAGTCGTCGCCCCGGGGAAGGTCTTGCCCAGCCCGTGGTAGACGCCCGCGGCGCTCGTGCTGGTGCTCGCCCCGATGAAGGGGTTCACGTAGTCGGCCGGCGAGAAGCTGCCCGTGTCGCCCTGCGCGGCCGTGGAGCAGCCGGTGAGCCCCATGGACGGGCAGCATAATAAGAGGAAGAGTAAGGTCTTGGGAATGTTGCGGTAGTGCATGGCTTGGTCTTATTTTGTCAGTCGAAGGGTTTTCAGTCCGAAGCGGGGCATCGCCACCTCGATTTCCGATACGCCGCCCCGCTTACGGATGGCGCAGGCGGCCGTCGCGTTCCCGTTCAGGTCGGTCTGCTCGACCTTCGAAAGCGGGAAGGCGAACCTGATTTTCTGCGGGGTGCCGTCGCCGTCGGCGTTGAACAGGCGCACGACGATCTGCTCCCCGTCGAGGTAGGCGGCCGAAATCTCATAGCCCGTGCCCGCTGCGTCGATCAGCGAGGCTTCGTCCGCGGCGGCCTGCGCCGCAAACGTGCAGAGCAGCGGTTCGTTCCAGCGCCGGTTCTCCTCCTGGATGCCTGCGGCGTCCCATGCCCTGCGGTGGGGTACGACGGCGAACCGGATGTGCGTCGGGCCGTCGATGGGGTAGTCGCGCCCCCAGAGCCCGTTGCCGGAGTATTGCACCGTAAGTCCCAGCGGGGCGTCCGCGCCGTAGGAATAGGAGGTCGTGTGGTCGGAGAGGAGCGCCAAGCCGTGGCCGCCGTCCCGCTCCGCGAGGTCTACCCAGTGCAGGATGACGTTGTGCTTGATGTTGTCCCAGGTGGTGAAGTGGGTGTTTTCCAGCGTGCTTTTGCAGACGTCGAAAGGTGCGTCCTTATACAGCGCGGGGGCGTCGAGGGCGACCGGGAAGAGGATGTTGAGGTTGAAACGGTCGTCGTAGAATGCCCTGTGGTTGTTGTTGAAGCCGTCCTTCTGGCGGAATGCCCCGATGCCGACGTTGTGCTGCCAGTCGATCTTCAGGTCGAAACCGATCTTCCGTTCGCCCTTGCGGAGCGTGATCGTCTGCGTGAAGGGGTGCGTGTCGATCCGGCCGCTGATGCGGACGCTTTTTTCCAGCTCGTTGTCGCAGAGTACGGTCACGGTGGCCGGGGACTGCGCCGAGGAGTGGAACTGCCCCTGGTCGTAGAAGAATCCCCGCAACTCGCCGAAGGCGAATTTGTGCTGCGGGTCGGCGAATTCCTTCCCGCCCTCCTTTTTTGCGACGAGGCTCGTGATGGTGCCTCCCCGTGCGGGGTCGATCACGATCCGGTACATGTCGTTCTCGAGGATGTACCGGCCCGTCTGTGCCTGTGCCTGTGCCTGGCGGGGTGCGGCCGCGTTGCCGGATGTCTTTTTTATAGTGTAGGTCGTGTAACCGAATGCCGGGACGGAGGCTTCGAACAGGAGCCGCCGCCCGCCCTGCGCCGGGACGATGGCGTGCGGAACCCGTTTGCCTTTGGCGTTTGTCACTGCTAGCTCCCCGTCGCCAAGGCCTTCGGGCAGCGTCGCCGACACCGTTTCGCGGCGGGGGCTGCCGAGCGTGTTGCAGACGCGCAGGCGGATCTCCACGCCGCCGTCGCCCGGTGCCGCGAAGCTTTGCAGCGCATCGGCGATCACCCCGTCGCACAGCGAGTCGGTGGCGGCCGTCCAGCGGCGGATGTGCTGCGCCCATGTCCCCTGCCTGTTGAGCCCGTTGTAAGGTACGATCCACGAGTCGTGGTGCTGGGCGAGCATCAGCGTCCGCCAGCCCTCGTCGAGCGTTGCCTGCCCGTAGCGGTAGCCGTTCACGAGGTTGGCGATGACCCCCGCCTTTTCGGCCGTGACGAGCTTGTTCTCCGATTCGCGCACCTGCTGCGCGATGCGCTGCAAGACCTGGCTGCCCCACATGAGGCTTACGCGGACGTCTTCCTGCGGCATGCGGTAGTCGTCGGAGCTCCTGCCGTCGGTCACCCGTTCGAAATACTCCCGCCATGTGACGTAGATCGAGTTGTTGCGGATGCTGTCGCCCGACCCGATCCAGGGGCCGTATTTCCATCCCGCATCCTGGTAGCACATCCCCACGGGGTGGGCGATGCCGTATGCGATGCAGGCGTCGAGGTACTCCTTCTCATTGCCCCATGCCGTAGTCTGCCACACCGAGTTTTTCTGGAGCTCTTCGCAGGCATGGCGTGGCGAAGTGAGGATCGAACTGCCGTCGGGGCCGATCCAGTTGACCAGTTCGCCGCCGTAGGGCGCCGTGTACCCGCCCCAGCAGGTATTCGGACACTTCAGGGATGCGTATTTGAACCCGTAGAGTTTCAGTATCTGCGGCAGGCAGCTGGTGAAGCACGGCTCCTCGACGGAGTAGGTGACGAACTCCACGTCGGGGAAATGGCTGCGGATCTTCCGCATGCCGTATCCGAACTGCCGGATGATGCTTTCGCCCGAGATGTTGTAGCAGTAGGGCTGGGCATAGGACGGATTGGTGAATTCGACGCGCCTGTCGGCGGCGATCGCCTTGAACCGGGCGTAGTCGGCCGGCGTACGCACCTCGACGGTGTCCCATGTCTCGGGTTCGATCTCCAGCCCGATCCTCCATTCGGGATGCGCGGCCAGCTGGTCGGTGATGAAGCGGGTTTTCCAGGCGACCGGGTAGTGGCCGTAGATGCCCCCGTGGTATCCGTCGACGAAATAAACCCGTTGCTGCGAGCGGACGGGGGTGCCCGATGCGAGCAGGAGCAGGGCCAGGCACAGCGCCGTTATGGATTTCTGCTTCCGGTGCGATGTGTCGCGCCGCATATCCCCTGTCCTTCCGAAGATCGTCCGGGCTGCCTTGCAGACGGATGCAAACCCGTTGTAAAATGAGTCCATGGTCGTATTTAAGTTTGGTTTGTAGGTTTCGGAACATTGCGTAATTCCACTTTTACAAAGTAAATTAATAAATATGTAACCCGGGATTATATCCCGGGTATGTTAGAGGCAAAGTAAATATACTTTTTTGGGAAGATGTTTGTAAACAGCAATTTATGCGTTTGGATCCCGGCCGTTTTGGTAAACCGGATTGAAACCCGCCGGCCGGCCTTCCGCCGTGGTTTTTGTCCGGTTTTGTGCCCGGGATGCTGCTCCGGCCTGTTTTATGTCCGTTTCGGTCGTGTTCGTGGAGCGCGAAACCCGGTTGTCCGGCGGTGCGGCAAATCCGCTTTGCGGGACGGTCTGTGATTTGCGGCAGCTCTCGTGCAAGACAGCAAACAAAAAAGACAACTGATTGATCATCAATTGTCTTTCAATTTGCTCATTTTATCATTAATTTTTGATAAGTTTTTTCTGGTTTTATCTGTCTCAAAGCGGAACCGCCCATGGGCTGATGTTGATGAACCGGCTATATCTCTGCATGGATATCCTGTTTCCGTGGGGTACCTCATTATTACGATTCTTAATCTTTCCCCGCCATTATAAAATACTCCAGGACTTCTCCTTGGTACAAAGCTAATAGCGTCAGCCTTGACAGAGCTTTCTTCGGTGCACTTCTTTGAAAAAATTAACCCCAGCAATTGTGACTACTCCGAAACAGAACCTCGTTACACTGTGGATTATGAATACTAACTTCAGCAATGTCGGCAGCCACCCGACGTTCCAACCCAAACAGTGACGGCCCTGAAGCAACGCTTCAGGGCCGTCACTGTTTAGATATTTTTCTTCGGGGATGCTAAAATGCAAGTTGTGGCAGTTCAGTGTTGCCATTTTTACGTTTATATTGTGCAAGATATTGATTATCTGTAATCTGTCCAATATCTATCTTGCGATAGAAACGGACTGTGCTACCATGCTTCCATTTTTTTTATAATATGTTGTATTTTAGTTGTTTTTGTGTTTATTTTTTGCGAAAGTATAGTGCTGACTTAGTCTGATGTTTTTTTGTATAAAATTTTGCGATCTGTATGTTTTGGGGAAATAAAAAGTGTAAGCAGCCTGTCGGTTGTTTTGTCAGTTCGCTGCAACAGTACCTTGCATATGGTTTGGATCGCAGGCTGCGGCCCACGAAGCTGGCTTAATTTGATGTGCTGAGCATTCTCTTTGTCCCATGAGATATCATAGCGAGTCAGCATTAAGTTGTGATGATACATAGAAATACAGATTTCCTGCCGGGAAAGCAAGGCTACCACCCCGCAATATTTCCTTTCCGTCGCCGGTCGAAGCCCCCGTTGCCGTTCACACCGCGTTTATCCTCGCTTGAAATGATTCCCCGGTACAGTTTTAGCATTATGCATTTCGGATAATAAAGCCGAGGCAATAACTCTTTCAGAGTATGTTAGACCGGAGATGTTACTTCTCACAGCTCATGTCCCTCTTGTAACGCATATCGATCCGCTCCTACAAAGCAGGAGAGAACGTAAAGCGCACCAACTTGCCGGTCGGGACAACGATTGATTTATGCCGGTAAGCCTTACGCTCACGGAAATCTTGCAAACGGAACGATCCCAACGAGGATATGGTGACTTTCTGACCATCAAGGATCGAGGCCACTATGCAATCAAACAGAGCGTTGACAATCGGAACAACTTCGCGCATAGGTCGCTCTAACATTTTGGAAACTTGACGGATCAGCGCATATTTATTCATAACCGACGATATTACTTGCTACATGTAATTCTATGAGATAGGGCTACGCGTGTAGCCCTATCTTGTACGTTATATCCTGGAACCGTTGGTGGTGCTACATAATCGGTAAGCATTGTAGACATATATGAAACTGCCCGCCATGCTTTATCGATAGTAGCCTACTGTAAAATGATGCTGTATCAGAATATGAATATTTCAATGCGCTATTCTGGTTTGCCAGAGAAAGTTTTCCATGCAACCGAGGCTATGACCGCACCTACAAAAGGTCCAATAATGAATACCCAAAGCTGCTGGAGCGCTGCGCCGCCTTCAAAAAAAGCCGGAGCGATCGAACGGGCCGGATTGACCGACGTTCCCGTGATCGGAATGCAAACGATATGCACCAATACCAGCGTAAGTCCGATAGCCAGACCTGCTAAGTTCCCGGCACCGTGCTGCGGGTCTGTGGCACATAGAGCTACGAAAACGAAGATGAAAGAGAATGCCATCTCAGCGATCAATGCCGGGAGCAGATTCCCTGCAGCATAGCTGTTGGCACCGGTTGCCGTAGCGCCGAGCGGAAGGTCGCCGCCATGCACGAGGAGCCAAATAATCGCCGAACCGGTAATAGCTCCTACAACCTGTGCGCTCATGTAACCTACGGCTTCCGAGCCTTTCATACGGCCGCAGAGCCATACGCCCAACGTAATGGCCGGATTGATATGGCAACCCGACACGGAACCGATGGCATAGGCCATGGCCACGACCGATAATCCGAACGCAAAAGCGATCGTCAATGTGGCGGCGACACTCGTGGCCCCACCGTTCATTACGGCTGCTCCGCAGCCCATAAGCACCAGCACCATCGTGCCGACACCTTCAGCAAGCAATTTTTTCTTCATAATTATATTATTGATATGCAACAAATAAAAGTCCTAGTATTCCAAGAGCCCCTAATGCAATTATACAAAAGGAAGCGATGAGGATCGCAGCTATCCGGCTTTGTTTTTGTGCCAGAATATAGTCTTCCCGACTGTCTTGGGGGAACAAATCTTCTGAACTTATCTTTTTCATATTGTTTCGTATATAAAAGTAGATTATTAGGTCAACGATAAAAAATAAGGCCCCTATTCGCTACGCCTTCCTTGTGACGACAAAGAACCTTCGACAAATAGAGAGCCCGTGTGATCACTCGTCCGTGAGGTTTGGCGGAAGAACAATCATTTTTGATTGGCAGCCAGGCCCCGTCATCTGCCGATAAAGACTGCGAACTCCCGGTCATGGCAATCGTACAGGCGAAGCGTATCCGCATGAATGCAATATGATTTCACGCTGTCGAGCATCCGAAGGTAACGGTCTTCGGAGTCGAGTCTTGGACAGAACATCTGTGTACGCCCCTGTACGCGGATCGACAACATATTCAAATCACACCTATATTCACCGAAGAAACGGTTACCAGCACCACTGCCGGCCACGAGATTCGCCGAATCCGACAATACGAGGGTAAAGGCCGCACTGTCGGCTCCAAGCATTTCCCGCGTCTTACCGCCCATCTCCCGGAGATACCATTGGGTGCCGACAAGCGGCAGTGAAGTGCCTCGAGATGCCGCGGGCGCATCCGCGCTCGACAACTTGCGACCTTCAATACGGGAAACAAATAAAAGCCCGGTATGGACAACTAAAAAACCGCCACAAATCTATTTGGTTTCCGGGGATTTACAAAGCAATGCTGTAACTGAATGAGTTACGGCATTGCTTT
>ERZ810521.35-NODE-35-length-98066-cov-31.472_pt1 | contig 98066 bp, 99 predicted proteins | sample MGYA00520331_ERZ810521 | MGnify/ENA primary metagenome ERZ810521 (study PRJEB31588, sample SAMN03399029) | human gut metagenome | study: EMG produced TPA metagenomics assembly of the PRJNA231909 data set (A prospective, longitudinal analysis of the... | reverse complement strand
CAAGAGCAATTAACCTACGCTCATTTCCAATAAATTACACTCTTTTCGTAACTTCGCGAAGCAAATCTCAGAAGAAGGGAAAGAAAGTGGCATCCAAGCGGTTCAGACGAAAAGTGAAAGTGCTGATGCACCAAGAAAGTTATGAGCAATTGCCTTTTCTCTCCATCGAATTGACTTCTCCGTGGAATTTGGGTGGAGACGGAAATTCTTTCTATGGTTTTCGCATCGAGTATGACAGGAATGAAAAGGTAATGCGAAAATGAAGGAAAGCTCTGATTCCACGGTAGATGCACCTTTTCATAAGGAGTGTGCTTGCTAACCCAACCTCAACACTCCGAAAAATCAGCCTTTTTCGGGGCGCTTTTCTTGCAAAATTGTTGATTCCCAATATTTCATTTTTCTCCGAGGCATTTGTAGTATCCAAGCATAAAATTTTAAGTGTGTAACTTTGCGGCAAATACTTCATATTGAATCAGAGAACCCATCCTGCACACAAGGAAAAGTATAAATAATATCGTAGCACTCATAAACAGGAAAGCAGACGACATGGAAGCCATTGAAAAGGGCAGGAAAGCTGTATTTTTATTCCATCAATTTCCCTGAACGGATTTTTATACTGAAGAAATGGAGATAATTCATTGTACCCGTTGTTTCCGTCTTACAGCTTTCTGTTTTCTTGGTTTGAATCAGGGTTTTCCTCTTGGCATTTATAACTAATTGGACACCACTTTAAAAGAGGGGCTGTCCTTACCTTTTTGTTAAACACATATCTTTTCACCAATTATCATCATGATAATATCAGCGAATCGGTACCATTTTTAGCACTCTACTGATAAAAAATCACAACAATTCTTACATAGGGGAATGTTAATATCCATAATTTTGTTATTCGATTTTTTATAACATAATTATGGCAAATACCCCAGTTAGTATGACTAAATTAAAACATATGCTTCAATTACTGGCATCAGGCAACAGCCAAAGAGGTGTTTGCGGAATCCTTCATATGGGGCGCAATGTATTAAGTACTTATGTGAAACGTGCATTGGCTACCAACAAGGATTATAAGACCCTGAGTAACCTTAGTGATACCGAACTGTCACTCTCTTGAAAACTCTCGTAGTTCTTCCGATGAGGACGAGAGGAAGGCTAGGGAACTTCAGGATTACCTTCCCGTGGCTTGTGACGTAAACTTTATAAATTAGGCAATGTGATGATAATGAAGAAGACCGAGTTAAACTCTCAGTCTTCTTCATTATTCTCAAATTGAATATTATTAATAGAAAATTCTGTAAGTATTGTATCTATTTCATTTCTTCGGTCATGTAATCCTTGAAATTTTCTCATGGAAGGAGAAAATTTTTCCCGTATAAAATTTTTAGCTCTTCTTGAAAGAACTTGTATATATATCCAGTAAATGAAGAACCCTGCAAAAGGTAATAATAATCCAATGTAAAAATGAAACCGTCCTATGCTATCTGTATAATCTATTTGAGGGCGAAAAAGTTGATTTACACATGGGAATATCCATGCGAAAAATAAAGAAGAAACAGATATGAGAACCGCATTTTTTCCTTGCATATAAAAATTAAAAACCATTGGTGATCTTCTCGAAAAGAACAAAAAATAGTTGATTCCTTCTGCAATAACACATGTTGTTACAAACAATATCGTTATAATATTCAAAGCACAAAAAGACAAAATATAATCTTCCTTTCCAATTTTTATAAAAACAGACATTATTAATTCAAACAGACTGTATAATCCAAGAATGATACAAATACTATCCAAATATTTAGGAGTATAATTTGCATCTATCTCTTTATTAATATAATCCAAAACCTGATTCGTTTCTGTTTCAAGATTCTCAAATTCCTTTTTTAGGTATTTTATTTCTTCTTCATAATCCTTTCCTTGTATAGTTTGTGGAATAATATTTTCAAAGGAACTTTTATCAGTGGATATAAGTTCCTTTATTCTTCTAAATTCCACATTCATGTAATTTTCTACACGAAAAAAGTAATTGGCTAATGAACGTGCAAAACTCTTTTGACCAGAAAGAGCAATACATCCCAAATTAAATGTCGCTGCAAGTTGTATTACTGCTGAAAATTCACAAAAAGAATGTAACATATTACAAATATGTTGGTGTAGATGCTTCAAAAAGCTGATTAAACACTGTTTGATACTTACTTACTGCATTCTCATCATTAAAATTACATCTTGCTTTTCTTGTATCTGTATCATATTCAACTCGATACATTCTTCCATCTGCTATACAAAAATGCACACTGTTTTCTCCAATCTTTACTTCTCCTCTTCTGTTTTTTCTCAACTCTATTTTTGATGAATATTGTTTTAGTACATCTCTTAGACAATTACAAGAATTAATTTCATCATAATCTTTTAATACAATACGCAGATTTGTTCTTTCTTTGCTCAAAAATTTTCGTAATGATTCTATATATGACGGAGAAACTGTAACAACATTTTGATTAGAAAATATATCTTGTGCATACAAGCAAATATTTCTTTCTGCGGTTTTGAATATGTTGTCAAAAATAACAATAGCATGTTCATTGCCACTATTGGATAAAACATTATCAACTTTGTTGTTTGCAAAGTACTCAACAGCCTCCTTGTAATCAAGAAGATTGCTTAAATTTAATTCTTTCATATCTCCGTTTTTTAATAATAAAAATAGTCCTCACGTAAACGAAAACGCAAGATCCAATATAATATCCTAAATATCAGCATATTACTAATTTGTAATGTTTCTCGTCTGCAAAAATAACAATTTTACATCTATAAAAGATGGATTCATAGATGTTTTTTTTATGTTTCATAGCACAAAATATTGATTGCCTTTGATATAGCCAAAGTATGGCATAAAATATCAAAGACTTCTATTGCAAAATTTCATGTGAAAATTTCTGTTTTGCGATATTCCTTATCGTTTAGTGTCTAATTGGTTATAAATACCTTCCTTTTTTCTAATTAAACATGTCTGGCTTTTGTGAACATGTAGGGTTATCCATTGTCAAAAGCCTCCATCCTGTTTCTTTCCAACAACACGAGGATGTCCTTTTCCTTGTACAATAATTTGCCTCCCACTTTGTAATAAGGCAGTTTACCTGTTATCCTGTACTCGGCCAGTGTCCTCCGTGTCAGTTTCAGGTGTCCGGCCAGCTCGCTGTCGGTTATATAACGTTCGCCGTTCAGGACCGGCCGCATCTTTTCCGCCTGTGTGTCCAGTATTTCGGACAGGCTCTCAATATTCCGGAAAAAGCGTATGATTTCCGGGCTTTCCTTGGTCAGCATGGATTGGATCATATCATTCGATTTTGAGGTGTCACTTGATGGATCTCCGCCTCCATAAAGCGGATGATATCCTGCCGTTTGTAATATACTTTACGGTCTATGTAACTGTAGGGGACGGACCTGCTTCTCCGGAGTTGTAACATTTTCCTTGGCGAGACGTCCATAAGCGTACATGCCTCCTGGTTGTCGATCCACTCATCCATGCCCCGCGTGCTTCCTCTGCATGTCTCATGCACTCTTCTGGCGATGGCTTCCAGGGCCTCGTTCATTTCCATGAATGTCTTGGCCTCGATACACACAAATTCCATAAGTCTTTCCTTTTTTCGATTTGATACGAAAGTATGAAGAGGGGGACTCATATCCAAAAAGGTGTCCGCAAATGTCATCAGATGTCATCAGATGTCAGATATACATTGGTTTATAATATTTTTAGCCTGTTCCTCGGAAAGATAAGGCATGGTGGTAACGGATGACCGGTAATATGTAAAGTTTACAATCCGTATTTTACAGTTTTACACTTTACCTGTTTACACCTGTTACATTCGAAAAGGAAGAAAAATATACTTTATATCTAATTATCAATATGTTATATTGCTGTTTAAAAGACATAAAGGAGGTATGGCATACATTTTTCATAATAAAATGGTATATACTCTTACAGTGCGCACCGGGGGTATTCCAGTAATAACCTTTAAAAAATACAGGAGATACATGCCATGATGTATATAGATAATGAAGTGCTCGAGAAAATGATAATGACCATAGTGGAAGGATTTGACCGCATAGAGAAGAAACTGGATAGGATGGGCCGTGTGAAGGAGTTCTTGAACGGTGACGAGCTTTTGGACAACTATGACATAGCCAGGCTGCTCAACGTGTCGCTTCGGACCGTGGCCCGTTACCGGGAAAAAGGACTGATCCGTTATTACCAGACGGATGAGAACGGCAAGAATTTCTACAGGAGTTCGGATATACAGGATTTTTTGCAAAAACGGGGAAAGAAAAACTGAACGGGGCAATGTGGATATGCGGAAGTTATGCTAACTTTGTCTTATAAACGGTTGTTATGAAGACAAATACCAATTCAAAATATCTCATTGCGGTTCTGATTGACGGTGACAACGCGTCCTTTGAGAGGATGGAGGATATCATGGGCTTTGTTTCCCGTTATGGGGATGCCGTTATCAGACGGATATACGGGGACTGGACGAGGAAAGCTCTTTCCGGATGGAAGGAGACCGCCCGGGAATATGGGTTCAGGTTGGTGCAGGCCTCCTCCTATGCTTCAGGAAAGAACACTACGGATATCGCGTTGGTCATAGACGCCATGGACATTCTCCGTGACGGCCGGGTGGACTGTTTCTGTCTGGTCGCCAGTGACGGTGACTACAACCCGTTGGCGCAACGGATACGGGAGACGGGGTTGAAGGTACTGGGATATGGGGAAGGCAAGACTCCCGTATCGCTGATACGCTCCTGTTCCGTATTCCTGTATGCCGACCGTAAGGAAAACAAGACCTTGGAGAACACCCCGGATTTTTTTATCCGAAGGGATATGGAGTTTTTTGACAAGGCTTTCCAGCAGGCGGCTGACGGCAAGGAGGAGGTCTCCCTTTCCCTGATAGGCGGCTCGTTGAAGAAAATGATGCCCAAATTCAAGGTCAAGAGATACGGATGCAAGACATTGGGCAAGCTCTATGAAAGGTTGGAACGGTACGAGCTGGTCATGACGGAAAAGGGAGTGGCGAGTGCCGTACGGATGAAAGGTCGGACCGTACGGCAGGAATGACCGGGAATAAATCCACGTCCGTTTATACCGGAATGGGATTTACCCGTAGCGTGTCAAGGTTGAGATAGGCCCCCCGGTAGAATGTCCTCCCTTCTCTGAACATGCGCCAGAGGATGTCGCAACCGATTTGTGCCAGCATGGAGTTGATGAACAGGTCCTGCTTGCGCAACGCCTCCGCGAGCGAGCAACTCGGGCCTGAGTCCTCCTCCCGGATGGTGGAGTAGCTGACCTCCTCGGTGATGACATTCATCCTGGGTATGGGAAGGTATTCGCTGGATGCGGGCTGGCTTATTTTGCTCCGGATATTGCCTATCAGGACTTGCCCGGTGGTTTGGGCGTTCCCGAAATCCATCCAGTATATCGGCGTTTTCTCATCGTTCTTTTTATATTCCCTGTATTTCTTCAGGAACCGCCACAGGTCGAGCCGGGAACGGGTGTTGTCCGTACAGGTGATGATGATGTTCGCCAGCGGGACGCTTTTATCCCCTTCTTTGGTTATGATCGGATAGCGGCATTCCCTGGCCTCCCACGCATAACCGAAAAAACGGTTGACGCGGGTGACAAGCGCCGTCGCCTTGTTCAACCCCAGTTCCGTCTCGCTGAACAGCTGGCGGCCGATGTTTGCTTCCGTGACAGTGTCGGGGTCGAAAGCCGTCAGGTGCAGCCCCGGATGTCCCAGAGCCTGTAATGCTACGCTCATGCGTGCTAGGCTGGTTATTACCTGCGAGCCGGTTCCACCCGCCCCGGCTACCAGGACGGTTACGGGGTGATAGGGACTGAGCAGGTACTTGTCTGTGAAATGGATCTTTCTCATGGCAGGATGTCTTTCAATCGTTTGTTGATCGGTTGGAGTTCGTCGTTGTCGAACGGCTGTTCACGCATCCGCTCAGTAACCAGGACCAGATTGTTTCTTGTCGGGTTCTTCCCTCCTCCAAGATGGGAAAATTCACTGAGCCAGAAACGTTTCTCCCAATATTCCAACAGGGTGTGAAAATCCAGGCTCTCCGGTTTCTCCAGTGTGGAGTTTCCCAGGCATACGCTTCCACCGGTCACGTTGAAAAAAGGGGCCAGATAGAGCGGTGTCCTCCCGTCCGGTTTTTTCCCCTTGTAGGCGAAGATGTCCATCCTTTCATTTTTAATGATATAAATGACTCCCGGCACGTGGAACATTCCATCCTCGATGTTCAGGTCGTTCTTGAAAAACATCCGCCGTTTTCCCGGCGGATTATACCACACATAGCTTTCATGCCCCCTGCGGGTATCGCACCACAGCATGTTGGGTGGCAGCCACCCGTGCGGGATACGCCGGTTCCCGTCCGAATAGGATTCCACCAGGGAGTCCATGAATTCATATGTAACCGGAATGCCGGCTTCCATTCTTCCCTTTTTGTTGATAGGGCGTAGTTCCAGGTAGTGACTTCCGCTTGCGTAGTGACCTTCCTGGTACTCATAGGCGATCAGCGCCGCTTTGGGCACCATTATCTCTTGCAGTTGCTTGGTAAGTTCGTTCATAGCCTGTATTTTTTTGTTTTCGTTTCTTTATTTATTGGGAAACGGGCACTTTAAAATGCCTGTTTATGCATTGCGTGAACCGTTCCATCCATCCGGACAGTCTCTCCGGATAGTCGTCCATCCGGAACAGTCTGTCCGTCTCAGGTGTCAGGTACATGCTTGTGACCGGGGTGATGGCATACGTCTCCCGGTAGTCCGAGTTGAAATAGCATTCCATGTTCTCCGTGAGGGCGTCATTGTTGGAATATGCCAGCATGATCTGACAGTCCAGGTCGATTGGGGGGAAATCCGGTGATCTTTCATACGCCCAGTCGTAACCGTATTGCATGATGCACGGATTTCCTGGGGTAATCAGTCCCATCCCTTCCCGTATCAGTTCCAAAAGCCTCCGTTCCTCCTTCACTGCCGCCCGGTATTTCCGGACCTTTTCTTCCAGATCGGTACAGAACGGTTTCCCTTCCATTCGTTTAAGTGTTTTTGCGATTTTCCCGGATTGATAGGATTCCGCCAGGCGTTTGTATTTACGGATTGTCTGAGGGGAAGCCTCGGGATCGCGGTTCTTCCAGTCATCCAGTTCCTCCACCGCCAGCTCATAATACCATGTTTCCGTGACGGCGTTCAACCCGTGGTAACGTACGAACTGCCGTATGAATTCCCGGACGATACGCCGTAACGGTACAGGAAGGCTCTCCGTGAAATCGACGGGTAGCCAGAACAGGGTATGGTCCGGCCAGTCATGGAACCTGTACAGGCAGAAATGGAGCCTTCCGGCCCTTTCCTCCAGATTGACATGTTCCGGCAAAGTCTCGTCCAGGGCCTTGTACAAGGCGGTGATGTTGATGCGGGGACCGCTCCCTTTCCTCGCGCGGAAAGGGAGCCTGACATTCATGAGATCAGCATATCGCAGGGCGGACCGGTATAGATAGTCAAAGTTTTCGGACGTGGTCAGGTTGACGCATGCCCCTCCCGTTTCGTCCTCCACCAGATAGTCCTCTGCGATGGGGATAAATCTGCTTGTCAGAAAAGCGTTACGCTCCCCGGTGGCGGCAGTCTTCTTTTTTCCCGGCCCATCGTACCCCGTCCGATGTACGAGAGGTCGGCGGCCCTGATGATCAATACGGCCAGTCCCGCCATTTGTGATTCTGATAGCGTTTTGCATGTATCCTCCTTTTTTTTGATGGAAATTCTCTTTGCCATATATCTACCCTTTTGTTCCGATGGTCGTCTTGAACCGGTAGACCACGCTGTCATCCTCGCATTCCGGACCGTGTACGCTCGCCGTGGTCAGTTCCGGATAGGTCATGGAATAGAAATCCATCACCTCGTTCGGGGACAGGCTGTTGTCCGGATCGGCCAGTTCTATTTCCGACGAGCCTTTCCTAAATTTGAAAACTCTCTGCAATCCTTTAATTTCTAGTGCCATAATTGTATTTTTATAGGGTTTAACAACATATCATTTCCATTTGTGCCTCGTCTTTCATGCGGTATTCCTCCGGGAAGTCGAGATATTCCGCGTAAGGGTCCTCACGCAGGAGCTCCCTGTCATGCTCGTCATCCTTGTCGAAGCCGTACTGTTCCATGTCCTGCGCTCGTGCCCCGTATTCGCTTTCCCCTTTGTTATCGGGAACGGTTTGCGTGGAAGTCGTTTGCGGTTGCGAAGGGACGGGTTGCAGCCATTGACCGTCGTATACCTGTGATTGCGGCATCTGTACCGGTTGGTGGAATTGTATGGTCTGCGGTCGGTTCATGGGCTGCTGACAGCCGGCCGGTGTACCATCCGCTCCTGGTCGTGAAGCCGCCTGTCCGTGTGGTACCTGTTGTGGTCGCGTGCCTTGTACCGACCGCGGAATCTGGTGGGGAGATTGGTGGGACGGTTGTTCGGGTGCGAACATCCGTATCTGTTCCCCTCCCTGATATCGGGGGGCATGACCGGGTACCGGTTGCGGCGCCACCGGTTGGATAACCTGCGCGGGCTGTGGTTCCGGCATTACCGGTTCCACTCCGAAGAGACTGCCCTCGGACGCTTTTTTCTGTACCTCCGCTATCTTCACGTCAATCTCCTTCTGCTTGTCCGGCATGGCCAGCCGTTTTGCCTGTCTGAGCCAGGTCAACGCCTCGGAATAGCGTTTGCCGCCTGTGGCGTCCTCCGCCTTTTTAAGCAGCTTTTCCATCTTCTCCCGTTTCTCGCGTACCTCTTTTGATTCCTTCTCAGCTACGGACTTGGCCGCCTTGCTTTGTGATACGGCCTGTTCCGCTTGTTTCTCGAATGTTTCCAGGTTGGTAAGGATGCCCTGCGCCTTCTGTACGGGCGCGGTGATCGCTCTCAGGAATTCCATGTCCAGCTCTTCCGGGGTACCGTTCAATACCAGCGGGACGATTTGTTCCCCGGCCTCGTCTTTCAGTCCCGCACGCCGGGGCATGACGGCCACGGTCAGCTTGTCATTCACTTGTCTGATGTTGATACTCAGGTCTGTGCCTGCCGTAATCATTCGGTTGATCGTTTGAAAAAACATAATGGTAAAATATTAATAAGTTATACATAAGTCTTTTGGAAAAACTCTTTCAGGAGTCTCTGCCTGTCGGGATTGGACGCGATGTCTTTTAATGGCTCCAGGTAGTGGCCTATTGTTTTCGGTTCGTCCAATATGCAGGGGAACCGTTTTTTGACAGGTTTTATGCGCTTTGTGACGGGCCATGCGACCGGCATGACCGGGGCTGAGGGGGTGGATGTCGCGGTTCTCATGTTTTTTGTATTTTAGGAGTTATACAAGCATGCCCATGACGGACAGGATAAGGATGACTTTTATCACAAGGAGGAATGCCCTGAAGAAGAATCCTATGATTGTTCCCGATAAAAGGAACAGGACGATCAGGTACACGGGAATGATTCCCTTGCTGTAGAGCAGGCATATTCCCGTAAGCAGGACCAGTGAGACCACTCGTTTGCAGATGTTTTCGATGAGTTGCAGTTTCATATCTTTAAATTTTTAAGAATGAATAATCCCATCGGGATATGTTTTCCCGATTTTATAGGCCTCCGGCCCTTGGATTGCCTTTTTGCGCAAGGCTTGGCAAAAGAAAATACCGCAGCGTAGCGAGGATGATTTTCTTTTGACCAACCAAGCCCCCAACGGGGGCCGCCTTGCGGCGAAAACGAGGCAATCCAAGACCTTTGCCGGTTAAAAGCGGAAAAACTATCCAATCTCCCATGAAAAAAGGAGTACGGCATTGAAAGCCTGTACTCCCTGCTCTTTTGAGAATCGTCCCGTGCCGGTGGCGTAATATCCTACGGGTTGTTTTTAGCCTGATAGATCCGGAATATCTCACCGGTCACCTCCTTCACCTGTTCCAGTACCCCTCCCAGGAACTCCTCTTGCGTGAGTTTTCCCTGTTCTATCCGTGCCAGTTCCGCTTCCCATCCGGAAGTGAGGGAGGTGTCGGCCACTTTCATCCCACGTACCGTTTCATAGAAGAAAAGCCCTTTTGGGGTGGGGATGACATATTTGCCTGAATAGCGGATATATTTACGCTCCAGCAGTGTGCGGATGATATTGGTACGCGTGGAGACGGTTCCTAATCCGCTCCAGTCCATATAGCCGACCAGCTCCTCATCCGTATAGGGGGATACCGGAAGTGTTCTCTTGCGGACGATATTGCATCCGCTTACCGGTACCGGCTCTCCCGGGGAGAAATCCGGAAGTGCGGAACAGGGCATACCCCCCCTTGCGATAAGATGTTCCCGCCCGAAGATGCTGAGCCACCCCTTTTTCAGGACGCGGTACGTTTGGACGCTGAACTTCCGTGCGGCACATACTACGTCAATGGTCGTATATTCTACCTGGCAAGATGGCATGAAGGCTTCGAGTGTCCTGCCGAGAATGAGCGTATAGACCAGTTGTTCCTCCTTGTTCAATGTTCCGGGGGGCATGCCGGTGACAATGATCGCGTGGTGATCTGTTGTCTCCTGTGCGCTGATGTCGCTTGGTGGCGCGGCAAAGTCCGTCATTTTGGCGTATTGGCGGAATTCCTTGCGGGAAAGAATCTTTTCCATGACAGCGGGCAACGTGTCATATACGTCCCTTGTCAGCAGGCGGCTGGCGGTACGCGGATAGGAGATCAGTTTCTTTTCGTACAGGCCTTGGGTGATATCCTGTACCTGTATGGCTGTCAGGTTGTGGTAGCGGTTCGCGTCCTTCTGAAGTTCGGTCAGGTTGTAGGGAGCCGGTGCCCGGATGTCCTCGCTCTTGCGGCTGACCGCCGCGATACGTGCGTTCCGTACCGCCTTGCAGTCACCGTACAGTTCTGACGCGTACCGGTACTCCTGAAAATCTTCCGTGTGGCGCAGTTTTATGATTTGTCGGTCCTTGCAGAGACTGACGAATACCGGCCAGCTGTCGGCTGGCAGGAAATTCTCCCTCTCCCGGTACCGTCTGCATATCTCCGCCAGTACGGGGGTCTGTACCCTGCCCAGCGAATTGTTCCCGAAGCCTACCGCCTTACAGATGGCATAGCATGAATTGACTCCCAGGAGCCAGTCCGCCCGGTTACGGCTGTCCGCCGCCTGGAACAGGTTGTCGAACCGGTCACATGGAAGGAGGTTCGCCATGCCTTCCGTGATGGCCTCGTCCGTCAGAGACGAGATCCAGAGGCGGAAACAGGGTTGTTTGCACTCCAGAAAGCCGTAAAGATGACGGAACAGCATCTCTCCTTCCCGGGAAGCGTCGGTTGCCGCGATGATGGTGTCACATGCGTTGAGTACCTTGGCTATTATCTTCAATTGGAGGAGTGCGTTGATGTCGGGATTCCATCCGGTATCCGTCTTCACGTGCCTTACTGTCAGGAAGGAAGGCGGCAGCAGGGGAAAGTCTTTCCATTCCACACGGGCTGTCCCTGAATCCTTCGGCATTGCCAGGGAAAGCATGTTGCCATATGTCCATGTCACCATGTAGCCGTTCCCGGTCATATAGCCGTTCTCCTTTCTGTCGGCTCCCAACACTCTTGCTATCTCTCTGCCCACGTTGGGCCTGTCAGTCACTATTGCGATCATATTCTTCTTTTTTGATGTCCCGTACCGGATTGGGCGGTACGGGGGATAGGTTAAACTTGTTTTATTTTTTTGTTATTTCTTTGAAGGTTCCTCCTGGCGGAGGCCGTTGATTTCCATGATTGGCTTGTTGTTGTCACCGGGTACCAGTTTGAGTGTGGCGTCCATGGTCAGGCTGATAACCGGGGTACAAAGTCTCAACGGGATGATTTCCGACTCCTTGCCTTGCAACAACAGGTCGAGGCTGCCGTCCGCTTCCAGTTGTTCCTTGCCGATACCCACGGCTTTCAGAGCGGTCCAGTCAATATCTTTTACATTATAAATATAAGGGATGTTCCGATTCGTATTCATACGGTTTGGGGATTTGATGTTTGTAAAACTGATTTTGTCTCTCTCCGATCGGGGTTATACCGCTTGTTTTGCCCCTTTCTTTTGTTCCTGCTGCTGGCCTTGGGCGGTATCCGCCTGTGCCGCCTGACGGGAAGTGTCCCTGCGAATATCAGGGTTCTCCTGGAAATACTGCAACTGTCCGGAATAAGGGTTTACTTTCAGGTAGGAGCTGAACGTTTGCCCGTTGTTTTTCAACCCTTCGACAAGGAGGGTCTTCCCGTCCTGGAGGTTCGCCTTTTCCTGCGCCGTGAACACATGGCCGTAAACTTCCGCCGGGATACGTGGTGCCTGCTGCTCGTTGAATCCATCCGGCGTGCGTGAGTACATCGTCCTGCCGGTATTCATGTCCAGCTTCACAAACGCGGAGAATTCCTCTCCCTTACGGTTGATCATGTTTTCCAGATAGACGGCCTGCCCCTTACGCAAGGTCTCCTTATCCTCGGGGGTCAGTTGCACGCTGCATATCTCCTTGGGAATATAGATTTCTCCGGTTTCCGGATTATGGCGGGTATAATTCGGCCGTCCAGTCGTCTGGTCTATCGTGACAAACGCGGAGAAAGCCCCGTCCCTGTTCTTGAACTTCATGTCCTCGACCAGGATGGTATGTCCCTCGCTGAGCATCTTTATCTGGGTAGGTGAGAGCGGTACGCCCCCGATGGATTTCTCGTTGAATACCTGGTTCTTCGGAAAGATGAACTCCAACCCCCTGCGCTCGGCGCTGTATTGGAGCGTGGCGTCAAATTCCTTCCCCGCCTTGGAGATCATCCCCTCCACCTTGACAGGTTGTCCCTCCTTCAGCAGTCTGATCTCCTCGTCCGTAAGTCTTACCCCGCTCACTTCCTGCGGGATGTAGACATGTTCCTGCCGGACGGCGACCAGCTCGTTGGTGTTTTTGTCGATGGAGATCAGGCAGGGGGTGTACTCGCTGCCACGCAGGTTGAGTTCCACCGCACGTCCCATGTTGCCGGTCTCACGCAGGTTCCTTTTGTCTTCCTCGCTAAAGTTAAATCCGAAATAAGGGCGTTCCAGTTGCGGTTCCTTGCGTATACCGTGAACGGCCAGCCCCACCTGCCCGTTCTCTTGTGGTATGAGCGAGAGCCTCGCGTCCAGTTTGGCTGTCAGCACGCCGGGAATGTTAAGTGTCAGCGGCACCAGCTTGTTGGTCTTGTAACCTCTCAGCATGGAGTCGAGAAGTCCTTGCTGTTCGAGTGTCGCCTTTGAGATACCGATCTTGTCCAATCCCTCCCAGTCGATCATGTTCTCATTGTAACGATAGCGCGGGCCTTGCGGCTCTTGTGGCACCTGCTGTGCCTGTGGTTGCTGTCGTTGCTGGGATGCCTGTTGTACCTCACTCTGTTGCAGGGGTTCCTGCGGTTGCGTTTCTTTTTTTGCCATGGCTGTCTCTTGTTTATTCATGTTTTGTTCCTCCTTGTTCTCTCTCGGACGGATCTCGTAGCGTTTGAGGAACTCCTTCACTGCGTCCGTCTTTTTCCCTTCCGCCAGGTCCTTGATCGCCTGCTTGTTCACCTTGTAGTCGTGGAAGGTCATGCGGAGCAGGCGGAAATGGGTCGGTTCCTTGAACTGGCTCCAGAAATTCTTGATGAAGTTTTCGAGCATGCTCGAGTTCTTGTCGAATTTCAGGAATGAGTTTTCATTCTTCTCGTCCGCCGGGACCGTCTTGACCTTCCCGTCCTTGTCGATCTCGCTGACCACTTGTACACCGGCTCTCGGGTCGCTCTTGTTATGAATCATCATCAGCTCGGTGATCTGTTCCACCAAAGGGGCGTCGTTCGTGACCTTCGGTTTCCGGGGCCGTCCAGGCTTCTCGTTCGGGCTCTTTTCTTGTGCCATACCTTTTCTTTTTGGGGTTAATAAATTGCTTTGACACTTCAAAAATATGGGCTAAATCCGAATAAAACACTGATTTTCAAAAAGGTGTCATCAGATGTCATCAAATGTCGTCAAATGTCCGAAAGACTGGTTTTCCGTGAGAGAAACATGCCGTGAAAACAAGGATATGGTATGCGGAGGAAGGACGAAGAAACCGGCACGGGCGCAAAGGGAGGATTATGCAGAGCAGAGGGAGCTGAAGTCCCTGTCTTCTCATGGGGCGGCGTTTTTTTCATAAGACATTGCCGGGTCTGCCCATATATCCCGTACTTCCTGCCGGATTTATTAGGGATATAAAGGAGGCCCTCCTTTTTTCATCAATGACACGGTCATGCGTCGCGTCGGTCGCAGTGAGTCCCTATAATCTTTCCCGAAATCAAAACCATTGTCCGGGCGTTTGTTTCCATGTGTATTTTCCGCGACTTGTCGCAAGGAAAATACTCATGGAAAGCGAAGCCGGAACGCCCGTGACAATACGGTTTTGATTTATCTTTGATTATAGGGAACTCGCTGGTATCCGTCTGTTTTTCACGAATTTCCCAGAAAACATATACAGTCTTGTGTTTATACGAAAAAAATATTTCTAGACTTGTCTCACGGAAAAAATGTCGCTTTTTATTTTCGGACTTTGATTCTTTACGAGGCTATTCGGACTGTCTTTCAAGATGATTTACAGAGTTTGGCATCCGCAGCAAGTGATATTCGGTGTTCCAAGCGGAGAAGCGGAATCTGGGACTAAATATTTTCTTCCTTCAACAATATAGCCCACGGGTTGTATCTATGTACCTATTATTCATCATAAAACAGACTATATATGGCTACCATTAAATTAAAATTCCGTCCATCGACGGTACAGGGTAAGGCTGGCACACTCTGTTACCAGCTTTGCCACCGTCAGGAGAACAGGCAGATTACCACCGACATGAGGATATTTCCCGAGTGGTGGAATGAGACGAAACGTGAACTTGTCGTTGTCCCCGGCAATGAGAGAGTCCTGACCGCCTACCGGAAACGGGCGGAAAAGGAGATGCGGGACATCCGTGAGATTATCCGTGAGCTGGACTGTAGCGGAGAAACATACACCTTGTCGGAAATACTCAACCGTTATCGCTCCCTGCCTTCCGAGTCCGGTTTCCTGTACTACATGAAAAAAGAGATGGAAACGCTTTGGGAGAACGGCCAATACGGTACCTCTCGTAATTACCGGCGTGCACTGAACAGTTTTTCCACTTTCCTGGATGGTAACGACATTCCTTTTTCGTCGTTAGATTCCGCCCTGGCGTGTCGGTATGAGGCATGGTTGTGGCAACAAAGGGTAGCGAGAAACAGCAGCTCGTTCTATATGCGGATTCTGCGTGCTGTTTATAACAAGGCCGTAAAGCAAGGTCTTGCGGTGCAGACTTTTCCGTTTCGTGAGGTTTATACAGGAGTGGCTCGCACATCGAAGCGTGCCGTGGATGAGGAAACCATCCTGAAACTTCAAAGGATTGACCTCTCGGATTCACCGGCTTTGGCACTTTCCAGGGACATGTTCGTGTTCAGCTATTGTGCCCGTGGCATGGCGTTTGTGGACATGGCATATCTGAAAAAAGAGAATGTGGACAGCGTGCGAATTATCTATTGTCGCCATAAGACAGGCCAATACTTAACATTACATATCGAACCGTGTATGGCGGCGATATTGGAACGATATGGGCAGGTTTGTCCGGAAAGTCCATATCTTTTCCCCATACTTACCGATGAACAGCCTGATCAGGCTTACCGGCAATATCGGACCGGGTTGAACTACCATAACCGAAAATTGAAACGGTTGGGTAAATTGCTTGGCGAACCATTACCTTTGTCCTCATATACGCCTCGTCATAGCTGGGCTACCGCCGCACGCAACCACGACGTACCGATTGCCGTCATCAGTGCGGGGATGGGACACAGTAGCGAAAGGACTACGCTTATTTACTTGGATTCTTTAGACAATGCTGTGATAGATAATGCGAACGAGAAGATTTTGAAGGATTTGAACGATACCGTCTCTATGTAAGAGAGGGTAAAAATACACTGCAAAGATAATCATTCTCAGCAAAAAAGAAAAAAAGAACGGCCATTTTAATTCCCTTATTTTACCCCCCCCCATTGGCAATCTACTGATTATCAATATATTAGATAAATAATTTAAAATAAATCGAAATAACATTGCAATAAGGATGTAAAATGAAAGGAGACCGTTTATTTTCCCTTCCGAATGTATTTTTGAGTTGAAAACTGAGTATACCGAGTAAAAATGGATTCTTACATTAACATACGCAATTGATTATCAATGGTAAAAATATTCGTACCGTTTCTTACATAGAAACGGTACGAATACGGGGTTACGGTATCCGCTCACTGTAGTCAGGAGCGGCCCGCATTCCGGAAGTCCTATGAAGGAAAAAACCGGATTAACCTTGATTGCTGTATCTTCCTTATTTGAAAAAGCGAAAGGTGCAGGAATGGAAACTATATTCTTTTTATCAACCCGGTAACATTACTTTTCATTGAACATAGAAACACACACACGAACATTGGTTCGCCCTAAAAGTATTTTATAACAAAGTTTTCGAGATTGAGGATATATTGAAAAAAGACAAGATCGAGACTTACATTCCTTGTGAGAAAACCTTGACGGAACGTAACGGCATAAAGAAAAAACTCCGTCGTCCGGTCATTAATTCGCTTATGTTCTTCCGTTCAACCGTTTGTCGTGCTTTGGAAGTACAGCGACAATTCATGAATAAGGTAATCCTATATACAAGGCAGAAGGGATTGAAAAAACTTCCCCTCGCCATTCCCGAGCGGGAAATGGACATCTTCATGCTGGTCACCTCGTCCGGCGAGCAAGGGATGGAATATTTCGGGGAGGACAATCCCAAGTTTTACAAGGGAGAACGTGTACGGGTTATTGACGGGAAGTTCAAGGGAGCGGAAGGGGTTATCTGCCGGATTAGGAAGAATAGCCGCCTAGTAGTCACTGTCCAAGGTGTATGCGCCGTGGCTACCTCCTATATCCCGCAGGCTTTTCTGATGAAATTGTAAAAGTCAGAGTGAAATGAAAATAAACTGTACAGTAAAATAAAAATGAAAAAGCGATTTTTGACTCTTTTTCTCGGGATTGTGTTGCTCACGTCTTGTAACACCTCGAAGGAAATTCTTTACTTTCAAGACATTGTGGTTAACCAACCTGAAGTAATCGAGGGTGCTAGAGATATCACCGTGCAGCCCAAAGACCAGATTTCCATTGTGGTATCCAGTAAAGATCCGCAACTGGCTGCGTTGTTCAACCTCACGAAAATTCAATACCGTGCAGGATATACCGATTTGAAAGGTGCTAACAATAACGGAGAGATTTCCGGATATACGCTGGACGATAACGGGGATATTGACTTTCCCGTGTTGGGAACACTCCATATCGCAGGCATGACCAAAGGCGACATTGCCAAGATGATTAAGAAACGCCTGATTGACGAGAATTTGGTGAACGACCCGGTTGTGACCGTAGAGTTTATGAACCTCTACTTTTCGGTACTCGGTGAAGTGAAGACTCCCGGCAAGTATGCCATCACCAAAGACCAAATCAGCCTGTTGGAAGCCATCAGCGTGGCTGGTGATTTGACCATCCACGGCAAACGGGATGCTATCTTCGTGATTCGTGAAGAAGAAGGCAAGCGTGTCACCCATTGGGTGGATATTCGTTCCAAGGATATATTCAATTCCCCGGTATATTACCTCAAACAGAATGACGTGGTGTATGTACAGCCCAATAAGGTGCGTGCCGGACAATCCACCATCAATGAGAATAGCGTGAAGTCGGTATCTCTTTGGATTAGTATCGGCTCGTTCCTGTCATCCCTTGGCGTATTGCTCTTCAAGTAAGGAAGCATAAGGATAGAGACTAGAAAACATAGCTTTAGCAACAGAATGACTTAGTTTTATGGAAAATAGAAAAACGAATAACAAGCCCGCCGATGACTTCATTCGTATCCAAGACCTCTGGGGGATGTTCCTCCCCAAATGGTATTGGTTCACCTTGTCGTTGGTGGTCACGCTCTCCGTGGCGGTACTCTACATATTGAGTACTCCGAATGTATATACCCGTTCCGCCTCCATCTTGGTGAAGGACGATAGCAAGGGCGGTTCGGCAAGCAGCGCATTGAGCAACGACTTTGCTGACCTCGGCATATTCAAGAGCAATACCAATATCAACAATGAATTGCTCACCATCTCTTCGCCCACGCTCATGACCGAAGTGGTGAAGCGTTTGGGATTGAACGAGACCTATACCATCCGCAATGGATTGAAGCGGGTACAACTCTACAAAGCATCCCCCGTATCGGTGATGCCGAAAGACAAGAACTCCATAGTTGGATTCCAAATCGAGCTGAACAGCAAGGAAAAGTTCACTCTTTCCGACTTTACGTTGGGAGGTGAAGAGGTGGATGATGTTGTTTCCGGTGTGTTCAATGACTCCATCCAGACCCCGGTGGGAAGTATGTATATCTCTACCACCCAGTACTTCAACGAGGAATATGTCGGTGCTTCCATTACCTATCATCAGGGTGGCATTGTGGGCACTACCGACTATTACACCAAGAACCTTCGTACGGAACTTGGCAATCAGGATGCGACCATCATCAATCTCAGCATTGACGATGCTTCCATCCAAAAGGCGGAAGACATTCTGAATACCTTGATTGAGGTCTATAACGAGAAATGGATTCAAGACAAGAACCAGATAGCTGTCAGCACTTCCCAGTTCATCGGCGACCGTCTCGGAGTGATTGAGAACGAACTCGGTCATGTGGATGAGAATATCTCTTCTTATAAGTCCGAGCATCTCTTACCAGACGTGCAGGCCGCTTCCAACCTCTACCTCACCCAATCGGTGGAGAACAAGAAAGAACTCCTTACCCTGAACAACCAGCTCTCCACGACGCAATATATCCGGCGGGAGCTGAACAACAAGCAGATGAACCAGCCGCTTCCCGCCAACTCGGGCATCGGCAGTACCAACATCGAAAGCCAAATCAGCGAATACAACCAAATGGTACTCGACCGTAACCGCTTGATTGCAAACAGTTCCGAGAAGAACCCGTTGGTAAAGGACTTGGCAAGTTCGTTACAGAGTATGCAGAATACCATTATCCAGTCGGTGGATAACCATATCGTATCGCTCAACACGCAGATTCGTAGCATCAAGCAACAGGAAATAGCTACCACCCAACAGCTCGCCTCGAACCCGAACCAAGCCAAATACCTGTTGAGTGTAGAGCGTCAGCAAAAGGTAAAGGAAGAGCTTTATCTCTACCTGCTCCAGAAACGTGAAGAAAACGAACTTTCGCAAGCCTTTACCGCTTACAATACAAGAGTGATTACCGCTCCCCGTGGCAGTGCTTTTCCCACCGCTCCCAAGAAGATGAACATTGTACTGGTGGCTTTTGTATTAGGATTGCTCATTCCTGCCGTTATCATCTTCATGAAGGAGAACATGAATACCAAAGTACGTGGTCGCAAGGACTTGGAAAATCTGAGTATTCCCCTGATTGGGGAAATACCTATGTGCCAAAGTGGTGAAAAGAAAGTTTCCTTGAAGAAGCAACCCGAAAGGAAAACCATCGTGGTACAAGAAGGTAGCCGTAATGTCGCCAATGAGGCTTTCCGTGTATTGCGTACCAACCTCGACTTTATGATAAGCAAAGATGCAAATCAAAAGGTTTTGGTTGTCACCTCATTTAATCCGGGCAGTGGTAAGAGTTTTCTTGCCATGAACATTGCCATCAGCTTTGCCATCAAGCACAAACGGGTGTTGGTGATTGACGGTGACTTGCGCCACGGCTCTATCTCCATGTATGTGGATTCGCCCAAGAAAGGATTGAGCGATTATCTAGGAAACCGTGTACAAAACAGGCAGGAACTGGTTGTGCAGGATAAGAAATATGAATCATTGCATATCTTTCCCATCGGTACTGTTCCACCCAATCCTACTGAGCTGCTTGAAGACGGGAGATTAGGTAAACTGATAGAAGAACTGCGAAGTGAATACGACTATATCTTCATCGACTGTCCGCCTATCGACATCGTGGCCGATACGCAGATTATCGAAAAACTAGCCGACCGCACTATCTTTGTGGTACGTGCCAGGCTGCTTGACCGCTCCATGCTCACCGACCTTGAAACCATCTACACTGAGAAGCGTTTCAAGAACCTGTCCATGATACTCAACGGAACGGAACGTGCCGGAGGCCGCTACAGCTATCGCTATGGCTACCACTATGGCGGCTATTACGGTAGTATGAATAGTCGGTGGTAATTAGCTGGAAATCAGCTAATTAAAAGACAATATAAAATATTTCTCTCCACATACTTAATTTCCAATATTCCAAATGTTTAACTTCTTAAAGCGTAAAGTCAGCATAGCCGATAGCGGCATCCTGAAAGGAATGACCGACTACCATTCCCATCTTCTTCCCGGTGTGGACGATGGAGTAAAGACTATGGCTGAAACCTTGAAGATATTGGAAGAAATGGAGAAGCAAGGTATTCGTAAAGTGTGGTTTACCCCGCACATCATGGAGGACATCCCCAACAAGACCGCCGACTTGAAGAAGAAGTTTGCGGAAGTACAAGCCGCTTATCAAGGCAACATCGTACTTCATCTTGCAGCTGAGAATATGCTTGACAACCTCTTTGAGGTACGATTGGAAAAGGATGATTTGCTCCCCATTGAGAAAGATGGAAAGCGTTACCTCTTGGTGGAAACTTCCTATTTTAATCCTCCGATGGACTTGTACGACATACTCAAACAGATTCAGCAGAAAGGGTATTATCCCTTACTTGCTCATCCGGAGCGGTATGAGTACATGACAATGAAGGATTACAAAGCACTCAAAGATGCTAATGTCGTCTTTCAACTCAACCTTCCAGCCTTAGGTGGAATGTATGGCAAAGGCGTACAGCAAAAAGCTGGAACTTTATTGAAAGCAAGTGCGTATGACCGTATCGGGTGTGACATTCATTCTATAGATTTTTACCAAGACCTCTTATCTGCAAATTTAAACTGCAGAAATGAGATGATAAAGGAGACAATAATCAAATAGTATAGTGCTATGACAAAAGTAATCCTTGATACATCGTCTTTGGTTAGATTCATAGCCTTTTCTTACAGGTTTGGGTATGGACGTTGATATCCCTTACTCTATGGGGAATGAAGTCACATCTAAACTCCTCACATTCATCCATAAAATGTTGTTGAATAAATAATAGAAGTGTGGTATTATGAAATTTAATCTGAATACCAGTGACAGGCTGTTGGATATTATAAGTACTATTTTCTTCTCAGTAGTACTGGTTTTCGTTGGGTTTTCTATTGGACATTCTTTTCACTGCGAATCGAATAATCCTAATGCAGGAAAAAAAGACACTCTTGTGTTTCAGATACAATCGGTTATAATGGATACTGTTGTGATAAGTCCAATTAGAGTAAATCCTATTGAAACAAAAGCTATACAGTTGGAAGTGGAACCGCTCCATGTGGAACTTGAAGTCAATGATACTTTAATCCGGGCCAAATAAGTATGTTCGATTTTACCAATTATACATACAGTGCTTTGGTCACATTCATTGCAATGGTCATCGGTATGGCATATCCGTCCCTGTTGCAGGCCATCCAACGTATTGATGAGACTTACCATGATGACCTTATGATCAGACGATTCAAGGAAGAATCTACTTATAAGCATTTTAATGAAGTTCTCATACTCGCGGTAGGAGGAGGTTTTATCTTGCCTTTCCTGCTCTATATGCTGGATCGAATGAATATGACCATAGTCTCGTCTGCCCTCCTATGTGTTCAAGCAGTGGTGACATTCATTTTAATTGTGCAGTCTATACGGCTTTGCGGACTAATCATAACCTATTATAACACTACTGACCTTTTGCGCCATTTAGAAAATAATGGAAGTAGTGCTTTGCCGCAACGTTTAAAAATCATGCTGAGGGCAGCAGAGTCGGGAAATGAAGATACCTACCGCTTGTCTTTGGAGAGTATCTACGAACAGATTGTCAGGTATCAAGCTCAATTTTACGACAGGACGGAGAATAAGAACAATTCTATAGACTACCCGAATGATTATTACGGTATTTTTCGAGAAATAGTCAAAGCTACCACCCAAAAAGAGCGTTATAGCTTTTTGGCGGATGATAACCAACTGACGGCTATCTTATACAACAGTACCTTGCCGGTTATTGTTTCAGGAGAAACATTGAAATACCTTTGGTATGCTGTGAACCGGATTACGGAGGCGGATTGCCATGAATGGTTTCGCCAGTATTGGACATATGCGGAACAGTATTACCGCTTTACCCTGGACAATTCCCATCAGGATATGCAGGATGAATCTTTTATACGCATTCGCCATCAATATCTGTTCATGCATTTCATGATGGGCGGACTGATGTTGTATAAGAAAAGGCATGCTTGGCTCAAACTGATGCTTACATTCACACAGACCAAGCCTTGGTCTTATCCTTTGGTTCCCGGCTCATTCCCTGAAATTTGGGATATGCTGCGGGAGGCCTACATGAAAGAGTGCCTCCCTTGGGGATTGGCTAATGATTTTCTGTTTGTCGGTCTGACTACAGATGTCAGCGTGGATGCCCAAATTTATAAAAATGCAGAGCGTTATGCAGCGTTGCTACTGATGCGGTTGCATTCCCTTCCTGAATTTCGGGTGGACGATAATAAGTATCAGATGCCAGAAGTTGCAAATGGAATCCATGCCAATGAACAAATTATGCTTATCTGTGAAAATTTGAAGGTTGACATTTTAGAATTGGCCAAAGAGAATGAAATTAAAAATTACTTCAACTACGGCATTGAAGATTCGATTCGCCTGGTTAATGAACTTAAAGAGAAAGCGGAAAATACCAACGAGCAGATTCGGAAAGAACCGCAAGTAAGCACAGATAAACTTTCTGATTTGAAAAATGAGATAATTGAAAAGTCCGGGAAAATGACGCAACTCTCCCTGCCTCCCGTCAAGGAAGATGAAAAATCGACAGCGGAAGTCAAGCTGATAAAAGGAGTAACTGAAATAAGCGATGAACTGATATGCAGTGGGTTTGATGTGCATTGTATCGGTTTCGCTGAATGCGTGGTGGGAATGATTAACCATCGTATCTACAGTTGGTATGAAAGTAGGTTTACACTTGTTCCTCCGGTTAAAAGCTATCAGATTCAGTACCAGAGTATATTCAAGGCATTGGATGCCTTAAAGCTGGACGAATCCTGTGCCATATTACTGTTTGGTATTTATTTAGGGAAATACAGCTCTATCTATGGTGATGTGGCAGGTGTTGAGGAAATTGATGGTAGGGTCGTAAAATACAATAATGTTTCGGTGTATTCTGTGAATTCTTCTTCGGCAGAAAGCATTGTTGTTATGAGAGTCAAGGAAATGCCATGTGTCTCATTTTATAGTGTAGAAACTATTGACGGAACATTGGAAGGGTTGAACTGTTTGGATAAGGAACTAGGAATCTATTCGAATATTGAAACCCTCTCTGCAAAGCAACATAAATTGGCAGTTGGACGCCTTGTACAATCCAGTAATATGGATACGCCACTTAAATATGTAAGTCTGAAAATAAGCCATGAACCTACTACAGGTGAAGATGATTTAGACAATATAAAGTCTATTGCAAAATATTTACCGTATAATTCCGATCTGTAAAATGGAATCTGCTCTTATCATAGGTATTTCAGGAGCCAGTGGATCTGGCAAATCATATATTTCAAAAAAAATAGTTGATGCTTTTCCTAATTATTGTTGCGCCTTTGGACTTGACAGTTATTACAAAGCACCTGATTTTGTCACTAATTTGAAATATCAACACGACAATCCAGATTCTATTGACTATCAAAAAGCTTTGGAAGATTTAGAGTCGTTGATACAACAAAATGAGTTAAAATTTCCAGTCTATGATTACCAAACTCATAAAATCATAGGATGGGAAATAAAAAAAGCTACTCCTATTATTATTGTTGAAGGTCTGTTTATCTTTTATGACCCTATATTTCGCCAACGGATGCAGATTAAAATATGGATTGATGCTGAAGAATCTCTCAGGTACAAGAGAAGAGTGAATCGGGATGTCATGGAGAGGGGAGAGAAATTAACAGACGTACAAATACGGTATGTCAACAATGTAAAACCTGCATACGAAGAATATATTATGCAATGTAGGAATTATGCAAATATTATATATAAAAATAATGGCTTTAATGCCATTGATGACCTTCTTGGATTAAAAAAGATATTAGCAAGTAGTATAAATCAATATGGATAAGGCAAAAAAATATAATATCTTATTTAAAACACTTATTAGACAAGGAAAATTTTTAATGCTTGCCTTTGGTATCATTTGTATTCTCATTTATACTAATTACAATGATGATAATCAATCCAATAAACCATTAATTGAACTTATTGGACAAATTGGAGGGATTTTAGTGTCAACGGTATCAATAGCTTTTTTTTACGACAAATACAAGGATGAACAGTTTAAGAATGAAATGGAAACATATATAAATCAGCAATGTGGAAATTTCATACTACAGAATGATGAGATTATAGAAAAATGGATAAAGAAAAACAGAAATGAAACACATAACCACATTACACTTTTAAGTAAGGGAATACATGAAAAAGTATATGTGGAATATATTGATAAGGAGTTTATTGATATCGTTTCAAGAAAGGAGCTTGAAGAAAGTGGTCGTTATCGTTTCTCTGCAATGGTAGAAAAAATGATAGAAGAAGACGATGAACATAAACAGAACTATCCAGTTCTTATATACGGTAGCACTTTGGGCATTTTTAATTGCTATACTGATGATGGCAAATCTAATATAGACGTATTAGTAAAAGCAATAAATGCCGGAGTACATTTCAAGTTGGCCCTTAATATGCCTGAAATGATTAAGACCAACAATAAGATAGAGGACAGGAAGAAAAAGGAAACAATAGAAAAGGTGTTGGAAGGACTAGAAACAATACAAGGTAAAATTTTGAAAAATGCCAAAGGAAGTGTTGATTTACGGTTACTCCCTTCCGTTGAAAGAAATAGCTTTTCATCTTTTATATGTAAAGGAAGAAGGGTATGCGTACTTGATTTTAATTTTGAGAACAATAAAATTTCTCAAATATTTGATGAAAATGTATTAAAAGCACCAGACCCATATGACTTAGCTATTCCTTTGATTGATTATTATATGACTGCCCACCAAAAAGGGATACCACATATATTTGTAAACAAACAGGAAATAAATCGAATATTTGTAATAGCTATACAGGGTAAACGAATTTTAATGGGTAGCAGTGAAGACGCTTCATTATTTCCATGTATAGAAATTTCACAAAATGTAGATATTGATGAACTCATTAAAGACAAATTCCATGAATTGACGGAATGTGATATTCAACTTTGCGAATTTATTTCTCCTGTAAAAGGAACATCGGATACCCAATATTATATTATTGGTCGTGTAAATGAATCTCAAAAGCTCTCATGTATAGACCCTGTTTACAAATGGAAAGATCTTTACGAGAGAAAAGGTAAAAAGACACAACTTGCATTGTTGCCTATTTCTGATGATTATAGAAATAGGATAAAATTCCTATTAAGTTGTTATGGAATAGAAAGAACTATCGGATAAAAATGATTTTCTTAGTAACATATTGGCTTGTAGGTCTGGTTATTTCCGTATGTTTGTCTGTATGGCTCATAAAGAAGGAACGTGATTTGGGATATACATTCCTAGTTACATTATCAGCCGGTTATATCGTATTTGCTAATATATTGACACCTAGAATGATACAGATAGATGTTGGGATAGAACAATTAACGATTGCTACAGGAAGCTTAATTTGGCCGTTTACCGCACAGTTGGCAGATATGATAAATGAAATTTATGGAAGAAAAAAAACGGTATATGCCTTTTTGTTCGGATATATTGTAAACTTACTTTTTGTAATATTCATTTTAATGGCGAGTAAAACAGTTCCTCAATGGAGTTATGAGGAAGAGTTTTTTTGGAGAAAGTATTTCTTCCCTTCCGGTCGGATATTATTCGCTTCCACTATTAGTTTTATTGTTTGTAGCCTTATTGATATTTATTTCTTTTCGTTCTTGAAAAATAAATTCATGGCCAAAGAAGATAATTCAGGGGTAAAAGTTTTGGCTTATTGGGGAGGTTTAAGAAATGTAACCAGTGATATACTGAATATGCTATGTGATGGCATTCTATTTTCTATCATCGCATTTGTTTACATACTGCCCAAAGAAGTACTTTTCAATTTAATAATCAGTAGTACTGTTCTTAAAGTCACAATGTCTGTCATAGACACTCCTTTATTTATATTTTTCAGAATTAAAACTCGAAAAGTTATTAGGGAAACATGAATATTAAAGAAATAGATAAAACAGCTTATTTGTCGTGGTCTGATGTGGAATATGCATGCGAACTATTATCTAGGAAAATATTACAAAGTACTCCCAATACGACATATGATGCAATAGTGACGATTCAACGGGGAGGCTGTATTCCCGGTGTATTGTTAAGCCATATATTAAATATATCCGAATTTTATTCCATAGGCATCAGAACAACACTGTCTGAAAATATTAAATCTTTGAGATTGGATAGCCCTATTATAACAAAAGAAGACTCATTACAAAATATCTATAATAAAAGAATCTTAGTAGTGGATGATGTCGTTAACACAGGAAGAACAATGCAGGTTCTTAAAGAAACATTAGAGAAATTCGCACCTTTGGTTTATAAAACTTCTGCATTAGTTTGGGATGGTAGTTATGCTGATTCATGTCCGGTTGACTATTATGCCTTATATACACCGGATTGGGTTGTTTTCCCTTGGGAAAAACATTCCCCATACACTGGTGATATTGAATAAAGACTACATCTCTGTCTTTCTTAATTTACAGTATATGTTAATATGTTTCAATATGAATAAAAACATTAAAATTTGCGTAATCGGTCTTGGTTACGTTGGGCTTCCCTTAGCCCGTCTTTTTTCCACAAAGTATCAAACTATTGGATTCGACATGGATCAAAAACGTGTAGGAGCTTTAATGGAAGGACACGATGCTACTCTTGAAGTTTCAGATGAACTTCTCCAGTCAGCTATTGCTAACGGATTCAAGTGTACAACTAATTTGGAAGAAATTAAAGATTGTAATTTCTATGTAGTTGCCGTTCCTACTCCGGTGGATGATAATAATCGTCCTGATTTGCGTCCTTTATGGGGCGCAAGTGAAACAGTTGGCAAAGTAATCTCTAAAGGTAATATTGTTGTATATGAATCAACCGTTTACCCGGGTGTCACCGAAGAAGAATGTTTACCTGTGGTAGAACGTGTTTCGGGTTTGAAATATAATGTAGATTTTTTTGCCGGATATTCTCCTGAGCGTATTAATCCAGGTGACAAAGAACATACGGTTGAAAAAATCAAAAAAGTAACTTCCGGATCGACACCGAAAATTGCTGAAATAGTAGATGGCGTTTATAATTCCGTTTTGGTAAACGGAACCCATAAGGCACCTTCTATAAAAGTGGCAGAGGCTTCCAAAATCATTGAAAATTCTCAGCGGGATGTGAACATCGCTTTCATGAATGAATTAGCGAAAATTTTCAATGCAATGGGAATTGACACACACGATGTAATAGAAGCAGCTGCATCCAAATGGAATTTTATCAAGTTGAATCCCGGCTTAGTCGGTGGACACTGTATCAGTGTTGACCCTTATTATTTGATTCAAAAAGCGCAAGTGTACGGTGTACTTCCTCGGATTATGTTTTCTGCACGACGTTTGAATGACGGCATGGGTGCCTATGTTGCCAATCAAGTCGTAAAGTGTATGAATAAGAAAGGAGTAATGGTAAAGGATGCAAAAATCCTTATCCTTGGTATCACTTTTAAAGAGAACTGTCCTGATATACGAAACACCAAAGTTGTTGATATTTACACTACCCTCCAAGAGTACACCAATAACATCACAGTTTATGACCCTTGGGCTGATGTCAATTCTGTTAAACGAGAATATGACATTGAGATTGTGAAATCTTTGCCTGAAAGCGAAAAATATGATGCCGTTATTTTAGCCGTAGCGCATAAAGAATTTAAAAAATTGAATATCCCATCCATTTGCAAAAGCAATCATGTTGTTTACGATGTCAAGGGAATTCTCTCGAAGGAAGATATTGACGCACGATTGTAATACTTAAAATGACAATAATTACATGAAGAAAATTTGTGGCTTAACTACTCTTCCAATTACGATTAAATCATTCATGCTCGGAAATTTAAATTATATGGCTGATAACGGCTATAAAGCCTATGCTATTAGCCAACCGGGTGAAGTCCTTCAAAAAGAGCATCTTGGAAAAGTTCAATTTTTGCCGCTCCTTATTAAACATGGAAATGTCTCTCCACTTGAAGTGTTTAAGACCATTTGGAAGTTATATAAGGTTTTCAAGAAAGAACAATTCGACATTATTCAATATGCAACTTCCAATGCGGCATTATATGCTTGCATAGCGGGTTGGATGGCTCGGATACCCGTTAGAATTTATTGTCAGTGGGGAATCTCTTATACGGATTATCATGGAATGTATCTATGGTTTTACAAACTGATGGAGAAGGCTACCTGTATATTTTCCACCAGCGTACAACCGGACAGCCCCTCTAATTTAAAATTTTCTATAGAGGAAGGACTTTATGAAGCTTCAAAAGGGCACGTGCTACTGAATGGTAGCGCAACCGGTGTCGATTTGACTAAATACGACTATTCTATGAAAAAAGAATGGAGTAAGGGTATTAGAAATATGTATTCTATTCCTCAAAATTCTTTCGTGTTCGGTTTTGTCGGTCGTTTGGTTCCTGAAAAGGGAATCAATGAATTGTTGGAAGCATTCCTTTCTATGAATGAAGAAAACGCTTACTTGCTTTTAGTAGGACCTGTAGAGGAAAACAGATTGGACTCGGTATTGTTAGCAAAAGCCAAAGCACAGTCTTGCGTAATATTTGCAGGGAGTGTACCAAACGCTGCAAAATACCATGCAACGTTTGACTTCCTTGTACTTCCCAGTTATCGTGAAGGGTTTGGAATGACCGTTGTTGAAGCCGCAGCCTTAGCGACACCTTCTATTATCAGCCGAATTAACGGACCAACCGATTTCGTTGAAGATGAATGTAATGGCCTTATCTGTGAAGTGAAATCAGTTGAAAGTCTGAAAATTAAGATGGAACAGGCTTTACATCTTTCAATAGAAGAGAAAGAGAGATTATCACAAAATGCTTATCAGTTGGTGAAGACAAAATTCGACAGCGTTGTGTTCAAACAAGAGTTCTTTAAAAACAGGGAATACCTGTTGTCAATCTCTAAAAAGTAAAAGGTATGGGAGTATCTGTATTAGTAGCTTCATACAATTGTGAAAACTATGTAGAAGAATGTCTGAAATGTCTCTTAAACCAAAGTTACAAGGATGTGGAGATTATTGTATGCGATGATTGTTCAACGGACAATACTCGTACCATATTACGCAGATATGCAAATGAGGGTAAAATCATCCTGCTTGAAAACGATACTAACAACGGTGCCGCACAAAGCAGGAACAACTGTTTGGCGGTAGCTACAAAAGAATATGTGGCAGTTCAGGATGCGGATGATTATTGTACAAAGGAACGTTTTGAAAGGCAAGTTGCGGTTTTGGAAAAGAATCCATCTTTTGATTTTGTATCAACCGGGCTACAGAAATTCTATGAGACAGGGGAAAAGATAGATATATTTCCTAAGAAAGAAATACCGACAAAAGATGATTTCTTGTTTACCATTCCGTTTATGCATGCCACTACTCTTTTCAGAAGAGAAATTTTGAATCGGGTTAACGGATACCGTATAGCTTGGGAAACACGGCGCGGACAAGATTATGATTTGTTCATGCGAATTTTTGCAGCTGGCGGTAGGGGTATAAATATCAATGAAATACATTATTTTTATCGTTGCTTTACCGTATATACTCCCCGCCATGCCTATAAGTATCGTGTTGGTGAATTTATTATACGTTATAAGGGTTTTAAAGCCTTAAAATTAGGATTTAAATCCGTACCTTATATAATCAAACCTCTTATATTAGGGTTAATACCCCAAGGGATAATAAATAAAGTAATCGGACATTAAAAAAGGAGTATATCATGAACAGAGTATATAAATGGTATTTACGGATGCATAATTCCAACTATGCTTTCATACGTCGGTTTATTGAAGTAATGTTACATATTATTTTCAGTTGTGACATTCCGCCCGAAGTGAAGATTGGGAAAAATTGCAAGTTCGCTCATAATGCATTAGGGGTAGTATTGCACCCCAAAGTGGTGATAGGTGATAATTGTTCAATCGGACAAAATGTAACCATAGGTGGTCGCGCCGGAAAAACGACAGTTCCAGTGATTGGCAACAACGTATTAATTGGAGCAAATGCATTGATTCTTGGCCCTGTGACAATTGGTGACGGAGCTAAGATTGGAGCAGGTGCCATTGTAGTGAAAGATGTCCCCCCCCATGCCACAGTAATTCCAGAGGCATCAAGGATAATAATTGAAAAACATGATTAAGATTTTACAAATAGTACCGACTTTAGGGTACGGAGGTGTAGCGCAATTTCTACTGAACTACTATAAACAGATGGATAAGAATGAAATCCGCTTTGACTTCATTACTCATGGTTCGGTAGAAGCATTTCATCAAGAATTGATCGATGGAGGCTCTCAAATATTCTACTTCAAAAGTATTGGCAAGGAAGGATTGAAATATTACCTTAAACAACTCAAAGACGTTTTTGAAAACAATACTTACGATATTGTACATACTCATGACGGACATCTTGTTGGATTAACAGCTTTTTTCTGTCGCCGATATTTTAAGGGTAAGATTATATGTCATGCCCATACAACCTTGTGTGTCAATCCCAAACATCGTTATTTCATGCCTGTGTTTCGCTGGTTAGCTCGTCACAATAGTGACAAGTTACTCGGTTGTGGAGTATTGGCCTGCCGATATATCTTTGGTAAAGGTAGTCAATTCAAAGTTATACACAACGCAGTAGATGTAGATCGCTTTCAGCAAGTACACAAGGAGGATGCTCTTGCATTACGTGAACAATTAGGTATTCCTAAAAATGCTTTTATCATTGGTCATGTAGGACTTTTTTCCCCCCCAAAAAACCACTTTTACTTAATTCGGATTTTCGAAAAGATTTATCATCTTCATAAAAACGCACATTTGGTACTTGTTGGAGGGGGAGAATTGCAGGAAGATGTAAAGCAGGAATGTAAAAAAATGGGTATTGAAAAGCGGATTCATTTTGTCGGAAAGCAGAGTAATATTCCATTGTACATGTATATATTTAATGTTTTTGCACTTCCTTCTCGTTGGGAAGGTCTTCCCGTGGTTGGTGTTGAAGCACAAGCTGCCGGATTACATTGTGTCATGGCTGAAGCTATTGATCATGATGTGGATGTTGGGTTGGGAATGGTGGATTTTTTACCTATCACAGACGAAGCTCTAGATAAATGGCAAACTACTCTGATGAAAGGCTACGCTTCTCCTTGTAGAAAGGATATAGAAATTGCTATGAAAGCTACCGGTTATGAAATTAAAGGAAGCGTGGATGCATTGGTTAATGTGTATAAGGATATTGTGAAGTAATGAGAGTTTGCAAATTACAAGCAATAGCCTTTGTAATAATACTTCTTATTTTTTCTGAAAGTATTATTTATTTTTTATCATATCAAGATAGCATAAAGGCAGTACAATTTATAGGTGTACTATCTATTGCTGTATTGGTGTCGTTGGTTAGAATAGATTCAAAATTATTCCAACAAGGAAGCGTTTTTAGATTATTCTTGGTATTTTTCTTCCTGTTTAATTTTGGTCAAGTAATTTTATTATCCTTAGATAATAAAGAAGTCTGTTCTCAAATAACAAGTTATGGTAGGTTTTCATACGCTGCTATATTTAGAGCAAGTTGCTATGCTTTACGTACATTGATTTTTATTGAATTTGGAAGATTATTAGCTTTTAGAGATACTCAAGCTAATTATTCAGTCTTTAAAACAGAGGACGAAGCTTGTGAATACAGCCTTAGGAAACTTGGCTTTTGGCTTTGTATTATTGCTATCCCGTTAGATTTTATAAATACATTTTCAGTTGTATCCCATGCGCTGATTTACGGATACAAAGCTACTTATGGAAACGATTATTTAAAGTTAGGCTCCTCATTGTCAAGTATTGCATTGTATTATTTGACAGGGATTTACCTATTAGCTTTAGCGAATAAAGCTAATAAGAAAAAAACATTGCTAATTTTATCTTATATAGTAATAAGGTCTTCAGCATTGTTTCTTATAGGGAAAAGAGGAGCAGCAGTTCCAATGTTTATCGCATTGTTATGGTTTTATTTTTCTGTTTTTGGAAAAGAAAAAATCAATGTAAAAAGAATTATACTATTAATAATTATTGGATACATTGGCTTAGCTGCTTCGTTAGCCGTTTTTGACATAAGAAATAATCCCAATATGGGGTTTGGAGATTTAGTACAAAACATTTCAGATTCAATTGTGAAATTTGAAGTGTTTTCATCTTCATTAATGGAATTTGGGGGGAGTTTAAGGCCTTTACTTGAAGTTATGAGATTTGTTGAAAACGGTCAAATGGATTGTGTTAATGGATTATCTTATGTCTTTTCTTTATTTGGAATAATCCCTAGTGGATTACGTGGCCCGATAACAGATATAGGTGCTCAATTTAATGCTGTAGATGTTGGAATTATGCTAGAAAAGAAAGTAGGCTTAAGTTATGGAATAGGCTACTCTCTTGTTGCTGAATCTTATTACAATTTTGGTACATATGGTTTCCTTACTTTTATTCCGTTCGGATTTCTTTTATCCAATTTATTTCAACCTAGGGAACGTAATACATCCATCGCCAATGAATCCCAAATAGCATTTATAAGTATCTTGTTTTCACTAACCCTAATGTCTGTTAGAGGTACGAGTGAATTATTGTTTAAGAATATTTTTTACTATTACATAATTCCCATGTACTTATTAAGAAGTATATATGAAGGTGTAAAAGGACGAAGTTGATGCTCAAAAAAATTCTTATCTATTTATTAGGGAATGTACTATCACGTGCAATCATTTTCGTATTACTTCCGGTATATTCCACGTACATTGTTCCAGAAGAATATGGTTATTACGACATCGTAATAACCTATCTAAGTTTCATAACTTCATCATTCTGCCTTGAAATTTGGACTACTTTGTTACGCTTTGCCATTGAAAAGAAAGATAAAGCAAGCAAGTACAAAATAATTCAGAACGCAGGTATCATTCTGTCCGGATCAATATTTCTCATATTGACAACCATTCAGATTGCTCACTTCTATATAGGCATTGATTATGTAGGGTTGGTTATGGCATATGCATTTGTATTGTGTAACCAGAACTTCTATACTTATATCGCCCGTGCTTTAAACAAGAACACTTGTTTCGCCGTATCGGGTATTGTGGCTGCTTTATTCAATGTTGCTATCAATATAGCATTGATAATTGGATGGGGCTTTGACTATTCCGCTCTCTATTATTCATTTATAATTGCCGGGATAGTTCAATGTCTTTACATTGAAAATCATACACACGTCTTGAAGCATTTTAAAAGAACCGCTTTCGATAAATGTCTCATAAAAGAGATGCTTCGGTTTTCTTGGCCTTTCAGTATCAATTTAGCATTTTTCTGGTTATTGAATAGCTATTCTAAGACAGTGATTGCTTCGGAATTGGGTATGGAAGCCAATGGGTATTTCTCAATGGCTGCCAAATTTGGAGCCATCATTCAGATGCTTGCAGGCTGCATTATCATGGCTTGGCAAGAAAATGCCTTCCAAAAAGGAGTAAGTAGTGATTCAGGAATCTATTATACCCGGATGGGAGATGCATACTTGAAATTACTGATTTGTGGTGGATGCTTATTTATTCCTATCATTTATATAGTGTATCCATTTATCATCAACGAACAGTATGCAGTCGGATTATCTATCGTGCCGCCATATATAATTGCTACGATTTTTAGTGTGTATGCCTCATTCCTTACTGCTATTTTCGGGGCTATCAAGGAAACATCTAAGATATTTTATACCACGGTTGCAGGCGCATTGGTAAACGTCATCACTATCCATCTTTTAGTTGGCGAAATAGGAATCCAAGCCGCAGTATGGTCGATGATTGGTGGTCATCTTACGTGTGTTATGTATCGCCTTTATCTATTGCGAAGATCCATTCATATGAAACTTAAAACCCAAACAGTATGTTGCGTATTAATACCTTCAATCTTGATTTCATTTTGGGCATATTATAGTAACAGAATCTTTTGTGACATATTTGCCATATTCCTTATCATGGGAATTATGGTTTATGCTTGTAAAGAGCAATTAGAGAATATTATCGGGCAATTTAAAACATTATTACTAAAAAGTAACAAATAAACTTTTTCAAGAAGAATGAAAATAGGAATCATTACGATGCATGGTGTCAAGAACTTCGGTTCTTTCCTGCAAACGTACGCCACTCAAAAGATGCTTGAATCATTGGGACATGATGTTTCCGTAATACATTATATGTCGGCGAACAGACGATTCAAATCGCTTTTGATGCATGTATCTTCTCCACAATGGCAACGCAACATTTTTACACGGTTTATCTATCGACTTTGCTATGCTCCTGAAACCATTATCAATCATTTGATATTTGAACCGTGCATGAAAAGAGAATTTCATCTGACACAAGAGTTTCACTCAAGCGATGAGATAAAGGCTGCGCATCTTGAACTGGATGCATATATGACCGGAAGTGACAAGGTGTGGAGTTTTTCGTGCAATGCCGGGTATGACCCAGCCTATTATTTGAATTTTGCAGAAAACGATAGTATCCGCCTTTCATACAGTTCCAGTATTTGCGAAAACAAAATCAGTGAAACTGAATCCAAACAAATAAAGAGCGACATAGCTCGCTATGATGCCATTTCAGTTCGGGAATACGAATCGGTAGATATCGTAAAAAGCATGGGTTATGACAATGTAAGCGTAACGATTGATCCTGTACTGATGTTAAGTGTAGAAGAGTGGAAAGTATTTGCAGCAAAATCAAAAATTAGACTTCCGAAAAAATATTTGCTGATGTATATGTTTGGTCGGGAGGAAGCTCCGGTTAAGATTGCTTCGGAATATGCCAAGCAACACGGGCTGCATATCGTTCGTATTGGTTGGGATTTTACAAACAGGAAGTATTGTAAGGATGTGAGAGCCTATATCAATCCTTATGATTTTGTTTATCTGTTTTTACATGCTGATTATGTTGTAACAAATTCGTTTCATGGTACAGCTTTTTCAATTAAGTTCAATAAACAGATAACTATTTTAAGGAACGCAATCGATCCACGTTTTTCTACAATCTTAAAAATGTTTGGTTTAGAAAATCGATTCCTGCCAGCTAAGGACGAGCCTAAAGTCTTGGAATTTATGAATAAAGCGCAGCCAATAGATTATAAGAAAGTAAATAGCGAGTTGAATAAACAAATGGAAGCGTCCAAATCTTTCTTGACAACTAATCTTATAGCAAAAGGATGAAGAAGATTATAGACAATTGTTGCGGTTGTGGAGTCTGCGAAGCTGTTTGTGCAAAGAAGAGCATCGCATTAATGCCAGACGAACATGGATTTTACAAGGCGTTCCTCAATAATGATACTTGTGTGGATTGCGGACTTTGTGTCAAAGTATGTCCTCAGCGACATTCTATCCCTTTCATCAGTCACTCCGTTTCGCGTCATTATGTCGCACAGGTTGCAGACAAAATGGTACTCCAATACTCCTCGTCCGGAGGGGTGGCTTATGAACTTGGACGATGGGCTATCCGAAACGGCTACAAAGTGGTTGGTACGACCTATGATATGGAACAAGACCGAGCAGTTTGGAAGATTGCCGATAAAGAGTCGGAACTTTCTCTATTTAGCGGTTCCAAATATATTCAGAGCATTCCCTCCGGCATTATCAGCCAGTTCGATAAACAGGATAAATATTTGGTAGTCGGTACCCCATGCCAAATAGCAGGCCTTGTGAAGTATATCGAAACGAAGCGATTCGACCGGAACAAATTCTTATTGGTTGATTTTCACTGTCACGGTGTACCCTCTTACATCGTGTGGGATAAGTATGTGGAATATGTCAAAAAACGCATGGATGTGAAAAATTTCACCAATGTTCAATTTCGCAGCAAATCGCTCGGATGGCACAGATTTCTTCTGAGGTTTGAGTCTGAAACAAAGACTTATTACAGTAATAACCCCACTGACCACAATGTATTTTACGACTATTTCTTCGGTCATGCCTGGCTGAATGAAAGTTGTTATACCTGTTCATACAAGCGGGAAAATTCAATGGCTGACATCAAATTAGGAGATTGTTGGAACAAGAACTACAAAGACAATAAACTGGGATTGTCTGCCCTTTCTGTATTTACAGAAGCAGGGGATCAAGTTATTCAAGAAATAAAAAGAGATTTACTATTGAAGGAGGATGTGGAGCATGTGGTCTGCCAAGGACAAATTCAGTCCGGTGCGAAAAAGAACAAATACGCAGATAAAATAGAAGAACAATTCAGACAAGGAGGAAATATCCTTGCTATACGGTTTCGCTACCTTTTTCTACCCTCATTATTCCCTAGAGTAATGGAAAAATTGAGCAGTATCCTATTTCGAAAACATTAGTCCAAATGAATAAATTACTACTAACAGACAGTGAGTTGAAAGATATAGTATTACGCTACGGCTCACCATTATATCTTTTTTATGAGAACGAATTTCGGGCGAATTTCGCTCATCTTTGCGAGGTATTCCGTGCCGTGTATAAAAATTATATTCCTGCCTATTCTTATAAAACCAATTATACACCTTATGTATGTGGCATAGTAAAGGAAATGGGTGGATATGCAGAGGTCGTTTCGGACATGGAACTTTATCTTGCAAAAAAAATCGGTTATAACCATTCCCAAATATTCTATAATGGTCCCTGCAAAGGTAAAATGTTGGAAGAACATTTATTGGCAGGTGGTATTTCCAATATTGACAATGAAGATGAAGCCAAACGGATTGTCATGCTTGTACAACAGCATCCCAAAGCACATATTCGGGTAGGTATCCGTGTTAATTCAGATATCGGTGCCGGATATATTTCACGTTTCGGCATCGAAATGGATTCGGAAGCGATGAAGCGAACCTTCACCATGCTGAAGAATTGTAGAAATATTAGTGTATGCGGCTTACATTGTCACATTAGTCGGGCACGCGGTATCGTTGCATGGCAAAAACGAATAGACAATCTTCTTCATGTAGCTGATACATATTTGGAAAAAATTCCTGATTTTATAGATGTTGGCAGCGGTATGTTTGGCGAAATGGATTCAAGTTTGTCCGCCCAGTTTGAGGCCGCACCTTCTTATGAAGATTATGCGAAAGTTGTGGCAGGTACCATGGCGAAACATTACGAACAAGCTACGAAAAAGCCCATTTTATTCTCAGAACCGGGAACTACCTTAATAGCCAAATATTTATCTTTAGTAACTACAGTTGATAACATAAAAACGATAAAAGACAGATGCTTCGTCACGGTAGATTCCAGCTATTATAATACAGGCGAGATTGTGTTGATGAAAAAATTACCCTATCGCATTGTCAGAAATGGGAAAGGTAACACAAGAAGTATTGTAAAAAAAACAAATATAATGGGTTTCACCTGTTTGGAGCAAGACTGTATTTATACCGATTTTCCCGAATCCGTACAAGAAGGTGATATTATTGAGTTTGGCAACGTTGGTGGCTATTCCATCGTGTCCAAGCCTCCTTTCATACAGCCCAATTGTAAAATACTAAGTATAACACCTGAGGGCGATTTGGTGGAAATCAAACGGCAAGAAACTTACGAAGATATTTTTCAGACATTCAATTTTAATCTATAATGAAGGAGATAACTATTTTATTGTCCGCATGCGGCTCTCCGTCTATGCCAGGTATGATTGCCTGCTTTCGGAACAACGGTGAACGCCGGATAAGAATTATCGGCATGGACATGAGCGAAGAACCGTCTAACCGTTATTTAGTAGATGCTTTCTATACTGTACCAGCTGCTATAGACCCAGTCTATTGTGATAGGGTATTAGACATATGTAAAAAGGAAGGTGTACAAATTTATTTTCCCAATATATCCGCAGAAGTGAGTGCAATTGTAAAACGACAGGATGAATTTGAACGATTAGGCGTTATGCTTTCATTGTCCAATCAAGAATCAGTGAATATATCCAACAATAAATTGCATACCTACCTGCGTTTGCAGGAAGCAAAAATCCCGGTACCCAAGTTTTATCCGGTTTATTCTGTAGAAGATTTCGTAAAAGGATGCACGGAAATGGGGTATCCTGAAAAAACGGTATGTATCAAGATAGTAAACGGAAGTGGTAGTCGTGGTGTTCGTATCATTGATGCAAAAAAATCACGGTACAAGATATTTGCTTACGAAAAGCCCAATAGCTTCTATACCTCCTATGATGATATGTTAAGCATATTAAAGGAGGCAGACAAGTTGGAAGAAATGATGTTAGTAGAATATATGTCTGGAAATGAATATACGATTGACTTATTGGCTGATAAGGGAAAAGTTCTGTATGAAGTGGGGCGTGAAAATATTGTTAGCTTGATGAGTATTGCACAAGAAAGTATTCTTGCTTATGACGAGACGGCTTACCATATTGCTTCGGAAGTGGTATCACTTTTAAATATGGACGGTAACGTAGGTTTTGATTTTATGCGGAATGCTGACGGAGTACCAGTATTAATGGATATAAATCCACGGCTGACAGCTACCGTATCTGTTATAGCCGCAGGCGGGGTAAATCTTCCTTATTTGAGAATAAAACAGTTGCTTGGAGAAGATTTACCAGAATGTCATGTAGTATATGGTACACGATTGAAACGTCGTTATTTGGAACACTTCACTACGCCTGAGGGTAATTTGATCCCTTTTAATTAATAGAGATTCATGCTGTATCATTATTTTAAACGTTTATTCGATTTTATCAGTTCCTTTTTACTGTTATTAGTTGTCAGTCCAGTCTTTGTCATTCTTATGATTTTAGTAAGGATTAAATTAGGAAGTCCCATATTTTTTAAGCAAGAGCGTACTGGACGTAATGGGCGACATTTTCAAATGATAAAATTCAGGACCATGATTGATAAAAAAGATAATAAGGGTAAGCAACTACCTGATGATGAAAGGTTAACTCCTTTTGGTCGCTTTTTACGGTCCAAGTCAATTGATGAATTACCCGAGTTGTTGAATATCATTAAAGGAGATATGGCTGTAATAGGCCCAAGACCATTACCATCATGCTACGACCCTTATTATTCGGAAAGAGAAAGGTTACGTTTTAGAGTTCGTGGCGGATTGATTCCTCCAGATTCAATAGATCCCAATCCGATAATTAGTTGGGATAAGCAGTTTGAATATGAGGTGGAATATGCCAATCATCTAACTTTCAAATCAGATTTAAAAATTTTCTTAAATGCTTTTCGTATTGTTTTCCAAAGAAGCAATACTAATTACGGCAGTTTTATAAGACCAACACTCATAGAAGAAAGAAGTATTCAAAAATGAACAACATTTTAATTATTGCTCCCCATGCAGACGATGAATTGCTGGGTTGTGGAGCGACAATCGTCAAGAAAATAGACAATGGAGACAATGTGTATGTTCTAGTCATGACTAATGCACATATCGGAGCTCCCGAATTGTTTTCAGAAGATAATATCAATACAGTAAGAGCGGAAGCCAAAAAGGCGCATGCGTTTTTAGGTATCAAGGAAACTGTTTTCCTTGATTTTCCAGCACCTAAATTAGACCAGCAACCTTCTTATCAGATGTCAATCGAAATATCTAAAGTAATACAAAAATTTCAAATAGACATAGTATATGTACCCCATCGTGGCGATATACATAAAGATCATAAAATGGTATTTGATGCAACACTTGTTGCGGTTCGCCCACGAAATAATTATACGGTAAAAAAAGTTTTAGCATATGAAACTTTATCAGAAACGGAATGGGGAAATCCTGTTGCTTCAGATATGTTCATCCCAACCTATTTCGAAGATGTGGATGAATTATATTTTGAAAAGAAAATGAAAGCTCTTAGTTTTTTCCATTCTCAAATGGCTCTTTTCCCAGCCTCGCGTTCTTTGGAAGCAGTTGATGCGTTGTCCAAGTACAGAGGTGCAACAATCAGCAAAATGCGAGCTGAAGCATTTATGGTAGTTCGGATTATAAGTTAATGTATTAATTATCTGTGATGTATTTATACGGAGCAAGCGGTCACGCCAAAGTAATCATTGATATATTGGAAGCCTCCGGAGAAAAGATTGACGGTCTAGTGGATGACAATCTGGAGGTAGAACAATTGCAGGGCTATCCTGTGTTGCACGGATCAAAAGGCATGTCTCCTTTTATTGTCAGTATCGGTGTGAATGCCGTTCGCAAAAAGGTGGCAGAGAAACTGAAGGGGGTGGAATTCGGAAAAGCCATACACCCTTCGGCAATAGTGTCGCCTTCTGCGAGTATCCGTGAAGGTACGGTGGTGATGCAGGGAGCTGTTATCCAGGCAGATGTCCGGATAGGCAAACATTGCATCATCAACACGGGAGCTTCGGTGGATCATGAGTGTATCATCAGTGACTATGCGCATATCTCTCCCCATTCTACACTTTGCGGGAATGTGCAAATAGGCGAAGGTTCCTGGATTGGTGCAGGGACAACTGTAATTCCCGGTGTGAAAATCGGAAGGTGGAGCGTAGTCGGTGCCGGTTCGGTTGTGACGAAAGACATTCCTGATGGGGTATTGGCGGTAGGAAACAGATGTGAAATTATAAAATCATTAGACATAAAAGTGTTAATAAAAATCAAACAGGGGGGGGTAAAAAGTAACCTTTTCGTTTATTGGCTGCATAAGGAGGGCAAACAAGATTATGTGGCATAATATATTAATCACCTCCGCCGGAAAGCGAGTTGCCCTAGTACGTTATTTTAAAGAAACATTAGTGAAGTTTTTTCCTGGCGGGAAAGTATTTACGACCGATATGAATCCAAGAATGGCACCCGCAGGATATGTGAGCGATGGCTGTTTCCAAGTGCCAAGAGTGACTGATACCAGTTATCCGGAGTTGCTTCTGAAAATCTGTAAAGAGAATGGTGTCGGCATGGTTATTGCGACTATCGATACAGAACTTTTGCTGCTTGCCGACTTGAAAAACGAGTTTGCAAAGAAAGGAATTCATGTAATAGTGAGTGACAGGTCTTTTGTCGTGATGTGTCGTGACAAGCGAAATACGGGCTCTTTCTTTGAAACACATGATGTGCGAGTACCGCAAGCTGTGGACAAATATCATCCCATATTTCCTTTGTTTGCCAAGCCATACGATGGCTCGTTAAGTACGAACCTGCACTATATCAAGTGTAAGGAAGAACTGACCGAAGAAATATTGAAAGATCCGAAGCTGCTCTTCATGGAATACATTGACAAGAATATATATAAGGAATATACGGTGGATATGTATTTCGGCAGGGATAACCGAGTGAAGTGTATCGTTCCTCGGGAACGTATCGAAATCCGTGCCGGAGAAATTAACAAGGGGCGTACCGTCAAGAACGAAATCCTTTCTTTTTTGAAAGACAAGTTGGGATATATCAAAGGTTGTGTAGGCTGTATCTGTGTGCAGTTGTTTTTCCATCCCGAGACAAAAGATATAGTGGGAATTGAAATTAACCCCCGTTTTGGAGGTGGCTATCCGTTGACCTATATGTCCGGCGGCAATTTCCCCGAACTCTTGATTCGTGAGTATTTCCAGAATGAAGAGGTAGCCTATTCTGATTGTTGGAAAGCCGGAATGCTGATGTTGCGCTTTGATGATGCCGTTTATGTATGAAGTAATCTGTTTCGATCTGGATGACACGCTCTTTAAAGAAATGGATTATCTGAAATCAGCATACCATGAGATAGCCATTTATGCAACGAACATTGCAAGAGGACGAGGGGTGGACTCTGTGTCGGAAGAAAAGGCATACAACGTGATGCTGGAAGCCTATCGTCAAGAAGGAAATGCGTTCACGGCTCTCAATGAGTCTTTAGGCTTAGAAGTCCCTATTACTGATTATCTTTCTATCTATCGTAATCATATTCCGAATATTCATCTCTCTGAAGAGGTGGAGATGATGCTTTGCCAGCTCAACGCAGCGGGATATGTCTTGGGACTGATTACGGACGGCAGAAGCGTGCAGCAACGACACAAGATTAAAGCTTTGGGGCTTGAACGTTTCTTTGCGGCGGAAGATATAATCATCTCCGAAGAGTTTGGTTCGGGAAAGCCTTCGGAAGCCAATTACCGCTATTTTATGGAGCGTTATCCGAAGGTCGCACAGTTGGCCTATGTAGGGGATAATCTTCGGAAAGATTTTATCACCCCGAAAAGATTAGGGTGGGAAACGTTCTGCTTGCTGGATGATGGCAGGAATATTCACCGACAAGACTTTTCCTGTCCGGAAGAGTTCCTGCCCAATATTAAAATAGCTGCTTTAAATGAGCTGTTGTCTGTGCTTGCACTTTGCCCGCCCTCTCAAAAAAACAACAAAAACTTCCATTTCTGATAATGACGGATGCTTTCGTTGCTGTCATTTGCTAAAAGCTTTAATCATACTTAAAACTTTCCCGAAAAAGTCGAAGGGCTTTAATCACAATAAGACTCTTAAAATATATCATAATAATGAACAAACGTATTTACTTGTGTTTGGCTCACATGAGTGAGACAGGCATGGAACAGAAGTATATCCAGGAGGCTTTCGATAGCAACTGGGTTGTGCCTCTTGGCCCCAATGTCAACGGATTTGAGGAGGATCTGGAAGCATTTGTTAATAATACGCAACGACAGGATTCCCATACTCCGTTGAATAAAAGAGTTGTTGCTCTTTCCGCCGGTACGGCTGCCGTGCATTTGGCCTTGTTAGCCTGCGGTGTCAGTTCGGGAGACGAAGTGATTGTACAAAGTTTTACCTTCTGTGCCTCTTCGCATCCGGTGACTTATCTCGGAGCTACTCCGGTGTTTGTGGATTCAGAGGCAGACACTTGGAATATGGAGCCGGAGTTACTGGAAGAGGCCATAAAAGACAGGATTGCCAAGACGGGCAAGAAGCCGAAGGCGATCGTCCTTGTTTATTTGTACGGGATGCCTGCAAAGATTGAGGAAATCATGGCTATTGCTGATAAGTATGCTATTCCGGTTATCGAAGATGCCGCCGAAGGGCTGGGCAGCCGGTACGACGGACAGGTTTGCGGAACGTTTGGACGCTATGGTGTACTCTCTTTTAACGGGAACAAGATGATTACCACTTCCGGTGGCGGGGCATTGATTTGCCCGGACGAGGAGGCGAAAAAGAAGATCATGTTCTATGCTACCCAAGCGCGAGAGTCTTACCCTTATTATCAGCATGAGGAGATCGGTTACAATTATCGCATGTCGAACATCTGCGCCGGTATCGGACGTGGGCAAATGACGGTACTCAATGAACATATTGCCCACCATCGGCATATCTGCCAACTTTATAAGGAACTGCTTGCCGGAGTGGATGGAATCGTATTGCACGAGAATCCCTCTTCCCATTTCGACAGTAACTATTGGCTAAACACGATCCTGCTTGATCCTGATGTACATGTGAAAGGTGAAGAGCATGCTTACGAAACGGCAATCCAAGGGGCTGTAGGCGGTGCCGCCGGGGTGCCCCACACTGCTTCTTCCCAACATACCGACTCCGAGCCCAATCGAAACGTGGAAGGTATGCGCATGGCCTTGGATGCTGCCGGTATCGAGTCACGCCCGCTATGGAAACCGATGCACTTGCAACCGGTCTACAAGAACAATCCTCGTTACGTGAATGGTATGAGTGAATCGCTGTTCAAACAGGGGCTTTGCCTACCAAGTGGTCCATGTGTGACGGATGAGGATGTAGCTTATATCGTCGATACGATAAAGGTATGCATAGAGAAGTGAACATAATGATAATTTAGCTTATATATGATTTCAAAAATTTCAAATTGGTATTTTTCCAAGGGGGCACTTCCTTATTGGTGTATATTGATATTGGACTGTTTGATAATAATAGGGTCGAATATACTGGTATATGCTCTGAATAATGGAATGCTTTACACTCTTCAGAATATAAGGCCATTGATTACAGCTTTCAGTCTTTATCTGTTATGCTACCTCGTAGGCTTTAGAATATTTCATACCTATTCCGGTATTATCCGATATTCATCGTTTATTGATTTGCAACGTATAGGACTCGCCATGTTGATCGGTTTGGTGCTAATCATGGGATTGAAATATGGCTTGCATTCCGACAGTTGGATCATGGCAATACGCATGAAGGACATTGGACTTGCTGCCATACTTGCCACCATACTTATATGTGGAATCAGGGTTGCCGTGAAATATTTATACGACTTTTTTTTTCATCAGGAATATGCGAAATCGGTTTTTATATATGGGGTAAAAGCCGGAGGTATAGGGCTGGCGAAAAGTATCAGAAACCAGGATGTCTCAAAATATACTTTGGTGGGTTTTGTATCTGAAGTATCCGATATCCAAGGACGTTACTTGATGGGGGTACGTGTTTATCCCAACGATGAGCATCTGGTGGAAGAAATGAAAAAACGTAAGGCTCATACCTTGTTGGTGTCTCCCTTAAAAAACGAGTCGATAAGAAATAATCCATCAATGGTCGAAAGTCTGCTAAAAGAGGGTATAAAGATCTGTATGATACCAACAGTTCAGGAATGGGATGGCAAGAGTGATATAGACCATACACAATTGAAGGAAGTGGATATAGAAGACCTGCTGCCACGTGCCCCAATAGACATTGATTTGAATGCAATCGGAAAGTTGCTTGCCGGCAAAAAGATACTGATAACGGGAGCGGCAGGAAGTATCGGTAGTGAAATTGTCAGACAGATTGCCCGGTTCCGTCCGCAAAAACTTATTTTGATAGACCAGGCAGAAACCCCATTGCATGACATCCGCCTGATGATGGCCAGGCTGTTTGCAGACATTGAGGCGGAAACGATAGTGAGTGATATATGTACGAAGGTGCGTATGGAGGAAATCTTCGAAATGTATCGTCCGGACTATGTATTCCATGCGGCAGCATACAAGCATGTGCCTATGATGGAAAATAATCCGGGAGAGAGTATCCGGAACAATGTGGATGGCACTCGCATCATTGCTGACTTGGCGGTAAAATACAAGACAAAGAAATTTGTCATGGTTTCTACCGACAAGGCTGTGAATCCAACCAACGTAATGGGATGTTCTAAACGCATCTGTGAGATTTATGTACAGAGTTTGGATAAAGCTATCAAGGATGGAAAGGTGGAAGGCATAACACAATTTGTCACTACACGTTTCGGGAATGTGTTGGGAAGCAATGGTTCTGTCATACCACTGTTTAAAGAACAGATCAAGCGTGGAGGACCTGTAACCGTAACACACCCTGATATTATACGTTTCTTCATGCTGATACCCGAGGCTTGCAAGTTGGTGTTGGAAGCCGGAACGATGGGACATGGAGGTGAAATCTTTGTATTCGACATGGGCAAAGCGGTGAAAATTGTGGACCTTGCCAAACGTATGATTCAACTTAGCGGGGCGAAGGATGTGGAGATCAAGTTTACGGGATTGCGTGACGGGGAGAAATTGTACGAGGAAGTGCTGAACGAGAACGAGAATACCCAGCCGACCATCCATCCGAAGATTCAGATAGCCCGGGTCCGTGAATATGACTATGCCGACGCATGCCGGCAAGTGAATGCCTTGGTGCGTGCCAGCGTAGCAGAAGACGACATGCAGATCGTAAGACGCATGAAGGAGATGGTGCCGGAATTTGTAAGCAAACATTCGGTATATGAGATACTGGATAAATAAGTACAGATGTCGGTGGGTATTGCCCCTGTCTCTGATGTTGATGGTCGCCTTAGTGGGGAAGGCTCAGTCCGCACGGTACACACGTGTGGATATATTCATGGGAGCTGAATTACATTACCGCGATCTTTTTCACAACAAGGTGTATGAGGCGTTGGTGAACCTGACCTCGGGAATAAAATGGTATATGGGGAACCAATGGCAGCTGACAGGACAGGCTATAGTTCCTGTTTATAATGACTATGGCGATCGTTATAAAAAGGTTCGCTTGAATATGGCTGTACTCAGTAAGGAATTTGACTGGAGGCAGAAGCATTTCCTGAAGATAAGCGGAGGCCTGTTCGGTATGGAACGTTATGGTCTTGATGTGAAATGGATGTATCCTGTGAACCGTTGGTTGGCTTTCGATGCCCAACTCGGATGGACCGGCTTTTGTTCTATGGCTGTGGACTGGGAATGCAGCCGTATGGAACGTGTGAGTGGTTTGGCAGGAGCGCGTGTTTATTTGGAAAAGGTAAATACGGAATTCAGAGCTCGTGGAGGACGGTTCTTATACGAAGATTATGGCGCATTGGGGGAAGTGATGCGTCATTTCAAGCATTGTACTGTAGGGTTGTATGCTCAATATAGTGACAAGGGTAAAGAGAATTTCGGATTTAAGGTAGTGATGATGATACCTCCTTATAAGAGGAGCAGTCGGATAGTACGCTTCCGGCCCGCATCCAATTTCCGCTTTACCTATAATCATGAAGGTGATGCTTACGCATCCAAGATGTATACTACCGATCCAGAAGAGAACGAACGCGAAGGATGGTTTGACAGGGAACGTTTGAATTGGGGTGTTAATCGTATGACTCCTGATTTTGTAGCAAAGGAAGGAGGTAAAAATGAGAAGTAAAGGATTGCGCTCGAATCATTGGTGTCGGATGCTCCTATGGGTGTATATACTCATTTGGGCTTTTTCTGTTTCAGCCCAGCAATATACAGGAATGAGCGGTTTGATACATGTCCCTTCGGCTGATATGCGGAAAGAAGGTGAAGCGCGTATTGGTGCTCATTTTCTGAACAGGGAGTTTACTCCTGACGTTTTGACCTATGATGGCGACAAATATCATACGATGAGCTATTACTTGAGTATTACTCCTTTCCGCTGGGTGGAACTTGGCTATACATGTACCTTGTTAAGGTCTACCAGGATTAAGAACAACATAGAGGATGTTGACAATCCGGGTCTGAACCGTAAGGATCGATACTTTTCTTTGAAGATACAGCCCATCCGTGAGAAAAAAGACAAATGGTGGCCGAGTGTGGCTGTCGGTATGAATGACTTATTCTCAATGAGAAAAATAACAGAGCCACCGGTAGATCCGGAAACAGGGAAGCCGAAATCTATCGGGAATAGTTTCTTTGCCAATTACTATGTGTCCGTATCAAAGCATTTTGATTGGGGAGGACATCGTGTCGGGCTACATGTATCCTATCGCGATTGGCAACGTGAAAGGAACTCCTCTTTCGATGGTGTAGTGGGTGGCTTGACTTATCAGCCTTCGTTTCAACGCAATCTTCGCTTTATCGCAGAATACACCGGTAATGATGTGAATGTGGGGTTTGACTGGAAGTTGTGGAAACATTTGCTGATTCAGTCATCTTTGCAAAATGGAAAGTATTTTTCGGGAGGCGTATGCTTCTGTATCAACCTGCTGTAAAATAGTCAATCAGAAAAAATAACAAGGATGCCCACAGTCGTTGCTCGTTTTGAACCCTGTAAGAAAGCCCCCGAGCGCGGTACGGTCTATTATCGTATCTACAAAGGGCATAACCGGCACATAGAATTTTCTTCTTGCCTTTGTTTGCCGGCTTCTTCCTGGGATGAAACCGCAAGAACAGTCCAGAGAGAGCATCCAGAGTCCTGTCGCTTCCGTGTTCAGATTGAGACGAATCTTCGTTTTTTGAACCGGATTATTACGGAAGATGTTATACCGGCCGGCTGACGATGGGTGACATGATAGCCCTCTTTAAACAGCAAAGGACGATAATCAAATGAACCTTTTGACTTGTAAACAAATAGGATGATACCGTCTTTGACAGATTGTTATCGCCGTCTAGGCTTCTGGGTAACAAAATCTGAGGAGGAACTACAGATAGGCTTCAAGCCGGGAATGGTACATGCCATCGTGAAAGAGGTCTGGAATGAACGTCCTTTGACCCGTTCGGATGCTGAACTGTTTTACGAGAAGTTCTCTCCACTAAACAATGGGCATCGAAATCTCTATTTCAGGATCGTGGCGCACGGCGGATTTCTGCCGGAGGCATTGGACTTTGAACTGCACGGGCTGACCGTTTCGGATGAAAGCTATATTGAAAGCCTCTTGTCCGGAAGACATGTGGAGCTTTATCCGCACAACGAAGCGGCTTACAGGGCGATCACGCAGGGATTCAAACAGCACCGTATCGGTGCGGTTGTGCAGGCTACCGGAACAGGGAAATCCTATTTGCTGGCACGCTATATCGCGGATCATGCGAAGGAGAAGATACTGGTCTTTGCTCCGAACATCACGATTCTGGATGAGATCCGGAAAGCCGTCGGATTCTTTGCCCCGCAAGTGACGTACCGGACATTCCAGTCACTGATCCGTAACAGAAAGGACAATGGGCTGTTACGGGCGGAGCATATTCTGATCGACGAGTTTCACCATTTCGGGGCGGAAATTTGGGGAAGCGCCTTGCAGGAAGTAATAGAAAACAATCCCTGTGCCTATGTCCTGGGAACATCGGCAACGCCAATCCGTCCGGAGGGAATGATCGATACGGTGGATCTTTATTTCGAAGGAAATTTGTTTTATGAGCTTACCTTGCCGCAGGCTTGGTATTACAATATCTTACCGGTTCCGATTCTGGTACAAAGTGCTTACGGGCTGGACAACGAACTGGACCGGCTGCAAAGAAAGCTGGAACGCAGCGGTTGTTCAAAAGGACGAAAAGAAAAGGTACAGAGGAAACTGGATCTGGCACGTGTGGATTTCAAAGAGGCTTTGGGTGCACCGGAGGTCATCCGGAAGTTCCTGCCGACAAGCGTACGCAAGCTGCTGGTCTTCTGTCGCGACCTCACCGATTTGAAACAGATGGTACCGGAAGTATGCGGATGGCTCACGCGAGCGGGACGTGCCATCACCCCGTTCGAGATCCATCATGCCCAAAGTGAACGGCAGAACGGCCGGATACTGGATGCATTCCGGGAGGAATCAGACCGGTTGCACGTATTGTTCTCCGTCAATATGCTGATAGAAGGACTGCATGTGGAAGGTGTGGATGCCGTCTTGTTCCTTAGGCGGACGGAATCATACATCGTTACCTTGCAGCAATTGGGCCGTTGCCTGGATGCCGGGGCCGGAAAACAGCCGGTCGTCTTGGATTTTGTCAACAATCTTTCAGGAAAATCGGTCTATGACGTGATGGCTCCCCACTTGGAGCGTCTATCTCTCCTTCCATCACCCAAAGGATTCGAAGGGAACACCTCTATTCTGGCGACGGGTTTCCTGTCGGACATACGGCTGCGCATAGAGGAGATATTGGCAGAACTGGAGCCCTGGCAGATTATGTATGAGAGGCTGATTGAATTCCGTCGGAAAGAAAACGACTGGCCGTCGGTCACGGAAGGAAAACTCGGTTTGTGGTGCAACACCCAACGCATTGCCTATAAACGGGGAAAATTGCAGGAGGAACGTCGCCGCCAACTGGAATCAATCGGCTTCGAATGGAATCTGCTTGACTCCAAATGGATGAAAGAATACCGTGCGTTGAAAGTTTTCTTTGATACCTGCGGACGCTGGCCTAAACGTGAAGACGGCCCGCTTGCGACCTGGTGTTATACCCAGCGGGAAAGGCGGAAAGAAGGACGCCTGAGCAAAGAGCGCATCCGGGCTTTGGATGAGATTGGCTTTGTCTGGAATCAAGACCTCCAAGAGGAATGGATGAAGAACTACGAGGAACTGAGGTCTTTTATCGGAAAATATCGGCGTTTCCCTAAATCGACGGAAGGGAACTTGGGCGGATGGTGCCATACACAACGGAAAATGCGCAAACAGGGAAAGTTACCCAATGACCGCCGGCTCCTGTTGGATAAAATTGGATTTGTCTGGTCGGCTGAACAGGTCTGGCAAGGCAACTTCGAACAATTGTGCCTGTTCCATAACCTGCAAGGACGATGGCCGGGATGCCGCGAAGGAGCATTGGGACGTTGGTGTACCATCCAGAGACGGGATTACCGCAAGGGAAACATGTCGGACGAGCGAAAAGCACAATTGGAACGGATTGGTTTCCCTCTTGTCTGATATGGAATATATTCGATTCTATCTGTTATGATAGTTATCTATTCATTTATAATTAACATTTAATTCGTTTTGTTTATGTATGAATTTGTTAAAAAAGGAGCATTTATGCTTCTTGTAGCCGGCCTTGCATGGGGTACGGCCAGTTGTGGTGACGATGACCCTGATTACAGCAATGTCACACCTCCGGATGTAGCTGTAACACATAGTATCAGCGGACGTGTCACGGGTATTGACGGAGAAGGTCTTTCTGCAACCGTATCCATGAACGGGACATCCGCAACGACCGGTTCGGACGGTACATTCGTTTTTGAGAATGTAGCCGCAGGTACTTATACCTTGAAGGCAGAAGCGGATGGCAAGGTTTCCAAAGAAACTTCCGTTACAGTGAGCGACAGCAACAATCCGGTGTGGAATGTGACACTGAGCAATGAGGGAATAACGGTTACCGCGAACGCCGACGGTTCGGCAAACGCTGATGTCACATCCGAAACATTGAAGGGTAATGAAAAGGGGGAGATAGCAATGAGCCTGACCGCTCCGGCAGGTACTGTGGAAGCGGGAGAACAAATCATTGTCACTCCCATCTATTCAACGGATGAAGTTGAGCAAGCTGCGCTTCGTTCTGTCAGCACGAAAGCTGCCGGAGGCACTCTGCTGATTGGTACGAGAATCAGTAGTTCCAACGCATCGGTCACCTTGCAGAAACCGGTAACGCTCGAATATGACGTGGATCCGGAAATCGCCGGAACTATCACAGCACAAAAGTATGTGAACGGCACATGGGTGGATGCGGAATATACAGTAGAGGGAGGAAAGGTCAGTGTTGTGGCTGATCAGTTTACCTCTTATTCACTGTTGTGCAGCGCAACGATCAGTTCATCGACAACTTCAGAAGCCGTCAGCTTCACTCCCGACTCATGGGATAACCTGTACGGAAGCGGTGATATGGCAGTCCCATCGGCTTCTTACTCCTACAAGATCGGTACAGACATCAGTTCTTCCGGCACCAATAAAATTACAGCCTACCTGATTGAGATCGTGGCACGTGCCGCAGGGGCAGGTGTGACAACGGCTACCGGTACTTATCCTATCAATGTGACTTTACCGGTCGGTACCGCAATGAATATCAGCGGACAGCAGGAAGTGACCACGCTTACCGCATCCGCTCTGGGACGTAGCGTATCCGGCAAGCAGTATGGTACAGTCTCTGTCATTACCAGAACTTGGAACCGTCAGCATACGGGTGGAAGCAATTGACCGGATCGGAATGAGATCAACCATTGTAAAGTAAACCATTATTCAATTCATTCTAATGCGGAAGCCCTTGTCTGAATCCTGTTATCGGAAGAGGCAGGGGCTTCTTCCATATTTTACCTGAAATAATAATAGTCTGTCACTTTGAACTGTCCTGACAAGTCCGCTACAAATCCTTGGCTGTCTGAAGTGTCTGTTTATGATAACACGAAAACGAATTTATGGGAATAGGAAAGGTTTCATTGCAGCATAAAGTGCTTTTGGGGTATATGATATTGATCATGGTCGTATGCAGCGTGGTCTCCATCCTGTTGTACGAGAGAAGCCGTATGCGTGCAATAAGAACGGAAACATTGGAGATACGCCGGATTTGGCATGATATCAGTACGGCCCATCGCCATATCACCGAACTTGCCACCGACGGAGAATCTGTCATTGTCTGGGAGGATGCCGACTTCCGTGACTACCATGGAAAGCGCTTGCATACGGACAGCCTGCTGCAAACATTGAAATCGAGTTGTGGCATGTTTGTCCTGCCCGAACAAATTGATTCCTTATGTCATTTACTGGAGGCGAAAGAAGAGCATCTGTTCCACATCATGAAAAGCATCACCCAACTGGAGGAGGCTGACAGCCTGCTCGCAAACCGCCTGCCTGTCGTTGCAAGGGAAGCGGTTCGTATCCGAACGGTCACCCAAAAGAAGAAAGGGGTTGCCGGCTGGTTTGGAGGGAAAAAGAAAGTACAGGTCTTCGAACCGTCGAAAGGGCTACAAGAATTGAATGATAAACTGGTTGCCATGCAGGAGGAGCGTGATCGTCGGATAGACGCCTATGCGGACAGCCTGCGTAAGCAAAACAAGGCATTGAACCAGAAATTGAACATGCTCGTCACCCATCTTGACGGGCAGGCGCAGGCCGCATTTATGGACCGGGAGGAAAAAATCACGGAAGCCGGAGAGTTTTCTTTCAAATTGTTTGTCATAGTAATCGTTTCCGCCTCCGCCCTGTTATTCGTCTCGTTTCTGATTATCCAGCATGATATCAAGAAAGAGAGGAAAGGCCGGGCACAGCTCCAACGGATAAACCGGGAGAACGAGGAGCTGCTGGGAATGCGCAAACAGATCATTCTGACCATCTCGCACGACATACGGGGACCTTTGGGCAATATCAGCAACTGCGTGGAGCTGGCTTCGGAAACCCGCGAGAAGAGAAAACGGGAGGGGTACCTGGATAATATCCGCCATTCCTGCCGCCATATACTGAACCTGGTGAACAACCTGATGGATGTCTATAAGATCAACGAGACTAAGGATACCCGTAACGAGGTCCCTTTCCGTCTGAACAGCCTACTTGACAACATATCGGAAGAGTACGCCCGGAAAGCAGCCGGCCAGGCCCTGCTGTTTGAGCAAAAGCATGAGAATGTCAACAATATCACGGTGAAAGGAGATGCTGACAAGCTGGAACAGATACTGAATAATTTGCTGACAAACGCCATCAAGTTCACCCCGGCCGGTACGGTCCGTTTCCATACCAGATATGCGGAAAGCAAATTGCATGTGGAGGTAGGCGATACCGGTATCGGTATGGACAAGGAGACATTGGGCCGTGTCTTCCGTCCGTTCGAGCGTGCGGCGCAGGATATAAACTCGGAAGGGTTCGGTCTGGGGCTTTTTATCACAAAAGGCCTTGTAAAGGTGCTGGACGGGAGCATTGACGTGGAGAGCCGACCGAGCAAGGGCACGACATTCCGTCTGACGTTCCCCCTTCCGGAAACAACGGAAGATCCGGAGACGGAGGAGTTCCAAATACAATCCACCATGGTGCTTCCCAAGCGTGTACTGGTAGTAGACGATGACAGCATCCTTTTGAGAATAACAGAAGACATGCTCGGACGCCACGGCGTGGAATGTACGACTTGCCAAAGTGTAAAAGAAGCGATTCTCACACTCGACCGTCTGGATTATGATCTGGTATTGACAGACATACAAATGCCCATGACCGATGGTTTCGGCTTGTTGAAATTACTGCGCAACTCGGATATCGGAAATTCCCGTACCATCCCTGTCGCTGTCATGACGGCACGGGGTGACGGCGATTCGGGTATCTATGTGAAATCCGGTTTTTGTGGTTGCATACACAAGCCTTTCTCCTCAAAAGGATTGCTGGCCTTTCTATCCTCCGTAATGACAGGCGGAACTACCGGCACATCCCCGTTTGATTATTCCCGCCTGATGGAAAGCACGGACGACCGTCGGCATATGTTCGGACTTATCATGAAAGAGTCGGAAAAGGATCTGGCCGAACTGGAAGGGGCATTGAAGGGGATGGACCGGGAGATCATGCGGAGAGCCGGACATCGGATGGCTCCGGTCTGGGAGTTGTTGGGTGCCGGTGATATGTTGTCGGACTACCGGAAAATCCTGCATGACAAGGCTGCAAGTGACGAGACGGTCAGAAGGCGTACTTTGGAGGTTATGGAGCAGATACGGATACTGATAGATGAAGTGAATAATGAATTAGAAAAAAAGGATGACGGGAATGAAAAGGACTTTACTGATCGTGGAGGATAACCAGATCCTCTGCGATATTCTTGAGAAATGGCTGCTAAAAGCCGGTTACGGAGTATTGACGGCCACAGACGAGCCTTCGGCACGTCGAAAAATCAAAGAGAACGACGTGGCGCTGGTACTGACGGATGTCCGCCTTCCCGAAGGGGACGGTATCAGCCTGTTGGAATGGAGCGTGTCCCAAGGGTTGCATATTCCTTTTGTAGTAATGACCGAATATGCCTCCATAGCCGATGCGGTGCGTGCCGTCAAACTGGGCGCGAAGGACTACTTGCCCAAACCTGTCTATGAAGGACAGCTATTGGAACTGTTGCGTGGACTGCTCGGTCTGCCTGTCTCCGTTCCTAAAAGGAAAACATTGATGAAAAGGCGCAGCGTGGCGTTCCGGGAAACAGAACGGATAGCCTGCCGTGTGGCTCCTTTGGATTGTTCCGTCATGATCCTCGGCCCGAATGGCTGTGGAAAAGAGTCTGTCGCACAGCTGATCCAACAGCATAGCGGACGCAGGGACAAGCCTTTTGTAGCCGTGAACTGCGGTTGTATCCAAAGGGAACTTGCCGCCTCAGAATTTTTCGGCCATGTGAAGGGGGCGTTTACCGATGCGAAGAAGGAAACCGCCGGTTATTTTGAGGCGGCCCGGGGCGGCACGCTCTTCCTTGACGAGATCGGAAACATGCCTTTAGGAATGCAGGCCCTGCTGCTCAGGGTATTGCAGGAGAGGGTGTATTGTCCTGTGGGCAGCCGCAAGGAGCTTGAAGCTGACGTACGCATATTGTCAGCCACCAACGAGGATATGGAGCGTGCCATACGGGAGGGACGTTTCAGGGAGGATTTGTACTACCGTCTCGCCGAGTTTGAGGTACGTCAGCCGTCCCTCTCCGAGTGTCCGGAGGATATATTGCCACTGGCTGACTTCTTTCGTGAGCAACATTCAGAAGAAATGCGTGTGGAAACTTCCGGTTTTACCGAACAAGCCAAGATATCCATGCTCTCCCACTCATGGCCGGGCAATGTGCGTGAGCTTGGCAACCGGGTAAGGCGTGCCGTATTGCTGGCGGAATCTCCATTGCTGACCCACAAGGATATGGAACTTGATGCGGCCGTTTGTAAAACGAGCAGAAAATGCCTATTGAACGAAGCCGATGAAAAGAAACTGGTCAAGAAGACCCTGGATGTATATGACGGCAATGTCAGCCGTGCGGCGGAAGCGTTGGGGATGAGCCGCCCGACACTGTACAAGAAAATGGAAAGGTATGGATTGAAATAGAATTCTCATTCGTTTCGTTCATATATCATCCGGCAGATTCCGTTTGAGAAAGCCTTGCAGTCAAGAAGTTCCCAGCGGGCAGACCGGAATTCTCCCGTCAGGGGGATCCCGTCACCATAAGAAAGAGGCAGCAGGTAAAGCACCGCCTCGTCCACCAAATTATACCGGAAAAGCCCGCCGGCATATTCCGCACTCCCTCCATCCTGTACTTCAGCCAGGTAAGCGCAGCCTTTGTCGTGCTTTTCCCTCACATCCAGCAGGTCCATCAGACCGTAATGAGGATAAATACGGAATGTGGCATCTTGCGACCAATGCGGAAAACCGTATCGTCTGTTCTCCCTCACCCACCGCATAAGTGTCTCGTTCTCATGTGGAAGGAACCCGTCCAAGGTGAGTGCCATGATTACTTGAATTTTTGCCATACCTCTTATTAAAAAAGCATGAAACCCATGCTTTTTTAATAAGAGGCTCTGACAAAGCCCAACACAGAAACCCGCATGGGCTCATGCTATAAGGTATAGCATAAGCCTCACGCAATAGCCTCTGTGCTTTTGAATTTGTCAGATTCCTGTTCGAGACGTCTTGCGACTTATGTATAATAATGGCGGTCCCAATTACCGGGATCAGCCTTATTTCTCTATTTCAAGTTTCAAATATACGGTATCTTTTTCAATAATCCGAATCAGTCGGGGTATAATTTCTTCAATTACCCCTCCACCTGTCATGATTTGTCGGGTTTCTTTCCTTTTTCATCTTCCAGACCCAGTCGTTTACGGAGTTCTGGGTCATTTTTGATGCGCCGCATCTCCTCATTGATAATAGCCTGCGCGTCCGCCTTGATCTGGTCGTAATTGCGTTGTATCTGTTGCATCATGATGTCGTTACCGTTCCTGTCCTTGAAGTCGTTGATGACCGGGATTCTCCGATAAGCCTTTTCTTCCGCGCTGATCCTGGCATGGTCCACGACGATTTCGGCATGAAATATTTTCTGCTCTATCTTCTCATCGAAATTATCCGCCACAGCTCCGACAAACGTGCCTTGCGAGAGGTTGGCAATCTTGGATGCCGGAATAAGCGAGTCAAGCTGTGTGTTGATGGAGGTGGATACGTCCTGACGGTTGATGGAAACGGACTGACGCTGCTGAAGCACCTTGCCGAAGCGCTCTGAAAGCGTTTTTGCGGTTTCCCCGACCACCTGTCCGCTGAAAATATTCCCCACCGTGTTCTGGATGACCTTGGATTCTTTTTCACCGTAATCGCGTGTCAGCTGGCTGAAATCCTGAAAACCCAGAAGCACGCCCACCTTGTTGCTTCTCGCCGTCGCGATCAGGTTGTCAAGCCCACGGAAATAGATGGTGGGAAGCTCGTCGATGATAACAGCGCATTTAAGCTGTTTTTTCTTGTTGATAAGCTTGACGATACGGGAATTATATAATCCGAGCGCTGCCGAATAAATGTTCTGCCTGTCCGGATTGTTGCCCACACAGAGCAGTTTGGGTTCTTTCGGATTGTTGATATCCAATGAGAAATCATTACCGGTCATCACCCAGTAGAGTTGTGGGGAGATCATGCGCGTAAGGGGTATTTTTGCCGAGGCTATCTGGCCATAGGCTAAGCACCCAGCGCCTTGCCACTTTTTACAGTGGTAGGTTTCCAAGCACTCGCCTCCGAACCGTGCATACAGGTCTCCCCGTACACGGCTCTCCACCTTCTCATTCAGTCTAACTTTCCTGCGTGTATTTTGTGATGGCATACTGAACATACTGCTAATGTTTTGCGGTTACGTGAAATCATTTTAATTTCCCAATCACTTTTGCCTTTTAGGTCTTTCAATTTGCGTACATGGTGCATTTCAAGATTGTCCGTAGCACCGCAATTTTCACATACACGTGCCTGAAGTCTCTTGATTAGTCCATTTCTGCCGCCTGTTATGGCAACCGTGTTTGGCAGTTTGTCATCCAAATACCGATTGGGCAGTTCCTTTCGCTTAAAGCCTTTGTCGTAGAACTCACGTTTGAACTCATATCCCCTTTTATTGGTGTACGGTATGGCAAATACTCCGTTTTTCTTGTACTTCGCAATGATTTTCTTTTTAGAAGTGCTGTACTTTGCGGCGTATGTCTTATACATACTGTATTCCATGATGTTATAAAAAGAGTCAATGACGGGACTATTATTTGCAATCGAATAGAAGTTATAGAACCCCATGATTTCAGAGTTATATTGGCTTATAATTTCCAAATCATCAAGACAGCGCATATATGTACGTCCTTTGGGCTTCCAAACCTCCTTACCTTTTTGCACAGTAATCTTTACCGCATCATATTCAAGGAGCTTCTTCCGCATCACTTCGGTAGTCACATACAGGACTATCTTATGGTCTAAGCTTCTTGTCAAATGTCCGTTTTTATCCCTATGGGTGTCATTGGATTTGCGTACAAATACATCATAGCCGAGAAATTTAGCATGTTTTCTTGCATTGGTTATCAGCGTTTTTTCATCAGATAGTTCCAATTTCAATTTGTCTGCCATAAATTGCTTTATGTCCTCTTTGATTTTGATACAATCCTCTTTGCTGCCAATAACACCAATGAGAAAATCATCCGCATATCTCACATATTTTAGACGTTTCATGTCCGCATCCATTTCATCACTTGCCGGATATTTCAGACGTTCTTTGACAACTTCTCCAATTTGTTTCAACAGTAGTCGCCGTTCCGTTTCATTCTTTGCTTGTTTCAGCTTTGTTGTCAAGTAGTATTTTTTCTGCCCAAGTTGTTTTGCTATCGGATTTTCTTTGCGCCTTTTTCCCTTATTGAATTTTTGAGTGTATTCTTTGATGTATTTGTCGAACTTGTCAAGATAGATATTTGCCAGTATAGGACTTATTATCCCACCTTGTGGTGTTCCGCTATACGATTTGTGAAATACCCAATCTTCCACATATCCGGCATTCAGAAACTTTCGGATAAGGCGTAGAAAACGTATATCTGAAATACGTTCTGAAAGAATAGCTATCAATACTTCGTGGTTTATATTGTCAAAGAAACCTTTAATGTCTCCCTCGATGAACCATTTTGTATTGTTGAATGTCTTTTGTATGCTCCAAAGTGCAGTCTGCGGACTTCTCTGTGGTCTGAAACCGTGAGAAGAATTTTCAAAACTGCCCTCGTAGATTGCTTCCAAAATCATTCGGATAACTTCTTGCAGAAGTTTGTCAATGAATGACGGAATACCCAGCGGTCGCATTTTCCCGTTTTTCTTGGGAATGTACACCCGCTGAGAGGGATTTGGCTGGTACGTCTCATCTTTGAGTGTACCTATCAACCGTTCAATATGGGATATACAGAAACCGTCAATGTTTTTTCCATCGACACCTTTCGTCATATTGCCCTGTTTCGTATAAATACGTTGGTAGGCAATGTAGTACATCTCCTCATTAAACAGTAACCGATACAAACGTTCAAACTTGTAAGCCAAGTCGGAACTGTGTTGTGTTAGACTGTTTAATATCTTTTCTGGATTTCTTTTCATGTCTCTCACATTTTCCAAAATTAACATTAAACGATATTGGCTGCTTCCCTTCGCCATGCACAAGGCTTTCCCTTGCTCGGACTACTACGGAAGCTCTGTTGCCATATGGGTTGCCCCACTTAGGCAATCCCCGTTTAGACATATAATAACTATTGGCATGATAGATTGTCGGATATGACTTTCGTCTTTTACTATGTATGTAGTTGCTCCGTGATAAGTTCTTTTTGCCCATGCAACCTACAAGGCGAAGCTGGGTATCACGGCTTGACGTTTGTAACTGTCTTCCGTCAAGGCTTAACCATCGAGCCGCTTAGACTATCGTTCAACCAGTATAGGCTTTATCCTCATATCTATCGTTTCACCTCGCCACACGGTCAGAACTTGACAGTTAGTTCACTCGTGGCTTTACCGACATGCTACACTCCCCATCGTCTTTCGTTGAATGGATAAGTCGGCTGGTGATAGGTTATTATTTCAAAGAACACGAACCTAATAGCTTGCCAAAGCTATATTTATTATATGCCCTTACGGGCGCACCTGGAGCTGGTCCTGGGCATTTCCCTTCCATGCGTCCATGAAGGGGGAAAGATAGTTTTCCAGCTCCGGATAAGAGGTCAGGATGGTGAACAGATCCGAGTAGGGCTTGTTGAGCAGTTCCACCGCGTGGGGAAACGTACAGTAAATACCGTTCTTGTAAATCTTTAAATACCAGATTATTGCCGCAAGCAGAATGATGGGGGACTCCACGAAGAAGTCCCCCTGTTTTTCGATCCAGGTGCGATTGAGGTTGAGCATTATCGTATAGCTTGCCTCATACGCATCGGAAATGTCCGTCATGAATTCCGGATTAATGGGATTGCACCGGTGAGACCTGTGCGGATCGTCGAAATTTATGACATAAAACCGGGGCTTGACCTCGTACTTGTCCATATTCTTCAACAAAGAATTATAGGCGATGGTGGACAGGTCATCAAACTTGTAATCGTAAATGTAAATCGCAAAGCCTTTGGCTATAAGCTGGCGTATGTAACTGTTGACTATCGCATAGGATTTGCCGCTACCCGGTGTCCCGATAACCATGCAGGCACGGAAAATATTGACAATATTGACAAATCCGTTATTCCAGCGTTTTTTATAATAGAATCTTGTCGGGAGGTTTACCGAATATTCATTCTCCATCAGTCGGGTTTCCTGCATGAAACTCTCATTTTCCATATTGAACACATCTTCCATGAGGTTGTGCCTATAAAGGCGGCTCATCCATAACCCCGACATCAACAGGGCGAGATAGCCAGCCGTAAGAGTAAAAATATAGAATGCGGTATTTGCCATGTGCGGCAATGGCAGTTCAAGAAGCCACCAGTTCAGAAAAAACAATGCGCATCCTGCCACCAATGCCGCATAAATTTTAGGCCAGGTTATCTTTTCACCTTTGACTCCGTGCGTACCCAGACAGGAAACGGCCAACAGAAGCACTGCCAACAGTTTGCTCCAGAGAATACAGTTGAAAATTCCGGTTGTGTTGTTGAAGTTTACCAGAATCCGGTCTATCACCTCAAGGTTCAGATGCCATGCGGTGATACTTGGATAGCAGTACACATAAACGTGTACCACCAAAAGAAAAATACTCACGGCCCTGCCGAACTCCATTATCTTGGCGAGAGCCCTCAAATCGTCTTCCTGTTGCATAAAAATTGTGAATAAACGGGTTGATACTTGTTTTGTCTAAATGCCACGAGACTTACGCCTGGCTTTCTTCTTTTTCTTCATACGGCGTGCGAAAGCCTCCTCCTCGTAATCCCGCGGATTGGCTTCCATGGAAAGGATACCCGCCGCCTGTTCGAGCGCACTTTCCTGTCCGTCCTTGTAACGATGATGTTGCCAAAGTTTGGTAGCGGAATGTCCACCCCGTTCCCTTTCGGGTGTGCCGTCCAACCATTTGAAATAGTCGTTGAACACATTGGCGGAAAACTCCTTGCCCATGCGTGAGCCGTTGAACACCTCCCGGCGGTTGTGGTCAATGAAGGTGACACCGTAGATACGTCCCCGCTCATTCTCACGGAAGACCACATCGATACGGTTTTGCCCGAGCAGTTCCACAAACCGTTTCCTTGAATCCGCCTGCCGCAAGGCACGGACGATGTCTCCCTGTATGGACGGAGTCCATTTCCCATCCTTGAGAGCTTTCAGGTTCATCAGCATCCGTTTTTCCAACCGTTCGTTACCGAACCGTTTCCCGAAGCGGGAACTCTTGAACGGAGGGCTGACCACCTTGCCTGTATCGTCCGTGGCCGAATAGACAATGCCGGTGTATGATACACCATTGTATTCTCCCCTGACCTGTTTCGCCTCGATGTTGAGCGTGGACAGTAGCGCGCTATATTCCCCAAAGGTCTGGAAACGGTAGCTTTCCAGCACGGCCTTAAGGGTATTGCCTACCTGATGCCGGACATCTCCCAAGGAGGCGTCCACCTTCCTTAGTTCCGCTTTCGGATTCCGCTTTTCCATATCCACCCCGTTCCGCAAGCCGAAATCCGCTTCCAGTTCCCGGCAGGCGGTCATGGAACGCCGGTGCTCGTAGGCATCGCTGATCTTTTTCCCCTGTTCATCCACACAGACACTGACGATATGGATGTGGGTATTGTGTGTATCGGCATGTTTGTAGATGATGTAAGGCTGGTTCCCATACCCCATCTTCTGCATATAACGTTCTGCCAGTTCTGCCAGCCGCTCATCTGTCAGACGGTCTTCCAGTGCCGGGGAGAGGGAGATGTGCAGGACGGGTTTCTCCGTGTTGCGGTTTGCCAGCAGGTAATTCTCAAAAGAGAGCAATGCCAGGCGCATGTCCTCGCTCGGCAATCCCAGCCGGTCGGAAATCATGCGGCTACCGGAAAGAATCTCAGCCGTTCCGGCTGCTACCTTGTCGTAGTTATAAGCAAGCGCTCCGTAAAGACTCATGCCATGACTTATTTTTGCAACCATTTCCGTTCGTATTCCTGGGTTAGCGCCATGACCTTTTTACAGACGAGCATCAGCTCAAGACTCAATCTTTCCAGTTTATAGAGCAACGCTCTCGCCCGTTTCTCCCCGAAATTGTTCTTCAAGGCACGTACCACCTGGTTGTAGTTGTTGCCGACAGCCTGGAACTGTTTGTGGAATTCTGTCAGCCTGATGTAATAGTCCATCGTCACCTTGTCTATTTTCACGACCTTTATCTGTCCCGAGAAGATGGATTTCTTGATGAACAGCGTGAGGTTGCCGGCTCCTGAATCCGCCAGCAACTTTTCAAATCTTGTGTTCTCCTCGGCGTTCAGGCGGAAACTGTACTTGTGGTCCGCTGGATCATTTTTAGGCTTTCTGCCCGTCCTTGTCCCTGTTGTTTTCTCCATACACATGAGATTTTTGGTTTGTACTTTTTTCTTTTCCAGAATCCGCGACTTTGGAGCGGATTCCCCCGCCCCTCTGGGCGGGCAAGTTGGTTCTTGTCGGACAAAAGACTTTTTGTCGGACAAGGACACAACTTGCTCTGTTCGTTTGAACAGAGAATCCTCCTATGGTCGGATTGCAGCGCGACGCTTGCGGCGTGCCGTGGTCCGTGAACTCCTTCTTCCTTCATTGCGTGATTCTGACTTTGCAAAAATAGAGGGATGCAACAAGCTGTAAAACAGACCCCAGTATGACATTTGATGACATCTGACGACATCTGATGTCAGAGCGAGACAATATTGGCGGAAGTCTTGGAAATAGCCGTTACTTTTGGACTGTGACAGGGAAACAATCTTCCGATGTGCTGATAAAATATACCCGTGTTACCGGCAGGTCATCCTCTGTCCACGGCATGTTTTTAAAATATTATGTTATTGTGTCAAGAGAAAAAAACGGAATGATAACCATGAAAAGAGAAAATACAATGATACGGCCATTTGGCGACAAGATGCCGGGAGGGTACAGGCATGACAGCCTGTACCTATATGACAATCTTCCGTTTTTCAGGTATGACGGTAATATTGCGCCATCATCCGGTAGGGAGACAAGCCCCTCATATCTTATGAGGAGGTTATTCTGTAGTGATAACAAGGCCGGGATATGCCATCCGTACCGTGCCATGTCCCATGAACCTGACAAGCCGTTGAAAAGAAGAAACAGCGAGAACATTAAAACGATTATTAACCCACAATTCGAAAGCTTATGAGCAAACGATGCACATTCATCGCCTTGAGCAACCAGAAGGGCGGTGTGGGCAAGTCCACCATGACGGTGCTGCTTGCCAGTTATTTCCACTATGTGAAGGGAAAGAATGTAGCGGTTATAGATTGCGACTATCCCCAGTTCAGCATCCAGGCGCTACGTTCCCGTGACATGAAAAACGTCGAGAGAAGCGAGTCCCTCCAACAGTTGTTGTGCAGGCAGTATGAACGGACGGGGAAGAAAGCATATCCGGTCCTTACCTCCGGGCCCGGCAAGGTGCTGGAAACGGCAGACCGGTTGTCGGGGAACAGTGATATCCTTTTCTTTGATTTGCCCGGAACGGTGAATACTCCGGGAATCCTTGAGGCCATCATCAACATGGACTATGTGTTTACGCCGGTCGTGCAGGACCGAATGGTCATGCAGAGCAGTCTGTCTTTCGTGGCGACGCTCCGGGATTTCATCCGGCAATATCCTGAAGCGCCGTTAAAAGAGATCCTACTGTTCTGGAACAAGATTGACGGACGTGTCTCCAGGGAGGTTTACCGTCACTATAACGAGATTTTTGAGAAGATCGGTCTGAAGACGCTCTCGACGGTCATGCCGGACATGGAACGTTATAACAAAGAGACCTCCTCCGGCGGGCAGACATTTTTCAGAAGCACCTACTTTCCACCTTCGGAAAAGTTGTTGAAAGGGAGCAATATGGATATGTTGGCCGGGGAGATCGAACGGATTATCCATCCTAAATCCGACAAAACATGAAAAAAAGGGGCGTATTCAATGTCAATGAGGAACGGTTGAAAGAGTTCATGGCCAACGGTACGGATGCCGAGGGCACTCCTAAGACTCCTTTTGCGGAAGAAAAGACCACAAGGGAAACCGATATTTTCCCGTCCGTACGGGAAGAAGCGGACAAACCGCTTCCTGTTTTCCGCGAGCCGGTCGGAAGCGGAATCTCACTTCCGGAGAAGATACAAGAGTACCGAAAAAATTTTCTCAACCGTAAGATTGCCGTCCATCGAAAGCAGACTTATATCTGTTATGACACCTACCGTAGGCTTGCACGGATTCTGCCGTTGCTCAGTGACGGCATGACTGTTCCCGCTTTTCTGGACAATGTGCTTGACCATCATTTGGAAGTGTATGAAAAAGAACTGGATGAAATGGTTCGCTTGAGTACCCAAAATTCGCATTAGATTATGGAACATCTGTTTATTTATCCAGTCCTGCTGTTTGTAACATATTTGCTGTACAAGGTACTCAAAATGAAAGCAGGCAGGAACCGGTTGAGGAAAGGCGGGGCTCTCCCCCCGATGCAAACGGATATGAGGAAGTCAGTCCGTGATACGACTTATATGGAAACCGTATTTCCGGCAGAATTCAAAGAACACCCTGACGATGCGGATTTCTTTCTTGATTTCGCAAAGATGGATATTCCGGAAAATTTAGGGGAGACCCTGATTGAAGCCTTGTCCAATAGCGGGATTCCGGAACCGGACGCTATCGAGACTTCTGTAGAGGAAACGACCGGTCTGCAAGCCGGTCCGGTTTTGAAACAATTCAAGCAAGAAGAAGATATGGAAAATAAAGATTTATTGAAAGGCATGGAAAATGCGAGTGTTTACAGAGAAATGTTCCTGACCCGGAAAATGACCGGAGCCAGGAGACAAACCTATATTGATGAATCCTTGTATGAGACATTGACCGGGATCCTTCCTGTCATTGCGCCGGGAATATCTGTACCTACGTTCGTGAACAATGTGTTGGCGGAGCATATGGAGAAGTACCGGGATATCATTGATGAGACGTGTCATCGAAAATTTAAAGAAATGATGGTATGGAAGGACTCGTCTATCTGTCGGTGAGGGTCGGCTGTGCCGCTTACCTGTTATATAAGGTATGGGGACAAAAGAAAAAAGTACATGAGTTGTGTGACCTGCTGTACACGCCGGTGAAAAAAGAGCAAATGATATCGATGTCACCGGAGCCGGCGGATGAGAAAGAAGTGATGGGGAAGACACGCTTTGTCTATCTTGACGAGAACGCCGGGAAGACGGCGGCCCCCTATATGAGCCAGCCGCTGGAACAGGGGACGGACTATATCGGTGAGGATGAGGAAATCCGGGAAGAGGATGTGGAATGTCTGCTTCCGCTGGAGGAGATGGAACTCCTTCGGAAGGAGCAGGAAGAACTGGACGGCGCATTACCGGAAACGGAAGTGATTACGCAGGCGGTTACGCTGGAGGAGTTCAGCCTTGTCGGGGATGTGCTGATGAGGGTGAACGGGGCGGACCAGGATGCGGACAAAAGGAGCAGTGCCGCACGGACGCTGTTCGCTATCCGCAATACCAGTCTGTTCGATCTTTTCATTTCCCAGGTAGGGAATGAGGAAGCCGTGAATAAACTGCTGGAAGAGAACCTGGATAAAGATGGAAACCCGCGACCTTTGAAAAAAGAGGGGAAAAGGAACAATGGCGGAGTTGACTGGCGGGAGTTGGTGTAAGAGAGAACACTTTCGGGGAATAGGATTCCGCCTGCGGACATAGGCGGAATTCTATATTTTACAGAAAGGCGGCTTCCATTTATATGCCGTTCGGCATGTGGCTTTATTTCGGAAGTGATTTATTCTAACTATTATTTTTATTTTGAGCATTTGCTCATTATATCTGCAAGCAAAAACAATATATATAATGTCACCACGTCCCAAGAACATCCGTAAAGTTAATGACATGCCCGTTACCGCAGGATTCAAGCCTATAGGTCTGAACGGTTGTTGTGAGAATACCATATTCTTGCATTTTGAAGAGTATGAGGCGATACGGTTATGCGATTATGAAATGAAAACCCAACAGGAAGCGTCTGTTTCAATGGGAGTATCACGTCCGACACTAAGTCGGATATATGTCAGCGCAAGGCAAAAGATTACCAAGGCATTGGTTCGTGGGTTGCAAGATATATGATTTTGTAATTCATTGACTTATTATAATTTATAACATATATTAAAGAAATATTTTGCAATTTAGCACTATTTTAGTACCACTATTTAGCCATCGTAAATAAATCAAGTGATGGTGCAAATAACATTAAATAATAAACTTCTTAGGCTTCATAAATCACATTTGTTAATTGCCCTCAAATTTGCCAGTAACTTTATAGGAATTGTCATATGGAGCGAAAGGCAACAAAAAGTATCACCATCATAGGGCGAGAGAGAAACTGAATGGTTCTATTTTGATCCCAATTTACCTATATAAGCAAATGATTCCCTATAGATTTGATTAATTGGGGATTATTTTATACCTTTGTCCTTAAATTGGGTGTATTATACATAATAGCAAAAGCAAGAATGAATGTAACACTTGAAAGTTATCACTCTATAGACTTTGACACAATTAGTATCAAAGAAGAGTGGAATATGCCTGCAGAACAAGAAAGGCATATGCACAGCATACATGCATATCCCGCTAAATTTCCTGCATTTATAACGACAAAAGCGATTCGGAAAGCCGAAGATAATAATATATCAGTTAAAACCGTAGCAGACATTTTTTGTGGCTGTGGCACGGTCGCATTTGAAACAGTAAGAAACGGTAAGCATTTTTGGGGATGTGATATAAATCCTGTAGCAACGTTGATTGCAGAAACCAAAAGCAATGTGTACCAAGATGAACAATTAAAGGATATTTTTGACCGAATAATTGCTGTGTATAAAACGAGCAGTGTAGATAAAAGTAATAGCGTATATTCTAACGAGCGAATACGTTATTGGTTTGATGAAGAACACATTGATGAACTATTTAAACTCAGGTCTGCAATATATTTGGCTACAGACGAGGGATTCTATCGTAATTTTTTTCTGTGCGCTTTTTCTAACATACTAAAGTCTTGCTCACGATGGCTAACAAAATCAATTAAGCCTCAAATTGATCCTAAGAAGCAGCCCAAAGATGTACTTTCTTCATATATACATCAGGTAAATATGATGCGAAGAGCCAATTTGGAAAATATTAACGAAAAATATGGTGACGCAGATATAAGAAGAGCTAATATCTTAAATATAAATATTGATAAACCATTTGTTGACTTGATAGTAACCAGCCCTCCGTATGTAACCTCGTATGAATATGCTGATTTACACCAACTATCAACGCTTTGGCTTGAATATACTGATGATTTCAGGTCGCTTCGTGAAGGCTCTATTGGTAGCTTGTATCATTCAGATGAGTTTTATGAAAATAAGAATAAGTTAAACAATATAGGTCAAGAAATAGTGTTTAAAATGTATTCAACAGATAAAAGAAAAGCGCGTTCTGTTGCACAATATTACATTGATATGCAATTAGCCATCCACAAAGTGACTGAAATGCTGAATTTTGGAGGTGCTTGTCTTTTTGTGATTGGAAATACTGAATACAAAGGAGTAAAGATAGATAATGCCAAACATTTAACAGAATGCTTGTTAAAAGAAGGTTTTGTGAATGTAGAAGTTGATAGACGTAAAATTTCCAATAAGATTCTGACTCCTTATAGAGATACAAATGGAAAGTTTGCGAGTATAAAAGACAGTAGTAGAAAAATTTATTCAGAAGAGTTTGTCATATTTGCACAAAAAAGATAATCATGGCCATAATAGAACATAACAGTATGCCTTTTAAGCCGTATGCAAGGCTTATGAATATTTTAGGAGACCAACTGATTACTGATAAGATAGTTGCCGTCATTGAACTTTTAAAAAATTGTTATGACGCAGATTCTCCTACAGCAGAAGTAAGATTTGGGAATATGAGTAATATTGGTTTCCATGATTTGCCATTAGAAGAACAAGCATATATAGAAATTCGAGATGTTGGATGTGGAATGACACTTTCAACAATAAAGAATGTATGGTTGCGTCCTGCAACTCCAGATAAATTAAATAAAAAACAACAAAAGCAATCAAGAACAACTCGTGGTAGAGTAATACAGGGTGAAAAAGGAATTGGACGATTTGCAATTCACAAATTAGGAGAAAAAATTGAATTATACACTAAAGCAAAAGACGAAAACGAGATTAAGCTTGTAATGGACTTTTCTGATTATAACCCTGAAGATGCGAATTTATTTAATCAAAACACATCTTACAAATTACTCGAAGATGTCAAAAATGTATGGTATGTAAATAATCCGCCAGAAATATTGAATTATAATTCTGGGACGATAATTCGCATCTATAACTTAAGAGAACATTGGAATTCAGCAGATTATAAAAATCTTTATAAAAATATTCAGCGATTAATTCCTCCTTTGGATAGAAATGCGAAATCTTTAGGAATTGATATACAACGAGATTTTAATATTTCAATGTATGTAGATAATAAGCCATATGTATCAGAGGAAGTAATGACTTTTGATGATGTGATTGAACGATCTCAATTTACAATGATTGGAGCCATCGATGACGATTGTAATATAAATTTTAAGTACACATCAAAAGCTCCACAAAGAAAATTAGAATGTTCTTTCAATTTGCTGGATAGTACTGCGCTTTCTGAAAGGGGGTATAGTTTGACAGGTATTAAGGAGATAGAAAAATATGAGCATCAGCCTCAATGTGGGGCTTTCTGTTTTACATTTTATGCATTCGATCTCAAGAAACCAGACAGAACTATTTTAAATGACGATTTAAAAAAATTTATCAAAGATAATTTTGTATATGTCTTGCGTGATGGAGTTAGAGTTTATCCATATGGTGAAAAAGGAGTTGATTGGTTGGATTTAGACAAGAAACGCTCTACCATTAAAGCGGGACAGTTTATTAGTTACAATGATTTGACGGGGTTTATTTATATTAGTCAAGAAAATAATCCACAACTTAGAGATGCTTCAAATAGACAGGGGATTGTAAATTCTAATGGTGCTTTTGATGATTTCAGGAATCTTGTGACTGCTGCCACAGAGATTTTTAATGCTGAAATTAAAATAGATAAGTACAAAGTTGAGTTGCAGCAAAAAAAACATTTTAGCCAAACCAAAAGTACGTTAAACTCGTCTTTTGAAGAAATGAAAAATAAATTAAGTAAAGTAAACGACAAAGAGTCACTTGCAGCAGCTACTAAATTCGTTTCTGCATATGACAAACATTTAGCCATTGTAGAAGAAAGGATGCGCATAGTTGAAGATCTTGCAGGCCTTGGTATGGCTGTTGAAAAATCTTCACATGATACTTTACGATTACTTCTTTTAATGCGAGAGAACATCAAAGGAATGATTCACAGCCTTAAAACAGATTCAATCTCTGCTGATTTTCTCGTTGATTTTATGAATGAATTAGATGGGAATCTAATGCTAGTATATGATGATTTGCAACTCATTCAACCATTGTTTAAGATACAACGCAAAGCCATTAAGGATGTTTCCATACTAGAAAGCATAAAGAAAGTCGTGAAATATTTTAGATATGAATTTACCGATAAGATAGAAACAAATATTGATAACATATCAATGGATTTTAGTATATCAACAAATGAAGGTGCAATTCTGCAAGTCTTAATAAACCTTATTGATAATTCTATATATTGGCTTAACGAGTCAAAGATACAAAGCAAGAAACTATTCTTTGAAATTAATCCAGCAGAAAGAACTCTCATTATTGCAGACAATGGTAATGGGGTTAGAGAAGACATTGCACCATTTATATTTGATGAGTTCGTTTCTATGAAAGCAGATGGTAGAGGGCTTGGTTTATATATAGTGAAGGAATTATTATATAGAATAAATTCAGAGATATATCTACTAAATAATAGTAACGATATAATTTTGCCTGGTGCTAATTTTATAATTAAGTTTAAACAAGAGGAGGCTTAAATATGGATGGAGTGGTTGTTTTTGCTGATAACAAAGTGTTAGAAGTAGAATCTTTTGAGAATAAACTATTCAACAAACTCAGAGAGGGAGCATCTTTCTCTGTAATTCCTATATGCAATATAAACGATTTAGAGTCAACAATAAAAGCGACTTCAACATTTAAAGCCATTATTTTAGATTGGAATTTTAAAAATGAGGAAGATAATCTTAATGAATTAGAAGGTGTAGAATTCCCTGACAGAACGCCAGAACAGCTTTTAAGTAGTGCAGACATTTATTCCTTGATATATATATATTCTGAAAATGAATTAGGTGCTGTTACTAAGTCCAAGTTGCAAGAGCGGTATCATGAAAAGGTTCAATTCAAGAAGAAGACACCTGAAGCTATTGACGACGATGCCAAAACTATAATAAAAGAAATTAAAGATTTTGAAGAAAAGAATAAACACATGAGGATCCCATTTATTTGGAGTCATGCTATAAATCAGTCAGCTCAAAGAATTTTCTTTGAATTAGAGGCAGCTAATCCTCATTGGATAAAAGAAATTAGAGATACTATTAAAAACGATGGAGGAGAACCAACATCAGAAATTATCGATGTTTTTCATCACATATTGAATGAATCATTGATTCAGAACAAAAATTTAAGGGAAGCTCTTGATGCATACGACTGTGACGAAATTGGAGTAGAAGAGAATACTGCAAAACTATATAGACGAATATATTACTCGCAGATAATGGAAAATGCTCCAATTATGACAGGAGATATTTTTAAATTTAATGAGGATAACTATGGAATCTTAATAACACCAGAATGTGAAGTGCATAAGAGAGACCAATTGGATTTCTTGGTTTTCACTAAAGGAGAAATTGATGTTTTTTTACGAAAGAATAATTCATATAAAAGGGGAGAAGAAGACTATTTAAATTTTAAAGAACCCAAAAAGGCAAATATAAGGAAATTATTTAATAATGAGGAATTAAGTACGCACATTTTGCCTTCATTCCCATTTTCAGAAGATATATATAATATACCTGCATACATTAATTTTAAAGTAGCCTTCTCTATTAAGACAAAAGCTGAATGTGACTCAAAAAGAACAATGTATAAATTAAATGCGCCTTATATTCATCAATTGAGACAACGATATGTTGCTTTCTTTGGTAAATATGGCGTTCCTGCTATTCCGCAAGGTCTAAGAGATTTTAATCTAAAATAGGCCGGCATAAATTGGACATTCACCCTCAAATAGTGAATGTCTAATTGGTTTTTCAGAATATCCATAAATGGCAAGTTTATCTTACATCGGTTTTTATCATTGATTCTATAAAAGCTATCTCTTCTTCTGAAAGTTCGTATTTTGCATAGAGTTGAGTATCTATTTCAGATATGCTCCTACTCCAATTTATATCGCTGTTGGAAGTGAAATCTTGTAATGGAATAAATTGAAATTTTTCTGAGGATAAGTTTATAGATGATACAGAGAGCATTAGTAAGAAACATAAAAAGCGTGTTTGGATATATTTATATTCGTTTTCAACAACTAATTTACTCTCGGAAGCCCCAACAATAAGGTAATCTGTACACACATCATTAGGCCCAACAATCTCTGTTCTGGAGATTATCGTAAGCTCCCGATAAAGTACCTGTATAAATTATAGAATCGTTATATAAATCTAATAAGTTTATAGCGATTCTCTGTTTATAATATGCTTTTCATTAGAGTATTGTTAGGGACATTCTGTAAATAGCATAAAATTATGCCAACTAATTCATACTTAAAGTATTGCGAATTAGTTATTTTTTTGTATCTTTAGGTATTCCCCCGAAAATAAGGTTTGGCAGCCCAAACGGAGGAAATCTCCGGACTAAGATATGGCTAAGATACAAAATATTTCAGAAATTCACCCTACTTTGGGCTTTACCGAATTTGATATTCTGGAAAAATATCGCAAGAGTTTTAATGAGAGTGAGCTTGGCAGACTTCATTCCGTGTTTCCGTTTGAGCGTATAGCAAAAGAAGCAGGTCTGTCGGAGCAGCGTCTGAGCCACAAGAACATTTTCAGTCCTTGTACAAAGATCGGTCTTATGGTACTGAAGGCCTACACCGGCTTCTCCGACAGACAGCTGGTAGAACATCTTAACGGTAACATACACTATCAGATGTTCTGCGGAGTTATGATAGATCCATCCAGCCCTATAACCAACTACAAGATAGTCAGCGCTATCCGTAACGAGATAGCATCCCGTCTTGACATTGACGCTCTTCAGAAGGTCCTTGCCTTACATTGGAAGCCTTACCTTGATAACCTTCACGTGTGTATGACTGATGCTACATGTTATGAAAGCCACATGCGTTTTCCTACAGACATGAAGCTCCTTTGGGAAAGTATCGAGTGGCTTTACAGGCATACCTACCAGCATTGTAGGGATCTTGGCATAAGGCGTCTGTGCAACAAATATACGGATGTTGCAAAATCCTATCTGTCTTACTGTAAGAAAAGAAAAAGGAAAGCTTCAAGGACAAGGATGCTCAAGCGCCGTATGATAAGGCTCCTTGAAAAGTTTATCATGCAGAAAGATGAGATTCATAGGCAGTACGGTGCTTCACTCCGATATACACAGGATTATCAGAAACGGCTTTCCATAGTTGGAAAGGTTCTTGTACAGGAAAAGGAAATGTTTGAAGGCAGGAAGGTCAGCGACCGTATTGTCAGCATTGACCGTCATTATATACGTCCCATCGTAAGAGGTAAGAAAACAAAGTTCGTTGAGTTCGGTGCAAAAGTCAATAACATACAGATAGACGGAATATCTTTCATCGAGCACATCTCGTTCAAGGCGTTCAATGAGGGTATACGCCTTAAGGACTGTATCCGTATGCAGCAAAAGCTTATGAGCGTTAGGGTAAGATGCGTGGCTGCCGACTCCATATATGCTAATAATGCCAACAGAAAGTTCTGCACGAAATATGGGATATCCATTTCCTTCGTACGCAAGGTAAGGGCGGCAAAGGACGAGCAGTTGAGAAAGGTTCTCAGAAGTGAACTCTCAAGGGAGAGAGCCACCCGGCTTGAAGGCAGCTTCGGCACTCAGAAACAACATTACTCACTCTCAAGAATAAAGGTGCGGAACAGGAAGACGGAATACATACGGCAAATGCCGTACGGATGATAGACAAGATCAAAAACAGACTGGATAAAGCAGCATGACATGGTTTTACAGACTGAATCAGAAGAGGTCATCAGACTTCTTCCGCAACATCATGTCTTGCCGGATAAGTTCAGGCGAGAAAACATAGAAAAAATACAATAAAAAGGGCATATGAAGTGATTATGGTCCATCATCTTCATATGCCATCTTAGTTTTTAGGGGCATTTACTGAATATCCCATGTTATTGAAGGCAATGGCTGTATATGACATTATTCCTTATATTCAGGCAGTTACGATTCCTGTCAATCTGCAATCTCAAACCGCACAAGCATGGAGTATTTCTTTTTAATTGTACGGAAGCTGTCAAATGAAACGGCATTGGAGGAGAGCACATTACTCTGTGAGAAAGGAAGGCTGCTACCTGCTTCGTCTTCTACAATACGTATTACCGGTCCCAATTTTTTGTCCAATGCCTCCACCAGATAGGCCGCTTTCCTCTGCGCCGCTTTCAAGGCCGCAATTTTTCCTTTTTGATGGTAGGACAACATGTCCCTGTTTTCCAGTTCACCGATGCGCATGGTATGGATACCTCTGGTATCCATACGTTTGAGGATTTCATCGATCTGTTTGAAATCCTGTAACGTGATATCGAAGGTCTTGGCCACCAGAAAATCCTGCCCTTGCTTGCGCCAGTAATCACCGATCTCCTGCGTGCGGACGGCATCCGGGGAGATACCCGCGTCATGCAGCACTTCCCGCAGTCCCTGTTCGATCCGGTTCAAAGAAACCTTTGTACGATATTCCTCCGGTTTGGACTTGCCATCAAACTCCTCCTCGAAGTATTCACGGATTTCGATAATGTAGTGAATCCTGTCCGGTACGATCTCTATCTCGGATGTCCCGGTCACTTCAATGTAGCGTCCGTCTGCCCGCGCCTGTGACAGGCCGGCTAGCGGCAGGAGCATTGCCAATAATAATAGTCTTGTTATCATAAGCGGTTGTATTTATTTTACTTCAAATTCCGTATCCATATAAATTTCGAGTTGCAGTCCTATTCGGTATTTTCCTGAAAGTAACCTGCCTGCTTGGAATCGTTCCTTGTCGTTTCTGTCTGTTATCCGGTTGACATCCCATGAGACAGGAATGGTAAACAGTATCGCCTCTCCACCTTTCAAACGGGCACGGCTTTTCATATAATTCGCTTCTCCTACCCAACCGGAACGGGCAAAGGGATGTACCATATACCGCTCGTCTGTACTTATACTAGGGAAAAAGACCGGTTGTACCTCCAGGTTTGTATGGTTTTCAAATAAAATACGTATGGAATCATTATCGGATGGTAATACCTTGAAAGCAAAGGCACCGTCCATTTCCGTCTCCTTTATGGAAACAATACTTTTACCTGTCAGATTGCAATAGGTATGGATGTTGGCAAACACATAAAAATTAGCCTGGTACCTGTTGGGCTTTAACGGATATTTAAACTCGGACATATGGATATGTTCGGGTAGCGTATCGCCTTTGGATAAATCTCTTCCTCCAATGGCGAATACAAGATTGTCTATAAAGGGGAAACCGAGCCATTTGCCATTTACCATCTGTTTGAGATTATGATATTCAAGCTCGGCTGTAGGGCCATCCATATTGATTATATCAAGCACAATCTCTTTTGTCCGAGGAGAATATACTGGTTGTCGTGTCCTGATTTTGTAGGCGTCCGCATGGGTGATGGTGACAGCGGGAAGCCTTTGTATGCGGATACGGCTCTCATACTTTTCTATTTCCGACAGTGACAGTGGAAAATCGATATCCTGCGCTTGCAATTTGGGTAACAAGCAGAATAAATAAACTGATAACAAGTACGCTATTTTTTTCATACGTTTTGACTTTAAGGTTGTACAAACTTACATCTTCTGTTTATATATCTCCATTCTTCACTATCCCAATAATGTTTTTCGCTGTCAGACCCGGATACGACTTTTTGTTTTCCCGTAAATGTAACCTTAGCCTTTCCTCTCTCAAAAGGGTATGCAAACTTGAATTGGGGAGTAATGATTATGTGTCCCGACGAATCGGCAAAACCCATCAGGCCTTTCTCATCCATGATCCGGAACAACCCTTCCTTGACATAATCAGGTCCGTTATCACATTCGACTACATAAAAAAGTTTCTTGCCTGCATCGTTAATGCAGACTATTCTGGCATCTCTTGGCTTGTCTTCGTATACAAAGCCTATACCTTTGATGGTATCGGTTTGACAGAATTTATATCTGCCGTATGGCACAATGGTATCTCCACGCTCATTCAGATAACAGACCGGAACACCCGCTTCCAAACGAGGTTCAGGGGTACGGGCAATCAAGGTGGCATCATATCTCATCAAGACGGGTTGGTCGCAGGTGGAATAACCGGTAATAACCACATCCGCCTTCGGAAGGAGCGGCATGGTATCCAGTCTGTATTGAATGCATAGCGTATCCTTTCCGGGGCATAAGACAGTAGGTTCATTTCTAAGCGATTGTAAAACATCCAGTACCGATTTTCGGAATATACGGGGCGTTTTACCAAGAATAGTGGCCGTAGTGATGTAACCATCCTGATTTACTTCGTAAGCAACTCGCAAGACACGGCCTTTGTTCTTCTTCTGCCAGACTATCGGGTATTTACATCGTCGGTTCAAAGTCTTGATAAGCCAGCTTTCATCCCGTAGCTCATCCAATGATTTATCCAGTCCGAAGATGCCGGGAGGTACTTCCTCGCGCCATGTTTTCCCGTATTTTTCATCCAGATAGCGGAACACTTCCCGGTTGTAGGCTGTCAACAGACGATTGGGCGTGTTTAAATAGCAATCCATCTTTCCGTTTTCTTTCAGGGGATAATAGCTATAATATTTGACTCCATACTTTTTCCAAAAGATATGTTCCCGTACTTTTTTGTCTTGTTCAATGGGTATGACCAGTTTTAGATTCGGGTGCCCTTTATTGATATATTCACGTGACAATTCCGGTGAACATACGTATTCTTCGATATAGTCATAAGGCAATGTCAATACCAGTTGTAAGGTGTCCGCGCATGTTGTTCCGGACACGGTGACGAGTGTGTCACAAGGATTCAAGCCAATAAATTCTGCCCGCAAAAGACATTGTCCTTTTTTTAAATGTTTTATTCTGAAAGTTCCTGTAGAATCAGTCAGCCAACCTTGAAAAGGCAATCCCTCTGCTCTCAGATTGGAACCGGTCAACGGTCTTTTTATAACATCATAGGGCGGAATCTGTCGCACTTCTTCCCCATAAACTTTACCTATAATGGAATATTCGGTTGTATCGTTATCCGTTTTGGATGGTAAATCATTTTTCTCCCAAATACCCAATACGCAGCTTGGAGGTTCCATGGTATATTTCCCGTTGATGAATAGTATCTCCCATGGATAAATACTTTTCAGTGTTTCTTTGAAAGCTTTCACTAATGGGTGGTTCCGGTCTTCAATGTTTTCTCCTTTGGGACGTATGAATAAAGTCCGGACATCAAAGTCCAGGAGATGTCCATCCGGGGTACATTGGATATTACGTATACTGAATATCAGCCGCTGTCCTTTGTACTTCGGGAAACGATGCCAGGGGAACCGCCGGATGATCTCATCTTGTGATTCTAAAATCTTTATTCCATGTTGTTTGAAATTATGGTATGTCCGTACACTTCGTATCCTGCCTTGCCTGAGTAGAATTACCTGTTCGGTTTCCATATTACGGTCGAAACCGGAGTGGACATAACGTACCAAATCACCTTTGCCGGCCCGTAGTTCACCGCTGAACCAGCGGGCAGGAATCCTTCCGTTCTCATAATAAGGGGTAAAAAGTGTTTTCAGAGCGTCCGTATGGTAAATCAAAGTGGAATCTTTCCGGCTTGCCTTGTCATATACGCATATTTCCATACGTTGCAGGTAAAGGCAGCTGTCCTCTATTTTCCAAAAGGCCGTATAACCATCCCAGTTGGCGGTTGACATACAGTGATTTTCCGGAAGGAAATCCCTTAACCGTGCATATAGGGCGGAATCCTTGTCTATCGGTCTGGCCATCAGCCACCATTGCTCACCATTGATGTAAATGACATCACAAGACTGTCCCGTCGCCTTTATATACAAAAAGACGAATAGAAACAAGATTACGATAGAATATCTCTTTATACGCATGGACCTGTTTTACTTAATTGTCGCGCTATTCTTTTCAAAAATACAAAAAAAATACTCTGATTAAGATTAGACTGTTTCTTTTATGCTAAGTTTAAACGTTTTCACAACATATACGTGTTTCACTCTCATTCTTCTATGATTAGGCATACAGGCTCGGATATCGGTAACCTCTAGCCTCAAGTTCAGTTTCCTGGCAATCTGTAAAGAAATATAGATACTTACGTCATCGCAAAGACGTTTACTGCCAAATCCGGACATCTGATGACATTTGATGACATCTGATGACAGCACTGAATTACAGTACGTTATTCCATTTTACATTCGCTGTCGAATTCAAATTTATGTCTCACCTAAATGATTCGACAATGAAGAGAAGAATCCTTTTTTCTGTGATGTGTGCGGTTATTGCCGCCAGTGTTTTTGCGCAGGGCCAAGGTCAGGGCCTTGCCGGTATCAACGAGGCGACCAGTCTCATGACCTCGTATTTCGATCCCGCCACTAAGCTGTGCTACGCCATCGGGGCCGTCCTGGGGCTGGTGGGCGGTATCAAGACTTACGGCAAGTTCTCCAGTGGCGACCCTGATACCTCGAAGACAGCCGCCAGCTGGTTCTTCGCGTGTATCTTCCTGATCGTGGCCGCCACCATCCTGCGTTCCTTCTTCCTCTAGAGGCATGAGGTATCCGGTAAACAAAGGCGCGGGCAATCCCGTCGAGTTCAAGGGGCTCAAGTCTCAATACCTGTTCGTTTTCGCCGGTGGGCTTGCGATGGTGCTCCTTGCGGTGGTCATCCTCTATCTGGCGGGTGTGGACCAATGGATATGCATCCCCTTCGGGAGCATATCCGGCGGCCTGCTGGTATGGGTGACTTTCCGGTTGAACGCCCGCTACGGTGAACACGGACTGATGAAGCTGCTGGCCGAAAGACGCCATCCGCGCTACCTGATTCACCGCAAGAGAGTCTTCAGATTATTCACGAAAAGAAAAAAGCGACAATCATGAGAAATGTTTTAAAGGCGGAAACGCTGGAACGCAGGTTCCCCCTTCTCTCGGTGGAGAACGGCTGCATCGTGAGCAAGGACGCCGACCTGACCGTGGCTTTCGAGGTGGAACTGCCCGAGTTGTACACGGTGACGGAGGACGAGTATGAGGCCATGCACTCTTCCTGGATAAAGGCCATGAAGGTGCTGCCGGAACATAGTATCGTCTGTAAGCAGGACTGGTTTATTCAAGAAACATACCGTCCCAAAAGTGATGGTGAGGAACAAAGCTTTCTTACACGCAGCTATGAACTACATTTCAATGAAAGACCTTACCTGAACCACAGATGCTACCTGTTCCTGACAAAGACGACCCGCGAGCGCAGCCGCCGACGGAGCGATTTCAGCACCCTCTGCCGGGGATTCCTGCTACCCAGGGAGATAACCGACAAGGACACGGCCGTCCGCTTTCTGGAGTCGGTGGAACAGTTCGAACGCATCATGAACGATTCCGGGCATATAAGGCTGCGGCGTCTGGAAACGGACGAGATTACCGGCATGGAGGAGCGTGCCGGACTGGTGGAGAAATACCTCTCGCTCTCGCTGGAGGATGAGAGCGCCGTATTGCAGGACATCTGCCTCAAGCCCGGACGGATGCGTATCGGAGACAAGCGGCTCTGCCTGCATACCCTCTCGGATACGGAGGACCTGCCCGGCAAGCTTTCCACTGACATGCGTTACGAGAGGATGTCCACGGACTGTAGCGACTGCCGCCTCTCCTTTGCGGCGCCGGTGGGACTGCTGCTGCCGTGCAACCACATCTATTCGCAGTACGTGTTCATTGACGACGCGCAGGAAATCCTGCAGATGATGGAGAAGAATTCACGTAACATGCTCTCGCTGTCAAGATACAGCCGGAGTAACGCCGTGAACCAGGAATGGACGGAAATGTATCTGGACGAGGCGCACACCAAAGGGCTGCTTCCCGTCAGATGCCATTGCAACGTCATCGCCTGGGCCGAGGACGCGGATGAGTTCCGTCGCGTCAGGAACGACACGGGCAGCCAGCTGGCCATGATGGAATGCACGCCAAGGTATAATACTATCGACACGCCGGTCCTCTATTGGGCGGGCATTCCCGGCAACGCGGGTGATTTTCCAGCCGAGGAGTCGTTTTACACCTTCCTGGAACAGGCGGTCTGCCTCTTTTCCGGAGAGACCAATTACAGAAATTCACCCAGTCCTTTCGGTATCCGTATGGCGGACCGTCAGAACGGAATTCCGGTGCATGTGGACATTTCCGACCTTCCCATGAAACGGGGAATCATCACGAACAGGAACAAGTTCATCCTCGGTCCTTCAGGCAGCGGGAAGTCCTTCTTCACCAATCATCTGGTCCGGCAATATTACGAGCAGGGCACACATATCCTGCTGGTAGATACGGGCAACAGTTATCAGGGATTGTGCCGCATGATTCACGACCGCACCCGTGGGGAGGACGGGATCTACATTACGTACGAGGAAGACAACCCGATAGCCTTCAATCCGTTCTATACGGATTGCGGACTGTTTGACGTGGAGAAACGGGAAAGTGTCAAGACATTGATCCTGACCTTGTGGAAACGGGAGGACGAGGCACCGAAACGTTCAGAGGAGGTGGCCCTTTCCGGGGCGGTGAACGCCTATATCCGAATGATTTCGGAGAACCGGAGTATCAAACCGGATTTCAACGGTTTCTACGAGTTTGTCGCCGATGACTACAGGAGAATGATTGAGGAGAAAAAGGTGCGTGAGAAGGATTTTGACATTGACGGTTTCCTGAACGTGCTGGCACCTTTTTACAAGGGCGGAGACTATGACTTCCTTCTGAATTCCGACAAGGAGCTGGACCTGACAGGCAAACGGTTCATCGTGTTCGAGCTGGACAACATCAGTGGCAACAAGGTACTGCTTCCCGTGGTGACGCTGATCATCATGGAGACCTTCATCGCCAAGATGCGCAGGCTCAAGGGGGTCCGCAAGATGATTTTAATAGAGGAATGTTGGAAGGCCCTGATGTCCGCCAATATGAGCGAGTACATCAAATACCTTTTCAAGACGGTCAGAAAGTATTTCGGTGAGGCCGTGGTGGTAACCCAGGAGGTGGATGACATCATCAGCTCCCCTATCGTGAAGGAGGCCATCATCAACAATTCCGACTGTAAGATCCTGCTTGACCAACGGAAATACATGAACAAGTTCGAGCACATCCAGCGGCTTCTCGGCCTGACAGAGAAAGAAAAAGGACAGATACTCTCCATCAACCAGGCGAACCATCCCGGGCGGTTCTACCGGGAAGTGTGGATCGGGCTTGGCGGAACCCACTCGGCGGTATATGCCACGGAAGTGAGCGGGGAGGAATATTACACGTTCACGACCGAGGAGTCCGAAAAGATGGAAGTACAGCGGCTGGCAGAAAGACTGGACGGCAACCTGGAACTTGCCGTCCGCCATCTGGCAGAGAAAATGCGAGAGGAACAAGGACAAAGATCAACCCTAAAATGAAAACGATTATGAGAAACAAACCCCTTATGAGACTGGCGGTATGCCTGATCGGCATGGCCGCCCTGGTATTGCAAAGTTGTGCGGACGGTGGTACCGACCGTGACAGACTCTGCGGATCGTGGACCAGCGTGGACGGCAAACCGGACGTGTTGGTGTATAAGGAAGGAGAGGCCTACAAGGTGACGGTATTCGCCCGTAGTGGCAAGACACGCCGCCTCAGGCCACAGACCTACCTGTTGGTGGAAGAGAACGGCAACCTCTTTATCAATACGGGGTACCGTATCGATGTATCCTACAACGAGGAGACGGATATTCTGACTTTCTCACCCAACGGGGATTATGTACGGAAGGAGGAACGCCCATGAGAGCGAGGACATTCCTGATCGGGATGGTGCTTGTGCTGGGCGGGAACATGGCCCGGGCGCAATGGGTGGTGACCGATCCCGGAAATCTGGCCCAAAGCATCATCAACATGTCGGACAACATCGCCCATACCTCCAAGACGGCGGTCAATACGGCCGACAATTTTGCGGAGACGGTAAAGATCTACGAGCAGGCCAAGAAGTACTATGACCAGTTGAAGGCGGTGAACAACCTGATACAGGACGCCCGCAAGGTGCGTGACATCATCCTGATGGTAGGCGACGTGTCCGACATCTATGTGACGAACTTCAAAAAGATGATGAACGACGACAACTTCTCGTCCCGCGAGCTGGACGCCATCGCCTTTGGTTACACCCGCCTGCTGGAGGAGAGCAACGGCGTGTTGCAGGACCTCAAACAGGTTATCAACGTGAGCACGCTCTCCATGACCGACAAGGACCGTATGGACGTGGTGGACAACTGTTATTACGAGATGCGCCGTTACCGCAACCTGGTGAACTATTATACTAACAAGAACATAGCCGTGAGCTATCTCCGTGCCAGGAAAAAGAACGATATGGAACGTGTGATGCGGCTCTATGGAAATGAAACCTCCAAATACTGGTAGCCCATGGTACCTCTGACGATAGATTTTGCCAACCTGCATACCATACTGGGAACCCTGTATGACGATATGCTCCCCCTCTGCAAGGACATGATGGACGTGGGCAAGGGGCTTGCCGGGCTTGGCGCCCTCTTTTATGTCGCCGTGCGCGTATGGCAGTCGATGGCACGTGCCGAGCCGATAGACGTGTATCCCCTGCTGCGCCCCTTCGCCATCGGCATCTGTATCCTACTTTTTCCCACACTGGTACTTGGCACGCTGAACACCGTGCTCAGTCCTATTGTGCAGGGTACGCACAAGATGCTTGAGGGGCAGACGCTGGACATGGAGCGGTACCGGGTCCAGAAGGAGGAGCTGGAAAAGGAGGCCATGCTGCGGAATCCTGAAACCGCCCACCTGGTAAGCGACGAGGAGTTCGACCGCCAGATAGACGAGCTGGGCTGGTCACCCGCCGATGCCGCCCACCGCTTGGGGATGTACGTGGAGGTGGGCATGTATAACCTGGAGAAAAAGATCCGTGACGCGTTCCGCAGCCTGCTGGAGCTGATATTCGCCGCGGCGTCGCTGCTGATAGATACCGTGAGGACCTTTTTCCTTGTCGTGCTCTCCATTCTGGGACCGGTAGCGTTCGCCTTCAGCGTATGGGACGGTTTCCAGTCCACGCTCGGGCAGTGGTTCACGAGGTATATCTCCGTCTACCTGTGGCTTCCGGTCAGCGATCTGTTCAGCACCCTGCTCGCCAAGCTCCAGGTGCTGATGCTCCAGAACGACATCCAGGAATTGCAGAACAATCCTGACTACTCGATAGACAACTCGAACAGCGTCTATATCATCTTTATGCTTATCGGGATTATCGGGTATTTTACCGTTCCGACGGTGGCGGGCTGGATCGTGCAGGCGGGAGGAGCCGGGAATTTCAGCCGCAACCTGAACCGTACCGCCACGAAAGCCGGCAGCTTTGCGGCAGGAGTGGGCGGCGCCGTGTTGGGAAATATCGGAGGACGGTTGAGAGGCAAATAAGCCTTGCCGGAAACATTTGTTCATTCATTCAAACCAATCATTCGAGAAATGGAATTCAAGTCTTTGACCAACATTGAGAGCAGTTTCCGCCGCATCCGTATGATGGCGGCCGTTTTTATCTGCTGCTGCACTCTTGTCACCGGCTACGCGCTTTGGAGCTCGTACCGCTTCGCCGAAAGGCAGCGTGAGAAAATCTATGTACTGGACGGGGGTAAGTCGCTGATGATGGCCCTTTCGCAGGATCTTTCGCAAAACCGTCCTGCCGAGGCGAGGGAACACGTAAGACGCTTTCACGAGCTGTTCTTCTCGCTCTCTCCACAGAAAGAGGCCATCAGCCACAACATCGACCGTGCCCTGCAACTGGCGGACAAGAGCGCCTACCACTATTATGTGGATTTTGCCGAGAAGGGATATTACAACCGCCTGATATCGGGCAACATCAATCAGGTGGTGCATGTGGACAGCGTGGTGTGTGATTTTGCCCGTTACCCTTACAAGGCGAGGACGTATGCCCGTCAGATGATAATCCGTGAGAGCAACGTGACCGAGCGCAGTTTGGTCACCACCTGCTCACTCCAGAATACGGGACGTTCGGACGACAATCCGAACGGGTTCATCATCGAACAGTTTACCATTCTAGAGAACAAGGATATCAGAAGCACGGAACGATGAGAAAAGAAAAAAAATACCTGAGACGTATGGACTGCTGTATCCGGCTGTTCTGCCACCGCCTGACAAGGAGACAACGGAAGATCGTGACAGCCACGGCATTCCTCCTGTTTCTGACAGCCTGCCTCCATGCCATCCTCGCCTCGCTATCCGGCTTGGGAGAGCCTGGGGGAAAAATGAAAATAGAACATCTCCGGCCGCTTGACTTGCGACCGGAAAAAAGTACAATCAATTTAAACACCCCATCCGATGAAAATAGATATCCAGAGGGTTAAAAAACAGCTGGGATTCCCAAGCGACCGGTCGCTGACTCTCCAAGAGAAGCGCCGGTATATGAAGTTCGCCGTCTATCCGCTCTTCTTCCTGATATTCGCGGGGATCGTCCTGTTGATATACAGTCCGACCGAAAAGGAAAAAGCGGAGGCGGAAAAAGAGAGGGGATTCAATACCGAGATCCCGTCTCCCGAAGAGAGCCGTATGGAAGGCAACAAGGTCAGCGCCTACGAGCGGGAAGCCTTGTCGAAGAAAGAGAGAGGACGGAAAGACACTTTCCTGGAAATGTCAGAACTGTTCAACCGGAACAAGGACCGGAAAGACACCATACCGTCAGTGAACAGCGGAGTGAACCTTGAACTGCCGTCCGTACCGAAAACCGCGCAAACGCATAATTCGGTACGTTCCTCCACCTCCGCCTACCGTGACATGAACCGCTCGCTTACGACCATTTACACGCCACGGGAAACCTCCCGGGAGGAGGAACTGCTCCGGCGTATCAAAGAACTGGAAAAGAGACAGGACATGGAACCGTCCCAGGAACAGTCATTGGAGGAAAAGATGGCCCTGATGGAAAAGTCATACGAACTGGCGGCCCGGTACAACGGCAAGCAAACACCCTCCGTTACCCCTACGGATGACCGGAAAGACAGGACATCGGTCAAGCCGGTCAAGCGGATACGACAAGAGGTGGTATCTTCTCTGGCGCAACCGGTGAGTGACGGGGATTTCATAGCCGGAACGTCCGAAGAAAGGAACACCAGTTTCCATACGCCGGTGGGCAGAACACCGGTATCGGACCGTAATACCATTGCCGCCTGTGTGCACGGCACGCAGACCGTATCGGACGGACAAGCCCTGCGTGTCCGCCTGCTGGAAGCGATGGCGGTGGACGACCGCCTCATACCCAAAGGAACGGTATTGACAGGCGGAACACGGATCCAGGGAGAACGCATGGATGTTGTCATCACCAATGTGGAATATCAAGGAACCGTCATTCCGGTGGAACTGGAAGTGTATGATGCGGACGGTCAGCAAGGAATATTGGTGCCCAACTCACTGGAGTATGATGCCGTGCGTGAAATAGCGGCGGGCATGGGCGGTTCGATGGGAAGCAGCATCAGCATCTCCACCGACGCGGGAGCGCAGATAGCCTCGGATCTGGGTAAAGGCGTCATACAGGGCGTGTCACAGTACATCACCAAGAAGATGAGCACGGTCAAGGTCACGCTGAAAGCCGGACACAGGCTGCTGCTTCACTCTCCGGAACAATGAAACGGTATACAGACGAGAAAAAAGAAACCAATTATTCAACAACCAACAATAATCGGACATGAGAAAGATTCTGATGATGTTTGCCCTACTGACGGGCTTCATGGCTGCGTACGCGCAGCAGAGTGGCGGAGATTATTTCGAGGGGCTGAGCCGCAAGATAGGCTTCAGCCGGATGATACCCCCGCATGGTCTGGAAATCACTTACGACAAGACCGTACACGTGATTTTCCCCTCTCCCATCAAGTATGTGGACCTCGGTTCCACCAACCTGATTGCCGGCAAGGCGGACGGCGCGGAAAATGTGATCCGTGTGAAAGCGGCCAGAAAGCATTTTCGTAACGAGACGAATATGAGCGTGATCACGGAAGACGGAAATTTTTACACCTTCAATGTCAAGTATGCCGATGAACCGTTGCTGCTTAATGTGGAGATGTGTGATTTTATTCATGACGGGGAGACGGTGAACCGCCCGAACAACGCGATGGAAATTTATTTGCAGGAGCTGGGCAGTGAGTCACCGCGTCTGGTACGTCTGATCATGAAATCCGTACACAAGCAGGACAAGCGCCGGATCAAACACATCGGCTGCAAGCGCTTTGGGGTACGGTTCCTGCTCAAAGGACTTTATGCGCATGGAGACCTGCTCTATTTCCATACCGAGGTGAGAAACGCCACCCATGTGCCGTTTGACGTGGATTTCGTGACTTTCAAGATAGTGGACAAGAAGATAGTGAGGCGTACCGCCATGCAGGAACAGGTGATTTATCCGCTGCGTGCGTTCAACTATGTCACTCGTGTGGAGGGAAAGAAGGACGAGCGTACCGTGTTTGCCCTGCCCAAGTTCACCATTCCCGACGATAAGAAACTGGTAGTGGAAATGTATGAGAAAAAAGGTGGCCGTCATCAGATCTTTGAGGTGGACAACGAGGATCTGGTGCGTGCGGAAACCATCAATGAGCTGCAAGTGCGATGAAGAGGTATTTATATATCACCTTCGCGCTGCTGGTGCTTCTGGCAGGGCAGGCGGGAGCACAACGCCGTCTTCCGGAAATGAAGGGCGTCTGTCTCACGGCAGGAATGACGGACGGCTTTTACTGCAAGGCGAATAAACCGGATGCCGGTTTCTCTTTCGGGCTGGCGGTTTCCACCTATACAAAAAAGAGAAACCAGTGGGTGTTGGGCGGCGAGGTACTGAAACGCAATACACCTTATCGTGACGGTTCTATCCCTTTAGTGCAATATACCGGTGAAGGCGGATATTATTATAATTTCTTTTCCTCCTCTAATAAAACGGTATTCTTAAGCATCGGCGGTTCGGCGATGCTGGGTTATGAATCGGTGAACGGGGGGAGGAGACTGCTGTATGACGGTGCCACGCTGGGACAATACGAATCCTTTATCTATGGCGGTGCGATAACGTTGGAGGCAGAGACCTACCTGTCAGACCGTTTGGTGCTGCTGCTCCGGCTTCGTGAACGCATCCTTTGGGGCAGCGCTTCCACGCATGCCCACTTCCAGTATGGAATCGGTATCAAATATATTCTCTAATTTTTAAACCCATATACCCATGAAAAGAAAAATCGTTGACTTTATGACGCTTGTATGCTGCATGGCAGTTTCCTGTCTTTCTCTCGCTTCTTGTGACAGCGAACTGGACGTTCAGCAGGAATACCCGTTTACGGTGGAGTCGATGCCGGTAGTCGGTAAGATCGCTGATGGTGAGACGGTGGAAATCCGTCTGGAAATTAAAGCGGAGGGAAACTTCTCAGGGACAGTCTATACATTGAGATATTTCCAACCGGACGGTAAAGGCAGCTTAAAGATGGAGGACGGTACGGTGTTGAAACCCAATGACCGCTACCTGTTGAATGAACGGAGGTTCCGGTTGTACTACACCTCGCAGAGTGCGGACGCGTCACAGACCATCGACCTTTATTTTGAGGATAACTGGGGGAATTTGCAGAGGTTGAGTTATGACTTCAACGCGGATGACCCATTTCCGGCTAAAAAGGATGATACGCATGGAAAGGAGGTACAACCATGACATACCTATATATGTACATACCGGGAATGGCCCATGAGGTACAACTGTCGGAATCGGCCGACCGGATTCCCGATATGGGGGACCGGCTTGAAATTGACGCGGCACGGCTCGACAAGTCCTCCCGCAACCTGTTGGAAACGACACCGGCCTGTCACTGCTTTGAAAGGAATGCGGAAACGGAACGGCAGTCCCTTGCGGAATATCTGGCAGAAAGTGTGGTGACCGTAACGGGAAGAAGGTGGAGCTACGGGGATGGACATACGTATTGCACGTTAGATGTGGAGGTAAAGAATTGAATGGAATGAGGAAACTTTTATTGATTCTGATGGTACTGTCGTTCACTTTGAATGTTCGTGCCGAAGATCCGCCCTCCATGCTGGAAAAGGCAATTTCCAACATCAAACGATGGGAAGGCTGGCATCGGGGCAAGATGCCCTACATAGGTTACGGGCACCGCCTGCTCCCCCATGAGAAGCTGACCGAGAACCTGAGCGAGGCGCAGGCGGACTCACTTTTGAGATGCGACCTTGAACGATGCCTGAAGGTATTCCGTAAATATGGAAAAGACTCGCTTCTTTTAAGTCTGTTAGGTTTTAATGTGGGCTGTTATCGTCTGATTGGAAACGGGAAGATACCCAAAAGCAGACTGATTCAAAAACTGGAAAGTGGCGATCGGGATATTTACAAGGAATATATATCGTTCCGCTGTTATCGGGGGAAAGTCATTCCAGGCATAGAGAGAAGAAGGAAAGAGGAGTTTGAACTGTTCTATATACCGTAGATTGAAATTATGCAAAGCCGTGAACGGATGCTGGCCATCGTCGTTCACGGCTTTAGTCTTAGCCACTCTTAATTTACCTTTACCCGGTTCATCAACTGCCCCGATATTTCGTGCAGCTCCCGACAGCGTTCCGGCTGCTGTTTCCTTGCAAAGGCGGTGATTCCCTGTGTCAGTTTCCAAAGCGTGGCTCCGCCTGTCACTCCGTCGTCAGGATTGTTGTTCATCAGCAGTTTTTCCACCTCGCGTCCTTCGTTTTTCAACAAGGCTCCTTTCTGCACCAGATTCTTCAGTTCCTTGTCGAAATCCACATCAATTTCCGATGCGCCTTGAATTTCGATGGCCTTCTGCATGATAGTGTCTTTGCTGTACAGCCCTTTGGTCAGGTCGGAAACTGCCGATACGGTGGTCTGCGTGTCCAGTTCATAGGTCTTTTGGGAAAGGGACAGGGAATCCGGCAGTCTGCCTCCAAGGTGCACCTGCCGCATGACGGATTCCCGGACCATCCCGTTCAGGCACGCCCCGTTGAGCAGGAACGACCGCATGTCCACCGAGCCGTTGCCATAGTCGGATGTGGAGAAGCGTGCTCCTGCGAAGATGATGACCGTCCCGTTCTTACGGGTGGGTATCTCTATCGGAGAGGGCAGGATCGTTTCGCACCATACTTTCGTGTCGTTCATATAGGCGTCGGACACGACCGCCCCCTGTCCTCCCGCCTCACGGATGAAAGCGGTCAGGATGTCCACCGAGTTGAGCCGGCGGTAGGAGTCCGACAACACGCCCCGGATCTCCATGCCTACCGCACGTATCAGTACCCGTGTGCGCCCGGTCCATCCCGAATGCTCGTTCAAGATGGTGGCGCACAACTGTTTCTGCCAGGCATCTCCGGCGGAAAGCTCGCGCAGGTATTTGGCGGGAATGCCCATCTTCTCCGAAATCTGGCTTATGGCGTTGCCGTGCAGGTTGAAGTTCCCTTCGGGCATTGCCATCTGTACCCTTCCTTCCGCTTTGAAAGAGATAACGGGGCGATCCTTGCTACGTTGGCTTACCCCGATGGGAGCGATGAAATCCTGCGCGATCCGTCCCTCACTGAGCAGACGGTTGATGGTGTCCATGACATCCCCCTGCCTGCCTTCTATCATTCGCCGTACCTTGTTGATGACTACCTGGTTGAGTCCCTGCTGTTTCTGTACCGGTGCAGTGGCCGGCATGACTGTTGCTTCCATATTTTTTGTTTTTAAAGTTGATAAATTACAATTTGTTCTTATGGCTTGTCCTGCTTGTTTTAGTAAATTCAGATCTGTACTCTTCTGACAGACGGATATAATCCTTTTCGCTATATCCGGCCGGTCCGAACAGTTCATAATATCCGGGGAAGGGTTTTCTTTCCGTTTCCGGTATATGCGTGCTGGTTTCCTTATGGCAACAGATGATGTGCCGGACAAACCGGTAGCACTTGCAAAGATCCGCCAGGATGGTGTACTCGTTGTCCGTATGAGGTTCATAATATCCGCAGGAGAGATTGACGCAGGATACTTCCAGCCCGTTCCTTTTCAATGCCGCCACATCCGTAGCCAGTCCCTGTGCAGGCTTGTAACCGTACTTCCGGGGATCTATCGCTGAAATGAACTCATTGGAGCAGAGTCTCATTCCGTTGATTCGTGTTACCATGTCCCCGTTCCCTTTTCGGTCGCACTGGATGACGAAACGGCAGTCGGAAAAGAAGGACATGTCGGCATGGCCGCTGCCTATGCATCCCACCTCCTCTTGTACAAAGAAGGCGCACTTCACCGCTTTGAAATCCTCCAGACACTTCAGACAGATCCAGATGCCGTTCTTGTCATCCGCACCGATTCCGACCATCCGTTTGTGCCGGTGGTCATAACCGACAATCATCGAATCCGCTACAAGGTGGGCGGCATAGGTGCCGGTCTTGCGCCGATGTACCTCGTCCATGTGTGCTACGACACAGGGGTAGCTTTTCCGGTTACCTTTGACCGCGTAGATGTTTCCGCAGCGGTCTTTCCGGTAAGGAATCCCCATCCGCCTGAGTTCCCCGATGATGAACCCGGCCATCTTCCCCTCCCCGCCGGAGGGGGAAGAGATGTTGTAAAGAGCCATTAATTTTTCCATGATACTGACTTTTTAGGAGATGAACAACTTTTCGATTTGCAGGTACCGTCTGAACTCCGGTACGGGACGTCCCTTCTTGAAGAGGAAGGACGGATATTTCTTTCCCTTGTATTCCACCGACGTGCCTTTCAGTACTTTTCCGAATACGGTGGATATATAGAACATGTCCTGACAGTTTTTGCAGAATGCCGTATCCGCAAAGGAATGTATTTTACCGCATCTGGGGCATATGTATCTTATCCGTTGTGCGTGCCCTTCCGTGTTCCGGCAATGAGCTATGCTCATATCATTCTCCGTATTCCGCAGTTCCAGACTGTCATCCGTCAGATGGAGGCTGTAAAACGTGTCAAGGTAAGGTGCCCCTTTCTTGTGCCATCTGCAGGCGGGTACTTTCACCGTCAATGCGGCCTGGATATTATCTCCGGTTTTCCATTCCGGCTCCTTCATTGGATTCAGTACGATGAAATCCCTTGTATGTGCATAGTCATTGTATTTGCGTCGTAGCAGGATACCAGTCTTCTGCGCCTGCTTACGTATCAGTTCGGCGACGAATGCGTGGGAGAAATAGATGCGGTCCAGCAGGGAAAGTGTGCCTTGGAAGCCGTCTGTCCGCTGCAAGGTGACATTCTCCCATACGATGGCCCGCCCGAGAATGTTGTTGCTGTCATCCCTTGCCACGAGAATTTTGGCACCTGCGAAATTGGCATAGAAGTCCGCCGCATTACGTGCCTTGTCCTCATACCTCATGCAGGAAACGTGCAGGGTGGATTCGCCACTGTCTGCAATGGGGCTGTAGTTGCTCTCCAGATAGGCTTCCATGAAATCGTTCATGCCTTCATGCAGCCTGACGGTGACCTTACTGTCCAGTGAGATGGCGCTACAGAAATAGCTGATCTCACCGGGCGGGTACGGTCCCAGATTTTTGAACAGTTCGATAAACGTGGAGGGTTCCAGGTCCGTCCGGTTCTCCGGGAACCAGGGTGCCTGCGGGTTGTTCCGGTCCGGGAAACTGGGATGGGCCAGATCCTTGCTGCAGGCCGTGAACACGATCCGGATTTTCTTGAACGTGCCCGCTTCCGTCCGCTTGCGCTTGGTGGAGAAGCAGTTGTAGGTACCGCGTATGATCTCTTCCACCGGTACGTTCTTTTTTACTTCCAAAAGGATGTCTTTGGCTATCACACTTCCGTTTTCCGCCGCATGCATCAGGCGGGATTTCAATTCATTGCTAACATTCAGTTTCATAATCATTCAGTTTATTGTTTATAAATTCTGCCATGTTTTTATGGCAATTGTTTCTTGTCCGGCTGCATTTGGCGCAATTTCTCTTTCCGCTTTCTGAGCAGGTCAACGGACATGTTCCTGCTTGTCCGATATTCCTCCTCGCTCATCCGGCGAATGGAAGGAATGCCCGTCTGGGTCAGTGTATGGTTTACCATCCAGCCGTCCATGAAGTTTTCGGGGCAGAGGCTGTCATGGTGGATGACCTCACCTATGCAGCCATGTACGAGCATGTTGCAAACGGTCATCAGGCAACAGGTACGGTTGACATCTTCCGCGACAAGATAATTACCCAGGTGCCGTACATGATATGCCAGCAGCAGTCTTCCGCTTCCGCATGTCGGGTCACAGATACGTTTTCCTGTCGCTGTCTCCCCCGAATCGGTACATAAGACCATCAGGTCGCAGATATCCGGCGGGGTAAAGAACTGTCCGTTCACCTGCCTGCCGATTTTGGAGGATATTGCCATGAAGAGGTCGCCGAACGCATCAAACCATCCGCCGGATTGCAATTCCCGCTGCATGAGCCGTATCCACCCGACAAGCATCTCCATGAAATGCCTGTTCTGCTGCCGCTTGTATTTCCAGTCCATGAGGGGTGGTGCGCCGGGAGAGAACCCGTGAATGACATAGCGCAGGAAATCGTTGAAAACGGACATCGGATCGTAGCCGTTCGAATACGCGAAATCGCAGACAAGTTTCTCAAGCGGACGAATCGCTTGCGGTGTGTTGTATTGTGCCATACTATTCTGTCTTTTTATAGATTGTTACTATATGCCTGTCATGGTCTGTCCGTATCCTGACAGGAGAAATGCCAAGGAAAAAGAGGTGGGTGTCCGCTTTCAGCATGTTCCATTCCCATACGGGAAGTTCTTTCCATTCCATACGGTATCCCCAAAGTATGAGCAGGCCGGGACGGAATCCGTCGAAAAGTTTTCCGTGCAGGATTCCGACCAGCTGTTCCAACTCTTCCCGAGAGTAAAGGGTGAATGACTCGTTCCGATAGATAAAGGCGTCTGTCGGCTCAATATCCGGCTGGCATTCGATAATGTATCTCGTCCATTCTTTTGTGGTGTACTCTCCGTACAGAGGATCGGGTTCCGTGTATTTCCATGCCCTGACGAATGCGTGGAAGAGGACGGCTCCGTTCTTGTGTCTTCCGGTATGCCCCCATATCCGGAAAAGTTTGCTGTGTATGCCGTCGGGAAGCAACAATCCCGGATCGGTTGTAACCCAAGGGCCTCCTTCCGTATTGTAACCGGTACGTCTTTCATTCTCATGGCAGAAAGGAGTCTGTGGGAGAAGACAAATGTGGACTTCCCGGTCATCGCCTCTTTCAATGTGCGCCTGTGGATAATAGTCTCCGCCACGGGTGGTATAAGTGACGACATCTCCTGCGACCGGTAACCGGATTTTTTCCCTGTCCTCCCGTATCCTTGAAATCAGCCGGTTCACTTTCTCCACGTCACACTCCTTTATGGAACAGGCACACCCTTCATGTCTGTTGAGCCAGGCCAGACTTTCCAGGTCATAAAAGTTACCGTACTTCATATCGCAACCGTTTTTGTTGGTGCAACCTGATCTGGCGGGCAACCATGTCGTAGAAGTTCTGTCCATGCCTTTTCTTGCTTCTGAAACAGGCGATCATATCCCATAGATTCCGGTTGAAGCAGCCGGTTATAATCCAGTGTTTCCATATCTGTTCTTTTTTAAGTAAAACATCGGCCTACATGGGTAGGCATTTTTATTTCTTGATGTCTTTTCAGTCTGTTTTCCGGGGATTGCGGCAAGGCTTGGCGAAAGAAAATACCGCAGCGAAGCGAGGATGATTTTCTTTCAGCCAACCCAGCCCCTGAAAGGGGCCGCCTTGCACAATCAGCCCGGAAAACGGCTATCTTTACAGCAAGAAATGAAAAAGCAGACCTCGGATTCTCTGTTCTGAAGTCTGCTTTTCGTCCATTGTCGAGTCTCATGTTTTTCAGGTATGTATCTGCCATCCGTGGAACGGCTGCAATGTTACGGCAAACGACCTGTCAGGTATTCCATGATAGAGCAGACCTCCCACGATACCTGTCCTTCCGTCGGGATAGCGCTGTGTAAAGCCGAACGAGTACGGGGCATGGTCGTAGTAGAGTGAGATTTCGCAGGGACAGTCAGGGTTTTCTTCCCAGCTTTTCAACCGTTCCAGACATTTTTGGAGCGAGGTGTCACCGATGGATTCGGCATAGCGCCTTACATTCTCGAAATGTTCTTCATTCAGGATTTTCATGACTTTTGTATTTTATCTGTTTAACACGTCCGGCTCCGGGAGCCGGTATTTTTATTTCTCGCCTGCCTGACAGTCCCGTGGCCGTACCCGCAAGGTTTGGCGAAAGAAAATACCGCAGCGAAGCGAGGATGATTTTCTTTCAGCCAACCCCGCAGGGGCCTGACCTTGGCCGGGTACACCGGACACGGGACTACCTTTGCAGGGTGGGAAATAAAATACACGGTAGTGTGCTTTGCATGGGGCATGGCGATTATCTTCCTGATTTGTTCGCCATTGACGGACAAATGCTGTATTTTTGCAATTTCTAATTTCAGGATCATGGAAAACTATCTAAAGAAAGCGGCGGATGCTTTCCGTGTGGAGCGTCCGTATGGTATGCGTGTGGATTACAGGAAGAAAGGGTTCGTGCTGTTTAACCGCAACCTGAACGTATTGGGCAATGCGGAACAGGCCCGTCTGGAAGAATTGACTTTGGAGCGGTTCAATGTGGAGGAAATTCCGTTGGAGGGTGAAATTGTGGAAGAACATGCAGGATTTACCGATGTATTCTTCTACACCGATTTGACCAACCCTTATGCCGGATATGTGCTGAACCTGCAAAAGCTTAAAGCCTATAACCGGTTTATGTTTCCGCTGGCAATGGCGCTGAACCGTGAGTTGTGAGACCGGAAGATGGCAGCGGTAACAGTTGCATGAAGCAGGCCGTTACCGCCAGCATTTATTGTTTGCCCTCTTTTTCTGTTATGAACGCAAGATAGGCGGACACGACCTTATGGCATCCGGTAAAGTCCGGAGTCCGGTGACCTTTGATTTTCCGGTAACTGATGGTTCCTTCCTTATTTATGCCCATAACATGCCTGTTGAATGTCCCTTTGGTTCTGATATGGATGTCAAAACCGTCCCTTCCGGTGATTTCAAGGAACATTCCTCCCGTGATCCGTTCCCCGTCCAGGAATTTCTGTTTCTGTTCATCGAGCAGCCGCTGATGTTGCTCTTCCCGCGCTCTGCGCTCTTCCGCCTCTTTCTCCTCCTGTTCCCTGCGTTTCTGTTCCTGCCTCCTTTTGTACGCCTCACGGGCTTGCACCAAGGGGGTGGCGTCAAGTCCGAGAGCCTCGAACACGCGGACGGAGATCAACCTGACGAAGGCTCCTCTTTCCGCATCCTGAAGCGTATCCGCGATCCAGTTCCTGCAATAGGTGGCGGCTTCCTCCCTGCGCCCTTCTCCCTTGAGAAACCGGCGTGAATACTGCCCGCTGGAAAAATAAACGTTTTCAATCCGGCAGACCACATGGAAACAGTCATCGTCCTCATTCCCATATTCGTTCTTTCTCGACAGGGAGAGATATACATTCTCCGCATACGGCTCCAGTTCCATATAAGGAGCCACGACGGCATTCCCGTCAGACTTGTACTTGAACACTTTTGCTTTCATATTATCGTTCAGTTTGTCGGTTGTTGCATATTTCATCCATAATCTCTTTCCCGCTTCTTTCCCCCTTCAGGAAGGCAAGGAAGCGCCTCAAAAAGAGCCGGGCACAGTCAGTGCCCAGTTGGGAGCTTTCACCGTCTTTGGTTGCGCATACCGCAAAACGCCCCAGTCCGAAACTGTCCTGTTGCGGTATGATGTGATAAGACAAGTCCTCGCTTGCGTTGATGTGCAACCCACGACGGAAAACATAGAAAGTTTTCGGGATTCTTCTGTCGGTATCAATTTCCATACGCTTGTAACCGTGATGCTCCAATAACCGGACCAGTTCCCTGTTTGTTGGAATTGTATGTCCGATCCAGTCCGGCCAGCTTATATTTTCTATTATGTGTCCGTAATTGTCATATAATATGTTGAACTGTTCCTGGTATTCATCGTAAAATTCCCCGTTCCCGTTGCACATTTCCTCCAACGCGATGCCATTTTTACGGACAAGGGCAAGGTCGCCCAGTCCACACGCGATTTCATTGAGCAGCGTGCGTTCCTCATCCCTGTCTTTTGCCGTTCCGTAAATTCTAAGCAGGGAATACCGGTGTAGCGCCGAACGGGATGGCATATCCAGTTTTTCCCATATCTCATCGTTTCCTATAGCCTGTCTGGTGTTTTCCGGAAGTCCGTGCCACCACTTGTCCAAATTGTTTGTATCCATAATTTCTGAATCAGATTGTTTTCAAATTCTGTTTTGAGTACCATGCCTGATACGCGGCGGCATACTCCTGACGTTCCCGTTCCAGGGAATCTCTCATCTTCGGGGTGTACCCGAGCAGGCGGATGTATCCTCCGTTATAGCCGGTGAGTTCGCACTTTATTCCGGCTTCCTCCAGTTTGTCGATGCGTTTTTGGGCCATTTTTGCGCTTGAATATTCCTTCGGCCAAAAATAGACTTCGCCCCGTGAGCCGAAACAGTCTTCCCCCAGAATTATTTCCCCGGCATACTTCCGGCTTTCGATGAAGCCGAAACGCGCTTTGCCCAATGCCCGGCGCATTGCCTTGTGTGCCGGACCTTCCGGATACTTGAATACCTCCGGTTTGTCTTTGCTGTCGAGTCTGGGCGGTTCCACCTTGTACGGCTGTTTGTAACTTCCGATTCCAAGTGTCAGGTAAAAGTTGGTGTGAAAATAGTCCGTCATGGGGTCGCTGTCGTCGAAATTGTACGACATGATGAAATCGCAGATATTCATCATTACATCTTTTGCCCTGTCCGTCAAGGATTTGTCTGAAGCGATATGATAGTGGTTGACATCACCTTGAACTTTTTCGGACTCTTTGGTGAACGCCTCGAAATCCGCTTTCATCAACCGGATATGGATGGAGTGGTACTTCTCCCGTCTGACAGAGAACTTGTATCCCGGATAGCTCTCTTTGAGCCATGCCCGTACCAGTGCCACGATTTCCGGCGCGTGCTGCCCCTTGTAATTGCGGCCTTTCCAGCGGTATTCGTTATACACATATTCGGTGTATTCCTTTGCCGTGGCTCCCGAATAGTCATATTCATATCCGGTTGAAGTCGCGGTAATATCCGGTTTGTCTTTCCAAATGTCGAAGAGCCTTTCAAACTCGGTGTTTACCCGTTGCATGATTGCGGTGTCGCCACCCTTGTCCGGGTGGTGCTCCAATGCCAGTCGGCGGTACTCCTTCTTCAAGTCCGCCAATGAGTGTATGTTCTGAAAATAAGTCATAACCATAAGTTTTTTATGCCCCTGCGAGGCGGTTGATAAAATATTCCCGGTAGTCAAGGTCAAGACCGAGGTTGAGACAGGCCGTTTCCATGTCATCTTCCCTCAGGTCGTCTGCTTCCCGCAATTCGCGCAGGTACCGGATTTCGGAGTCCAGGTACTCCCGTGCTTCCGTTTGACTGCAACCGCATGAGCTGCTGGTCAGACTGATAATGTTTCCTTGCATACTGTTTGATTTTTGGGGTTACTGTTCCTGTTTCTGAAGCGTCGTCCGTCATATATCGAGACGGCCCGTTCCACCAGAATCCTGCGGTTGTCTTCCGAGAGTTCCAGGTAGAACCGTTCCGCCGCGCCGAATGTGCCCTTGTCTGTCGCCACGCACCATTTTTCCCAGAAATGCGGGTACATGCCGCCATACACGGCTTTGCATTCCTCCTCGCTCCAAGCGTTCCACATGTAGTAGAAGAAACTGGAGACGGTATTTTCCGCTTGATATTTCATGGTTCTTCTATTTGTGATTCTACATTGTTTGTTTCTCTCAGTTGATGCCACACAGCCTCATACATCTCATGAAGCCAGTCTATGTTCTTCGCGCCGAGTTCAAACGGGCTGTGACACTGCACCTCGTCACCGCTTTCTTTCTCTTCGGCAAGGACGGTCAGGCTGTCCGCCGTTACCCGGAGTCCTGTCACCCTGCATTCATATGGTTCTCCGTTCTTGCCAAACCATATCACCCAGACCGGATCATAATCCTCTTCCGGAAGACGAATTTCTTTCATGCAGTGAGCATGGAGCAACTGCCGTATCGCGTCGATGATGTCCCCCCGCAGTTCCTTGATCCTGCCGCTGAAATCAACGGCTTCTGACGGTAAACTTCCTTTTCCGCCTCTTTCCTGCAAGGAGAGAATCCGCGTGTCGGGATGGATACAGAAATCCCAGTCCAACACTTCATCGTCATCGCGTGTCGTGTGGATATCGCCGCCCAAAACAAGACCGCAATCGTCATTTACCATTCTTTTTGCTTCATCGCGGTCTTCTGCCGCTACCGTGTAAGTGCCCTCGAAGGAATACCTTACTCTTATGTCATATCTTTTCATTGTATAATAATTTATCGTTATAAATTTGCATAAACATTCAACATCAAAGT
>ERZ810521.15-NODE-15-length-172978-cov-12.5187_pt1 | contig 172978 bp, 150 predicted proteins | sample MGYA00520331_ERZ810521 | MGnify/ENA primary metagenome ERZ810521 (study PRJEB31588, sample SAMN03399029) | human gut metagenome | study: EMG produced TPA metagenomics assembly of the PRJNA231909 data set (A prospective, longitudinal analysis of the... | reverse complement strand
CATCGACGGAGGGCTCACACGCCGCGTCTACCCTGATTTCCTCGCATTCGAATGCAGACGACGAGCGGAGTGCTGCTGTCGACGGTTTCCAGGTCGCGGCCCAGCCAGCGGAGCTGGCGCTCGTCGAGTTGGTAGTCGTTGCGGGACGGGCGCCTGCCGTTTTTGAGCGCCCCTTTGCGCACGATGATATTGTCGAGCATGACGAAATGCACCTTCCCGAGGTTGAACGAGTAGTAGTTCGGGCCGATGATCTGCCGGTAAGGGCGCTGTGCGATGCTGTCCCATTGCGCATCGGGGACTGCCGGGTCGACGAACCGCTCGTTGTCATGGTTGCCCGGGATGTGGAAGATCGGCGAGGGGTAGGTTTTCATCACATCGAGGTATTTACGCAGCGCGAAGTCGTTTTTGTGCCACATGATGTCGGTGGTCATGTCACCCAGGTGGAGCGAGTAGACCGGGCCTTTGGTATGCTTGATCTCTCGTGAGATGTCGGGCAGGTACCATTTGCGGAACTGCGGCAGGTCGAGCTCCTCGGGGTCGCCCCGGAGATGTGTGTCCGTCGAAATGAAGAGCGTGAAGTTATCGTTAGGGCGTTTTTCGAGTTGGAAATCGACCACATCGAGGTCGCAGTGGGTCGTGTAACCGAAAAAACGCGGAATCAGACCGTCGGTGGCTGTTTCGTAACCCCCGGGGATGGACATGAATACATATCCGCAGGGTTTCGAGGAGTGCATTTCGTAATGTCCGTCGGAGTTTGTCCGTACGACCTGTTCGCCGTCTGAAACAACGACCCCGGCGACGGGTTTCCCTTTACAGGTAACCCGGCCCACGATGTTGGGCTTCTGCGCCTGCGCACACCAAGCGGCGCAGAGTGCGGTGAATAAGAGCAGTTTTTTCATTTTTATTTTCTGTGAACGGAAAGAGCCGGGGAAAGGTACCTGGGGCACCCTCCCCCGACTGATCCGGGTCGTTTTATTTGTCTTTCACGCAACGGATCTGCATAGCCTGGTTACGATAGCCGAGATCTTCGGTGTCGGCATGGACTTGGGCCGTACCGATAGCCGGGGCATACAGGAACATGTAACGACCTGCCGGACGGAAATAGAGCAGTCCCGAAGCATAGGTCGTGGCCGTCTTCGAATATTGGTTGTCCCCGCCCGTGAACATCGAGCGCGACCAGTAGAACGCGGCGTTGTTCGACTCCACGACGGTGCCGGTAGCGTCGCGGCGTCCGCCGCAGGGGAAGACCAGCGTCTCTACTGCCGGGTCGGTTTCATGCTCCGGCCAGAAATTCCGGGCATCTGCTGCTTTGGGGAAGTCGGCCGAAGCGTCGGCTTTGAGCCGGTCGATGCGCAGGATGTTCTCGCCGCCGGTCATGTGGTTCTGCGTGTCCTTCTCATGGGTCTTGGAGTAGGAGGGCGGCGTTGTGGTTTGCGTACCGCCTTTGTTGATCCACAGGTAGCGGACATACCAGGCGTCGGCCGTACCCTTGTGTTTGATGCCGGAGTGGAACATGGTTTCCGTATCTGTGGCGATGGCTCCCGATCCGAAACCTACATAGGAATGCGTCACTCCGTTCGGAAGCACTTCGGCTGCTTTTTGCTGGCCGTTTGCGAAAACCAGGGCGTTGTTGCGATAGAGCATGACGTCGGCCATCTCTTCATAGGTCGGCAGTCGCCAGCCCTCAGGGCAGGGATTCTTCGTGACGGATTCCCAATATTGGTCGAAGGAGCCTTCGACGCCCTGCGAGTTCCAATCCTGCGTTTCGCCCGTATAGGCGATGAATGCCGGGCTGGCAAGAGCCTCCGAGGGGGTCATCTGCTCCGATACGGTCTCTACGTCGCCTGTCGCGGGGAACGGTACCGTGCGGCCCCACTGGTAGAGGTACCCGAAGCTGCGTACGTCGTTGGCAAAGGCCTGCGAGGCCCTGAGCGTGGCGCCGATCGAACGATCCATCCACTCCAGGTTGCCGAATTTGATCGTCTTGACGCCTGCGAGACCTTGCTGGATGACCTTGACGTTGCAGGTAGCACCCCCGGCATTGACGGCGAAAGAGGCTGTCCGGTCTTCTCCGAGATTCTCTTTGAGCGTGCGGATACGGATTGTCCCCTCCTTGACGATGACGGCGTCGTACCAATCCTCCGATCCTTTTTCGACCTCGGCCGAGCCGTCGACGTTGAGAATGTAGCCTATCGTGAACCCGTAGTTCGGCTCGGGCGTAAAGGGCAGCGTCACAGTATTCTTGTCCGAAAGCCATTCGCCCGTGATCTGGATGGCATCCACTTCGGCCGCACCGCTGAAATCGGGCGACAGCACGGCCGTCACCTCCCCGTCCCGGTTACGGAGCGTCAGTTTGTAGTCGTAGTCGGCGTAAAGGGTGCTGGCAAGCGTGGTTTTGCATGTAAAATCGGTTCCCGAGAGGGTGCCTTTCACCGTGACGGCCGTTTGGTTGGCTGTTGCCGGCAGCAGGTAGAAAGCTCCGGCCTCCTCGCCGGGGGTGAGGTCGGCTGCTGCGGGATAGTCGACGGTCGGCAGGTCGACCGAAATGGTCTTGACAAAAGGATAGACGCTCGCCGAGGCTCCCGAGACGGAGACATCCGAGAGGACGATCTGCCCGGGGTGCATGTTGCGAAGCGATATCTTGGTGACTGTACGGGCCAGGCATACCGGCACATGGGCATTGCCGGCGCTGGCGATGAAGGTCGTGCCGGCCATGACGAAGGGGGCTGCCGGGGTCTTGGCACCCTGGGGGGTCACGACGACACTGTTGCGGAAGTCGTCGAGCGCCGTGGCAGGAGTGCTTTCGGTCGCTTCGTCGAGCGTGACGAGTGGCGGAAGCGTGACGCTGCTGCCGGCATTGCCCAGCACGAAGACATGCTTCTGTCCGGAGGTTGGAAGTACGATCTGCTCGTTGCCGATGCGGTAGTTGTGCGTCCCGGCGATTTTTTCGGGTTCTATGGGGACGATTCCCTGCTTGTAGTATTGCAGGGCATTGGCCGTAACGTCGAAAATATAGATGTCGTAGCTCGTGACGGCCCTTTCGTCGTCCGAGGCGACCGTGCGGGTTGAGACCATCGTACCGCTGACCTGCACCTCGACGCTCATTTCGGCCTGTTGCCGGTTGTTTTCCAACACGCTGTTCTCGTCGTACAGTTCGGGTGAGCATGCTGCGACGAGGAGCCCGCAAAGGAAGCTTATGGTTCGTTTTTTCATGACTCGGAGAGTTTATTCGTTGATATATTTTGCAATCGTAGCGGCAGGGATCTTGCGGAACGAGATCTGTTCGCGGTAGACCGATGTCCCGTTTTCATAGAGTACGCCGACGCTGCCGTCGTCGAATACGACCATATCCGAATAACCGGATTTGCCGTCGGTGATCTGGTAAACATCCGTTTTCCATGTGGCGCAGTCGTCCAGGCTGGCGCGGATCGAGAGATGCTCACGAGCCGTGCTGTTGTTGCTGCTGGCCAAGATGACGGACGAGGGTACTCCGCTGGTATTGTAGTTTACGATCGAGCCCTGGCAGCCCGGATCCGTACGCAGCGGATTGGAGGCGTATCTGCTCCAGGTGATGCCGCCGTCCCCGCTGACGCTCCAGCCCCGCTGGTTCTTATAAGCTCCCGTGCCGCGCATGTCGAGATAGATACGGCCGTCGGACAACTCGACCGGCACGCATTCGTTGCCGTAATGCAGTTCTTCGTCGAGTTCGAGCATGTGCCAGGTCTCGCCGTTGTCGTCGGAGTAGGCGACGTGCGAACCATAATAATTCTCATCCTCCGAATTGGCATTCACGGCCACTCCGTCGAAAATCTGGTACTTATGGTCGCAGCCGACGAGAATGCGTCCTTTGTGCTGGCCGGTCTTCAGCTGAATGGCGTGTCCGGGGCCTGTTTTAAAGAAACTTGTCCACAGGTAGCGGCCGGGATCCGAATTGCGGTTTTCGGTGAACCACTTGAACGGGCCCGCCCAGGTTTCGCCTTCGTCGTCGGAATAAAAGCAGACCACATGACAAGCGTATCTTTGTGACTCTTCGAATGAGAAATAGTTGCTTTTGAATTTAGCTTCGGTAGTTCCGGTGCGCTGCCAGCAGCAGAGTATCACCAGACGCCCGCTTTCGGTATAGACCGCACAGGCATTTCCGCAGGTGTTGTCCTCGTCGTCGAACAGAACCTGCGAGGGGCCCCAAGTCTGTCCGTCGTCGGTCGAAACCCGGTAGACCAGGTCGATGTCGCCTCCGTCTTTGTTTGTGGAGCCGGTCTCTTCGCGCGCCTCGCAGAAGGCGATCAGTTTGTGCGGGGTACGCACCAGTCCCGGGATGCGGAAGTTGTGTATGCGTTTGGTGGGATAGACGGCCCCCTTGTTTTTCCACAGTACCTGTGTCGTCCCGGCTGTAAGGTCGATCCCTTCATCGAGATCGTGGGTCGGCGAGCCGAATTCGAAGGAGTCGCCGCATGCGGCGGCCGCCATCGCCAGCACGGGAAGCAGAAGTTTCAGTATTTTGGTTTTCATCGTAGCGTGTTTTTTAGTTGTAACCTACCGTTTGACGGATATTCGGGTTTTCGTTCATGCAGGCAGTAGTGATGGGCCACAGCAGGATGTTGGTCTCGTTCTGGCGGCCGCGGAGCGATTCGATCTTCGTAAAGGCATAGCCCAGGCGGATGTAGTTCCACCAGCTCTTGCCTTCGCCGGCAAATTCCTTCAGGTATTCGGTCATCAGCGACTCCTTGAAACTGTGGTAATCCGAGGAGGCGTAATAATTGTCGATCCCATAAGCCCTCTTGGCGACACGGTTGAGGTACGTGAGCGCCGCCGGGGTGTTGCCCCGTTCGTTCTCTATCTCCGCCTTGAAGAGCAATGCTTCGGCGTAGCGGTAGAGCGGCAAGTCGGAGATGAAGTAGCGCTTGTTGTCGGCCCATTTGCCGGCGAACTTGTTGACCCATGTATAGCGGTAACCTTCCTCTTCGTCGGTCCAGTCTCCGTAACTGACCGGAGTGCGGGTGTCGCGTTCGTCCTTGTAGAGAAGTTCAACGAGGCTCGGCGAGAAAATGAAGCGCTGGTCGTCGGAGGTCATCAGCTTGACATGCGTTTCGATATGTTCGCTGGCCGAATGGAAACGGGTTTGCGGAATGAGGTAGGTGCTGGCGTAGCCGCCTTCGTACTCTCCCTGTCCGAAGTGGAGCGTGAGGATAATTTCTGCATTGTTCTTTTTCGTGATGTCGAAGATGTCGGCATAGGAGCCGACCAAATCGAGCCGCGAATCCTTGAACACCTCGGTGAGGGCTTCGTCGGCGGCCGTGAGGGCCTCGTCGCCGCCTTCGCGGGTCTGATAGAGCCAGAGGTTGTAGTCGGCTTTGAGCATTTGGACGGCACTGCGCGTGGCGATGGTACAGTCGGCAGCCGATGCCGGCATCAGGCGGAGCGCACCCTCGATGTCGCGGGCTACCTGCCCGTAGATCAGTGCCGCGTTGCTGCGCGCAGGCTGCAGATCGCTGTCGCTCGACTCGAAACCCTCCAGGAGCAGCGGTGCGTCGCCCCATACGCGGGCGATGTTGTAATAGGTGTAGGCGCGCACGAAATGGGCATTGGCCAGAATGAGGTTCTTCAGGTTTTCGTCCGAGAACGGGATTTCCGGCACATGGCGCAGGATGAGGTTGGCATTGTTGATGGTCGTGTAGCTCGAACCCCAGTTGGTGCCTTTGGTTTCGCTGCTGTCGAGTGCGTTGTTGAACATCTTGTCCGCCGACCCCGAGCCGCCGGCTCCGTTGGTGAAGGTTCCGGCACGGTAATCGCCCCAGTAGATCATGGCTGTCTGGAACGTTGCGCGGAACTGATGGTACATGCCGTAGAGGGCGCCCTTGGCATCGCCTTCGTCGATCCACATGTTAGAAGTCGTGATTTTGCTTTTCTGGATGATGTCCATGTCGCCCAGGCACGAAGCGGAACCCGCTGAGGCCGCTACGAGCAGCACGAGTTTTATGAGTCTGTTTTTCATGACGGTTCTTACAATAAGTTAATTAAAAGATCAGACGTACGCCGAACGAGAAGCGCCGGATCGGGGGATAGTTGTAGAATACGTCGCCGTCATAGGTGGTCGACGATCCCGCCTCGGGCGAAATACCCTTGACTTCGGTGAAATAATAGAGGTTGTTGCCCGATACGGTCAGCGTCACCCCTTTCAGGCCTACCTTCGTGAAGAGCTTCGACGGCAGCGAGTATTGAAGCGTAATCTCGCGCAGGCAGAGGTAGTCGCCCTTGTACGTGAACGTATTGGTGGCGCGGCGATTGTAGTTGTCGTTGCCCCAGTTCGAGTCGTTGGCGTAGAACTTGGCGTATTTGGTTTTGTCGCCGGGCTTTTTCCACGCTTTCAGCACATCCTTGGCCAACGCGTAGTTGTTGGTGAAGGTGCCGTAGAAATAGCGCGAATAGGATTCGTCGAAGATCGAGTGTCCCGTGGCCCAGTCCAGATAGAGCGACAGGGTCCAGTTTTTGAGCCGGAATGAGTTCTGCAAGCCTCCGGTGAAAGGCGGGACGGTGACGCCCAGGCAGAACTGGTCGGCCGTAGTGATCTGTCCGTCGCCGTTCCGGTCTGCCCATTCATAGTCTCCGACGCGTTTGGCGCCTTTCTGGGGCAGACGCGACAGGGCATCGTAGTTGGCATTGGCAGCCTGCTCTTCGGTCTCGATGATACCCGTGGCTACATAGCCGTAGAAACGGTTGAGGGGCTCGCCTTCGGCGATGCCGCCGAAGAAAGTGCCGTCGCCCAGGGCGATGCCGCCCGTGCGGTTTTTGGCGATCCCGTTGTCGGGCAGTTTGAGTACTTTGTTCTGCTGGTAGCTCAGTACGAGCTTCGACTCCCAGCTGAAATTCTTTTTCACGATGTTGCGGGTGGTCAGTTCCAGTTCGTAGCCCCAGAAGCGGACTTTCCCGAGGTTGGTCCAGAACTTCGAGAAGCCTGTCGTGTTGGGCAGATTCTGTTCGTAAAGCAGGTTGCGCGTGCGTTTGTCGAAGAAATCGGCGCTCACGTAGATGCGGTTCTTGAACAGGCCGGCTTCGATACCTATGTCGAGCTGGTTCGATGTTTCCCACTGCAGTTTCTCGTTGGGCATCTCCGAGGGCTTGATGCCCGAGTTCCCGTTGTACATATAGCTGGCGCCATAGGAACCGTAGGCGTCGTAGATACCCACCGAGGCGTTGTTTCCGGTGGAGCCGTAGCTGGCGCGCAGCTTGAGGAAATTCAGATGGCGGATGTCGTTGAGCCAGGGCTCTTCGGTCAGCACCCAGCCGCCCGAAATGCCCGGGAAGAAGCCCCAGCGGTCGTCCTTGGCGAATTTCGACGAGCCGTCCTCACGGAAGGTGGCCGTCAGGAGGTATTTGCCTTTGTAGTCGTAGTTGAGGCGTCCGAAGAAACCGATCTGGCATTCGGCCTGCTCCGACGAGGAGATATCGTCGGGTTCGAAGACCGAGGAGCCGTTGATGGTGGTGACTTTGTCCGAAGTGCCGCCCGAACCGGCCATCTTGACCGTTTCGTAATCGCGTTTCTGGTAGGAATAACCACCCATGATCGAGAAATTGTGATCCTCGGCGAACGTTTTTTTGTAAGAGACGTAAGCCTCGAGTTTCTGCCGTTCGGTCATGGTCTGACTCCACGACGATTTCCGCGTGGCGTCGAAGACATTGGCTTTGATGAACTGCTTGGTTTTCGAGTCGGTGCGGAAGAACGACCCCTGCACGTTGGCCGTCAGGCCGTCGATGATTTCCCATTTCAGGCCTCCGATGAGCGACAGGTAGTTTTTTTGGTTGCTCCTGTCGTAATACTTGTTGTAGAAGAGCGGGGTTTGCGACGAGGAGTTGTAACCCTCGACCGGCGATCCATCCTCGTAGTAGGCGTTCATCGTCGGCGGGTTGGCCAGGGCGCGGGATATGGTGTTGCGCTGGTTGGCATAGGCCTCGGTGTTGGTGCGGGCGAAATCCACGCCGAAGCTGGCCGTCAGCCGCTTGGTGATCTTGGCGTCGAGGTTGCTCTTGAAGTTTACACGGTCGTAACCCGTCGAGAGGGCCACGCCTTCGTCGTCGGTATATCCCAGGCTGGCCGAGTAGCGCACCCGTTCGCCGCCGCCGTCGATTCCCAGGTAATAGTTCTGCCACCATGCGCCGTTATAGAGCAGGTCTTGCCAGTCGGTATCCCGGTACATGATCGTTTTCGAAGGGTTGATCGGATCGGGCATGGTTTTGTACCCGGCGGGCAGCACATCGGTTTCTGGATCGTAATAGCGGGTCGAAAAGATGCTGTTGGGTTTGTTGCCGACACCTGCCGAGTGCGCTCCGTTCAGGTAGCTCAGGGCATCGGATGCGCGCGAGGGGATGCTTAGGTATTCGGCGACCGCCGTGCGGACGACTTCGATGTATTCGCGGGCGTTCAGGAATTCGATCTCGGTCTCGGTGTCTTGCCACGCCCAGTTGGCTTCGAATGTGATGCGGGGAGCCTTGTTATAACCGCCGCGCTTGGTGGTTACGAGGATGATTCCGTTCGAGGCCTTCGCGCCGTAGATTGCCGACGAGGCCGCGTCTTTCAGTACGTCGATCGAGGCGATGTCGTTGGGGTTGATGGCCGAGAAGTCGCGTTCGACACCGTCGACGAGCACCAGCGGGGAGTTCGAGCCGTTGATCGACGAACCGCCGCGGATCTGGTAGGAGAATCCGCCGCCGGGCGAGAAATTGGTCTGCGTGACTTTCAGACCGGCGATTTTGCCTTTCAGGCCTTCGCCGACGGTCGAAATCGGAATGTTTTGCAATGCCTCACCGTCGAGTTTGGCGATCGAGGAGGTTACCGACCGCCGAGACTGCTCGCCGTAGCCGACCACTACGACCTCATCTACGGCGATTGATTCGGGAGCCAGCTCCACGTTGACGCGGCTCTGCGAGCGGATGACGGGAACCTCCTGCGTCCGGTAGCCGATGAACGATACGACCAACGTGGCATCGCCGTTCGGCAGGTCGAGCGTGAAGTTGCCGTCCGAGTCCGTGGTGATACCCTGGGTCGTGCCTTTGACGATGACCGAGGCTCCGACGACGGCCTGATCCTTGTCGTCCGTAACCCGGCCTGTCAGGCGGTGAGTCTGAGCCCAAACGCTCGTTCCGGCGAGCAGAAACGCCAGACAGAGAAGGCATCTCGATGCGACGCTCCATCCTCCATATCCGGAGTCGAAACGCCTCTTTGTTGTAGAGTTTTTCATTTGGCGGAAATTTTAGATTTCATGATATAGGGTTGGTTGTTATTTATTTGTTTTATAAGACAAATATATCCGGTAGGAATTTTCTCACGATGACAGGTTCGTGAAGAAGCTGTTGAAATCGGGTTACGCACGGGTTTTTCGTTTTCCGTAGATGGTCAGTGAATCGGTGTCTCGGTTGCTGCGGGGCACGCAAAGACTTGCGATATAACCGACAATGAAGCACGAAAGGAATCCGGTGGTGGAATAGAGCAGTAAATTGACATACCCGCTGCGGGATACGAGTATCTGTACGACGATGCTGGCTGCGATGCCGCACAGGGCGCCAAACGTATTGGCGCGTCGTGTCGTGAGGCCCAGCAGGAACAAGCCGCCCAAGCCGCCGAGCAATATGCCGAGGATCTTTGAAAATTCGTCCCATAGCGATTTGATCTCCCACGAAGCCATCATCAATGCGAAGCCTACGCCGACGAGCCCAAGTACGAGGGTAGAGAGGCGTGCCGTACGCAGCAGTGCGCGGCCGTCGTGCGTGGCAGGGCGGAGTTTGCGGTAGATATCCGTGACGAAAGCCGTGGCGGCGGAGTTCATGCTGCTACTGAGCGTCGACATGGCAGCGGCGAAAAGGCCGGCGATAATCAATCCCAGTACGCCCGACGGCAGTTGGGTGCTGATATACCACGGCAGGATGGCATCGCTGTCGCGGACAGCCATGCTCAGCTCCGTTGGATAGTGGCGGTAGAAAGCCCACAGCGCCGTGCCTACCAGAAAGAAGAGGATGGTGGCCGGGATGGTCAGTGCGGCGTTGACGTAGACGCCTTTGCGGGCTTCGCGCTCGGTGGCGGTCGTCAGGTAGCGCTGAACGATGGTCTGGTCGGTTCCGTAAGTGGTGATATTGGTAAAGAAGGTTGCGATCAGCACCGTCCACATCGTTGGCTGGCGCAGGTCGAAGGCCGTCGAGCCGAAGTCGAACTTCCCGGCTTCGGAAGCCGATGCGACGATGGTTCCGATATCCTCGGGGAGCTGAAGACAGACGATGACCAGCACCGTGACGGCTGCGCCCAGAAGCACGACGACCTGTAAAGCCTCGGTCCATGCTACGGCCTCGATGCCGCCCATGAGCGTGTAGGCGAGACTCAGGACACCCATCAAGGTTATGCAGAGGAAGATGTCGAATCCCGTGACGACATTGAGTGCGATCGACGGCAGTAACAGTACGACGCCCATGCGCCCGATCTGGAAGAGGATGAAGGCAATGCTGCACAGGACGCGCACGAGGGGATTGAACCGTGCTTCGAGGTATTCATAGGCGGTGGTGACATTCAGCCTGCGGTAGAAGGGGATAAACAGCAGCACGATGACGGGTACCGCCAGCACGATGCCCGAGTTGAAGAGCAGGTAGCTCCAGTCCGTGGCATAGGCCTTGGCCGGGATGGCCATGAAAGTGATGGCGCTCAGCGCCGTGCCGAAGATGCTCAGTCCGACGATGAACCACGGGATGCGTCCCCCTCCCTTGAAATAGTCGTCGGAAGTCTTCTGGTTTTTCGAAAAGTACCAGCCGATGAAGGCCAGCGAAAGGAAATAGAGGGTGATAACGCCGATATCGAGCCCCGTCAGGCGGTGGATGGTACTTTCGAGTGTTCCCCGCAATAGGACGGGGGTGCGGACGCCCGGGCGTACTTCACCGCTTGTGACCATTATCCCGTCGTTGTCGGGGAGGACATTCGTTGTAACCGGAAGGACGATCCCTTCGGGTACCGGGGTCTCTGTAAGTGTTCCTGTGATCGTATGGTAGAGCCTTAGCAACTGGTCGTCGGAATTGTTCCCGTTGCGGCCGCCGATCAGCAGGATGTGGTTGGTGCCGAATGGCGCCGCTGTCCCGGCCATGACCGGGAACTCTCCTTCGAGTGGTATCCAGGTGCCGAGCCGCGGATTGTAGCAGTAGCCGTCATGGTGGACGTCCCAGGCTGTATCGCCTGAAAAATCGCGGCCGCTGAAGAGGTAGAAACAATTGTCGAACCCGTCGCTTTGCGGGGCCGCTACGGCGAATGCCCGGGCCGGCCCGGGCCATGGCGGCAACTCACGCCACCCGCGTTCGAGGTCTTGGAGATCGAGCATGAAGAAATTGCGGGTCGCAGCGGCTCCCTTCACCTGCTCGATTCCACCGGCTACGTAGATACGATGTCCGACCAGGGCCCCTGCGGCGTTGGCCAGGGGGCGTGGCAGCGGAGGCCAGGGCGTTAAGCGTGGCTGGTTACCGTCGAGCGTCAGCAGCAATACCTGGTTCGTGCATTCCTCGGCGTTGCAGCCGCCGATGCAGAGCACGCCTTCGGGCAGCGTGACCGAAACACCGTAGGCCCGCGGTGCGGGCAGGGCATCAGGTATGATTTGCCAGCCTTGGGAAGTGTCGTATATATATAAATCCCGGTGGTATTTTTTCTCGCCGTTCGCAGCGGGTGTGCGGTCGGGAAAATTGGCCCCGCCCGCGATCAGCAGCTTTCCGTCGATGCGGCCCGAGAAGACACCGGCTATTCCGATGTTGGGCTTCCCGTCGATTTGAGGCAGGGTAAGCGAGGAGTCCCAGCGGATGGCATCGGTTTCCGTCAGTTGTGTGGTGGGAACACCGGCTGTCGAAACTGCTGCCCAGAATATAAGTAAAATGTTTAGAGTCAGGTTTTTCATGGGTCGGTTTGGGTTGGCGGGTGTTGTTATTTTGCAAAGCCGATCCGGTCGAGTTCTTCGCTTAGCTGGCGCATCTCGGACTCGGTGTAGGGCGCGAAGGGCAGCCGGCAGTCGCCGCAGTCGATTCCCAGGTGGTTCATAATGGCTTTCCCGCCGCGGACGCCCCCGCCGTGGCGGATGATGATGTGTACGATGTCCGCTGATTCCTGTTGAAAGCTACGGGCGCGTTCGATGTCGCCTGCGAGGAAAGCATCGTAGAGGTTCCGGTAGGTCGGCAGCGAATAGTTATAGGTGCTGCCCACGCCTCCGCGGGCGCCCACGGCCATGCCGCAGAGCAGCATCTCGTCGAAACCGTTAAGGATGTCGAAACGCCCGTCTTCGAGACGGATGCACTCGAGCATCTCCATGAAGTTGTTAGAGGTGAATTTGATGCCGTTCAAGTTGGGGATTTCGCGCGAGCCTTTTTCGAGAAATTCCTTCATCGGCAGGTTTATGCCTGTTACCGAGGGCATGTGGTAGGAGTAGAACGGGATCGGGGCGATGGCCGCGGCGATCGGTTTGTAGAACGCCACGAGTTCCCCGACCGATGCGGGTTTGAAATAGAACGGAGCAATGGCACCGACCGCGTCTACTCCCAGGCCGGCGGCATGGCGTGCGAGTTCGATGCAATCGGCCTGGCACGTGCCGCCGACGTGCGCAATGACTCGCATCCTGCCCGAGGTGGCGTTAACCCATGCTTCGAGAACGCTTTTGCGCTCGGCAATGGTCATTGAAGTGCATTCGCCTGTCGAGCCGCAGACGAAAACGCCGTCGGCACCATCGGTAACGAGTTTGTCGGCATAGGGTTGGATTTGCGCGAGGTTGATTGCGCCGGTTTTGTCGAAAGGTGTGAATACGGCAGGCGTGAGTCCGGAGAGCTTGATCATGGTATGGGTGTTTATAAGTTTTTTTAATAATAAGACTGAATAATCCTATTTGTATGACAAATATAGGGAGATAAAATGAAAATCCAAAAAAGTTCACTGTTTTTTTCATTTTTTTGGAAGAAGCCTACGTAGTTGGGATTTTTTTCGTCAGGCGGTATACTGTCGCAGGCGCTCGCCTTTCCCGACGGAGCGGCCGGCAAAATGCCGGGGCTGGCGGGAAAGGTATGGAATTCCGCATGGTATTTGTCGAAAAGTCCGCAACGGCAGCCGCGAATCCTTATTCATATCCCGAAAAGCGCTGCCGCCTCGCGAGTCGTTGCTGCCCCGAAATGACCGTGGACGGGCTTTCCGTGCGATGCGTAGGATTCCGGCTGGCTATCTCCTTTTCTCGAAATGCTGGTAGTCCTTCAGGCTTTTCCAGTGGCCGCCCCAGGTGAATCCGTGGCGCAGGAACTCCCGGCAGCAGGGGTCGTCCTCGGCGATCTTGTAAGGGAAATCCCGTGTCCGGTCGGCATAAGGGGCTGCTTCCGCGGGGTCGACGACCGTGCGGCCGCCGTTCGTTTTGACATAGGGGTTGTAGAGCGGGTTGATGTCGACGGCCATGCCCCGGCTGTGGCTGGAGAGCACCCCGGTTCCTGCGACGAACCGGAAGTTGAATGCCGAAGAGTTGTTGGCCCGCATCGAAGGGCCGTCCTGCGCGTCGTATTCGTCGATCAGCACCATGCGTTCGATGGGGTAGGAGGTGTCGTAAAGCACCCGGAAAATATCGAGCAGGTCGCCGCAGATCGCTTCGTTGCAGACCAGCTCGCCCAGCAGGGTTTCGCCTGCGAGGTTGCGGTGCAGCACCCGCAGGTAGCGGAGCTCCGAGCGGGGGACGGTGCAGTCCGCCTTGTAGGATTTGCCGTACATACGCGCGAAGAGCGCGTCGTCGATCTCCGAGCTGGCGAAGCAGCGGTCGATGCCGTATTCCGCCACCGCTTCTTCCGCTACCTTTTCCCCGGCATGCCATGCGCGGAGTCGCTCCGCATCGCCGTTTCCGGCGTATGCGCCGCCGATTTCTGCCAGCAGCAGCATGAATGCCGCGAGCCGTTTCATCATCCCGGCCGGGTTACAGTTCTTCGAGCCGTGCCACGGGCGAAACGTCGAGCGACGAGAAATCGCCGTGCTGGTAGTGGAAATAGCCTGCCATGGCGATCATTGCGGCGTTGTCGGTCGTGAACTTGAATTCCGGCAGGAACGTGCGCCAGCCGCGCCTGCGGCCCTGCTCGACGATGCCGTTGCGCAGTCCCGAGTTGGCCGATACGCCCCCGGCGATGGCGATGTCGCGTATGCCCGTGTCCTTCGACGCCCGCACCAGTTTGTCGAGCAGTATCTCCACGATCGTGCCCTGGAGCGATGCGCAGAGGTCGGCCTTGTTGCGCTCGATGAAATCGGGGTCGTCGGCCACGGCGTCGCGCAGCATATAGAGGAACGAGGTCTTGAGCCCCGAGAACGAGTAGTCGTAGCCGTCGACATGGGGATGCGCCAGGCGGAACGCTTTGGGGTTGCCCTCCTTTGCCAGACGGTCGATCACCGGGCCGCCGGGGTAGGGCAGCCCCATGACTTTGGCGCATTTGTCGAACGCTTCGCCTGCCGCGTCGTCGATCGTCGTGCCGATGATCTCCATATCGAGCGGCGAATCCACGCGTACGATCTGCGTATGCCCGCCGCTGACCAGCAGGCAGAGGAACGGGAAGCCGGGATGGGGCAATTCGCGGTCGGGCAGGTCGATGAAGTGCGAGAGGATATGCCCCTGCAGGTGGTTGACCTCGACCATCGGGATGTCGTGCGCCACCGAGAGCCCTTTGGCGAACGATACCCCGACGAGCAGCGAACCCAGCAGCCCGGGGCCGCGCGTGAAGGCGATGGCGTCTATCTCCGCGACGGTAAGCCCGGCCTCTCGGAGTGCCGTGTCGACCACCGGGATGATGTTCTGCTGGTGTGCCCGCGAAGCCAGTTCGGGGATCACGCCGCCGTATTTTATGTGCACGGCCTGGGAGGCGATCACGTTCGACAGCAGCAGGTTGTTGCGGATCACGGCAGCCGACGTATCGTCGCACGAGGATTCGATGCCGAGAATTGTAATATCCATCCGGTTATTCGTTTTTTTTAACTATTTTAGTTAAATTTGCAGGTTATAACGACCTATCAATGCGCAAAGGTATAAAAATATTGGGAAAGGTGTTCTCGGTAGCGGTTTTGTTGCTGATAATTCTGCCCATGGTGCTCTCGTTGCTGCTCGATATCCCCGCCGTGCAGAATTACGTGGTACAGAAAGCCGTGCGCATCGTGTCTAAGACGCTCGAGACCACCGTGAGCATCGACCGCGTGGACATCGGGCTTTTCAGCAAGGTCAAGGTCAAGGGCTTCTACGTCGAGGATTACCAGCGCGACACGCTGCTCTACGTCGGCAAGATAGACGCTTACATCACGGGGCTGGGCATTTTCGGCGGCGGGGTGGTGTTCAGCCGCGGCGAGATCAGCGGGGCGAAGCTCTACCTGCGCGAGACCCCCGAGGGGGAGATGAACATCAAGCAAATCGTCAACCGCATCAGCGACCCCGACAAGCCCAGGAAGGGAAATTTCCGCCTGTCGCTGCGCAAGGCTTCCATCGAAGGCATGGATCTCTGTCTGGAGCGGCTCACGAGGCGCGATCCCGAATTCGGCATCGACTTCGGCCATATGCACCTCTACGGCATCACGGCGCACGTCAGCGACTTCACCATCGACGGGCAGTCGATCTATACCACCATCGAGGCCATGTCGGCACGTGAGCGCAGCGGCTTCGTGCTCGACCATTTCTCGGGGCGTTTCTACCTGACCAACGGTGCGCTGGGTTTCGAGGATACCTCTGTCGTCACGCCCCGTTCGAACGTCGACATCCCCTACATTTCGCTCGTCGGCGATTCGTGGGCCGGCTACAAGGATTTCCTGGGCGAGGTGCGCCTCGACGGCAGACTGCGCAACAGCACCGTCTCCACGGACGACATCGCCTATTTCGCCCCGCGGCTCCGCGGGTGGCATACCGTTTTCAGCAATATCGACATCGAGGTCGCGGGCGTCGTCTCCGATTTCACGGGCAAGGTCAGGAGCCTGCAGGTGGGTGAGGGAACGTGGTTCACGGCCGATGCCGCGGTCAGGGGGCTGCCCGACATCCGCACGACGCATTTCGACCTGACGATTCCGCGCCTGACCTCCACGGCCGAATCCATCGACGCCCTGGCGGCCGGCATCGGCGGCCGTGCGCTCTCCGACAAGCTGGTCGCGATCCTCGGGAATTCGGGCGACATCGACGTCAGCGCCCGTTTCCGCGGGCTGCTCTCCTCGTTCGACATGCGGGTGGGTGCCAAGACCGACGTGGGCGGCATCGACTGTAACCTGCAGCTGAGCCCCTTGCGCGGCGGGCGCAGCAGCGTCAGGGGCGACGTGGCCGCACGCAACCTCAGGCTGGGCGAACTGCTCGGCCGCCGCGACCTGCTGGGCAACGCCACGCTCACGGCCTTCGTCGACGGCGTCGTCGGGCGTGGTTTCACCGACGCCAATGTCGTGGGCAACGTCACGCAGCTGGGCTTCAACGGCTATGTCTACGATTCGCTGCGCCTCGACGGGCGGCTTCGCAACCGCGAGTTCGACGGCCGTATCACGGCACGCGACCCCAACCTCGATTTCGATTTCCTCGGCATGGTCGACTTCAACGACTCGGTGCCCCGTTACGACTTTACGATGGATCTGCGCCGTGCCGACCTGGCCCGGCTGCATGTCAACCGCCGCGACTCGGTCTCGGAACTCTCGGCGCATATCGTCGCCAAGGCCGGCGGCCGCTCGCTCGACGACCTGAACGGCCGCATCCAGGTCACCGACGTCCTCTACCGCTATAACGACAAGCAGCTCACGTCGAAGAGCATGACCGTCACGGGCGAGAACTCGGCCCGGAGCAAGTTGGTCGAACTGCGCTCGGATTTCGCCGACGCCACGTTCCGCAGCAAGACCAGCTACCGTGAGGTCTTCCGCTACCTGCGTGCGAGTGCCTGGAAATACCTGCCCCTGTTGCGGCACGGCGACGAGGAGTCGGTGCCCCGCGCATCGGGGGTGGCTGTCGCCAACGACTATTCGCTCCTCTCGGTCGACGTCCGCCATATCGACCCGATCGCAGATGCCATCTCACCCGGCCTGCAGGTCGCCGATGGCTCGTCGCTGCAATTGCTTTTCAACCCCGCGAGCGACCAGCTTTCGCTCAAGGCGACTTCGGAATATATCGAACGCAAACGTATGCTGGCCACGCGGCTCAACGTCAACGCTTCGAACCGGGGCGATTCGCTCACGGTCTATGCTTCGGCCGAAGACCTCTATGCGGGTATGCTCCACCTGCCGGGGCTTTCGCTCACGGGCGGCGCCAAGCAGGGGCGCGTGCAGCTTTCGGCAGGGTTCAACGATACGCTGCGCAAGGTATCCGGACTGGTGGGCGTCCGGGCCGACGTAGTCGACGAGCACGGGCCCAACGGCCGCGTCGTCGACCTGCGCATCCTGCCGTCGCACATCACCCGCGGCTCGAAGACCTGGCAGATTTTCGCCCACAAGATACAAATCGACACGGCGCAGGTCGTGATCGACAAGTTCTTCGTGATGAACCGCGAGCAGGAATTGCTGCTGGACGGCATCGCATCGCGCAGCCGCGAGGATTCGGTGACGCTGCGCCTGCGCAATTTCGACCTCGCGCCCTTCACGCAGGTCATCGAACGCATGGGCTACGTCTTCGAGGGGCGCACCAACGGCTCCGCGACGATGAAATCAGCGCTCCATGCGGGCGAGATCACGGCCGACATCCTGCTCGACAGCCTTCAGGTCAACGACATACCCGCACCGCCGCTGCGCCTCACCTCGCGCTGGGATTTCCTGCGCAACCGTGCGGGCGTTACCGTCACCGACCGCCATAAGCGCGATACGCTGGTGCGGGGCTTCTACGCCCCGTCGCAGGTGCGCTACTATGCCCGTCTGGACGTCGACAGCCTCGACATGGGGCTGCTCGACCCGATCCTCACGGGCGTCATTTCCGATACCCGGGGGCACGCCTCCGCCGACCTGGTGCTCCAGGGGCAGCGCCGCGAGGCCGACCTCACGGGCGAAATCCGCGTCACGGGGCTGTCGACGTGCGTCGATTTCACACAGGTGCCCTACACCATGCCCCGGGCGGTGCTGAGCGTCAAGGGCAACCGCTTCCGGGCTTCGAACGTCCCGATATTCGACCCCGAGGGCAACGAGGGGCGCTTCGACATCGACCTGAGCCTGCAACACCTCTCGAACATCGCCTACGATGTACGCGTCGCACCCCGGCAGATGATGGTGCTCAACACCACCCCGCAGGACAACGACTCTTTCTACGGCCGTGTCTACGCCACGGGCTCCGCCCGTATTTCGGGCGACAAGGGGCTCGTAAAGATGGATATCGCCGCCACGACCGACGACCGTTCGTCGTTCTTCATGCCGCTGTCCAGCAAGTCCAATATATCGAGCGCCGACTTCGTGACCTTCAGGGAACCGGCCAGGGTCGATACGGTCGACAACCTCGCCCGCAAGAAGATGATGTTCGAACGCAAGCGGCAGCAGAAGTCCGACGCCGGCAGCCAGATGGATATCTCGCTGGCGCTGAACGTGCGGCCGGGCGTCGAGGTCGAACTCACCGTCTCGGGCAACACGCTCCGGGCGCGCGGCGACGGTACGCTCAACCTGCAGATCAACCCCCGTTCCAACGTCTTCGAGATGTACGGCGACTATACCATCACCGAAGGGAGCTTCCTCTTCTCGCTGCAGAACATCATCAACAAGCGGTTCGTCATCGAGAACGGCTCCACGATCCAGTGGACGGGCTCGCCGATGGACGCCATGCTCAACATCAACGCCATCTATAAGCTCAAGGCGTCGTTGCAGCCCCTGTTGCAGGGTACGTCCGACAACCTCACGGCCGACCGTTCGGTGCCCGTGGAGTGCGTCATCCACCTCGGCGAGCGGCTTTCCAACCCGGCCGTCACCTTCGACGTGCATGTCCCCGGCACCGACCCCGAGACGCAGACCGTGATCGCCAATGCCCTCACCACGCCCGAGACGGTCGATACGCAGTTCGCCTACCTCCTGCTGTTCAACAGCTTCATGGGCGAGAACAGTTCGTCGTCGTCGAACATCGGCACCTCGGTCTCGGCCGCCACGGGTCTGGAATTCGTGTCGAACATGGTGAGCAACCTGCTCTCGAACGACGACTACAACATCGTCATCCGCTACCGTCCCAAGTCGGAACTGACCAGCGACGAAGTGGACTTCGGCCTTTCGAAGAGCCTGATCAACAACCGCCTGTTCGTCGAGGTCGAGGGCAACTACCTGATCGACAACAAGCAGGCTGTGAACAGTTCGATGTCCAACTTCATGGGCGAGGCGTACATCACCTACCTGATCGACCGTGCCGGGACGCTCAAGGCCAAGGCCTTCACGCAGACCATCGACCGTTTCGACGAGAACCAGGGTCTGCAGGAGACCGGCATCGGTATCTATTTCAAGGAGGATTTCAATAATTTCCGGGATCTGCGGCGGCGTATCAGGGAGCGCTTCACCAACAAGAAACGCAAGGCGCGGCGCGAAGCCCGGCGGCAGGCTGCCCGCGAGGAAAAGGAGCGGCTGCGGCAGCCGGCGGATACGCTTTCGGCTCTGCGGCCCGTTATGGATAAGAAGGACGAAAACAACTGAACGGCAGAAAAAGAACTCGAATCAAACAATAACAATTTTTCTTTAAACTATGATGACATTTTTGCAGGCTGCCGAGGCGGTGGCCACCAGTGAAGAAACCCGCATGGGACTTTGGAAACTGTTTTCGATGGGCGGCTGGCTGATGTGGCCGCTGCTGGCGCTGGGCGGCGTGACGATCTTCATCTTCGTCGAACGCTTCATGGCCATCCGCAAGGCGTCGGTGCTGGACATGAATTTCATGAACCGCATCCGCGACTACATTTCCGACGGCAAGATCCATACGGCCGTGAACCTGTGCAAGAAGACCGACACGCCGATCGCCCGCATGATCGAGAAGGGCATCGAGCGCATCGGCCGCCCGATGAGCGACGTGCAGACCGCCATCGAGAACGTCGCCAACCTCGAAGTCTCGAAGCTCGAAAACGGCCTTCCCTTCCTGGCGACGATCGCCGGCGGCGCCCCGATGATCGGTTTCCTCGGTACGGTGCTCGGTATGGTGCAGACCTTCATGGACATGGCGGCTGCGGGCGGCACGGTCGACCTGAGCCTGCTGGCCAGCGGCATGTACGTGGCGATGGTCACCACGGTCGGCGGTCTTATCGTCGGCATCCCGGCCTATTTCGGCTACAACTACCTCGTGGCACGCATCGAGAAGCTGGTCTTCCAGATGGAGGCCAACTCGATCGCCTTCATGGACATCCTGAATCAACCCGTTCAAAAATAACGCGCTATGGCAATCAAACACGGATCGAAAGTCGATAAATCCTTCTCGGCATCGTCGATGACCGACCTGATGTTCCTGCTGCTGCTGTTCCTGCTGATCGCTACGACGCTGATCAACCCCAATGCCCTGAAGCTGATGCTTCCCAAGAGCTCCAACCAGCTCAAGGACAAGGCGATGACCACGGTGTCGATTCAGGATACGGGGCACGGCAAGTACCGCTACTATGTCGAATTGCAGGACGTGGGTTCGGTCGAAGGCGTGGAACGGGCGCTCAAATCGCGCCTCGACGGGCAGAAAGACGCTACCGTGTCGCTTCATTGCGACAAATCGGTCGCCGTCGACGAAGTCGTCAAGGTGATGAACGTAGCCAAGGACAACAATTACAAACTCATTCTGGCGACCTCGCCGAATTAAAGGCCCTATGTACTATTACGACCCGAACGGCAAGTCGCCCCGCAGGTGGGCGGCGATCGCGGCGGCAGCCTATGTGCTGCTGATCGCCGCTTCGTTCGCATTGGTCTCGTTCGATTTCCGGAAGATCCACGACAAACCCGGCGATACGATCCTGGTCGATTTCACCGAACCGCCTGTCCCCGAGCGCCCCAAGCCGCCCGTGAAGGCGGCCACCGAGCCCCGCGTGCATGACAAGGCCGCCCCCGTGGAACAGACCGCGCAGGTGGCGGGCAAGGACGAGACGACGCAGACGCCCAACCCCAAAGCGCTGTTCAAGATGAACAAGGGCGGGGCCGACGAACCCGACAATGCGGGCAACCCCCGCGCGCCTCAGGGCGAGGACAAGGCGAGCGGCGACGGCCCGGGGCTGAACCCCGACGGGCTCGACCAGCTCGACCAGGGGCTCCAGGGACGCGGCCTTGTGGGCAACCTGCCCAAACCTTCGTATCCCGGTTCGAAGAGCGGGAAAGTCGTTATCCGCGTTACGGTGGACGCCAAGGGCAAGGTGACGGGCGCTTCCTACGAACCGAAAGGCTCGACGACCGATGCCGCCGAGCTTGTCGAGGCGGCGAAGAGCGCGGCGCTGAAGGCCCGCTTCACGGAGAGCCGCGCCACGCTGCAGGGCGGGACGATCACTTATGTTTTCCGTATGGAGTAATTTTTGAAACGAGCGTATACATGCGAACCTTATTACTGACAATCCTCGGGTGCCTGGCCTTCACGGCGGGACATGCCGGGGCGGCGGCGCAAAACCCGGCCCCGGAAACGGCCGGGGCGCAGCAGGACGCGAAGGCGCGGGGGGCGCACCTTCGCATGGAGGTCGCCGGCCACGATTTCGGCGACGTACCCCGCAAGGGCGGCGACCTGGTGCGGGAATTTACCTTTACCAACGACGGCACGGCGCCGCTCGTGGTGACGCGCGTCATCACGTCGTGCTCGTGCCTCAAGGCGTCGTTCCCCAAACGTCCCGTACCGCCCGGCGGACAGGGCGTGATCCGCATCACCTACGAACCCCACAAGAGCGAACCGGGCGTGTTCAACAAGGTGATCCAGGTCTATTCGAACTCCGTGGACGGACGCGATGTCATCACCGTGCAGGGCAATTCGATCGACACCCCGCCGCGCAAGATAAAGACCGACAAAGTGAAAGTGAAATACAAATAATATGGACATCCTGTTTACCAACGCAACGATTCTGCCGATGACGGCGGCCGGGGACGAACCCAGAACCTTCACGGGGGCTGTGGGCGTCGCGGGCAACCGCATCGCGCTCGTCACTGCGTCCGGCTCCGAAGCCGACGCGTTCCGCACCTGCAGTCCCGGCGTGCGGGTCATCGACTGCACGGGCCGGCTCCTGATGCCGGGCCTTGTGAATACGCATTGCCATGCGGCCATGACGCTGCAACGCAGCTATGCCGACGACATCGCCCTGATGGAGTGGCTCAACGACTATATATGGCCTTTCGAGGCGCGCCAGACGGCCGACGACGTGGCGCTGGGCATGACGCTCGGCATCGTCGAGATGCTCCTGGGCGGCGTCACCTCGTTCGTGGACATGTATTACCACGAGAACCGCTGCGTGGAGGTCGCCCGGCGGCTGGGCATCCGCGCGATGCTGGGCTGCAACTATTTCGACAACAATGTCGACGAGGTGCTGCCCGAGGCGGAGAAGGCCGTTGCGCTGGCTGCTGACTGCGACCGCATACAGATTGCCCTCGCACCCCATTCGCCCTATACCGTGTCGCCCGAAAACCTGCGGCGCGGCAAGGAGCTGGCCCGCAAATGGGGGCTGCATTTCATGACCCATATCGCCGAGACGCGGGACGAGGTGCGTATCGTGCGCGAAAAATACGCCGCGACACCCGTCGAGCACCTCGATGCGCTGGGTATGCTCGACGACAAGACCATCGGCGCACACTGCATCCATGTCACCGACAGCGACATCCGCACGCTGGCCCGGCGGGGCGTGGCCGTGTCGCACAACCCGCAGAGCAACATGAAAATTTCGAGCGGCGTGGCTCCCGTCGAGAAGATGCGGGCCGCGGGTGCGCTGGTGACCATCGGCACCGACGGCACCTGCTCGAACAACGACCTCGACATGTTCGAGGAGCTGCGCACGGCGGCCTTCCTGCAAAAATCCGCCACGGGCGATCCCGTGGCACTCCCGGCCTACGAGACGCTGAAACTGGCTACGGTCAACGGCGCCCGCGCCATGGGCTATGCGGAGGGTGAGCTGGGCGTCATCCGTCCCGGGGCGCTGGCCGACCTGATCGTCGTCGACCTGCAGAAACCCCACTTGCAGCCGATCCACGACCTGGTTTCTAACCTGGTCTATTGCGGCAAGGCGTCTGATGTCGACACCGTGATGGTCGACGGCTGCATCGTGGTCGAAAACCGCCGTGTCGCCGGTGTCGACCTGCCGAAGCTGTATGCCGACGTCGCCGCGGCCGTGGAACGCATAACCGGGAGATAAGGGAATGCCGGGAAAAATTCGATTCGGCATGGTCGGCACCGGGTTCATCGCCGACTGGGTGCTGGCCGGGGCGCGGCAGGACGCGCGCTTCGAGGCCGTGGCGATCTGTTCGCGTACGCAGGAGAGGGCCGACGCCTTCGCTGCGAAGCACGGCATCCCGCACACCTTCACCTCGCTCGGGCAGATGGCGGCAAGCCCGCTCGTCGACGCCGTTTACATCGCCACGCCCAATTTCCTGCACGCTTCGCAGAGCATCCTCTGCATGCGCCACGGCAAGCACGTGCTGTGCGAGAAGCCCCTGGCCTCCAATGCCCGCGAGGCGCGGCAGATGGTCGCCGTCGCCCGCGAATGCGGCGTCACGCTCATGGAGGCCATGATCTCGACGCTCAACCCCAATTTCCGCGTCGTGCAGGAGTACCTGCCCCGGCTCGGGACGATCCGCCGCTATTTCGCCAGCTTCTGCCAGTACTCCTCGCGCTACGACAAGTTCCGGCAGGGGATCGTGCTCAACGCCTTTAACCCCGAACTGTCGAACGGCGCCATGATGGACATCGGGGTCTATACCGTCTATCCGATGGTCGCGCTGTTCGGGCGTCCACTGGAGGTCGAAGCGCAGGGCATCGTCCTCTCTTCGGGTGCCGACGGGCAGGGCGCCGTCAATTTCCGCTACGAGGGGATGAATGCCACGGTGTTCTACTCCAAGATCGCCAATTCGTCGCTTCCGTCCGAGATCCAAGGCGAGGAGGGCAACCTGTTGCTGGACGCCATCCACACCATCCGCGACGTGGCGTACCTTCCGCGCCCGGCGGCCGCTTCGGGGCGGGGCGACGCCCCCGTCCGCCACAGCGTCGGACTCCCTCTGGAGAGGGATCCCTATTATTACGAGGTCGCGGAGTTCATCGACCTCATCGAACAGGGACGGATAGAATCCGCCGTCAACAGCCACGAAAACTCCCTCGTGACGATGGAGATCATCGACCAGGTGCGCCGCCAGCTGGGCGTGTCCTATCCCGCCGACAGGTTGCCGTAGAGGTGTAGCACTTGTCCGTCCGGGAACCTTTCTCCCCGGTCGGCGGCCTCCTTTCCCGGCCGACCAACGCTGTTGCGCGCCCCAAGCCCGCCATTTGCGGCCGACAAACACTGTTGCCCTGCCCGGAATGCGCCTTTCCCGGCCGACAAACTGCCTCAGGCCGGGAGCGTTGCGGCCCGAAAGCCCGCCTCTTTGCCGGCAACCGCGGTTGTGTGACCCGGAGCCTGCCCTTTCCGGCCGGTAAGGGTCGTCCCTGCCCGAGGATAAAACAGCAGGCCTGTCCCCGCATGGGACAGGCCTGCTGTTTGTCGTCTCCGGCTGGTTTTCGTCGGGGCGGAGGACGCACCCGCCGCTATTTCTTCCGCAGGTAAACCGTCGCCGTGCGCGAGGTGTTGTAGATGCGGATATGGGGTCGTTCGGTGTTGTCGCCGTCGTGTGCCGGGAACGAGAAATGCTCGGCGTCCATCGCCTGCCGCTGCTGCCCGCCGAAACGCCGCTCGTCGGTCGAGAGCACGGGCACATACTTGCCCGGCGCCTGCACGGGCAGTTCGTAGTCGGGGATCGAGGCCGTGGGGTGCCAGTTGAACACGAACAGCAGGTTGCCGTGCGAGAAAACCATCGTCTTGTTGCACTCGTCCATCGCGAGGTTCCAGGCATAGCCGTCCTCGAGTACCTTGTAACGCTTCACCAGCTTTATCATCGCCTTGTCGAAATCCCCCAGCCACGAGTAGCGCAGGAACCCGTTCTTCGCCAGCGACCATTGCCGCCGGGCGTGGGCGTAGCTCCAGCCGTTGCCTTCGCGCGGGAAGTCGATCCACTCGGGGTGCCCGAACTCGTTGCCCATGAAGTTGAGGTAGGCCTGCCCGCCCGTCGAGATGGTCATCAGGCGGATCATCTTGTGCAGCGCCATGCCGCGGTCGATCACGATACTCTCCGACGCGCGATCCATGTGGTAATACATCTCCTTGTCCATCAGCCTGAATGCCAGCGTCTTGTCGCCCACCAGCGCCTGGTCGTGCGATTCGGCATAGGCCACGGTTTTCACTTCGGGCAGGCGGTTGGTCATGACGTCCCACATTTCCCATATGTTCCACTCCTCGTCGGGCACCTCCTTCAGCTCCTTGATCCAGAAGTCGGGGATCGCCATCCCCAGCCGGTAGTCGAACCCGATGCCGCCGTCGGCGATGGGGATGCACATGCCCGGCATTCCGCTCACGTCCTCGGCGATGGTCACGGCCGCCGGCCGGAAGTCGTGCACCAGGCGGTTGGCGAGCGTCAAGTAGGTCAGCGCGTCGCGGTTGACCCCTTCGTCGAAGAAGCGTTCGCGGCAGTCGAAGTCGACATAACCGTGGTGGTGGTAGATCATCGACGTTACGCCGTCGAAGCGGTAGCCGTCGAAATGGAACTCGTCGAGCCAATACTTGACGTTCGACAGCAGGAAATGCTGTACCTCGTCCTTGCCGTAGTCGAAGAGCTTCGAGTCCCAGTAGGGCTGGTAACCGGCCTTGCCGGGCAGCGAGTAGTGGTGGTCGGTGCCGTCCAGCTCGTTGATGCCTTCGTTGAGGTTGCGGACGTAGTGGGCATGCACCAGATCCATGATGACCGCCAGCCCCAGCTCGTGGGCGCGGCGCACCAGCTCCTTCAGCTCCTCGGGCGTGCCGCAGCGCGATGCGGGTGCGAAGAAACTCGACACGTGGTAGCCGAACGACCCGTAATAGGGGTGCTCGGCGATGGCCATGAGCTGCACGGCGTTGTAGCCGTCCTTTTTTATTATAGGTAGTATTTTTTCCGTGAATTCGCGGTAGGTGCCCACGCCCTCCTTCTCCTGCGCCATGCCCACATGGGCCTCGTAGATCATGAGGCTGCCGTTCTTCGAGGCGTCGAACGCGTCGCCCCGCCAGTCGAACGGCTCCGGCGCCCAGAACTGGGCCGTGTAATTCTTCGTCGCCTCGTCCTGTACCACGCGCGTGGCATAGGCCGGGATGCGGTCTTTCCAGCCGTTGTCGCCGTGGACGTGGAGCTTGTAGAGCGACCCGTGGCGGAGCCGGTCGCGGTACATCGCCTCCGGGAAGAAGGCGCTCCATACGCCGTGCGCGTCGCGCTGCATACGTATCTCGGTACGCTGCCAGTTGTTGAAATCCCCGAAGACGTAGACGTCGTGCGCGCCCGGCAGCCATTCGCGCAGCCACCATCCGTCGAGCAGCTCGTCCCGCTGCCAGCCGAAATAGCGGTAGCCGTTGGCGTAGTCGACGATCGAGCCTGCAGCCTGCTCGATCGCGTTTATTTTGTCCGTATACCGTTCGTAGCGGCGGTTGAGCTCCTGCTCGGCGGGGAGCAGCCACTCGTCGCGTTCTACGATCGGGAGCCTGCGGGTCGTTTTTTCCATAGCGGTTTTCCTTTTATACAAATATATGAATTTTTTTTCTATCTTTGTCCAAGACTAAAAAACAGCACCTTATTAAAAAAATTACTAAAACCAAAATCAACTTATGAAAGGACAACCCAAAGGACTGATCGCGGCGGCCCTTGCCAATATGGGCGAGCGTTTCGGTTTCTACATCATGATGGCTATCCTGACCTTGTTCATCTCCGCCAAGTTCGGCCTGAACGAAACGACCGCGGGGTATATCTATTCGGGATTCTATGCTTCGATTTACCTGTTGGCGCTCGTCGGCGGTATCATTGCCGACAAAACCCGCAACTACAAGGGAACCATCATGTGGGGGCTCGTGGTGATGTCGCTGGGCTACCTGATCATTGCCATCCCCACGCCGACGCCCGTGTCCAGCCTGCCGCTCTACCTGACGCTGACGTGCGTCGGCCTGCTGGTGATAGCCTTCGGCAACGGCCTTTTCAAGGGCAATCTCCAGGCGCTCGTGGGGCAGATGTACGACAACAAGGAGTTCAGCGCCAAGCGTGAGTCGGGTTTCCAGATTTTCTATATGTTCATCAACATCGGGGGCTTCTTCGCGCCGTTCGTCGCCATCGGCGTGCGCAACTGGTGGCTCAAGGTCAACAATTTCGACTATAACGCCAAGCTGCCCGAGCTGTGCCACGAATACCTTGCCAAGGGCGAGCACATGGCCGGCGAGGGGCTTGCCAACCTCACGTCGTACGCCAATTCGGCCTACCTCGACGGCACGCCCGTGTCGGCTGCCGGCCTGCACGATTTCTGCAACGGCTACCTCGATGTCTTCAACCGCGGTTTCCACTATGCGTTCATCGCGGCCATCGTGATGATGCTCGTGTCGCTGGTCATCTACCTGTCCAACAAGCAGCGCTTTCCCGACCCGTCGAAGAAAGCCGCGGCCGGCGGTGCCAAGGCTTCGGCCGAGGAGATCACCATGTCGGCGCAGGAGATCCGCCAGCGCATCTACGCACTGTTCGCCGTGTTCGGCGTCGTGATCTTCTTCTGGGTTTCGTTCCACCAGAACGGCTATTCGCTGACCTATTTCGCACGTGACTACGTCAACCTCGACGTCATCAACATCAACCTGGGCTTCACGACCATCAAGGGCGCCGAGATTTTCCAGAGCGTCAACCCCTTCTTCGTCGTGACCCTCACGCCGCTGATCATGTGGTTCTTCGGTTGGCTGCGCAAACGCAACATCGAGGTTTCGACCCCGATGAAGATCGCCATCGGTATGGGTATCGCCGCCACGGCCTACCTCTTCCTGATGTTCTTCTCGTTCGCACTGCCCGACAAGGCCGCCCTCGCAGGCATGAAGGCCGACCAGGTGCAGTCGATCCTGGTGACCCCGTGGGTCATGGTGGGCCTCTATTTCATCCTTACCGTCGCCGAGCTCTTCATCTCGCCCCTCGGACTGGCATTCGTATCGAAGGTGGCGCCCCCGCACATGCAGGGCCTTATGCAGGGCTTCTGGCTGGCCGCTACGGCCGTGGGCAATGCGTTGCTGTTCGTCGGCGGATGGCTTTACATGCACACCCCGATGTGGGCTACGTGGTGCGTCTTCGTCGCAGCCTGCGGCATGTCGATGCTCGTCATGCTCTCGATGGTGCGCTGGCTCGAACGGGTGACGAAATAACCCCGTGTCATGTTCTCCCTATGGCCGCTGCGGACAAACCGCAGCGGCTTTTTTTTCGTAGACGGTGCGTGGGGCGTATCCCCCGGTGCGTGTCTCGATGGCATGCGTCCCTGCCGCGCCCGTGGGCTGGCATGCAGGCTCCGGCAGTCGTGTTCCTTCGCCCGTGCTGCGCTGATGCGAGCCCCCGCCGGCCCGGCATGCGTTGCGGCAGTTTGCCCGGCGTCTCCCCGGATACGATCCCTACCGGCCTGAACGGACGGGGGATACCTCCCATATTGTTCGGATTTACTACATTGTTCGCCGTTCGGTGTGTTATTTGCTGATGAAACGACAGAAAACAGAAAACTTTTTTGGTTTCATGGGTTTTCTTTCTATATTTGCCACCGGATCCGAAATATTTGAATGCTATGACCCCTCCTCAGAAAGGACGCATTATCGACCAAGCCATGCAGATGTTCGTTTCGCAGGGTATCAAGTCGGTACGAATGGACGACATCGCGCAGCAGCTCGGGGAGTCGAAGCGGACGCTCTACGAGATGTTCGGCGACAAGGAAGGCCTGCTCTACCTGGCCATGGAACGCTATTCCGAACGTAACCGCCAGCGGTGGAACGAACTCACGGCCGACGCGCACGACGTTCTCGAAGCCATGTTCATGGTGCTGGGCGAAGTGATGGACAACGCCGAGGTTTCGCGCCGCATGATGGACAACCTCCGGAAGTTTTATCCCGCCGTGCACGACAAGCTGATGCGCGAGGGGATGGTGAAAAATCGCACGAGCCTGCGTTCGATGCTCGAACAGGGCATCGAGGCCGGGCTGTTCGTCAATAATTTCAACATCGACCTTTCCATTTCGGTGCTTTACTATACGGCTTCGGCCATCGTGACACGCCGCGAGTTGATGCTGCCCGACGGGATGTCCGAACGCGAGGCGTTCGTGCAGATCATCAGCAATTTTTTCCGCGGCATTTCGACTGCCAAGGGCCTGCAGCTGATCGACGACAACCTGAAGCGGTACAAACTGTCGAAAACGGGAAATAAATTGAATTTGGATAGATGACTATGAAAAAACTGATTCTGACATTGTGCCTCGCGGCAACGGGTACGTTCGCTGCCGTGGCGCAGATGCGCCTCACGCTCGACCAGGCCCTCGACCTGGCGCTGAGCGAGAATCCCACCATCAAGGTCGCCGAGATGGAGGTGCAGCGCTACGACTATGTGAAACGCCAGACATGGGGCGGCCTGCTGCCGCAGGTGTCGGTGACCGGGCAGGTCAACCACAGCTTCATCGTGCAGCAGATGTCCAAGGGCTTCTCGCTGGGCAACGACCCCTATACGACGCTCAGCGGGGCCGTGGATGCTTTGGTGCCGCTCTTCGCGCCGCAGGTTTACCGCATGATGAAGATGAACGACAAGCAGATGGCCACGGCCGTCGAAGCGGCGCGTTCGTCGCGCATCACGCTGACGGCCGAAGTCAAAAAGGCCTTCTACAACATCCTGCTCGCCGAGCAGTCGCTCGACGTGCTCCGCGAGTCGCAGGCCACCGTCCAGCGTACGGTCGACGACACGTCCGTGCAATATGAGAACGGGCTCACGTCGGAGTACGACCTGTTGACGGCGCAGGTGCAGCTCAGCAACCTGAAACCCTCGATCCTCCAGACCGAGAACTCGATCCGCATCGCCAAACTGATGCTCAAGATGTATCTTTCGATCCCCGAGCAGGTCGAAATCGAGGTCGAAGGCGAGCTGGACGCCATGCGCGACAAGGTGCTCGCCGGAACCGAGGGGCTTACGACCGACACTTCGGACAACTCCGACCTGCGCACGCTCGAACTGCAGGAGGATTTGCTCCGCCTCCAGCTCAAGGCCGAGAATGCGAGCCGCCTGCCGACCATCGGGGCGTTCGGCAACTTCACCCTCACCGGGAACAACATGGGCTCGGTGTCGTTCGACCAGGCGACGATGGAAATGACGACGATCAAGGACGGCTATTTCTGGCAGAACCCGCTTTCCGCCGGCATCCGCGTCTCCGTGCCGCTCTTTTCGGGGCTGACGAAGATGAACCGCTCGCGCGAGATCAAGAACCAGATTTCGCAGATCGGCCTCCAGCGGACATACGCCCGGCAGCAGGTCGACGTGCAGGTTCGCTCGGCGCTGAACGACCTGCTGACGGCGCGCGAGACGATGTACGCCCAGGAGCTCACCGTCGAGCAGGCGCGCAAGGCCTACTCGATCTCCGACACCCGTTACCGTGCGGGGGCGGGTACGATCCTCGAGCTCAACAGCGCCCAGCTGGCGCAGACGCAGGCGCAGCTCAACTACTCGCAGGCGATCTTCGATTACCTGACGGCCAAGGCCGAGTACGACCGCATCGTCGGCAAGGAAAAATAGCGTGGAAATTGAAAAACAAAGATAGCATATGAAGAAAACAGCAGTTATATTGTTTGCCGCGGCTGCCCTCGCCGGCTGCAAAGGCAAAAACGGGGCAGGCGACGTGCAGCAGGACAACCGTGTGCTGACTAAAACCGAAACGGCGGAGTCCGCCACCGTGCAGCTTACCGAGGAGTTCACTTCGGAGATCGAGCCCTTCAGGGAGAACGACATCACTCCGGCGGCTTCGGGCGTGCACATCGACCGCATCCTGGTCGAGGTGGGCGACCCCGTGCGTGAGGGGCAGCTCATCGTGACGCTCGACCCGACGCAGTACACCCAGCAGCTCGTGCAGCTGAAGACCGTCGAGGACGATTACAACCGCCTGCTGCCCGTCTATGAGGCCGGCGGTATCTCGGCGCAGCAGATCCAGCAGGCCAAGGCGCAGCTGGACGTGCAGCGCGAGGTGGTCGCCAACCTCAAGAAGAACATCGAGGTGCGTTCGCCCATCACAGGCGTGGTCACGGCGCGCAACTACGAGTCGGGCGACCTCTTCTCGGCGCAGCCCATCCTGCACATCATGCAGATCGACCCGCTGAAGGTCATCGCCAATATTTCCGAGCAGTATTTCCCCAACGTGAAGGTCGGGATGCCCGTCGAGCTGAAGGTGGACATCTTCCCCGACCAGACCTTTACGGGTACCGTGTCGCTGATCTATCCGGCGCTCGACCCCACGACCCGTACGTTCAAGGTCGAGGTGAAGGTGCCCAATGCCCGGCGCACGCTGCGCCCGGGTATGTACGCCCGCACGATCTTCAACATGGGGCAGAAGGAGGGCGTCATGGTGCCCGACGTGGCCGTCCAGAAGCAGGTCGGCACTGCCGAGCGCTTCGTGTATGTCATCGAGGGCGATAGCGTTGCCCGTCGCCGCCGTGTCGATGTCGGACGCCAGGTCGGCGACCGCGTGGACATTCTTTCGGGCGTCGGGGCGGACGAAGCCGTGGCCGTCACGGCCCTTTCGAAACTCTACGACGGTGCCAAAGTGGAAATCAAACAGGAATAAAACGCCCCGAAACATATGAAAATATACGAAAGCGCGGTTCGGAAACCGGTCTCCACGGTGCTCATGTTCGTCGGCGTGATGGTCTTCGGGCTCTTCTCGCTGATGAACCTCGCGGTAGACCAGTACCCCGAAATCGAAATCCCCCAGATATCGGTCATCACCTTCTATCCCGGTGCCAACGCTGCGGATATCGAGACCAACATCACCCGTATCCTGGAGGATAACCTCAATACGGTGAGCAACCTCAAGAAACTGACCTCCAAGTCGCAGGACAACGTGTCGATGATCATTGTCGAATTCGAATACGGATCCGACCTGACCGAGGGCGCCAACGAGATCCGCGACGTGGTGAGCCGCAGCCAGTCGCAGTTGCCCGACGACATCGATTATCCTACGATCTTCAAGTTCTCGACCTCGATGATCCCCGTGATCATGCTTGCCGTGACGGCCGACGAGAGCTACCCGGCCCTGAAGAAGATCCTCGACGATAAATTCGTCAACGTCCTGAACCGTGTCGACGGCGTGGGTGCCGTGACGGTCATGGGCGCCCCCGAGCGCGAGGTGCAGGTCAATGTCGACCCGGCCAAACTCGAAGCCTACAACCTGACCGTCGAACAGCTGGGGCAGATCATCGCCGCCGAGAACGTCAACATCCCGAGCGGTACGATCGACATCGGCAACAACACGTTCAACATCAAGGCCGACGGCGAATTCAAGCTGAGCGACGAGATGCGCAAGGTCGTGGTTTCCAATGCCGGGGGACGCACGGTGATGCTCTCCGACGTGGCCGAGATCCGCGATACGCTCGAAAAGGCCACGATGGACGAACGCGCCAACGGGCAGCGGAGCGTGCGCGTAATGATCCAGAAGCAGTCAGGTGCCAACACCGTGGACATCGTCCATGAAATTCAGAAGCGCCTGCCCGACATCCAAGCGAGCCTTCCGCGCGACGTGAAGATGGAGACGATCTTCGAGGGGTCGCAGGAAATCACCAATGCCATCGGGTCGCTCTCGGAAACGATCATGTACGCCTTTATCTTCGTGGTGCTGGTGGTGATGGCCTTCCTCGGGCGGTGGAGGGCGACGCTCATCATCTGTATGACGATCCCCGTGTCGCTGATCTGTTCGTTCATCTACCTCTTCGCCACGGGCTCGACGCTCAATATCATCTCGCTTTCGTCGCTCTCGATCGCCATCGGTATGGTCGTCGACGATGCCATCGTGGTGCTGGAGAACATCACGACGCACATCGAGCGGGGTTCGAATCCCAAGGAGGCCGCCATCTACGCCACCAATGAGGTGTGGCTGTCGGTCATTGCCACCACGCTCGTGGTCGTTGCCGTGTTCCTGCCGCTGACGATGGTGCCGGGCATGGCGGGTATCCTCTTCCGCGAGCTGGGCTGGATCGTGACCATCGTGGTGTGCGTTTCGACTACGGCAGCCATTTCGCTGACCCCGATGATGTCCGCCTACCTCTTGAAACTCGAGGGCGGCGTGCACGATTACAAGGGGCTGGGTGTCATATACAAACCCATCGACCGGGCACTCGCATGGCTCGACGACGCCTATGCCCGCTCGCTGAACTGGGTGGTGCGCCACCGCCGTATCACGATCTTCTCGATGATGGGGCTTTTCCTGGTTTCGCTGGGGCTCGTCACGCAGGTGCCGACCGAATTCTTCCCGCCTTCGGATAACGGCTGGATCTCGGCCACGGTCAAACTGGAGCAGAACCTTTCGGTGGACTACACCGCGCGGATCGCCCGCCAGATCGACAGCATCATCTACAAGAACTATCCCGAGGTGACGCTCGTGTCGGCCTCGTCGGGCGCCAACTCGTCGGACGACGCGTTCGCCGCGATGCAGACCACCGGTTCGCACATCATCAATTACAACCTCAGCCTGCCCACCTCCGACAAGCGCGAGCGGTCGATCTACGTTATCTCCGACCTGCTGCGCAAGGAACTGGATCGCATCCCCGAGGTGCGGGAATATTCGGTGATGCCCGGCGGCGATAACGGCAGCATGAGCGGTTCGGCGACGGTCGACATCAAGGTTTTCGGCTACGACATGGACGTGACCAACGCCGTTGCCAACGACCTGAAGGAAAAGCTGGGCGGCCTGGAGGGTACGCGAGACGTGCAGCTTTCGCGCGACGACCTGCGTCCCGAACTCAACGTGGTCTTCGACCGTGACCGCCTTGCCTATTACGGCATGAACAGCGCCACGGCGTCGCAGGCCGTGCGCAACCGCATCGACGGCCTCGTGGCCTCGAAATACCGCGAGGACGGCGACGAATATGACATCGTGGTGCGCTATGCCGAACCGTTCCGCATGTCGCTCGGGGACGTGGAGAACATCACGCTTTACAACGGGCAGGGGCGCCCCGTGAAACTCAAGGAGGTCGGCCGCGTGCAGGAGGAGTATGCCGCGCCGATGATCGAGCGCGAGAACCGCCAGCGTGTGATCACGGTCAAGTCGTCGCTCGGAGCCGGCGTCGCCCTGGGCGACGTGGTGGCCGAGGTCGATCAACTCATCGCCGGGTATCCCGTGCCCGACGGCGTCGACCTCGAAATCGGCGGTACGGTCGAAGACCAGGGCGACGCCTTCAGCGATCTGGGCGTGCTGTTCATCCTGATCGTCATCCTGGTCTACATCGTGATGGCCACGCAGTTCGAATCGCTGCTCTTCCCGTTCATCATCATGTTCACCATCCCGTTCGCCGCCACGGGCGTTTTCCTGGCTTTGTGGATGACCTCCACGCCGATGTCGCTCATTGCCCTGATCGGCGCCATCATGCTGGTGGGCATCGTGACCAAGAACGGTATCGTGATGGTCGACTACATGAACCTGCTAGTCGAGCGTGGCTCGGGTGTCTTCGATGCCGTGATCGCCGGCGGAAAGAGCCGTCTGCGCCCTGTGCTCATGACTTCGTTCACGACCATCCTGGGTATGTTACCGCTGGCGATCGGCACGGGTGTCGGGTCGGAGACGTGGCAGCCGATGGGTATCGCCGTGATCGGCGGACTTACCTTCTCGACCCTGCTGACGCTGTTCATCATCCCGGCGCTCTACTCGGTATTCGTCAACCGCTCGCAGCGCAAGGAGAAGGAGAAACTTGCCCGCCTGGCCGCCGAACACCAGTCCAGCCGGCATTAAACCGTTTATCCCGCCTGTCCGGTTGTTACCGTACCGGGCAGGCGGGACATAAAACCCCAATACCGTTATGAAAGCAGTATTCTTATCATACAACCAGGCGCTCACCGACCGTGTGAACGCCATCCTCGACGAGCAGGGCGTCCGCGGCTTCACGCGCTGGGCGCTGACCGAGGGTCGCGGGTCGTTCGACGGCGAACCCCATTACGGCACGCATGCCTGGCCGTCGATGAACGCTTCGCTCATGGCCATCGTCGACGACGAAAAGGTCGCGCCGCTGATGGAGGCTTTCCGGGAGATGGACGCCGCCACCAAGATGCAGGGCTCGCGCGCCTTCGTCTGGAATATCGAGCAGACCTACTGAGTTTCCCGGAGCTGCGGTGTGCCGGGATTTTCCCGGGCTCCGGGCTCCGGGGCCGGGTTTCCCGGTGTTTCCGGGTACGCCGGGTGGGTGTGCCGGGCCTTTCCGGTACTTGCCGGAACGTTCCGGGAGCTTTCCCCGGTTGTCTTCTCCGGTTTTGCAGGCAGCCTGCGGCTTGGGGGTGTTTGCCCTGGCGACAGCCCCGGACTTTGCAGCGGCCGAGCCGGTGCACTGCGGCAGATTCTTCGGTGTGCCCGTACGCAGTCGTCCTATTTTTACTATCTTTGCCTGCATGAAACTCACCTTTCTGGGAACGGGCACCTCGCAGGGCGTCCCTGTCATCGGGTGCCGCTGCAAGGTCTGCACCTCGGCCGACAAGCGCGACAACCGCCTGCGCACTTCGGCCATGGTCGAGGCGTGCGGCGTGCGTATGGTCATCGACGCCGGCCCCGATTTCCGCTGCCAAATGCTCCGTACGGGCATCCGCCACCTCGACGCCATCCTCCTCACGCACGAACACAAAGATCATATCGGCGGGCTGGACGACGTGCGGGCTTTCAACTTTGTCGATTACCCGCCGCTGGTGCACAAGGTCGACATCTACGCCGCACCCCATACCCTCGGCGTCGTGCGCAAGGACTTCGACTATGCCTTCGCGCAGGATAAATACCGCGGTGTGCCCGAAATCGAGTTGCATGAGATCGACGTCACCCGGCCGTTCCGGGTCGGGGGACTGGAAGTCGTTCCCGTATCGGGACACCATTCCGACCGTTTCGCCGTTACGGGCTACCGTATCGGCAGGCTGGCCTACCTGACCGATTTCAAGACCATCGGGGATGCCGAGGTCGAAAAACTCCGGGGCGTGGAGGTGCTCGTCGTCAACGCGCTCCGCTTTACGGAGCATTATTCCCATTTCAACGTGGCCGAAGCCCTTGCGCTCATCGCCCGCGTTGCCCCGCGCGAGGCCTACCTCACGCACATGTCCCACGACATCGGCCTGCATGCCGTGACGGAGCCGACGCTCCCCCGCGGCGTACACATGGCCTACGATACGTTGCAGATTGAAATAAACGATTGAAACGATTGATATGAAAGATTTTAAAAATAAGGTCGTCATCGTGACGGGTGCTTCGTCGGGTATCGGCGAGGCGATGGCACGCGAGTTCGCCGCACAGGGCGCCCGTGTGGTGCTGGGTGCGCGCAGCGTGCAGAAATTACAGCTTATCGCGGGCGACATCCGTTCCCGGGGCGGGCAGGCCGCCTATTGCGGCGTCGATGTGACCGATGTCGGCGAGTGCCGCCGGCTCATCGACACGGCCGTGCGTGAGTTCGGGGGTATCGACGTGCTGGTTTGCAACGCCGGGCTTTCGATGCGCGCCATTTTCGACGACGTCGACCTGGAGGTGCTCCACCGCCTGATGGACGTCAATTTCTGGGGTACGGTCAACTGTTGCAAATTCGCCCTGCCGTATCTCCAGCAGTCGCACGGTTCGATTGTCGGCATCTCGTCCGTCGCCGGGCTGCACGGGCTGCCGGGACGCACGGGCTATTCGGCCTCGAAGTTCGCCATGACGGGGTTCCTCGAAACGCTGCGCATCGAAAACCTCCGAAAAGGGTTGCATGTGATGGTAGCCTGCCCGGGTTTCACGGCATCCAACGTCCGCTTCTCGGCCCTCACGGCCGACGGCACGCAGCAGGGCGAAACCCCGCGTGACGAGGCGAAGATGATGACCCCCGAAGAGGTCGCCCGCATTGTCGCCCGCGGCATCCTGAAGCGCAAGCGCCTCTGCCTGATGGAAAACGAGGGGCGTGCCACGCATTTTGTCAAGAAGTTCGCCCCCGGCTTCCTCGACCGCATGTTCTACCTGGTGATGTCCCGGGAGCCCGATTCGCCGCTGAAATAACGTCGCCGCATCCGGCGGGGCGAGCCCCGGGGAGCGGTTTGAACCAAGGGAACTATGGTACGGGAAGAAAAACATTCCGAAGAAGAGGTCAGGCGCGTCTGCGTCGAGATACGCCGTCAGGCCGCGTTGGAAAACGCCCGCTGGCAACTTAAAGCGGGGTATGGCGGTTTGGCTCTCATGTCCGTCGTGCTGGTCGTCGTCCTTTGGGGAGGCGACAGCTGGAGATGGTGGTGGCTTTTTTATTTCGTTGCGCCGGTCATGCTGGTCATCAACGGCCACCGTGTGGCGCGGGGTAAAAAATCGTGGTGAAATAAATGGTAAAATAAAAGGAGGCGCTCAGCTGATGGGGCGCCTCCTTTTTTGTCGTCGGTTCATTGTTCAAAAAAATATGGGCGCCTCTTTTTTGCCGTGGATTCATCGTTCCCGCCTTTCCGGTTCCGCTTTCTCATTTGCAGTTCCGCTTCCATTAGCGCTTCTCCTGCCTTCCGGCCCTCGCCCTTCCGGTGCGCCCGGGGCCTGCTGCAGATTATTCCTTTTTCTTCGCCCCGCCGTCCTTGCTGCCGTCCTTGCCGTCTTCCTTCGAGGAGTCCTTGAACTCCTTGACGCCGCGTCCCAGGCCGCGCATCAGTTCGGGGATCTTCCTGCCGCCGAACAGGAGCAATACGACCAACAGGATAAGTATGAGCTCGGTCGGGCCGAGGAACAGGGGAATGATGGATAATGTCATGGTATATTCGGGTCTTTGGTGTGTGCGTTTTCCGTCCGGGCTTCCCTGCCGTATTCCCGGACACGGGGCCTGCCTGCGGACAAATGTACTAAGAATTTCCGAAACCCCGCTTTCCCGGGCGAAAAAAAGCGGACTTGGCTGCGGATACCTATACCGAATAGAGGAAATCCTCGAGTGAGCACGCCGGGTCGACAGCCAGCTTTTTGCGGATCCGGAACCGGAGCTTCTTAATGCTGTCGGGCTGTACGGAACGGATATGGGCGATCGTTTTGTTTTCCATGCCCATGCGCAGATAGGCACAGAAACGCAGCTCGTGCTCCGTAAGGTCGGGATGCGCTTTTCTGAGCCGCTCCAGAAAGCCGGGGTAGATCGCCTCGAAGTGGATCCGGAAAAAGGCATTCTCCTCGTCCGGATGGGTCTGGTGTCTGCGTATGCTTTGTTGCAGTCGGATGCCGATTTGCGCCGGGAGGTGCCCTTCGTGCTGTTCTTGTTCGATCTTCTGCCGCAACTCTTCGAGCACGCGGTTGTAACTGTTGATTGCCATCACGCGGTCGGCCAGCTCCCGGTTGCGCAGATCCACTTCGCGGCGGTACTGTTCGCTGCGCAGCCTCTCGTGCGCGAGGCGCGTGTTGAGTTCCTTGTTCTCCGCTTCGTGCAGCTGGTTGAGCAGTCGCTCCCTGTCGCGGCGCGCCCGGAAGGCATAGCAGATGAAGGCGGCGATGCAGACCACCGTGATGACGATGAGCAGAGTCAGCCGCAGCTGCCATGTCGCCCGTTCGTGCAGGTAGGTGAGCCGGGTCTCGTATTGCTCGATGGCTGCGCGGTTTTCCATCAGCCGCACTTCGGCCAGCCGCCTGTCTGCACCGAGCGAGTCGCGAGCCGCTGAAAACCGGCTCAACGTGCGGTAAGCGCTGTCGGCCTGCCCCGTGGCATAGAGTGCGTGGGCGGTGTTTTCGAGCGAGGGGAGCAGGAATTCCGCATCGTCCGAAGCTTCGACATAGTCGAGTGCCTGCCGCAGGAGCGGGAGCGCTTCTGCGGCGCTGTCCCGCTGCAATCGCTCGATCGCCAGCGCGACGGCGCTTTTGGCGATGAGTTTCCGGTCGTCCGAGAGCCTTGCCAGCCGGTAGGCTTCGGCGGCTTCCCCGCCCCGTTCGTCGCCTTCGGCATAAGAGCAGTACGAAAGCAGGACATTGATCCGAAATGAGGTGTCCGCGAGGCATTCCGGTGTGCGCAGCAGTGTGTCGAGTATTCCGACGGCTCTCTTCCGTTCGCCCTGGCGGTAAAGTACATTGGCGAAATTCAGCCGGTTTTTGACGTAATATGTGTCGGTTCCCGAGAGGGTGAACAGGCTGTCGGCCGCCTTGAAGTAGTCGAGCGCACGCTGCCAGTCTTCGAGCTCCTGCATGATTACACCCATGTTGACGCATGTGCTGGCCAACCGGAGCGTGTCACCTGTCCTGCGGTAGTATTCGTCCGTTTCGCAATATCCCCGGTAACTGTCCGGATACTCTCCGCGCATCAGGCGTATCTGGCTTTGCAATCCCACGATGCGGATCCTGTCATACGGATAGCGTGCCGGGTCGACCTGCCGCTCTGCATCGCGGAGCAGTTCCAGGGCCTCGTCCCATCGGCCCTGCGGCACGAGTGCGCGGGCTTCCCAGTAGCGGGTGCGCCACCCGAGTACCGGGTTGTCCGGCAGTTGGTCGCGCCGAGTACGCAATTTTGCCAGCAACTCCCCGCCGTTCCGGGCGTCCTGCGACGATTCGAGTTGCCGCGCGAGCGAATCGTACGTGCGGTCGGCCGGTGCCCATTCCTTTTGGAGTGCCGGGTCTGGGGCGAAACATCCGGCCGCCAGCAGGATAACTGCGAAGAGGAAACATTTTTTCATGGCGTAAAAATAACAAAATTGCCGATGTCTACTATTTGTCCACCGCAGTTTTTTGTGCAGGAATCGTTTTCTCGATACCTTGCCGAAGCACCCGGGACGCTTCCCGACCCGGCTGCCGGATAGTATTAACCTTTAAAACGACGAAGCGATGAAAAGAATTATTTTTGGCCTTGCCTTGTGCTTGGCAGTGTGGGGATGCAGTGACGACAAGACCGGGGGGACGGTTCCGCCCGATCCCGGTCCTGAACCCGAAGTCCCGACCCTTGCGACGAGCCTGGCGTTCGGCGTCCCGTCCGTCGAGTTCCCTTCGGGTGGCAAGACGGTCGATGTGGCCGTCGTGGCCGAAGGCGGCGAGTGGGCGGTTGCGGAGACCCCCGACTGGCTGGCTGTGACGCCTGCCGAGGGGAAGGTGACCCTGGCTGCCGACGACAACCGGAGAGGCACCCTGCGAAGCGGGAAACTGCGTATAACGGGTGCAGAGAACGTGGAGGCGTCACTGGATGTGTCGCAGGGAAACGGGGCGCTGATTTTACGCCTCGAGGTCGAGGCTCCCGCGACGGTGGCGGCGATCCCGCTGCATGGTCAGGTGTCCTGCACGATCGACTGGGGCGACGGGGCTGTGGAAAGTATTGATGCCAAGATCGACGGTCTCGGGATCGGGCATCCTTCCCACGAGTATGCCGCGGCCGGGACTTACCGCGTATCGGTTAGCGGTACGGTGCCTTCGCTCTCTTCGATAAAATTGACCGATGACCAGGCGTTGCGGCTGAAAGCCGTCGAAGCCTGGGGTGCCACGGGCCTCGAAAAAATGCAGTATGCTTTTTACAGATGTGCTGCGCTCGAATCGATACCCTCTCCCGGGCCCGAGGCTCCGTTCGCCCGTGTGACGACCTTTTCCAAGGCTTTCGACAGCTGCGATGCCCTGCGGGAGATTCCCGCCGACCTGTTCGCCGGATGTACGGAACTGACCGACCTGAGTTCCTGTTTCAACGATTGCGATGCGCTGAAGAGCATCCCCGAGCATTTGCTCGACGATTGCACGGGTGTCGAAAAGCTCAGCAGCATCTTTGCCTACTGCCGCGGGCTGGAGTCGGTTCCCGGGAGGCTCTTTGCCGCTTGCTCCAAGGTGACCGACCTGGGGTACCTGTTCACTGCCTGCGAGTCGTTGCGGACAATCCCTGCCGACCTGTTTGCGGGATGTTCCGCCGCCACGACCTTCATGCAGTGTTTCTCGGGCTGCGAAGCCCTCGGGGCTATTCCGGCAGGGTTGTTCGACGACTGTACGCAGGTGGAGGTGTTCCAGAGCGTCTTTATGGATTGTGTCGCCCTGAAGAGCATTCCCGAAGGGCTTTTCGACAAACATCCCAATGCCGTGAAGTTCAACTTCACCTTTGCCGATTGTACGGGCATCGAGTCCGTACCCGTCTCCCTGTTCGACAACTGCCGCAAGGCCACGGCGTTCACCCAGACTTTCCGGGCATGTTCGGCCTGGCAGGGCGAATCGCCCTATACGCTGGTCGACGGGACGAAGGTGCATCTCTACGAGCGCTCCAAATACCCCGATGCCTTCGAAAAGGCTCCCTCGTCCAGCACCAACGGGACTTTCAGGGCGTGCACCGGGCTGGCCGATTATGAGAAGATGGCTGCCGATTATCCCAAGTGGGTGAAATAGCATGGCGGACGGACGGTGGCGCCTGCACAGCCAGAAAAGAGCCCCGGAGCATCGCTCCGGGGCTCTTCTTGTAATGGGCTGATCGCCTTATTTGAAGAATATCGACGAAATCTCCTTGTAGTTGTGCACGCGCTCGATGACGTCGGCGAACATGTCCGCCACCGACAGCACCGTGAACTTGTGCAGGTCTTTGTCGGGGTTGAGCGGTATGGTGTCCGTCACGATCACCTCCTGCAGCGCGCTGTCGTTGATGCGCTCGTAGGCCGGGCCCGACAGCACGGGATGGGTGATGGCGGCGCGAACGCTCTTCGCCCCGCGTGACATGAGCATGTCGGCGGCCATGCAGATCGTGCCTGCCGTGTCGATCATGTCGTCCACGATCAGGATATTGCGGCCCTCGACCTCGCCGATGGCGGTCATCGTGCCCACGACGTTGGCCTTGGCACGTTCCTTATGCGAAATGATGATCGGCGTGCCGAGCAGCTTGGCATAGGTGTTGGCACGCTTGGCGCCGCCCATGTCGGGCGCTGCGATCGACAGCTCTTCGATGTTGAGGCTCTTGATATAGGGGATGAAGATGCCGCTGGCATAGAGCGCATCGACCGGTACGTCGAAGAAACCCTGTATCTGGTCGGCATGCAAGTCCATCGTCATCACGCGGTCTACGCCTGCGGCCATCAGCAGGTTGGCTACCAGTTTCGCGCCGATCGGCACCCGGGGCCGGTCTTTCCGATCCTGTCGTGCCCAGCCGAAGTAGGGTATCACGGCCACGACCTTGTAGGCCGAAGCGCGGCGTGCGGCGTCGATCATCATCAACAGCTCCATCAGGTTATCCGAAGGCGGGAACGTCGACTGGATGATGAATACCGTACACCCGCGGATGGACTCGTTGAAGCAGGGCTGGAACTCGCCGTCGCTGAAACGCAGTACTTCCGATTGCCCGAGCGTCGTACCGAAACTCGCCGCGATTTTTTCGGCAAGGTATTCCGATCCGCGACCCGAGAAAATTTTGATTTTGTGGATAGCCATAGGTTACGAGGATTTTTGATGGTGCAAAGATAGTATATGCCGTCGGAAAAACGAGCCCTGCGGGCAACCTTTTTTCAACAATCGGTTAAACATTGAGGCATCCGCCGATGAAGCCGAGGATCTCCTCGCGTCCCGTACCGCGTTCGCCCGACGAGACGAACATCGGCGGAAGTTCCTCCCATTGCTCGCCGAGCGTGGCCTTGTAACGCTCCACGCTCTTCGCACACTGCGTCTTGGACAGCTTGTCGGCCTTGGTGAAGACGATGCCGAACGGAATGCCGTTCATGCCCAGCATTTCGATGAAGCGCAGGTCGATCTTCTGGGGTTCGAGCCGGATGTCCACCAGTACGAACAGGAAGTGCATCTTCTCGCATTTGAGCACGTAGTCGGTGATGATCTTGGCGAAATCGCTGCGCATGGCCTTCGACGTGCGGGCATAGCCGTAGCCCGGCAGGTCGACCAGGTACCACGCATTGTCGATCAGGAAGTGGTTGATGAGCCGCGTCTTGCCGGGTGTCCCCGAGACCTTTGCCAGCCCCTGCCGGCCGGTCAGCATGTTGATGAGCGACGACTTGCCGACGTTGCTGCGCCCGATGAAGGCGATGTCCTTCAGCGAATCCTTCGGAACTTGCGAGATGCGCTCCGAGCTGCACTTGAATTCGGCTTTGTTGATCTGCATGGCAATGGAATTTTGTGCAAAGATAGCAATATTTCCGGATACGGCACGGGGGAAGGCACCCGCTGCACCCCTTCCTGTCGCCTCCCGGTTCGTTTGCCCTCTCCGCGGCTGCCCGTTATTTCCGCGGCTGCTTACCCCGTTTCCAGGCGAGTGTCACCCACAGCGGACAGTGATCCGATGCCGTGGCCGTATGGTCTACGGCGCTTTCCGTGACCGTGGCCGACGTGGGCAGCCCGCGGCCGAGGATGTAGTCGATGCGCACGGCCGGGTTGTCGGACGGGAACGTCATCCGCGTGGTGTCGGAAAGTATCCGGAAGCCGCCGCCCAGCCCCGCGAGCACCGCCGCGGCATCTCCTGTGTTGAAATCCCCGGCCAGCAGCACCGGTTTGCGGCATGTATCGGTGGCCTGCAGGATCAGGGGCAGCGATGCGTGCCGGTCTTCGGGCGTGAGCGAAAGGTGGGTGACGCATACCGTGTAGTCCGGGAATTCCGCCATGAGCAGTACCCGGGCCTCCTCGCGCCCCGGGAGCGGGATGCTGCGTACGGCGAGCGGCTCGGTGCGCGACAGCAACCCGACGCCGTAGCTTCCGCCCGCGAAGCCGATGGCGCGGCCGAACGTGGCGTGCATACCCGTCATCCGGCCCAGTTCACCGGGGATGTAACGCCCGTCCACACGCAGCGTGGCGCTGTCCAGTTCCTGCAACGCCACCAGGTCGGGCGCTTCGCGCAGGATGACCCGGGCGATGCGGCCGATGTCCTGTATGTTGTCGATGCCGATGCCGTTGCGGATGTTATAGGACATCAGTTTGAGACGTTCGGGCCGCTGTGTGCAGGCGGCAGCCAGGCCGCAGCAGACGGCCAGCACGAGGGTGCGTAGGGGTTGTTTCATGCCGGATGGGGTTTTCCGCAAAGGTAATACAACCGCTGTTGAAAGCCAAATAAATCCGACTATGACCGGCTGTGTGTCATGCGGTTCCGTGACAGGCGCCCTGTGCCGGGCCTCGTAAATTCCTTTCGGTTTGGTTTAACGGTGAATTTTTCGTACCTTTTAGCATCCGATTTGCAGCGACCGATATATTTAACTTATCATGCTTATGAAAACTCGACTTCCTATCGTGCTCGGCGCTGCGGCGCTGGCCTTTCTTCCCACCGAATCCCCGGCCTGCACGCGGGCCGTTTACCTCGGCCCCGAGGGTATGACCGTCACCGGGCGTACCATGGACTGGCGCGAGGATCCGCTCACCAACCTTTACATCTTTCCGCGCGGTACGGCGCGGCGCGGGGCGAACATAGACAACACGGTGTTCTGGACCTCGAAATACGGCACCCTGTCGGCTGCCGGCTACGACATCGGCATCACCGACGGCATGAACGAGGCCGGGCTGGTCGCCAACCTGCTGTTCCTGCCCGAATCCGTCTACGAACGCCCGGGCGATACGCGCCCGGTCATGGGACTGAGCATCTGGACGCAGTATGTGCTGGATAATTTCGCTACGGTCGACGAAGCCGTTGCGGAGCTTTCGAAGGAGAAGTTCCGCATCGACGCCCCCGACCTCCCGAACGGTGTCAAGTCGCGCCTGCACCTGGCCATCTCCGACGCCTCGGGCGACAGCGCCATCTTCGAGTATGTCGACGGCCGCCTGTCGGTGCACCACGGCCGTGAGTACCAGGTGATGACCAATTCGCCGTTCTACGACCAGCAGCTCGCAATCCTCGATTACTGGCAGCAGATCGGCGGGCTGACGATGCTTCCCGGCACCAACCGCGCCCCCGACCGCTTCGTGCGTGCGTCGTTCTATATCAACGCCGTCGTCAAAAGCGCCGATCCGAAAGTCGCCGTGCCGGCCGTGATGTCCGTAATGCGCAACGTCTCGGTGCCCTACGGCATCTCGACCCCCGATAAGCCCCATATCGCGTCGACGCGCTGGCGCACGGTCTGCGACCAGAAGAACCGGGTCTACTATTTCGAGCCTACGCTGGCGATGGAAACCTTCTGGGTCGACCTTTCGAAGATCGACTTCGGCCAGGGAACGCCCGAACGTGTCCTGAAACTCGTCGGCGGCCGAACCTTCACGGGCGATGCCACGGCCGAATTCCGCAGGAGCGACAAGCCGTTCGTCTTCCTGTTCGGGGTGTAATTACCGGATTGGTGGAATTATATACGGCAAGCGCCGGTTCTTCATCCGAGCCCGGCGCTTGCCCGTATTTCTCCTTTTCGCCGAGGCCGGGATCCGCGTCATGACATTAGGACGGGCGGCGTGAAATCCGTATGGAATTTTTCCTATCTTTGCGGCGATATAAATCTCCGCAATGGAAAATTACTCTCATTTTATCATTACCCGGTTCAACCTGAACCTTTATGCGCAGGATAAACACGACCTGCCCACCCGTACGGATCGGTGGCTCGAACACCGGTTCGAGGTCTTCGAGCGTTACTGCCTGCCGTCCGTGGCAGCGCAGACGAGCGGGAATTTCACCTGGCTCTGTCTTTTCGATGCCGCGACGCCCGAGTCCTGCCGCCGCCGTATCGAAGGCTATAAGGCCCGGTGCCCGCAGTTCGAAGCCGTCTATTATACGGCCGCACAGGCGGCCAACCTGACGGAAAATCTCCGCACGACGATTGCAGCGTACGTGTCGTGCGACCGGAAGGGAAGAAAATCCCCCCCCCGAAGCTGCTGATCACCACTAACTTGGATAACGACGACGCCTTTTCGTCCGATGTCGTCGAACTGCTGCAACGCGAGCTGCGTCCCGCTCCCGGCAAACGGATTTACAGCCTGCTGTACGGTTACCAGTATTTCACCGACCGCCGCTTCGCGCTCAAAATGCGCTATACGAACAATCACTTCCTGACCCTCGCCGAGCCGTTCGATGCGCATGCCGAAACCATCATTTCCTACCGCCATACCAAGGCCATCCGGCAATTGCCGACCATCTATCTCTCCACCGCCCGCGGAAAATGGCTCGAAATCGTCCACGAGGACAACGTCAGCAATGATTTTCGCATCAACATCAAAGTCTGGTATATTCCCCTGCTATATGGCCGGTCGTTCGCCGATTTCGGTTTGGGCGGATTCCGCCTGTCCTGCGCCCGGCAGTGGGCGGCCACGCTGCTCGTGGTTCCGGCACGCTTTTTTGCCACGGCGGTACGGCGTTTGCGCCGCAAGTGGTCGAAATAACCCTTTCCCGGCCTGAAAAAGCGGCGATGCTTCCGCAAACCACCGGAGGCATCGCCCTGTATTCGACGCGCTATGGCGCCGCAGCCTTACCGCAGCCTCGGGTATTTGTTGTTGAAACGGAACCCGACGCCCAGCATCAGGTAGTTCGGGGTTTGGAAATCCTTGAGGCAGTAGCCCACATGTACGAACGTATTGCGTGTGACACCGACCTTGAGCGTCAGCATCTGGTAAAACGACTTGAGGTCTCCGCCCTTGTGCAGTACGTTGAAACCCAGCCCGAAGCCGACCGTGAAATAGGGCATCACGAACTCCGCGCGTCCCGAAATTCCCAGTGCGATCTGCTTGTCGAACGAGGGGGTATGGAACTGGTACCCGGGGTCGCCCCCGTCGTAGCCTACGATGTAGTCTTCGGTGTAGACGTTGGCGCTGCCGTCGTACACGCCGTCCACCGACAGGCCCGCGCGGAACTTGTACCCGAAATTATACATCGTCGCGAAGTTGAACCCCGCCACGCCGTAGGCATCGGGCGCGGCGTATTGCTTGTCGCCGACCGCCACTCCCTTGCGGCGCCACGAGCCGAACAGCACCAGATCGTAGCTCAGGTGGCGGGGAAAGGGTTCCGCGAGCAGCCGTGCCCGTGGCCGCGAGAGCGGGTTGTCGACCCTTCCGAAACTGTATACGAGCCCGAGTTTCATGCCGATCGAGTTGAGTCCCGCGTTGGGGAATTTGGTGTTGCCGTTCGAAAAGTGGGTCATCGAAAGGCCCGTGGTGAGTTCCAACCGCTGCGTGAGCAGCCAGTTGAGGTAGAAATCGACGTTGAGGTAGGCGTTGACCCTCGACCCCATCATGATGTTGGCGCGGTTGTAGTTCGTGTCGTAAGGTTTCCATCCGAACGACAGGCCGAAATTCCACTCGTAGTTGAACGATACCAGCGGGCTGATGCGTGCGATGCGCGCGCCCTGGAAGAGGTAGACGGCAACCGGGTTGCCCAGCTCCCCGCGGTTGCCGAAGCTGTAATAGGAGACCCCGATCCCCTGGTATACGCCGCTGTAGATGCAGTCGGGGCGCGACCCGGGGCGGAAGCGGAACGAATAACGCAGGTGGGCGGCCAGCGAGCGCTGGATCGGTTCGCCCGCCATGTTGGCCCCTGCCAGAAAGATGTTCGTCGGGGGAATGTACTCCGGGCGGAATTCCGCGCCGATGCTGTGGACGAGCCTCCGCCTGCGGCCGGTCGTGTCCGCGGAGAAGGAGGACAATAGAGGGGTAGTGGCTGAGGCTTGTTTCTTCGTCTGATCCAGGGCGGCCCGGTATCCGGCGGCATAGCCGTTACGGTAGCCCGTATCGTAGCCCGTCCGGTAGGCGGATGCGCGGCGGCGTGCCGCTCCCCGGGACACGGTGTCGGCCGCAGCCCTGCGCGCCATGCCCGTCGTATCCGGCTCCATGCTGCGGGACGTGCCGTCCCCGGCGTTCCCGGCGCTCGCGGCATCCTTTGTGCGTTTTGCGCGCTCGGCGTTTCCGACATCCCCGGCGCTCGCGGCATCCCGGTGCGCCGGTGCGTTTTGCCGCGGGGCGCCGTCCGCCCGGGCGGGTACGGGCTCCGCGGCGGTCGCCTCCGCCGACAAGAAGAGCAGGCACCCTGCAAAGAGCCCTGCCGTCCTCCGTATGATATGTCGCATTCTCTCCAATCGCGGTATTTTGACCGCACAAGTTACGAATTTTTACGCGAGTGCAAAGCGTTGATCCGAAAAAATACCCCGCAGGTATTCTGTTTCGTCGTTTCCGCTTTCCGGTTTCGTCGGTTTTGGTTTCTCCGTCCGGTTGTCCCCGCCCTGCTGAATTTGCTGTTCCGGGCTTTTCGTCCCGTTGTCCCGCCCTGCAAATCGCTGTTTTTTGGATATTCCCGGAATTGTACCTACCTTTGCCCGAAACCAATATCCGCTCCGATGAGAATGAACGATTAATGAGGTCGGTTCCATTAAACCGACACCGTGTGAAAAACATCAGGTCTCAGGTTTAACAGGCCTTTCCCGAAGGCCGCCATTAATCGTTTTAATCCATATGGGTATTATCCTTAGCGGTGTTTCCTACCGCTATCGCAATCAGCAATTTCTGTTCGAAGGGCTCGACCTGTCGGTCGCTGCGGGCGCGAAGGTGTCGCTCGTCGGCGACAACGGTACGGGCAAGTCGACGCTCCTGAAACTTATCGCCGGCGAGCTTGCGCCCTCGTCGGGCAGCATCGTATGTCCTTCGCGGCCCTATTACGTGCCCCAGCAGGCCGGCATCGCGGGGATTTCCGTCGCCCGGGCCCTCGGGGTGGACGGAAAGGTCGGGGCGCTGCGTGCCATCTGTGCGGGCAGTACCGATGCGGCCTGCTACGACATCCTCGCCGACGACTGGGAGGTCGAAGCCCGCTGCCGTGCGGCGCTTGACGGGTGGGGGCTGCCGCACGTGGGGCTGGATTCCCCGGTCGATACGCTGAGCGGCGGCGAGAAAACCCGCTTGCTGCTTGCCGGGGTTGCCGTCCACGCGCCCGCGGTCATCCTGCTCGACGAGCCGACCAACCACCTCGACGCTTCGGGGCGGCGGAAGCTCTGCGATTTTGTATGCGGCAGCCGTGCGACCATACTCGTGGTCAGCCACGACGCCGAGCTGCTCGACCTGGTCGGCATCACCTGCGAGCTTACCCCGCAGGGGCTGAAGGTCTATGGCGGCAATTTCGCTTTCTGCCGGGAGCAGCGCCAGGCCGAGGAAGCCGCGCTGGAACGGCAGGTCGCCTCCGCGGAGGCCGCCCTGCAGCTGGCGCGCAGGAAGGCGCGGGAAATCCGCGAGCGGCAGGAGAAACGTATGCGGGCGGGCGAACGGCACAAGGACGGGCTCCCGCGCATCCTTCGCAAGACTTTCAAGGACAGCGGCGAGCGGACGGACAGCCGCCTCGGGGACAAACATGCGGGGCTGGTCGCCGACGCCCGGCAGCGGCTCGGCGAACTGCGCCGGCGCCGGCGCGAGGCCTGCGAACTGAAGATCGATTTCGACGATGCGCGGCTGCACGACGGCAAACTGCTGGTCTCGGCCCGCGGCGTGAACGTCGAACATACCCCCGGGCATCCGCTGTGGCGGGTACCCATCGACCTGGAGGTGCGCAGCGGCGAGCGCATCCTGCTCGCGGGGGACAACGGCTCGGGCAAGACGACCCTTGTCCGGTTATTGGCGGGGGAGTTGCAACCCTCCTCGGGGCAGGTCGTGCGCACGGCGTTCTCCCATGTGTGGCTCGACCAGGAATACGGCATGGCGGCCACCCCGCGGAGCGTGCTTGAACTGGCGCAGTGCCATAACTCCGGCGGCCTGCCCGAACACGGGCTGAAGATGCGGCTCCACAGGGCCCTGTTCCCCGAGGCCATGTGGGACAAGCGTTGCGACACGCTGAGCGGCGGCGAGCGGATGCGGCTCTGCCTGTGCTGCCTGATGATTTCGAACTCGGTTCCCGACCTGCTTGTCCTCGACGAACCGACCAACAACCTCGACCTCGGGAGCCTCGGCATCCTTGCCCGCGCCATTGCAGGGTATCGGGGAACGCTGCTCGTCGTCACCCACGACCGGCATTTCGCCCGCGAGGTCGGCATCGCGCGGACGGTGGCTCTGCCTCCGCCGGAATAGGTGCTTTTCCGGTCGGCCGGTTTTCCCCCGGATTATGGCCTGCGCCGTGGAAAAAGCGGGCGAAAAATTGCAAAATCCGGCCGGATTTCGTATACTTGTGCATGTAAATTCCCGGGAAGGCGGGCTGCCTGCCTGAACACCAACCTCGGGCGGCCTTCCTCCGGACTTCCGGACGAGAAATTTTTGACGAATGAAACGATTCTCCCTCATACTCCTTTCCCTGTTGGTTTGTTCGGCTGCTGCCCGGGGCGGTGACGCTATGCCGGGCGACCTGCTGCGGACGCTCAATGCGGCGATCGACAGCAGCGAAGTCTATACCGGCTATAAAAAGGCGCGTATCGAGGAGCTGCGGCTGCGCAAGACCGGTGCCCGGAGTACGGAGGACATCTACCGGATCAACTGTGAGATCATCGACAACTACGAATCCTTCCTGTGCGACTCGGCCGAATATTACGTCCTGCAGAATATCCGGATCGCCCGCAGCCTCGGCAACCCGGATCATCTCTCCGAGAGCAGGCTGCGGCTGGCGTTCCTCTACTCCCTTTCGGGGCTTTTCCTGCAGGCCAACGACATTTTCCGGTCTATCGACTACGGACGGCTGCCTGCCGACCAGAAATGCCGCTATTACTGGAACTCGATCCGCTATTACGAGAACCTGATAAAATACACCAACGACAGCCAGCTGTCGGACGAATATAAGGGGGAGATCGGCCGCTGCCGCGATTCGCTGTTGTCGCTGCTGCCCGTCGGTTCCACGGACTGGCAGACCGAGCGGGCTTTCCAGCTCATGGAGCAGGGACAGCCGGACGGGGCGCTCGAAATCTTCGAAGGCATATTCCGTTCGCGCGATCCCCAGACCCATCCCTATGCCATGGGGGCGATGTGCCTGGCCAAAGCCTACGGGCAGGCGGGCGACAGCGCGATGGAGGAACGCTACCTGATCCTGGCCGCCACGATGGACATACGCCTTGCGGTGAAGGAGAACGAGGCGCTGCTCGCGCTGGCCACGCGCCTGTTCGAAAAGGGCGACATCGACCGGGCATACTCCTATATCTCCTATGCGCTGAACGATGCCAATTTCTACAATTCCCGTTTCAAGAACACCGTGATCGCGCGCCTCTATCCGATCATCGAGAGCAGCTACCTCTATAAACTCGACAAGCAGCGGCACAACCTGCGCTTCTATTCCACCATGTCGAGCCTGCTGGTGCTGGCCCTGGCCATCGCGCTGTTTTTCTATTTCCGCCAGACGAAGGTCATTTCGCGTGCCCGGCGGGAGCTGGCGGCGCTTACGCAGGAGCTCATCAGCCTGAACCGCAACCTCGACGAAGCGAACCTGGTCAAGGAGCGTTACCTGGGTTATTTCATGAACCAGTGCGCCATCTATATCAACAAATTGGACAAATACCGCCGCGATATAAACCTGAAGATCAGGAATAAACAATTTGACCGCCTGCACGACCTTTCGTTGCAGGCCCCCGGCAGGGAGGAAGAGGAGCTGTGCCGCAATTTCGACAGGGCCTTCCTGAACCTCTATCCCAATTTCGTGGAGAAATTCAACGCCCTGCTCAACCCCCGGAGCCGCTATACGCCCGAAGAAGGGCGCCTCAACACCGAGCTGCGCATCTTTGCGCTGATCCGGCTCGGGGTTTTCGACGTGAACCAGATCGCCGATTTCCTGCGCTGTTCGCCGCAGACGATCTATAATTACAAGAGCAAAATCAAGAAAGCCGCGCTCAACGGCGGCGACAATTTCGAGGAAACGGTTCGCAAACTCGGTTCCCTTTCGCTCGATGCGTTTCCATCCTGTTTGCCGACCGACAATGCATAGCCATATGCAAGTCGTCGTTTGTTAGTTGCTTGTCCGGAAAATTGTTCCGTCCCTGTTTATTCCCAATCCGGTGCGTGTCCCGCTTTCAGCCTCGCCGTGATTCGGGTGAAATTCTGGTGTGATCCCCGTGTGCCCCGGCTTGCCAGCCCCGGCCGGTGCGGCCTGCAGTTTTCCCCTTTCTTCCGATGCCCCGGCGTCCGCCTGCCCCTTTCCGATACGCTGCACCCTCCGGGGAGCTCCCCGGAGCCCTGACAGACCGGGTAAAAAGAGACCCCTGCCTCAATCGCATGAAGCAGGGGTGATATATTCCTCGTGGAAAATCAGTATCTCCTGTTGCCGCCGTAGCCGCCGCCACGGTTGCCGCCGCCGTAACCGCCGGCAGGCCTGTCGGCCTTCGGTTTTGCGACATTGACCCCGATGGTCTTGCCTTCGAAGTCGGTGCCGTCGAGCGCGTCGATCGCAGCCTGGCCTTCGGCATCGTTGGGCATCTCTACGAAGCCGAAGCCACGCGAGCGGCCCGTTTCGCGGTCGGTGATTACGTTAGCCGAGGATACCTCGCCGTACTGTGAGAAAAGGTTCTGCAAGCTGTCGCCTTTCGTACCCCAGCTCAGGTGTGAAACATAAATGTTCATCGTTCTTGTTTTTTAATTATTGTTTGTTTATGATTGATATACGTACTGCGGCCAATCCGCGCGTCCCGCGTTCAATTTCAAATGTGACTTTGTCTCCTTCGGCAATGGTGTCAGGTGCGGAAGAGATGTGGAAAAAGTATTTTTCGCCGCTGTCGGCATCCTTTATGAAGCCGTAGCCTTTCGAGGCGGTGAAATACTCGACGCGCCCTGTGGAGGGCAGTATTTCCATTTCCTCCTGTTTGGGTGTCGAAATCTCGATCTGCGAGACGTCTATCTCCGTCTTGGGTTTGACATCCTGGGGCGTGGTGTGCAGTATGCCGTTCTCGTCCACATAGGCTATCATATCCTCGAAAGAACTCGTACCGCCGCTTTTGCGTTCGTCCTTGCGTTTTTGCTTTTCCTGTCGTTTTTGCTCCTTGAGCTTTTCCCGGTCTCTTTTACCTGTCGTTATTCGTTTTGCCATTCTATGTTGTTATGCGGCTATCGCCCCTGTCGCGGGACTGTATCCGTCGGTTTTGTCGTATTTCCGCTGCCCGATACCCGTGTTCAAAGCAGAAAAGGTGCCAGATTCGGCGGCCTTTCCCCGGTGTACGGAATTATGGGACATGGATTTCGTGCTTGTCTGTAAAAATATTCACCATCATTTTCTTTTGCATCACCTCCGATGCCTGTCGCCTGCAAGAGGCCGTTTATGAACAAAGAAGCTGATAATGAGATCTATTCTGAGATGGGACAGTCCGCCAAAGTACCGCGGAAACAAATACGCACGAAAGAAGAATTCAATATAAACCCTTGTTTATGCCGACAAAGGTAATCAAATTATTCGATTATTCCTATTTTTTTGCGGATTAATGCGTCGATATGCCTCGGGAATCTATTTCAACCCCCTCCGGGGCCTCCTGCCGGCGGCCGATCCCCACGTCCCGGCATAAAAAAGGCAACCCCTTCACTCCTAAGTGTCTGGTTTGCCGTTATGCTGTATTCGCCGCAATCCCGCTTCTGTGCCGCTCCTTCCCGGCCGCCGCTTTTTCCGCCGCAATCCTTTCCCTGTCGCAGTGCTGCCGCGCGGTGATTTCTCCCGCCGCCGCTTTTATGCGGTTACACTTCGGCGCCCCGCGGCGGGCGTCGCTTCTGCGCCGCTCTTTCTTGGCTGCCGCTTTTTCCGCCGCAATCCTTGCCCTGTCGCAGTGCTGTCGCGCGGTGATTTCTCCCGCCACCGCTTTTATGCGGTTGCACATCGACGCCCCGCGGCGGGCATCGCTTCCCTGCTGCCGTCGCGTTCCCGGCGATGGGCGGGAACGCACTTGGCCGGAGTGCCGGCAACAAGAAGTGCCGACACTCCGGCCCGGGCTCCCGAGGCCTTAGTAGCCGAGTATCCTCAGCATCGAGCGGTAGGATTGCTCCTTGGCGAAGAGCCTCGTATAGTACTCGTTGTCGCTCTTGTCGCGGTCGATGATGATGTGCTTCGGTGCCGGGATCAGGCAGTGCTGGATGCCGCCGAAACCGCCCAGCGACTCCTGGTAGGCGCCCGTGTGGAAGAACCCGATGTATTGCGTGTTGCCGGGTTCGAGCTTGGGCAGGAAGATGGCGTTGGTGTGCGATTCGGCGTTGTAGAAATCCTCGCTGTCGCAGGTCAGCCCCCCGAGCAGCACGCGCTGGTATTCGCGGTCCCAGTTGTTCACCGCCAGCATGATGTAACGCTGGTTGATGCCCCACGTGTCGGGCAGGGTAGTGATGAACGACGAGTCGATCATGTACCAGTTCTCGCGGTCGTTCTGCTGTTTCTGGTTGACGATCGAGTAGAGCGCCGCGCCGCTTTCGCCTACGGTGAACGACCCGAACTCGGTGAAGATGTTGGGTTCCTCCGTGTCGTTGCGGTGGCAGATGTTCTTGATCTGGGCGATGATCTCCTCGGTCAGGTATTCATAGTCGTACTCGAAGTTGAGCGAGTTCTTGATGGGGAACCCGCCGCCGATGTTGAGGCTGTCCAGCTCGGGGCAGATGGCTTTGAGTTCGCAGTAGACGTTCATGCACTTCGACAACTCGTTCCAGTAGTAGGCCGTGTCCTTGATGCCCGTGTTGATGAAGAAATGCAGCATCTTGAGCTGGAACTTCTTGCTGTTCTTGAGCTTGGCCTTGTAGAAGTCGATGATGTCGTTGTAGCGGATACCCAGCCGCGAGGTGTAGAACTCGAACTTGGGTTCCTCCTCGCAGGCGATGCGGATGCCGACCTTGCATTTCTTGGTGAAGGCGTCCTCGAACAGGTCGAGCTCCTCCTTGTTGTCCAGCACGGGGATCGTGTTGACGAAGCCGTCGTTCACCAGCTGGGCGATGTTCTCCACGTACTGCGGGCGCTTGAACCCGTTGCAGATGATGTAACGGTCTTTGTCGATGATGCCGCCGTCGTAGAGCGCATTGATTATATGTATGTCGTATGCCGACGACGTTTCCAGGTGGACGTCGTTCTTCATGGCCTCCTCCAGTACGAACGAGAAATGGCTCGACTTGGTGCAGTAACAATAGTTGTACGAGCCTTTGTAGTCGACCTTCGCCATCGCCACGTTGAACATGCGCTTGGCGCGGTTGATCTGTTGCGAGATCTTCGGCAGGTACGTTATCTTGAGCGGCGTACCGTACTGTTTGATCAGTTCCATGAGCGGGATGTCATGGAAATTCAACTCGTTGTCTTCGACCGAGAACTCATCCTGCGGGAAGTCGAACGTCTGTTCGATGAGGTCGATGTACTTGTCTTTCATGGCTGGTTCGTGTAAGTTTCGGCAATCCGTCTTCGCTACATCCGCAATTTTCGGCCAAAGTAGCTCGCCTGGATTTTTTGAAATTTCGGGATGCAAATCAAACGAATATTTTTCGTATAACCAATAGTTTGCCCGATTATTTTGAAAATCCGTGCCGAATTTTGCTTTTTTCATCGGAAAAGGGTATTTTTGAACCGGATTTCAAAAGTGGATTTCAATCGTGTTGGTTCAGACCATATCGCAATATCTCGGGTCGCACAAGCGGCTCGTCGTGCCCCAGCTCGGGACGTTCATCGTCAAGGAGCCGGGCGTAAGCATTGTTTTTTCGGAGTTGCTCAAACGCGACGACGGTGTGCTGCGCGGCCTGCTGCGTGCGGAGGGCGTCGGCGAACTGGAGGCTGCGGGCGAGATCGACCGCTTCGTCTTCGAGGTGCGCCATGCCGCCCAGCACGGGCAGGAGTTCCGGCTCGACGGCTTCGGGGTGTTGCACCCCGGCCCCAACGGGACGATCGCCTTCGCCTACGAGCCGCGGCCTGCGCAACCCGCAGCGTCCGATACTGCCGCGGTTCCGGCCGGGACGCAGACCGCCCCTGCGGGGCAGAAGCCCCCGAAGCTGCCCTATTCCGAGCCGCGCGTGTCGCCCTCGGCCAAAATGAACCCCGACCCTTCGGTGCGGGGCCTGCGCTACGGCAAGCCGCCGAAGACTACCGCCGCCTATTCCTATGTCGACCGGCCGCCGCGCCGGCGCCGCGCCGACCGCTTCATCTGGGTCGCCGTCATCGCCGCCGCCATCGCCGTCGCCGCCATCGCCTTCGGCTATCTGCGTGAAGCGAACGACAAGGAGGCCGAGATGCAGTACCTCGAACAACCCGCCGACCCGCAGCCCGCAACGGACACGGGCGCGGCAACGCCCGAACAACCCATTACGGAATAAATGACGGACATCACCACAGTCAAGCAGCGCTTCGGCATCATCGGCACTTCGGAACTTTTAGACCGGGCGCTGGAGGTCGCCGTGCGTGTGGCCCCCACCGACCTGACCGTCCTTGTCACGGGCGAGAGCGGCGTGGGCAAGGAGTTCTTTCCGCAGGTCATCCACGCCTATTCGGCGCGCAAACACAATAAATATATAGCCGTCAACTGCGCGGCGATTCCCGAAGGTACCATCGACTCGGAACTCTTCGGGCATGAGAAAGGCTCCTTCACCGGGGCGCTCGAAGCCCGCAAGGGCTATTTCGAGGAGGCCGACGGGGGGACGATCTTCCTCGACGAGGTCGCCGAGTTGCCGCACCCGACCCAGGCGCGCCTGCTGCGCGTGTTGCAGACGGGCGAGTTCATCCGCGTCGGGTCGTCCAAAGTGCAGAAAACCGATGTCCGCGTCGTTGCCGCCACGAATATGAACCTCCAGCAGGCCATCGCCTCGGGGCGTTTCCGCGAGGACTTGTACTACCGCCTCAGCACGGTGCCGATCACGGTGCCTTCGCTGCGCGAGCGGCCGCAGGACATCCCGCTGCTGTTCCGCAAATTCGCCGCCGACGTGGCCGCACAGTACCGTATGCCTGCCGTGACGCTCGATGCCGCGGCGCGCGAGATGCTGATGCATTATTACTGGCGGGGCAATATCCGCCAGCTCAAAAACGTGGCCGAGCAGATTTCGGCCATCGAACAGACCCGCCTTATCACGGCCGACGTGCTGTCCCGCTATCTTCCGCCGCAGGACGGCGGGACGCCCGCACCGATGGGCGGGATGCGCGCGGACGACACGATGTCCACCGAACGCGAACTGCTCTACAAGGTGCTGTTCGACATGCGGGCCGACATCAACGACCTCAAGCGGATGATGTCCGAGTTGATGCACAACACCCAGGCACCCTGCGGGCCTGTGCACGACGTCAAGGCGCTGCTGCCGACCACGGCCCAGAGCTCCGCTTCGGCCTATGCCCCTGCGGCGGTCTATGCCGAGAGCGAGGATGTCACCGACGAGCCGCCGCGCGAGATGACCAAGGCCGACATGCAGCGCGAGCAGATCATCCGCGCCCTGCGCCGCAATAACGGGCGCCGCCGCGAGGCCGCCGCCGAATTGTTCATGTCCGAACGTACGCTCTACCGCAAGATCAAGGAGCTGGGCATCGAAGATAATTAGGCCGCCCGGGCACGGCGTATCCGTGCCGGAGCCGCCCGGAGAAGAGAATTTTTGTGCTATGAAGATAAAATTTGCTGTCACGGCCCTCTGTGCCGCCCTGCTGACCGGGTGCGGCGTGGCCATCAAATATTCGCTCTCGGGCGCCTCGATCCCGCCCGATGCCAGGACTTTCAGCGTGGCCTATTTCCCCAACAACGCCACGATGGTTGCGCCCATCCTCAGCTCGACGCTCACCGATGCGCTCGTCGATATGTTCACCCGCCGTACCCGCCTGATGCAGGTCGAAGAGGGCGGCGACTTCGCTTTCGAGGGCGAGATCATCAACTACACTTCCACCACGGCGTCGGTGTCGAGCGACGATTACGCCCTGCTGAACCGCCTGACGATCACCATCAAGGTGCGTTTCACGAATGCCCTCGACGAGAAACAGTCCTGGAACAGGACTTTCACGGCCTACGAGGACTACGAATCCACGCGCCTGCTGACCGAAGTCGAGGGGGAGCTGATCCCGCAGATCGTCGACAAGCTGGTGACGGACATCTTCCAGGCTTCGGCTTCGAACTGGTAAATCCGTGCGGTTATGGCAGATTTGAAACAATATATCGCATCGTCCGGCGCGGGTGAGCTTCCCGCGGCGGCGGAACTCGACGCGTTGCTCGCACGCTGCGAGTGGTTCGACCTGGCGCGTATCGTGCGCGAAATCGCCACGGGCAGGCCCGATCCCCGGCTGGACGTGACCGCACCGTGGCGTGCGCAGAGTTCGCTGCGCATGGCTGCGGTCGATGCCGATGCCCTGTGCCGGCTGTCGTCCGACGACATCATCGACCGTTTCCTGCGCGAGGAGGATCTGCGCATCGTGGCCGCCGACGGCGAACCCGAGGAGGAGGTGTGCACCGAGGCCGTGTTGGACGACGACGACCAGGTCGTGAGCGAGGAACTGGCGGAAATCTATCTTGCCCAGGGGCTTCGGGACAAAGCCATAGCGATTTATCGCAAATTAAGTTTGCGAAATCCCGAAAAAAGTGTTTACTTTGCCGAGCTAATTGGCAAATTGGAAAACAATAATTAAATTTCAACGATATGTTATACACGATTTGCATTGCCTTGATACTCATTGCCAGCGTTTTGGTGATCCTTGCAGTATTGGTGCAGAACCCCAAGAGCGGCATGGCCGCCAATTTCGGCGCGTCCAACCAGGTCATGGGTGTGCGTGAAACTTCGGATTTCCTCGAGAAATTCACTTGGACGATGGCTATCGCTATCGTTGTGCTGAGCCTCGTGGCTACGCTCGCCATGGACAAGGGGCGCGTCGCAGAGAGCAACAGCGAAATTTCGAAGGACGCCAAGGCACTTCAGGAGCGTGTCCTTGAGACCGAGGCGCCCGCCACGATGCCCCAGGCCGAGATTCCGGCACAGGCTCCGGCCGAAACCCCTGCGGAGCAGCCCGCCGAATAGGGTAGTATCCCGGAGGCCGCCCCTGACGGACGGAAAGCAGACGACAAAAGACTGCGGAAGCGATTCCGCGGTCTTTTTTGTATCGTGCATTTCTTGTTTTTCTGCTTCCACCGTCCACCGCTGTCCACCGCCCACCGCCCACCGCTGTCCGCCGCCGTCCCCGTCTCCGTCTCCGTCTCCGCCGCCGTTTCCGTCGTCTCCGCCCGTCTCCGCCCGTCTCCGCCCGTCCCCGCCCGTCCTCGCCTGTCCTCGCCTGTCCTCGCCTGTCCTCGCCTGTCCTCGCCTGTCCACCGCCCGTCCTCGCCCCCGCCGTTTCCTTCACTCGCCTTCGCTCTCTGCCCCGTCCAGCCCCTCTCCTCTGCCTCTGCCTTTAATTTTTCCGTCCCTCCGTCCCCTGTTTATCCCTGTTTTACCCCTGTTTATTCCTGTCTGTTCCTGTCAGTCTCTCCTTCCTTTTATGCCCCTGCTTTTCTGGCTTTGTCCTTCCGGCCTGTACTTCTTGTTTCCGGCACAGTTTGTTCACGTGCGTTCCTTCATTTCGTTCTTTTTTGCTATTCTCTCCGAGCCTCCTTCTTGAACCTCCTCTTCGGGCATCCCTTTCCGTGTCCTCCTCTCCGCGTTCCACCCCTCCGAATCCTCTTCCTGCTGTGTCCGTCTCGGATCCTAATTAATGCCTTTAATGGTTCTATCTGTAAAGAAATAACTTTATTTTTGTCGGGTCTTAAAATAATTTTTATCTTTGTTGTTTCAAGTGATTGATTAAAAAATTATATGTATATGCATATTTATTTTAAATATATTTTCGAATGAAAGCCAAAACTTATGTAAAGGGCGTTGCCGCATTGTGCGCCCTCGCGGCGGTCGCCTGCACGGGCGTCCAGCAATCCCGGGGCGATGTGGCCGTCTATCTGGACGAGTCGCAGCCGCTTGAAAAGCGTGTCGAGGACGCTCTTTCGCGGATGACGCTCGAAGAGAAGGTCGGGTTGCTGCATGCGCAGTCTAAATTCTCGTCGGCGGGCGTCCCGCGGCTGGGCATCCCCGAAGTGTGGTGCACCGACGGCCCGCACGGCATCCGCCCCGAGGTCTTGTGGGACGAGTGGGATCAGGCCGGCTGGACGAACGACTCGTGTACGGCATTCCCCGCGCTGACGTGCCTCGCCGCGACGTGGAACCCCGAAATGTCGGCCCTCTACGGCAAATCCATCGGCGAGGAGGCGCGTTACCGGGATAAGGACGTGCTGCTGGGCCCCGGGGTCAATATCTACCGTACGCCCCTGAACGGGCGCAACTTCGAGTATATGGGCGAAGACCCCTTCCTGTCGGCCCGCATGGTCGTGCCTTACGTGCGGGGGGTACAGCAGAACGGGGTTGCCGCCTGCGTGAAGCACTTTGCCGTGAACAACCAGGAACTGCGGCGCCATGAGGTCGACGTGGTGGTCGACGACCGTACTCTGCACGAGATCTACCTCCCGGCCTTCAAGGCTGCGGTGCAAGAGGGCGGTGCCTGGGCCATCATGGGCGCCTACAATAAATACAAGGGCGAGCATTGCTGCCACAACCAATACCTGCTGAACGACATCCTCAAGCGCGACTGGGCGTTCGACGGCGTGGTTATCTCTGACTGGGGCGGCGTGCACGATACGCGCGAGGCCATCTTCAAGGGGCTCGACATGGAGTTCGGCACATGGACGGACGGCCTGAACTGGGGCGCGACCAATGCCTACGGCAATTACTACCTGGCGAATCCCTACCTCGAACTGCTCCGCAGGGGCGAGGTGGGTACCGGGGAGCTCGACGACAAGGCCCGCCGCGTGCTGCGCCTGATCTTCCGCACGGCGATGAACAGCCGCAAACCCTTCGGGTCGCTCTGCTCGCCGGAGCATAATGCCGCCGCACGCCGCATCGCGGGCGAGGGTATGGTGCTGCTCAAGAACGACGGCGGGGTGCTTCCCGTCGACCTTTCGAAAACGAAGAAACTGCTTGTCGTGGGCGAGAACGCCGTGAAGATGATGACCGTCGGCGGCGGTTCCTCGTCGCTCAAGGTGAAACACGAGTGTACCCCCCTGGAGGGCATCCGTGCGGCCGTCGGCGACAAGGCCGAGGTGCTCTACGAGCGCGGTTACGTCGGCGACGTGACGGGCGACTACAACGGGGTTGTGACCGGACAGGATCTCTCGGAAGGACGCTCCGGGGCTCAGCTCCTCGCCGATGCCATCGCCGCAGCCCGCAAGGTGGATGCCGTGGTGTTTATCGGCGGCCTGAACAAGGGCGACCATCAGGATTCCGAAGGCGCCGACCGTTTGCAACTCGGGCTGCCTTACGGACAGGATGCCGTGATCGGGGCTTTGGCCGAAGCCAACCCCAACCTGGCCGTGGCGATCGTCTCGGGCAATGCCGTGGCGATGCCGTGGATCGACCGCGTGCCCGCCGTACTGGAGGCCTGGTATTCGGGCTCCGAGGCCGGCAATGCGCTGGCCGACGTACTGTTCGGTGCCGTCAACCCTTCGGGTAAACTGCCCTTCACCTTCCCGGTACGTCTGGAGGATTGCAGCGCCCACTCCGCCGGGGAGTATCCCGGCGACGGGCAGGTCGTCTACCGCGACGGGATCTTCGTCGGTTACCGCTGGATCGAGAAGGAGCGGATCGAACCCCTGTTCGCCTTCGGCCACGGCCTGAGTTATACGACATTCGACATTGCCAACGTGCAGGCGGATCGCACGTCGCTTGCAACGACGGGCAGGCTCCGGGTCTCTGCCGACGTGACCAATACGGGCGGACGTGCCGGCGCCGAGGTCGTGCAGCTTTATATCGGCGACAAACTCTCGTCGCTGCCGCGCCCCGTGAAGGAGCTCAAGGGCTTCGAAAAGGTACACCTCGCGCCCGGCCAGAGCCGAACCGTCACGTTCGAAATCGACCCCGGGATGCTCGCCTGTTACGACGATGCGAAAGGGGCCTGGGTCGCTGAACCCGGTGAATTCACCGCTTATGTCGGCGCCGCGTCGGACGACATCCGCGGAACCGTCGATTTTGTGCTGAAATAATCCCCGCTGCGTGGGCGTCGCGGAACCGGGCGCTGCGGAATGAATGCGTGCAGCGGAAAGGCGGCGGCCGCTTTCCCGCGGGCAAGACCTCCCGGGGGGCGTTCCCCTCTGCCCGGAATGGCAACAACCCCCGCAAACTCGATGGTTTGCGGGAGTTGTCGTCACCGGCATCAGCAGCCCCGGGGTATTCCGCCGCAATGCGACTGCGGGCCTGCCCGTTAACGGAATCTATCCCTTGATTCCGATCCAGTAGAGCACATGCCGCCGCAGAGGATGTCCTTCCGGCAGGGTAGGGTGGTTGAACTGGCCCACGCACTCCATGCCGATTTTTTGCATGACCCGCTGCGAGCGCCGGTTGGTGACGGCGGTGAAGGCTATCGCCTCCTCGATGCCGAGTTTTGCCGCGAGCGCAAGGCACGCCTGTGCGGCTTCCGGGGCGTAGCCGTTGCCCCAGGCGTCGGCACGCAGCCGCCAGATAACCTCGATCTGGCCGCACAGTCCGTCGAACGTCACGCGGTGCAGCCCCGTGTAGCCGAGCAGCAACCCGTCCGAAATCCTTTCCACGGCGTAAAGCCCGAACCCTTCCGTTTGGAACTCTTCGCGGATATGCCCGAAGAATGCTGCCGACTCTTCCCGGGTCAGCGGGGCGGGGAAATACTCCATTACGCGCGGGTCTGCGTTCATGGCCGCAAATGCGTCGAAATCATCCTCCCTCCATGCGCGCAGTACGAGGCGGGAAGTCTGTGCGGGAAAAATCATGGTTTTAATCTTTTATCGTGTGAATGTTGCGTCTCGAATGGATGCGGGGTCTGCCTCAAGCCGTGAACCTGAGCTTTGGTTCCGTCCGGGATTTTGCCGTGTTGTCCGGTCGCCGTCATCTGCTGGCCGCCATCCGTCGCTGTCCTTAAGCGATTGGTTTTCGGTTGCCGTTATCTGCTTGCCGTTATTCGGCCGCCGTTACCCGGTCGTCTTAACCCGGTCGACGTCATCAGCCGGCTGTTACAGATCGCCGTCCTCCGTTGGCCGTCATGCCGCCGTGGTTTCCGGTCTCTGCCGTCCGGCTGGCCGTCATCGGGCTGCTGTCACTCGGCTTCCGTTACCCGACCGTCGTCTGCCCGATGCCGTTCCTTGAAACTATCGCCCCCCCCCGGCTTTTCCTGGCTCCGGCCTTACTCGGCCACCTCTTTTTTCGAGCGCTTGCGGGTGTTGATCGTCAGATAGCGTTGCAGGGTCTGCTGCAGACGCACGGGGTCGATGTTGCGGCGGAGCTCCCCGCCCTGCGCAATCGAGATGCCGCCCGTCTCCTCCGAGACGACGATGATGATTGCGTCCGAGATTTCGCTCATGCCGATCGCGGCGCGGTGGCGTGTGCCGTAGGATTTCGGGACGTCGCTTTGCGTCACCGGCAGGATGCACTTTGCAGCCACGATGCGGTCGCCTTCGATCAGTACGGCGCCGTCGTGCAGGGGGGCGTTCTTGAAAAATATGTTTTTTAACAACGACGTCGAAACCTTGGCGTCGAGGGCGATGCCGCCCTCGGCGATCAGCCGCAGGTCGCTCTGCTGGCCGATGACGATCAGCGCACCGGTTTTCGTTTCCGACATTTCGCGGCAGGCCGTGACGATCGGCACGACGTTGGTCTGCACCGTGTCGTCACCCGTCGAGAAGATGCGGGTGATGAAGTTGAAGTGCTTCTGGCGCATCCCGATCACCTGCAGGAACCGCCGCAGTTCGGGTTGGAATACGATGATCAGCGCAATGGCCCCGACCGAGATCAGCTGTCCGAGTATCGTCGACAGCAGTTCCATGTTGAGCGTCCGCACCACCACCCACAGCAGGTAGATGGCGATGATCCCCGAGAGGATATAGGGCGCGTTGGTGCCTTTGGTCATGCGGTAGATCCAGTACATGATCACGGCGACCAGGATGATGTCTATGAAATCGACGAATGTGAACGGAACGAAACCCATTGCTTGTGTGTTGCTGTTAGTTTTCCTGCAAATGTATAAAAAATTACGGACATTCCGCTTCTGCGCCGCGATTATGTCTCCCGGTTGCCCGCCGCCAGCAGTACCCGCTGTCTGTTGCCCGCAGTATCCTCCGCTGCCTGCTGTCCTCTGTCCTTCGCGGCCTGCCGCCCTCCGCTTGCGATACCCGCCGTCCCCAGTTGCTTGCGATCCGCCGTCTGTTGCCTGCGGTAGCCGTCGTTTGTTGCCCTTTCTCCTCCGCGGCCTGATGCCCTCCGCTTGCGGTACCCGCTGTCAGCCTGTTGCCTGCGATTGCCGTCCGCCTGTTACCCGCTGTGCCCGCTTCTGCCTGCTGCCCTTTGTCCTCCGCGGCCTGCCGCCCTCCGCTTGGGGTACCCGTCGTCCGCCCGTTGTCAGCTGTGCCTGCTTCTGCCCGCTGCCCGGCGCGGTACGCTGTCTTCCGGGGCCTCGTGGACGCGCCGCCGTCCGAAAAAAAAGCCGCCCCAAATAGGGACGGCTCGGCCAGGGTGCAATATGCACGCTCCCTTATTTCTTGGCGGCTTTCTTGTCCGCTGCGTAGAGCTCGTTGACCTTCGCAAGCACGGCGGGCGTGATGTTGAGCGTCGAATCGGCGTCGATCAGTGCCGTGGCGTTGATGATGAGCTTGTATTTCTTGTCGCCGTTGATCTCCTGCACGGCGCGGTGCAACAGATCCTGCGCACGGTTGGTGAACACGTAGTTCTCTTCGTCGAGCGCCTGGGCTTCTTTCTGTGCGGAGCTCTGGTACGAAGCCACGCGCTTTTCGATGCTCTGCTGCTGGGCCTGTGCATCGTTGGTGGTAATCAGCCCTTTCTGGTATTTTTCCTGCAGCTGGGCGGCTTCGGCCTGCAGGTTCTGCTCTTTCTGGGCCCAGCTTTTCTGTGCTTTCTGGGTCTTTTCCTGCAGGGCTGCGCCCTCGTTCAGGAAAAGGTCGCATTGTGCCAGCACGGCTTCAACCTGCACATAAGCGATATCGCTTGATCCGACTTCGCGGGCAACCTCCTCGGCGGTGGCCGTCTCGGTGGTCTTCGTACCGCAGGCTGTCATGGCGCAAGCCGCAACGAGCGCCGTAAAAAGCATTTTTTTCATGTCGTTTTTTATCTGTTTTAGTTAAATATTCGGCTTTTGAACCACAAAGGTAAAAAAAAATCTTTATTTTTGCCCCACGCCTTGTAAATTTTGAATTTCATGTACGAATACATCAGCGGAACGGTCGCCGAGGCGACCCCGGCCTATGCGGTCATCGACGCCGGAGGTGTCGGTTACTACCTCCATATCTCGCTCGAAACATTTTCGGCCGTCGAGCATGCGCAAAACGCCCGTTTATACGTGCACTACATCGTGCGTGAAGATGCCCAGATCCTGTACGGTTTCGCAACGAAAGTCGAACGCGAATTTTTCCGCCATCTGATCAGCGTTTCGGGCGTGGGAGGCAATACGGCGCGCATGATCCTTTCGACCTATTCGCCGCGTGAACTGCAGGGGATCATCACCTCGGGCAATGCCGTGCTGCTCAAAAACGTCAAGGGACTGGGGCTGAAAACCGCCCAGAAAATCATCGTCGAGCTGAGCGGCAAACTCACCGGACTGGCCGAGGGCGATACCCCGGCGATGCCGTCTGCGGGCGGGGAATCGCTCGACGAGGCGCTTTCGGCGCTGGTCATGCTGGGATTCGCCAAGGCCCCCGCCGAGAAGGCCCTGCGCGGCATCTTGCGCGATAATCCGGCTGTTTCGGTCGAGGATCTGGTGCGGATGGCCTTAAAAATCCTATGAAAAAGCTTTTTTAATCAATAAAAGTGTGAAAATTCCCCCCCCCCACAATTTGGCCGGGCAGATTATTTGCTATACATTTGCGGCATCGTATTTTATACACCGCAATATTTTGTTAAACTTGCATGCTCTGTAAATGGAAGAGGCGCTCCCACTCGGATTTATTATCCTCTTGCTCTGCATCGTCTGTGGTGCCGTCGCCGTAGCGATAGGTATCTACGTGTTGAAGCAGCGGCGGCTCCAGCGGCTCAAAGACCCGCGGAAAGACTATTACCGCTGATGGCAGGAAGGGATTTAGACGGCTTCGGTCGTCTTTTTTTTGTCCCCGGCACGCTAACCGGGGCTTTTTTTGCGTTTCATGCTTTGAAATCGGATTGTTTTTGTAAATTTGCACGATAATACGACGATGAAAAGACTATTTGTCATATGCATATCCGCTGCGCTCGTGTCGCTGGCCGGCTGTTCCGACGACGAGGACGTCCAGCCCGCGCAGAAGGAGAGGATAGTCTCTTTCCTGACCGGGACGCACGCACCCCGGCTCGTCGCCGAGGAGAACCTGGAGGAGGGCAGCAACCAGCCCTACTACACGGTTTCGGGCGATGCCGTATACCGCTACATTACCGACATCTACAATCCCGACCGGGTCAACTGGCCGGAGGTAACCCCGGCCTCGACCGTGAAGATCACGTTCCGCGCCTACGTCTTCACCTATGCGAATATCGTGACGACGGGCTCGGAAAACAACTGGACAGTACCTTATTATACGAACGATGCCGCCCTGAAAAGTTTTCTGGAAGGGCGGGGGCTCAATACCGAGTGGTGGAAGTTCGAGCCGCTGACGGTGGATATGCGGCACCCTGACATAATAAAAGGGCTGGCCGATGCGTTACTTGGTTGCCGCGAGGGCGATGCCGTCGAGGTGTATATGACATACAATATGGCCTATGGCGACGATTATTTCGGCCTTATCCCGAATGAGAGTCCCATAGCCTGGTTTTTTACGGTGGACGCAGTGGATCCGGTCGACGCGGACGCCCCTGTGGAACCGGCGAATTAAAAGTTGAGTAAAATACAAACCGAATATATGAAATTTATCGCTCGTTTTCTGTACGTGCCGCTCGCCGGCCTTCTGGTGCTGACGTCCTGCGCGAAAGACGAAACGGAATCTTACGACAAATTCGAGAACCAGGCGCTCGAGGCATGGATGACCCAGCACCGCAGCGACCTGGTGGAGAACCTCCAGTCCGAAGGGCTGTACTATGTCGACCTGCTCGATGCGGGCGACCTTGCGTCCGATCCGATCAACACCGAGGACATCTGGGTGTCTTTCGATTTTTCGGGGCGCGACCTGAGCGGCAACATCATCCTCACGCGCAATGCCGACGATGCCGTGCTGGCCGGGTCTTTCTCCAAGTATACCCACTATGTGCCTTTCTACCGCTACTGCGGCTCGGAAAACTCAGGACTGATGGAAGGGACGTGGCTGGCCATGCGCCGTACGCTGACGCTCGGCGATACCTATTTCCGGAATAACAAAGACCGGCTGGGCATCACCTCCCCCGAGGTGACGCTGCGCTACGGCTCGAAAATCCGGCTCTACATGCCTTCGTCGGTGGTCGGCAACGGCGTCGAGGGTACGGGCGGATATGAGGGGCAGGAAGGTTATTCGCTCAGTTCCAAACGCCCGTTCATCGTGACCATGGAGATCCGCGACACGGTCAGCAACCCGCTCGAACGCGAGGGTACCGATGTGGATGATTTCTGCGAACTGAACGGCGGCCTGCAGATTTACAGCAAGGGCGACGACGACACGCCCGCCACGGAGGTGCCGGAAGACCCCGAGGATCCCGAACACCCCTACAACGAGACGTCCAAGCGCTGGGTCAGCGCCTGCGACTCGATCCCCCAGGTCTACGTCAACGTGCGCTACAACCCGGCCGAGCCCCGGGATCAGCTCTCCTTCCCTGCGCCCTACCACGTAGGCTACGAGCCCTATGTCAGCGAGGCTTCGGTCAGGGACATCGACATGCAGATCGCCGAGGCGCTCAAAAAGCGTTTCCACGGCGAGGGCGACGATTACCAGAAGTACGAGGGTGTCAAGGCGCTCGAAGCCGACTCGGTGACGCTCGACGGTACGGCCAAAATCTGGTATATCGGCCGTTTCCTCGACGGGTTCATCTTCGACACGAACATCGACGAGGTGAAGAAGATCATCTACGGCGAGGTCGCGCAAAAGGGCACGGCACTCGACTACACCCCGTCGAGCGGCGGGATGATCCAGGCGTTCTACTATACCATTCCCAACCTCAAGTTCGGTCAGTGGGCGGAGCTCATCACCACGTCGACCAACGCCTACGGTTCGTCGGGCAAGAGCGGCTCGTCGAGTTCGTCCACTTCGGGGTCGAGCGGTTATTCGTCGAGCTACCTCGATTATCTCAACTACCTCAATTACGCCAATAGCTACTACGGCAGCGGCGGCTACTACGGGGGGTACTACGGCGGCTATTACGGCAACTACTACGGCGGTTATTACGACAGCATGTACGGCTACGGCTATGACAGTTCCAGCACGGGTACCACCGTGACGACCATCACCACCGAGATCCCGTCGTTCACACCCCTTATTTTCCAGCTTTACATCGAACCGGAAGATTGATCCGGCTTCGCTGCCCGGTGTGGAAAAACCGTCCTTTCTTTCCAGAAGGGGCGGTTTTATTTTTGTTCCGTTCATGTTACGTTTTTATTTCACTTTTTAAGGCAGAAATTTTGCAGTTCCGCAAAATTGTATTAACTTAGTGATGCAGAACTTCAACTTAAAATTCAACGGATATGATTATCACATTTAACGAGTTGCGCCGCATCAAGGACAGGCTGCCCAGCGGCAGCTCGCAACGCATTGCAGATGAACTGGGACTCGACGTAGAAACCGTCCGCAATTATTTCGGGGGCAAGCACGAGGCTAAGGAGTGCGTGGGGGTTCATTTCGAACCGGGCCCGGACGGTGGAGTCGTTACACTGGACGACACGACGATCCTCGATGTTGCAATGCGTATCCTTGGCGACCAGAACAAATAGTTGTTAAGATTCAGACCGGCTTTCGGGCCGGGTCGTAGGGCCTGCGTTTTCGCAGGCCTGTTTTTTTCGCTCTATCCTTTCTCCGCTTTCTCTGCTTTTTCCGCTTTCTCCGCACCGTCTGCCAGTCCATTGGGTTGCCGATTCGCACCAGTTCGCACCAGTTCGTACCGTTCGTACCGTCCGTACTGTCCGCACTGCTCCGTATCATCTGTATCATCCTTGCCGTCCGTACCGTCTTTTTCGTCCGCATTGTCCGGCTTCCGCAATGTCTTTCCGCAGTATTTACCGTTGTCGCCGCTCCCCGAGGCATTCATGTTTCTGTTTTTTTCTCTGTTTTCTTTTCTGTTTTCTCCTGCATACCTGTCTGCGTGGCATCACCCCGATTGCCGCCGGGTGCCCTTGTCCGCCCTCCTGTTTTTTTGCCGTCCTCCCGCTTGGCACATTCCGTTTCGCCCCGGCCTTTCTGCCAAAATAACACCTGGGCCGGAGCTGCCGGGACGGTCGTGCGGGGGAATTCTGCCATTATGCTGACAATTTGGCAGGGATTGCCGTTTGGTACAACCTTTGTTCGATCTACGGGCGTGACCGGCAGCCGGAACCGTAGGGCGAAGGGGCGGGGCACAAGGCAACGTAAAAAATAACATTAAACTTATATACGATTATGGCAAAGATTATTGGTATTGACTTAGGTACTACGAACTCCTGCGTAGCAGTGATGGAGGGCAACGAGCCCGTGGTTATTCCCAACTCCGAGGGACACCGCACGACCCCGTCTGTGGTGGCTTTCACGGCGGACGGCGAGCGCAAGGTGGGTGACCCGGCTAAGCGTCAGGCCATCACCAACCCCAAACGTACGGTCTTTTCGATCAAGCGTTTCATGGGCGAGCGCTACGATCAGGTTACGGCCGATATAGAGCGTGCCCCCTATCCGATCGTCAAGGGTGACAACAACACCCCGCGCGTCGATATCGACGGCCGCCAGTATACGCCGCAGGAGATTTCGGCCATCATCCTGCAGAAGATGAAGAAAACGGCCGAAGACTACCTCGGACAGGAGGTTACGGAGGCTGTCATCACGGTTCCCGCCTATTTCTCCGACTCGCAGCGCCAGGCTACGAAGGAGGCTGGCGAGATCGCCGGGCTGAAGGTGCGCCGTATCATCAACGAGCCTACCGCAGCCGCACTGGCCTACGGTATGGACAAGAAGAGCAGCGATATGAAGATCGCCGTGTATGACCTCGGCGGCGGTACGTTCGATATTTCGATCCTCGAGCTGGGCGACGGCGTCTTCGAAGTGAAGTCGACCAACGGCGATACCCACCTGGGCGGCGACGACTTCGACCACGTGCTGATCGACTACATGGCCGAGGCGTTCAAGGCCGAGCACCAGATCGACCTGCGCCAGGATCCGATGGCCTTGCAGCGTCTGAAGGAAGCTGCCGAGAAGGCGAAGATCGAACTTTCGTCCTCGACCTCCACGGAGATCAACCTGCCGTACATCATGCCCGTCAACGGCATTCCGCAGCACCTCGTTATGTCGCTCACGCGTGCCAAGTTCGAGCAGCTGTGCGACCACCTGATCCGCAAGACCATCGAGCCTTGCAAACTCGCTTTGCGCGACGCGGGCCTCGACGCTTCGCAGATCAACGAGGTGATCCTCGTCGGCGGTTCGACCCGTATCCCCGCGATCCAGAAGATCGTCGAGGAGTTCTTCGGCCGCACGCCCAACAAGAGCGTGAACCCCGACGAAGTGGTGGCCGTAGGCGCCGCTATCCAGGGCGGTGTGCTCACGGGCGAGGTGAAGGACGTGCTGCTGCTCGACGTTACGCCGCTGTCGCTGGGTATCGAGACCCTGGGCGGTGTGATGACCAAGCTCATCGACGCCAACACCACGATCCCGACCCGCAAGTCGGAGACCTTCTCCACGGCTGCCGATAACCAGCCTTCGGTCGAGATCAACGTCTGCCAGGGCGAACGTCCGCTGGCCCGCGACAACAAGTCGATCGGCCGCTTCCACCTGGACGGCATTCCTGCCGCTCCGCGCGGTGTGCCGCAGATCGAGGTGACGTTCGATATCGACGCCAACGGTATTCTGAACGTCTCGGCCAAGGACAAGGGCACGGGCAAGGAGCAGAAGATCCGTATCGAGGCTTCTTCGGGCCTTACCGAGCAGGAAATCCAGCGTATGCGCGATGAGGCCAAGGCCAACGAGGCCAAGGACAAGGAGGAGAAGGAGCGTATCGACAAGATCAACGCCGCCGACTCGAACATCTTTGCCACGGAGAAGCAGCTCAAAGAGTATGGCGACAAGCTCCCCGCCGACAAGAAGTCCGCGATCGAGGGTGCGCTGGCCAAGCTGAAGGAGGCGCACAAGAACGCCGACGTGGCGGCTATCGACACGGCCATCGCCGAGCTGAACGCCGCATGGCAGGCTGCATCGCAGGACATCTACGCACAGCAGCAGGCGCAGGGCGCACAGCCCGGGGCCGATGCCGGCCAGTCGCAGTCGCAGGCCAATGCCGGCGGCGCGTCGAATGGCGGCGACAGCTCTCAGCCTGAGGACGTCGAGTTCGAGGAGGTGAAGTAATACTCGAAGTGTTCGGGACACTTCAGCCGCAAGGCTTTCATATAAATTCCCAAGGGTGCGATCCGGATTTTCGGGTCGCACCTTTTTTTGTCCGGCGGCATCCTGATTTCCGGTTATTATCGCTATCTTTGGGATACCTGCCAACTCCCTGCGTATATGGGCCGCCCAGCCACGTTTGCTGTTTGCACCGTGCTGCTCTTCCTGGCTGGTGTGGCTGTCTTTCGGGTTCCTGATTCCGTTTACGCGGTTAGTTGCCGGAAATAGCCCTTTGAGGCGAGATCCCGCGCCTATCCCCGTTCCGCCCGCCACATGCCGTAGAGGATCAGTGCCGCGCCTGCCAGTGCCGCGGGGGTGATGCGCTCGCCGATGCAGGCCGCCGCCGTGATGATCGTCACCAACGGGTTGAAATAGATGTAGTTGGTCGTGCGCACGGCTCCCAGTCTGTGCATCGCGGCGTTCCACAGGACATAGCAGAGCATCGAGGCTACGATCCCCAGGAACAGCAGGTTGCCCCACACGGCGGGGCGGGCCAACACCTCTGAAGTGATCGAAAAAGGCTGGAAAACGAATACCGGCAGGATGGTCAGCAGCCCGTAGAAGAATACCTTGCGGGTGATGAAGACGGCAGGGTAGCGGCCGCCGATGCGTTTGATGACCAGCGAATAGACCATCCACAGCAGCGCCGCCGACAATGCCAGCATGTCGCCTCGGGGAGAGAGCCGGAGCACGAAGCGTCCGTTGAGGACGACCAGCACCATGCCTGCGAACGCCAGCGCAGAACCCACGGCCTGCCGCCGCGTCATCCGTTCGCCGCGGTAGAGCAGGCTCAGCAGTACGGCCGTCCATACGGGCGCCGTGCACACGATCAGCGAGACGTTCGAGGCCGGGGCGTATTCCAGCGCCATGTTTTCGGTCAGGAAATAGAGCGAGCCGCCCGTGATTCCGGCCACCGAGAGCGTCAGTTCGTCACGCCATCCCGATGCCCACAACCGCCTGCCTGACAGGGGCAGGATGCAGAGGTATGCCATGGCGAACCGCAGCAGGAATATCTCCGCTGGGGTCAGCGAATTGGCGATGAGCACCTTCGTCGAAACGAACGTCGCTCCCCATACCGCCACGCTGAAGAGCGCCGCAAGGTGGTACTTGTACTCCGTATATTTTATCATACGGCTTCAAAATTACAGTTTTTTTATCTTCCCGACGCAAATCTTAATTCGTTATTTCCGATTTTCAATTCTTTTTTCCTATCTTTGCGTGCTATTATGCGTAATGACAATAATTACAACAAATAATAACAAAATTTTTCAACTCAAATGCAAAGTAAAGGTGCTATTAAATTACTCGCAGTCCTTTTGGCGCTTGCGTGTGTTTACCAGCTCTCCTTCACGTTCAAGACGCGGAGCGTAGAGAAGAAGGCGTCGGAGTACGCCGCGCAGTTCCCCCTCGACCAGCAGGGCGAGGCCGAACAGCATTACCTCGATTCGGTTCAGAATCTGGGTGTTTATAACCTCGGGTTCAAGAAATTCACCTACAAGGAGTGCAAGGAGAAGGAACTGAACCTGGGTCTCGACCTCAAGGGCGGTATGAACGTCATGCTGGAGGTGCAGGTCGAGGATGTCGTCAAGGCGCTCGCCGGCGACAGCCAGAACGATCCCGCCTTCGTCGGCGCCATCGCCGAGGCCAACGCGGCCCTGAAGGACGGCACCTCGAAAGACTATATTTCCGACTTCGTGAAGGCCTACCAGCGCCTTTCGAACGGCGGTTCGCTGGCTGCGATCTTCGTCAGCCCCGACCGTAAGGACATCACGCTCGAAAGCTCCGATGCCGACGTCGAGAAAATCCTCAAGAAGGAAACCGATGCCGCCATCGCCGCTTCGTTCAACGTCCTGCGCAGCCGTATCGACCATTTCGGCGTTACGCAGCCCAACATCATGCGCCTGCCCAACTCGCACCGCATCCTGGTCGAGCTGCCGGGCGTGAAGGAGCCGCAGCGTGTGCGCGACCTGTTGCAGGGTACCGCGTCGCTCGAATTCTGGCTGACCTACGATGCCCGCGAGGTGCTTCCCGCACTGGCAGCAGCCGATAAGCTCGTCAAGGCCGAGCTGGCCGAGCTCCCCGCCGTCACGCAGCCCGAGACCGCTTCGGCCGAAGCCGAGGCCGTCGGTGAGCAGACCGCTTCCGGCGACGCCGCAGGCCTGATCGCCGAGATCGGCGCCGATTCCGTTGCCGCTGCCGGGCAGGTGGACGCAGGCCGCTACGACCGTACGCAGAACCCGCTGCTGGCCGTGCTCGACCCGAATTATGCGGGTGGTGCCGCCATCGGTGCCGCCTATAAGGCCGACATGGCTGCCGTCAACGAATACCTGGCGAACCCTGCGGTGCGCGAGCTCTTCCCGGCCGACATCGACTTCAAGTGGGGTGTCAAGGGCGACGATAAGATCGACGGCCGCTACTACCTCTATGCCATCAAGATTTCCACGCCCGACGGCAAGGCTCCGCTGGACGGGTCGGTCGTGACGAGCGCCACCGAGCAGTACGCCCAGCGCGGCGCTACGGCCGAGGTGTCGATGACCATGAACGGCGAGGGTACGCAGGAGTGGGCGCGCCTGACGGGCGAGAACATCGGCAAATGCATCGCCATCGTCCTCGATGGGTACGTATATTCCGCACCCCGCGTGAACACCAAGATCGACAAGGGTTCCTCGCAGATCACGGGCGACTTCACGATTCAGGAGGCGAAAGACCTTGCCAACGTACTCAACTCGGGTAAGGTTCCCGCTCCGGCCAAGATCATCCAGGATACCGTCGTGGGCCCCTCGCTGGGTCAGGAGTCGATCAACGCGGGTATGCTCTCGTTCGTGATCGCCTTCATCCTCGTGCTGCTCTACATGGGCCTGTTCTACAAGACCGCAGGCTGGATGTCCGACGTCGCCCTGCTGACCAACGTCTTCCTGCTGATGGGCGTCCTGGTGTCGTTCGGCGCCGTGCTGACGCTGCCGGGTATCGCGGGTATCGTCCTGACGATGGGTATGGCCGTCGACGCCAACGTCATCATCTACGAACGTATCAAGGAGGAGCTGCGCGGCGGCAAGGGGCTCTCGCTGGCCATCAAGGACGGTTTCTCGAAAGCCTACTCGGCCATCATCGACGGTAACCTGACGACCATCATCACCGGTATCGTGCTCTTCATCTTCGGTAACGGCCCCGTACAGGGCTTCGCCACGACCCTTATCATCGGTATCATCACTTCGTTCTTCAGCGCCGTGTTCATCACGCGCCTGCTGATCGAGTGGATCGTCGCCAAGTGGGGACATATCTCCTTCTCGCGCAAGTGGTCGGAGAACTTCCTGAACAATACCCATTTCGATTTCATCCGCGTGCGCAAGGTGGGTTATACGATCGCCGTGGTGCTGATCGCCCTTTCGTGCATCTCGTTCGTGGCCCGCGGCCTGAACCTCGGTGCCGAGTTCACCGGCGGCCGTGCCTATGTGATCCGCTTCGACAAGGCCGTTTCGGCCGAGGAGGTGCGCCAGAACCTTGGCGAGGCGTTCTCGCAGCACGCCGGTGCCGACGCTTCGGCGATCAGCTTCGAGGTGAAGCAGTACGGCAACGAGAACCAGATGCGCATCGTGACGCAGTACCGCTACGACGACACGTCGGACGAGGCTACCGCCGAAGTGGAGCAGATCATCTTCGACGCCCTGAAGCCGCTCTATTCGTACGACATCTCCTTCGAGCAGTTCCGTAATACCCAGACCGACGTCAACGGTATCCTCACTGCCGACAAGATCGGCCCTTCGATCGCCAAGGACATGACCTGGAACGCCATCTACTCGGTGTTGTTCTCGCTCATCGCCATCGGCCTCTACATCACGTTCCGCTTCAAGCGCTGGCAGTGGGCATCGGGCGCCACGCTCGCACTGGCCGTCAACGCGCTGTTCATCATCGGCCTCTTCTCGATGCTCTACGGTTTCGTGCCCTTCAACCTGGAGGTGAACCAGGCGTTCATCGCCGCGATCCTTACGATCATCGGCTATGCCATCAACGATACGGTGGTCGTCTTCGACCGTATCCGCGAGTACCTGGGCCTCTATCCCAAGCGCAACCTCAAGGATAACGTGAACAACGCCATCAACTCGACGCTGTCGCGTACGATCAACACCTCGGGTACGACGCTCGTGACGCTGCTCGCCATCTTCTTCTTCGGCGGCGAGACCATCCGCGGCTTCATCTTCGCCCTGACGGTCGGCGTCATCGTGGGTACTGTGGCTACGATTTTCATCGCTACGCCGGTCGCTTACGACCTGATGGCCAAGCGTGCCAAGATCGACAAGGAGTAACACACCTATATTTAATATGCAAATAAAGTGGATTGCACGGTTGGTGCAGTCCATTTTATTTTTAACTTTGCGTCATGGAACTCCAACGTGCAATAGATAGTTTGCTGAAGTGGATGCACCGCTATGTCTCGCCGGTCTTTCTGGCGCTGCTCATGGCGTCGTTCATCCTGTGGTATATCGCCAAACTGAGTTATATCTACACCACCGAACAGAAGGTGCGTGTGGATGTCGACGGGCAGGTTTTCGATGTGACGTGTACCGTCGAAGGGGTCGGTACCAACCTGTTCGGTTACCAGGTCTACATGAACAAGACGCTGCGCATCCCGCTCTCGGCGCTCAAGTACAAGCGCTCGCGCGAGGAGGGGCACGAGGGGCGGATCATCATCGACCCGCAGTCGTTGCAGAATGCGATTTCCGTGAAATTCAGCGATATTAAGATAACCTCTATCGATGCGGTTCCCGAGATAGATTTTCCCGACGGACAGGAATGATGAAAGTAGGAATTACGGGCGGCATCGGCAGCGGCAAGAGCACTGTCTGCCGCCTTTTTGCACAGAAGGGCATTGCGGTTTACGATTCGGACGCTGCGGCCAAACGGCTGATGCAGGAGGATGGGGCGCTGCGGCGGCAGTTGGCCGGCCGCTTCGGCGAGGGGACTTTCCGTGACGGGGTGCTCGACCGGGCTTACCTCGCAGGCATCGTCTTTGCCGACCCGCAGGCGCTGGCCGACCTCAATGCATTGGTGCATCCGGTCGTTATGCGTGATTTCGATGCCTGGGCGGCGCGGCAGGAGGGTAGCTACGTGATCCTCGAAAGCGCCATCCTGTTCGAAGCCGGGCTCGAAGGTTGTGTCGACAAGACGGTCGCCGTCCTCGCGCCGCGCGAACTGCGCATCGAGCGCACCTGCCGCCGCGACGGGTGCGGGGCCGATCAGGTCGTGCGCCGCATCGCCGCGCAGCTCGACGACGATGCGCTGAGCGCCCGTGCGGACTATGTGGTCGTCAATATCTTCGAGGAAGACCTCGAACCAGCAGTAGTCAAACTCGACCGGATTTTCAGCCATGGCAGCAAATAACCCCTTGTTCGATTTCTCACAGCCCCGGGTGATGGCGATCCTGAACGTCACTCCCGACTCGTTTTTCGCCGGCAGCCGTATGCCCGATGCGCCGCATGTCGAGCGCCGCGTGCGCGAGGCCGTAGCCGAAGGGGCGTCGATCATCGACGTCGGCGGCTACTCGTCGCGTCCCGGGGCGGACGAGGTATCCCCCGGGGAGGAGTGGCGGCGCGTGGAGCTGGGCGTGGGTGCCGTGCGGCGGCTGGCCCCCGGCATGGCCGTTTCGGTCGATACGTTCCGCAGCGAGGTCGCTGCCCGGGCGATCGAAAGGTTCGGCCCCCTGATCATCAACGACATTTCTGCCGGGGAACTCGATCCCGCCATGCCTGCCGTCGCTGCGAAATACGGGGTGCCCTACATCGCCATGCACATGAAGGGCGACCCTAAGACCATGCAGTCGCTCACGGACTACAAACGCGACATCACGGCCGAGGTCGTCGCCTATTTCGAGGCCAGGGTTGCCGCGCTGCTCGCCGCCGGGATCGCACGCGAGCATCTCGTCCTCGACCCCGGTTTCGGCTTCGCCAAGACCACGGAACAGAATTACGAACTACTCGCCGGGCTTCACCGCCTCTGTGCGCTGGGCTATCCCGTACTGGCGGGGCTCTCGCGCAAGTCGATGATCTACCGTGTGCTCGGCGCCACCCCCGCCCAATCCCTCGCGGGCACCGTAGCCCTGGGGTGGGAGTGCCTGCGGCAGGGCGCCGCGATCCTGCGCGTGCACGACGTGCGGGAAGCCGTCGATACGGTGAGGATCTTCAACGCATACGTACAAAACAGCGGAGAGATATGCCAAATGAAAAAATAACGGGGAATCCGGCGGAGAAACCTGCGGAAAAGGTGTCGGAAAACGGGGCGGGGAAACCTGCCGGGCGTCGTGACGGACGACGGGGAAGGCCGCAGGACGGACAGCAAAACAGACCGCAGGGCGAACGCGAAGGCGGACAGTCGGCCCGCTCGCCGAGGGGACGCCGCAACGTCCAGCCGGACAACCCGCAGGGCGGGTCGCAGTCAGGCCGCCCTGCCGGGAGTTCCGGCCGCTCCGGCAGCTCCCGCCCGGTGGCCGGGACGGCGGTCGGAAAGCCCGCTTTCAACTGGACATGGCGCGACTATGCGTTGCAGTTATCGGTGGTCATTATCGGTATCGTCGTTACGTTCGCCGGTTCCGGCCTGATTTCCCGCTGGGCGAGCCAGCGACAGGTCAGAACGGTCATGCAGTTGGTGGTTTCCGAGCTGGAACAGAACCGCGAAATGCTGCGTGATGTTTACAGCAACCTCGACTACGACCGCCGGGGAATGCTGATGTTCATGGAATACGACGAACTGGAAGACATTCCGGCCGATTCGCTGGCCCATTACAGCCTGCTCTTGAGCTACCTGCCGTCCTACAGGCCGCAGCAGGAGGCGCTCGAAGTGCTCAAGTCCTCGGATATCGTTTCGGCGGTGGGGGACAAGCAGTTCCTGGCAGATATTTTCGGATGCTATAACCGGCTCAACGATTTCCGGGAGAATGTCGCTATGTATTCCGGGCGGAAACAGGATGCGCAAAACCACCTGTTTGTCAATACTCCCGGCTTTTCGCTCGCTCCCATGGGAACATACGGGTCGTGGAAGATAATTTTTGAAGACCCGTTGTGTGCGGCTTTCATCGGCACTTCCGCTTATTTTTTCGGCGGGGGCGATTATTTCGGTCATATGATACGGGCGGTCGACGATGTGATCGCCTCCATAAATAAAAAATACCGTTTCGAACGGCAGGGCGTCCAGAAATAAGAGGCAATGACAAAGAAATCCAAGTCTTTTCCGGCACGGACATGGCGCGAATACACGCTGCAACTCTCGGTGGTCATCATCGGTATTGTCGTTACGTTCGCCGGCTCGGGGCTGATCGAACGCTGGCGCGTGGCGCGCGAGGTGCGTGCGACGATGCTGCTGGTACATGCCGAACTGGAAACCAACCGCGCGGATTTCATGCAGGTCTGGGACTATCAGCAATGGGAAATGCGCGCCTGCAAGTTCTTGACGGACAACCGCCGCGATCTGAAACGGATACCGTCCGATACGCTGGCCTCTTTCGATCCGGTTTACGGGCGGATCCATTTCTTCCATCCGCGCAGGGATGCTTTCGAGGTGCTGAAGAATTCCGGCCTGATGTCTTCGGTGCCCGACAAGGACTTCCTGCTGGCCGTTACGCAGGGATACGCCGTGCTGGCCGATTTGGAGGAGAATATCTCGATGTACTACCAGTTAAAACTCACTGCCCAGAACGACATGTCCAAGGACTTCAGCGAGAAACAGCGGGAGCGTTTCTATACCGGGGACATGTACGAGAGGTGGGAATGTATTTTCTCGGTGCCGTGTTTTGCCGAATTCATGCTGACAGCGCCCTATTTTTTTCCGGAGGGATATATCGAAGGATTGTTGGCGGACGTCGATCGGTCGATACGGGCGATCGAAGCGAAATACAAACTGGATAAAAAACCGACCGATGATTAAAGTTACCGATATACACAAGCGCTTCGGCGACCTCGAAGTGCTGAAAGGCGTTTCGCTCGACGTCGCCCGGGGCGAGGTCGTTTCGATCGTCGGTGCCAGCGGCGCCGGCAAGACCACGCTGTTGCAGATCGTGGGTACGCTTTCGCGGCCCGACGGCGGACGGGTCGAAATCGACGGGCAGGATGTTTTTTCGCTGGGCGATAAGACGTTGTCCCGATTCCGCAACGGACGCATCGGTTTCGTGTTCCAGTTCCACCACCTGCTGCCCGAGTTCACGGCCTTCGAGAACGTCTGCATCCCGGGGCTGATCGGCAAACACCCCCGTGCGGAGGTCGAACGCCGCGCCGCGGAGCTGCTGGAAATGATGGGTCTCGCCGGGCGCCGCGACCATAAGCCCGGCCAGCTTTCCGGCGGCGAGCAGCAGCGCGTGGCTATCGCACGGGCCCTGATCAATTCCCCCGCCGTGCTGCTGGCCGACGAACCCTCGGGCAACCTCGATACGCACAACCGCGACGAGATACACCGTCTTTTTTTCGAGCTGCGTGACCGGCTGGGGCAGACCATCGTGATCGTGACCCACGACGAACACCTCGCCGCCATGGCCGACCGCCGCATCACGATGTCCGACGGCCGGATTCTGTAAGGCTGCGCCCGGTGGGCGGTTCGCGGCGCCGTACGGGTTCCCCGGGTGCCCTGCCGTCTGACATCGCTTCCGGTATCCGGCGGCTTTCCCGGCGTGGCGGGGCTGCTTCGGGCTGTTTTCGTAGCCGTTCGGGGTTGCGGATCATTGCATAAATACAGTTGTATTATGGATACAGAACTCAGGGAGCTGCTCGAACGGCTCCACGACAAATACAACCGTCCCGAGTTTATCGAGTGCGACCCGATTTCGGTGCCGCACCGCTATGCGGGGCGTGCCGACCGGGAGATCGCGGGATTTTTCGCCGCCACGATCGCCTGGGGCAACCGCAAGGCGATCGTGGCGAACGGCCACCGGATGATGCGCTGCATGGACGACGCTCCGGCGGATTTCGTGCGTAACGCCTCGGAGAAGGAGCTGGCATCGCTTTCGTCCTATGCCCACCGCACGTTCAACGGCGGCGACCTGCGTGACTTCGTGCTGGCACTGCGCCGTATGGAGGAGCTTCACGGCGGCATCGGGAATTTCTTCGAGACCCGTTACGAGGCGACGCGGAGCATCCCGGCGGTCTTTGCCGAATTCCGGCGCGAGTTTTTCAGCTGCGGCCATGCCCCGCGTTGCGAAAAACATCTTTCGTCCATCGAGAAGGGCGCCGCCTGCAAACGGCTCTGCATGTACCTGCGCTGGATGGTGCGCAGCGACGGGCGGGGCGTGGATTTCGGCGAGTGGACGCGCATCCCGATGTCGGCGCTCTATATCCCGCTCGACGTCCATACAGGCAATATGTCCCGTGCGCTGGGGCTGCTCACACGCCGCCAGAACGACTGGCGTGCCGTCGAGCAGACCACCGCTTCGCTCCGCATGTTCGATCCCGCCGACCCTGTGCGTTACGATTTCTCGCTCTTCGGGGCGGGTATCGACGGTTACCTCAAAGCATAGAGACGATGTTCCGCTTCAAACAATTCGCCATACGCCAGGATCGCTGTCCGATGAAGGTCGGGACGGACGGCGTGCTGCTGGGCGCCTGGGTCTCGGTGCGTCCGTCGGACAGGCGCATCCTCGATATCGGTACCGGTACGGGGCTTATCGCACTGATGATGGCACAACGTGTCCCCGGGGCCCGGATCACGGGTGTCGACGTGGAAGACATTTCGCAGGCGCGTGAGAATGCCGATGCCTCGCCGTGGGGCGGCAGGGTAACGTTCGTGCAGTGCCCCGTACAAGAGTTCGCCCCGCAGGGAAAGTTCGACCTGGTCGTCTCCAACCCGCCGTTCTTTGTCGATTCGCTCACCTGTCCCGACGCGGGGCGTACCACGGCCCGCCATGCCGTACGGCTGCCTTTCGGCGATCTGCGCGACGCCGTCGTGCGTCTGCTCTCCGACGAGGGGCACTTCGCCGTGGTCTTGCCTGCGGACGAGGCCGCCCGTTTCATCGGCATCTGCCGGGACGTGTTGCTTCCGGTGCGTCGTACCGACGTGCGCACGACGCCCCGCCACGCAGCCAAACGGGTGCTGCTCGAATTCGTCCGTACGCCTTCCGGCGACGTTTTTCCGCCCGCCGCCGCTTCGCCTCCCTCCGGTTTTTCCGCCGCGGGTTCCGGCCTTCGTTCCGATGACCCGGCGGCCCTGTCGGATGCCGTCCCCCTCTTTTCTGTGCCTTCCGCCCTGGCCCCCGATCGCACCGAGCTGGTTATCGGCACGGGTGTGCACGAGCAGTATACCCCCGAATACCGTGCCCTGACGCGCGATTTTTACCTGAAATTTTGATAGCACGGCAAAATAAGTTACATTTGCGTTAGCGATTAAAAAATTCGAACCCATGAAACTCAGACTTCTGGCGCTCGCCCTCGTCGTATGCGGCGGCGCCGCGGCGCAAAACCCATACATAGCCCTGCAAGGGGCCGACGAAACATCCGGCGGCATCGTCGTGTCGCAGCCCCGCACGGTGCTGGCTGTCGACGTCACGGCCGAGCGCGACGTGACCCTCAGCGGCCCCTATGCGCGCTATGCGCAGAAATTCCTCGGCGTCCGCGCCCCGCTGACCGACAAGATGTCATGGGCCGTTACGGGGGCTTCGGTCGCCCTGCTCGACCCCAAGGCGTGCCTCGACGCGCCCGCGCCGGCCCAGCCTTCGCGCACGGTGATGTCCCATGCCACGTCCGAGGACGAATTTTCGCGCCTCCAGGCCGACAAGAACGACATGGCGGTGCTGGCGTTGGAGGACGCCGCCCGCGAAGCCGCCAACACGATCTTTTCGCTTCGCAGGCACCGTATCGAGCTCATCACGGGCGAAGCCGGCGAAAATGTCTTCGGCGAAGGGCTGAAAGCCGCCCTGGCCGAGATCGAACGCCTCGAACAGAGCTATCTGGAGCTCTTCCTGGGCAAGCGTGTCGTCACCACCGAGACCCGCCGCTATGTGGTCTATCCGCAATCCGACAAGAAGCAGTATATCGTCTGCCGTTTCAGTGCCGCCGCCGGGCTGCTCCCCGAGAGCGACCTTTCGGGCGACATGGTGCTGCTGCAGATCGAACCCTCGGGCAATACGGCTACCGCCGTCGAGGCTTCGGCCAAGGAGTCCAATACCGTGGCCTGCCGTGTGGCCGACCCGTCGGTCTGCACGGTCATCGCAGGCGGCTGCGAGTATGCCCGCGCGGTGCTTCCCCTGTTCGAGTTCGGCCGCACGATCAACGTCGCGCTTCCCCGTCGCAAATAGCTTTTACCGATGGATTATACGTCGCGTATGGTGGCGCTGCTCAGGGAGTTGCGCCGCGAGCGTAACGGTGCCGTAGCCGATTCGATGCGCTATTACGGCACGCCTTACGGACTGAATTACGGGGTAAGCCTGCCCACATTGCGCCGGATAGCGCGTGCAGAGGCGCCCGACCACGGTTTCGCCCGTTACCTCTACCGGCAGGATGTCCGCGAACTGCGCCTTGCGGCGCTGCATATTGCATGTCCGGCGTGCCTTACGCCGGAGGAGTTCCCCGCATGGGCCGCAGGCATCGTCAATTCCGAAATCGCCGAGGAAGCCGCTTTTGCCCTGCTGAGCCGAGCCGAGGCGTTCCCCGCGCTGTTCTCGGCGTGGATCGCCTCGCCCGATGCGTTGTTGCAGTATGCCGCCCTGCTCGCCGCCGCGCGCAGTCCCCGCCTTACGGCCTCATGGGTTGCACCGGCCGTCGAAGCCGTGCACCGCAATGCAACGGCCGAGGCGACGGTCGAAACGCCGGCCGAAGCGATGACCGAGGCGACCGCCGCCGCAATTTCCGCCGCTGCGGATACCTCTGTTGCACCGGGTGCCTTTGTCTCTGATGCTTCTGTTACGGAGGCCTCTTCTCCGGAAGTTACCACGCCTGCTTTCGGCGATTCTTCCGTTGGCGACACCCCTTCCGCTGCAATTGCCTCAGCCCCCGCAGGCGCTTCCCCGGCCTCAGACCCGCATGTCGCCTCCCCGTGTGCTGCCGGGCAGCAGGTTTCCTCCCGGCCTCTGGCGCAGCATCCCGTCCCCGCCGCCCGCCTTACGGCTCAGGGTGCGGTGGCGCTGCTCGCGGCCGTCGCGGCGCAAAACGAGGAGAACCGGCAGGCGGTACTCCGCGCAGCCGGTTCTCTGGGTAAGCTCCCTGCCGAAGACTACGTCCACGAGGAGCTCGCCTGGCGTCTGGAGGCATAGGCCTCCCTTTCATGCATTGTTTGTTTCGCGCGGGAGTTCATCGCTGTGCCACCTGTTCGCGCTTTTCCAGCTCCCGCAGCACGTTTACCAGATGGTCGTAACCCACGCGGCCGCTCTCGCGCCACAGTACTTCGCCGCGGCGGAAGAACATGAGCGTCGGCACCGACATGATGTTGTAGCGGTGCACTGCGTCCAGCATTCCGCGGTCGTCGATATCCACCTTGTATACATCCACGCGGCCGTTCATCTCCCGTTGGAACTTGTCGATGGCGGGGTGCATCATCTGGCATGGCCCGCACCATGTGGCGAAAAAGTCCACGAACGTCAGCGCGTCCCGCCAGATGATCTTATCAAAATCCGTAGTTGTCATTCTGTCTTCCCTTTTTAGTTCATCTCCGCCCATGTGATCCCGGCGTAGGCTTTGTCCGCCAACTCCTTTTCCGCATAGCTGATCGTGCGGCGCAGCCCTTCTGCGAGCGGTGTCCGGGGCACCCAGCCCAGCTCCCTGCGTGCTGCCGAGATGTCGGGTGCACGCCGCCTTGCGTCGTCGGCCCGTGCCGCCGTGTGTACGATCCGCGAGCGGCTCCCGGTCAGCGCGACGATCTTCTCCGCCAGCGCCCGGATGGAGATTTCATGGTTGCTGCCCAGGTTCACCGTGCGTACCGCCCCGGCCGACGGCGGTGTTTCCATCAGCCTGACGAGCCCCTCCACGAGGTCTTCGACCCAGCAGAACGTGCGTAGCTGCTCCCCGCTGCCGTTGACGACGATGTCGCGGTTCTGCAAGGCCGCCACGACCATCTTTATCACCACGCGCTGATCCATCGGGTCGGCGCCGCTGCCGTAGGTGTTGAATATGCGGGCAATGCGCGTGTCGACGTCGTATTCGCTGTGGTATGCCCTGTGCAGTGCCTCGGCGGCGCGCTTGCCTTCGCAGAGGATGTAGTGCGTCGAGCAGCAGTTACCCGGCTCGCTTGCCGGATCGCGGTGTCCGATGCCGTAGATGTTTCCTGCCGAGGCGAAGACCACCCGCGCATGTTCGCTGCGGGCTGTCTCGAGCGCGTTTATGGCGCCCAGCACGCTCACGCGGAGCGTCTCCACCGGGAGCGCCTTGTTGTAGCGCACGCGCGACGGCGACGCGAGGTTGTATATCTCGTCGCAGCGGATACTGAACCCGTTGATGATATTGTGGTGTACATACCGGAACAGGGGGTGCTGCAATACGCCCCGCAGCAGGGGCGAGTTGACCGCATCGCGGATATCGACGCAGAAAACCTCGTGCCCTTCCTCCAGAAGGCGCAGGCAGAGGTGCGTGCCGATAAAACCCACCCCGCCGAGAACGACTATTCGTTTTTGCATCTCTTACTCCTTTTTAGGGGTGTAAGAGCAAAATCTATTCCATAAAAAGCGCCCGTGGCAATTGGTCTACGCTGTTTATCGTCACGACCTCGATTCCTTTGGGGCGTTTGGCGCCCTTGCCCAGATACCCCGATACGACGATGCGTTTGAATCCCAGGCGTGCGGCCTCGCTGATGCGCTGCTCGGTGCGGGGCGCCGGGCGCACTTCGCCCGAAAGCCCGATCTCGCCCGCGCAGCAGACCCCCTCGGCGACGGGGCGGTCGTAGTACGACGAGATCACCGCCGCGACCACGGCCAGGTCTAATCCCGGGTCGGCGACCTTGAACCCGCCGGCGAAATTCAGGAAGACGTCCTTCTGGAACATCTTCATTCCTACGCGTTTTTCCAGCACGGCCAGCAGCATGTTCATGCGCTTGGTGTCGTAGCCCGTCGTCGAACGCTGGGGCGTACCGTATGCCGCGCCGCTCACCAGTGCCTGCACCTCGATCAGGTAGGGGCGCACGCCGTCGGCCGAAGCGCCCACGGCGATGCCGCTCAGCGGCTCCTCGTAGTGCGTCAGCAGGATCTCGGACGGGTTGTCCACGCTCCGCAGGCCGCTGTCCAGCATCTCGAACACCCCGATTTCGAACGTCGCGCCGAAACGGTTCTTTATGCCGCGCAGGATGCGGTAGATATTGTTGCTGTCGCCTTCGAATTGCAGGACGACGTCGACGATGTGTTCCAGGATCTTGGGCCCGGCGATGCTTCCGTCCTTGGTGATGTGGCCGATGATGAAGATCGACGTCCCGGTCGACTTGGCATACTTGAGCAGCGTCGCGGCGCATTCGCGTATCTGCGACACGCTTCCCGCCGACGAGTCCAGCAGGTCGGTATAGATGGTCTGTATCGAGTCGATCACCACCAGGTCGGGCCTGTGTTCGCCGATCTGCCTGACGATATTTTCGAGCAGCGTCTCGGGATAGATCAGGCATTCGTCGTTGCCGATTCCGATCCTCCCCGCGCGCATCTTGATCTGCTCGGCCGACTCCTCGCCCGAGACATAGAGCGTTTTCAGCCCGTTCGCCGCCAGTGCGATCTGCAGCGAGAGGGTCGACTTGCCGATGCCCGGCTCCCCGCCCACGAGGATCAGCGACCCCGGCACCATCCCGCCGCCCAGCACACGGTTCACCTCGCCGTTGCCCACGTCTATGCGGCGGTGTTCGCTTTCGCGGATGTCGCCTACGCGCTGGGGTTTCGCCGCGGGCAGCGGCCCAGCGGCATTGGCCGCCACGGAACCGCTTTCACGGGCTATGATCTCCTCCGTAAAGGTGTTCCACTCGCCGCACGAGGGGCAGCGCCCCAGCCATTTGGGAGCTTCGAACCCGCAATTCTTGCAGAAAAAGGCCTTTTTGACTTTTGCCATCGGTGTATTGTCGGTTTGTAAAGGGTCTTCGCAGCTCTTAGAAGGGGTGCGTCGTGTATTCCAGCCTTTCGACCTTCGTGATGCCGGCCGTGGGGTAGAGCGCCTGGTATTTGGCCGTGAGGTCTACGGTCAGCAGCGTGAGGCTCTTGCCCTCCTCCGAATAGTAGGAAACCGCATAGGTGTAGTCGGCGTCCTCGTAGAAGAACCGCAGCTGGTCGGGTTTGTCGGGTTCTTTGTTGAACGACCCGGTGATCGGCGCGGCGTCCGGTGCGGGTGTGATATAGAGCCATCCGCTGTTGTGGTAGAGGAATTCGAGCACGTAACCGCCCCCGGCCTGTACCGGGGCTTCGGCCAGCACGTCCGCGCGTATGGCCTCGATTACCGGGTCGGGTTCAGGTTCAGGGTCGGGTTCCGGCTCCGGTTCGGGCTCGTCTTCGGCCGTTGCCGTTGCTGCTGCGCCGAGCGTGACGGTGGCTTCGACCCGGCTCACCGGATAGCTTGTCGTGTAGTACGGTTCCGATTTCTCCCCGCAGGCCGCGAGTGCCGCCGCGAGGATCAGTATGGCTATGTATCTTATGGCTTTCATCCTTCCGGTATTTGTCAAAGTCCCAGTTCCTGATCTATCAGCACGACCAGCACGCGCCCTGCGGGCCAGCACCGCAGCATCTCCATACGCGTGTTGCACACGCGGTCGGGCGAGTTGCAGTCCGAGCATACGCCCGTCCGGGCGCACGGCGTGCGGAACCCCGGGTGCCGTGCGACGTTTTGCGGTGCGGCGATCGTGCGGATGCGATCCTCGGCCTGGGCACGGTCGGCGACGATCTTGTTGCGTCCGGCTACGATGACCACCTTGCGGGGCCCGAACGCCACCGGGGCGATGCGGTTGCCCACCTTGTCGAGCCAGTGGAGCGAGCCTTCCATGCTGATGGCGTTGACTCCCGTGATGAAGAGGTCGGACATCAGCGCCTGCCGGCGTATCTCCAACCGTTCGGGATAGCTCATCGCGGGGTCGAACCCGTCGAGCAGCTTCCAGCGTCCGTCGCCGCGCAGCCACCCGACGATGCCCGTGGCGTGCATCGTTTCCGAGTCGCCGAACGATACTATTTCCGGCCGTTCCCGCTCCGCGATGGCTTTCAGCACCGCGAACGCCTCGGTGGTGTCCTTCACCGTTTCAGCCTCAAAGTGGTGTCGCCGTAATGCTTCGGCGCAGTTTGTTAGTTTCATCTATTTCGAATTGTCCGCCCCCGAGGAATCCCTCCGGGCTATAATTAAGGTACGAAATCAAAAGATAAATCGCCGCCCCGAGTGCCAGGATTACCATGATCCATCCGATGATCCGTTTTCTGCGCCGTTCCCGGCGGGTCTCTTCCCGGATCTCGGCTTTGACGCGTTCGACCGTTTCGGGCGGGAGTTCTTCCCGACGTGTCGGATGACCGGCCCTGTCCCTGCCCAGCAGGTCGAGCATCTTCTCTTTCTTGCTGCGGGGCTGCCGTTTGCGGCGGTTGGCCGCGAGCCGTTGGATCATGTCCTGTACATGCCCCAGCAACATATGCCTACTTGATAAAGAACCTGTATATGTCGTTCCCGTTGGCGTACAGCAGCAGGAACAGGATGATGACCAGCCCGACGTACTGCGCGCCTTCCAGCACCTTGTCGCTCACCTTGCGTCCCGTGACCATCTCCCAGAACGTGAAGATCGCATGCCCGCCGTCCAGGCCCGGTATGGGCAGGATGTTCATCACCGCGAGGATGATCGACAGGAATGCCGTCTTCAACCAGAAATCCTCCCAGTTCCAGTCCCCGGGGAAAATACTGCCGATGGCGATGAACCCGCCCAGCTCCTCGTACATCTTGGTCTTGGGCTGCACGATCATCTTCAACTGTTCCCAGTAGGACGAAATGACTTTCCCGGCCTTTTCGATGCCTGCCGGGATCGACTGCCAGAAGGTGTACTCCTGTGTGCGCAGCGTATAGGGGTTGCGTGCTATCACGCCCAGCTTGCCCTGGTCGGACACCGGGACGGCGATCTGCAGCAGCATGTCGCCTTCGCGCTTCACCGTCAGGGTCACCTCCCCGCCCGCCCGGGTCTTCAGATATTGCTGGTAGCCGGAGTATTCCAGCCCCCGTGCGTCGTCGATGGCCACGATCTCGTCGCCGCGCCTGAGCGCCGCCGCCGATTCGTACACCGCGCTGTCGATCAGGAACGGCACACGCAGCGTAAAGAGGTCTTCGTAACCTTTGGCCTGGCGCATCTCGATCAGCTCGTCCAGCGGCAACGTCAGCTCCACGTGCTTCCCGCCGCGCTCGACGACGACCTTCCGCTCGCCTTCGGTGATGAGCAGCGAATTGAGTATCTTGTTGATGTCGCCGACCGGTTCGCCGTCGATGGTCACGAACTTGTCACCGTCCTCGAAGCCGAGTTTGTGCCCCGCCTCGTTGAAGTTGTAACCCCATTTGGCGTCCTCGTTCGAGAAGTAGTTGTCGCCCCACGTGTAGCAGACGCCGCAGTAGATGACGATCGCCAGCAGGACGTTCATCACCACGCCCGCGATCATCACCAGAAAACGCTGCCATGCGGGTTTGGTGCGGAATTCGTCGGGCTTGGGGGGCTGTTTCATCTGCTCCTTGTCCATCGACTCGTCGATCATGCCGGCGATCTTGCAGTATCCGCCCAGCGGCAGCCAGCCCAGCCCGTACTCGGTGTCGCCGCGCTTGAACTTGAAGATCGAAAACCACGGGTCGAAGAAGATATAGAACTTGTCGACGCGGATCCTGAAAACCCGCGCCATGAGGAAGTGCCCCAATTCGTGGATGCCCACCAGGATGGTGAAGCAGAGGAAAAACTGAATGATCTTGATGATTATATCCATGTCTGTCTTTTGGTTACAACGCTAAGTATTCCGCGGCCAGCCGCCGGGCCTCGTCGTTCGCTTCGGCGTAGTCCCCGAGGGTGGGGGCGGCGGCGAACGAGGCGCGCCCCAGGGCGTACTCGATGGCACGCACGATATCCAGCCATGCGCACTTGCGGCCGAGGAACGCCGCGACGGCCACCTCGTTGGCGCCGTTCATCGTGCAGGCCGCCGTGCCGCGGCGGCGCAGGCACTCGCAGGCGATCTCCAGCGCCGGGTATTTCGCCCGGTCGACCCCGGCGAATGTCAGCTGCGGGTGCGCCATGAAATCGAACCGCTCGCCGGGGCGGGTCGCCCGCCGGGGGTACATCAGCGCGAAACTGATCGGCATACGCATGTCGGGCGTGCCCAGCTGCGCCTTGATCGCCCCGTCCTCGAACTCCACCATCGAGTGTACGATCGACTGCGGGTGCAGCAGCACCGTTATTTTCTCCACCGGGGTGCCGAACAGCCAGTGTGCCTCGATCACCTCGAAGCCTTTGTTCACCAGCGTCGACGAGTCTATCGTGATCTTTGCGCCCATCTCCCACTGGGGGTGGCGCAGCGCCTGTTCCACGGTCACGTCGGCCAGTTTTTCGCACGGCAGGTCGCGGAATGCGCCGCCGCTGCACGTGATGATGAGCCGCCGTATGGGCGACTGCTCGCCCACCAGGCACTGGAAGATGGCCGAATGTTCCGAGTCGATCGGCAGGATCGGGGCACGCTTTTCGGCCGCCAGCCGCATTACGTATTCGCCGCCCACCACGAGCGACTCCTTGTTGGCCAGCGCCAGTTTCTTTCCGGCGCCGAGCGCCGCCACCGTCGGCGCCAGCCCGGCGTAGCCTACCAGCGCGTTGACCACCACGTCCGTATCGCCGCCCGCCGCGACCTGGGCCACGGCATCCTCTCCGGCGTACACCTTCACGTCGGTGCCGGCCAGCGCATCGCGCAGCTGCCCGTAATAGCGTTCGTCGGCGATGACTGCCGTGTCCGCGTCGAATTCCCGTGCCTGTGCCGCGAGCCGCTGCCAGTTGCGGTTGGCCGTCAGCACGCGCACTTCGAACAGGGAGGGGGTCTCACGCACGATGTCGAGCGTCTGCACGCCGATCGAGCCCGTCGAACCCAGTATTGCAAGTCGTTGTTTCATGCCTGTGCGTCAGAATACGATATACCCTTCTGGGTCTACGGGCTTGCCGTTGTTCCAGAGTTCGAATTCGAAAAGCCGCACCTCGCCCTCTTCCGCCTCGGCGTTGTAGCCGACCATCTCGCCCGCGCGGATGGTCTGCCCCGTGGTGACGAGCGACTGCGAAAGCCCCTTGTAGACCGAGAGGAGGTTGTTCGCATGCTGCAGCTCGACCATGTAACCCGTCTCGGGCGTCCAGAGGCTCAGCACCACCGTGCCGTTGTCGATGGCCGTGATGCGGTCGCTGGCCGCCGCCGCGATGCGTACCCCGAAATTGCCGTTGCGGATGTCGAAGCGGTCGGTGATGATCCCCTCCACGGGTTTGGCCAGCTCGATCGCCTCGCGTACCGAACGCCGCGACCCGCCGCTGCGGCCCGCGATGGCGTACGGGCCGTCGCCCTCCATCTGCGCCCGCAGGATCGAGTCCTCGGGCGAGGGCATCACCAGCACTTTGCTGGTGCGGGTACTGTCCGACGTGGCGAGCGTGCGCGCCACGGGGGTTTTGCCTTCCATGATCAGCGCGATATGCTGGTTGTAGGTGAGCATGTCGTTCATCATGCGCTCCATCGAGTCGAGCCGGATGATGTTCTGCACGAGGCTTTCGCGCGAACGGTCTGCCTCGGTGCGGTATCCCGGCAGCAGTTCCAGGATCGGGGAGTAGGCCACCAGCGACAGGATGAGGATGAACAGCAGCAGCACGAACGACAGGAAGGCCGCGAAGATGCTGGCCGGCGAGAGGTGCATGTGCCACTCCTCGCTGTTGTCCGTGGCATTGAGCATGTTGAAACGGCGTTTGCGGAAAAGCCCGCGCCACCATGCCCGTATGGATTTGAAAAATCTCATCGGTTTATGACATTATGAATGCAAAGATAACCAATTTCATAGAAAACCTTTGCGGAACGCGCCGAATTTTTTAACTTTGTGATCGTTTAGAATCAACGCAAAAAACAGCTGAAAAGTATGGTAAAACCTACATTACTCGTCCTCGCCGCAGGTATGGGCTCCCGTTACGGTTCGCTCAAGCAGATGGACGGGGTCGGCCCCAACAACGAGGCCATCATAGATTATTCGGTCTACGACGCCATCCGCGCCGGTTTCGGCAAGGTCGTTTTCGTCATCCGCCACTCTTTCGAAAAGGAGTTCCGCGAAGTCTTCTCCGCGGAGCGTTTCGGCGGCCGCATCGCCGTGGAGTTCGTGTTCCAGGAGTTGGACTACCTGCCCCAGGGGGCTGCTGTTCCCGAAGGGCGCGTCAAGCCGTGGGGCACCAACCACGCCGTGATGATGGCGGCCGACGCCATCCGCGAACCCTTCGCCGTGATCAATGCCGACGACTTCTACGGTGCCGAAGCCTACAAGACCATCGGGGACTACCTTTCGCAGTTGGGCGAGAGCCGGAACCGCTACTGCATGGTCGCCTACGACCTCGACAAGACCCTTTCGGACAACGGTACCGTTTCGCGCGGCGTCTGCGGCGTGGATGCTGCGGGCAACCTCACCTCGATGGTCGAGCGCACGCAGATCGAACGCATGCCCGACGGCAGGATCGTCTTCCACGACGGCGGCGTCGACGAAGTACTGGCCGAGGACACGCCGGTGTCGATGAACCTCTTTGGCTTCACCCCCGATTTCTTCACCTATTCCAGGGAGTATTTCAAGACGTGGCTCGCCGGGAACAAGGAGAACCTCAAAGCCGAGTTCTACATCCCGACGATGGTCAACAAACTCATCGGCGAAGGCACGGCCTCGTTGCGTGTGCTCCGCTCGGCGGCGCAGTGGCACGGCGTCACCTATAAGGAGGACAAACCCGCGCTGGTGGCCTCGATCGAGAAGATGATCGCCGAGGGCAAATATCCCCGCAACCTCTGGGCATAATTGCCGGCTGCGGCATCGCATATACAAAAGGGCGGATATTTTCATCCGCCCTTTTGCTTAATGTTTCATCCGCCTTTTGCTTATTGCTTGTGCAGTGCCGCTTGTCGCGAATGGCTTCGGAAAGCCTGATTTGCCTTCGGTCTGGCCGGCTCCCGGTCGCATCCGTTTTTCAGGTTTCTGTCTTGTCCGCGTTTCCGGCTCCCGGCGTTGGCTGCATCTCCGGTTTCCGGCCTTGCTTGTTTCTCCGGTTTCCAACCTTACCTGCTCCTCCGGTTTCCGGTGTTGGCTGCTTCTCCGGTTTTCATCTTGTCCGTCTCTGCGGTTTTCAGCCTACCTGCTCCTCCGGTTCCCGGTGTTGTCCGCTTCTCCGGTTTTCATCTTTCCGCCTCTGCGGTTTTCAGCCTTACTTGCTCCTCCGGTTCCCGGATTTGTCCGGCTCTTCGCCTTGACGCGCTCTTCCGTCAGCCCTTCGTCAGCCCTTTGCCCCCCCCCTTCGTCACACAACCGGCGGCGCGGCGGCTCAGTCCAGAAAACCTTCCTTCACCAACTGCTCCCGGATGCGCGTCCAGTCCGCTACGGGACGTTTCACGCCGTCCACGAACCGGATCGGGCAGCCGAGGCTGCTGTCGTCGATGTAGAGGTCGGCATGGACTTTCGGCGAGGATGTCCAGCGCTGCTGCGAGGGGTTCTCGTTCACGGCGTAGAGCGGGATTCCCCGCTCGCGGAACCACCGGATCGCGTCGTCGAGCAGCTTGCCGTGGCGCATCGTGAAGAGAATCAGGCGGCAGCCGTTGTCCGTAAGTTCCTTCAGTACGGGTACGGCCCCGGCGTCGTCGCCTATTTCGGGATATGCGTGTGTCACGACCGTCCCGTCGAAATCGACGGCGATCAATGCATTGCGTATAGCCATTTATTTCTTGTTCCTTATTTTACGTCCGATTTTGCTGAAGAAGATTTTCAGGCGCTTGCGGTAGCTGGTCTCCTTGTAATCGTCGTATCCATACCCGTATCCGTACCCGTAGCCATATCCGTACCCATAGCCGTAACCGTATCCGTGGCGGCGGGTGCGCGTGCCGTTGAGTACGACGCACATGTTGCGGAATTTCTTCTCGCGGTAAAGCCGTTCGATGTCGGGCAGCTGCCGGCGGTCGAGCACGCCTTCGCGTACGATATAGATACAGAGGTCTGCCAGCCGGTCGGTGATGACCGCGTCGGCTACCGACATGGCCGGGGTGCTGTCGATGAATACATAGTCGTAGCTCTCCCGCAGCTCGGCGACCAGCTTGTCCAGGCGATCCGAAAGCAGCATCTCCGTGGGGTTGGGCGGCTGGATGCCGGCGCAGATCACGTCGAGGTTTTTGTGTATCTCCATCGGCGTGATCAGTTCGCCGATGTCGGTGATCGTCCCGGCCAGGTAGCTCGTGATGCCTTTCTTGCTGTTGCTGCGGCCCAGCGTCGTGGAGAGCGCGTGGCGGCGCAGGTCGAGGTCGATCAGTACGATCCGCTTCCCGGCCATGGCGAGCGTCATCGCCAGGTTCATCGCCACGAACGTCTTACCCGCATGGGGGTCGGACGACGTGAAGAGCACGCACTTGATTTCCTTGCCCGACGATACGTTCATGAAGGTCATGTTCGAACGCAGGATGCGGAAAGCCTCGGACAACGCGTCGCGTCCGGTTTCCCGGACGACGATGCCGCCCTTGTTCTCTCCTTCGAGGAAGGGGATGTCCCCCAGGAACGGGGCGCTGATGTTCTCTTCGATGTCCTTGCGGCCGCGGATGGTCGTGTCGAGCATGCCGATCAGGTAGATGATGCCGAAGGGGATCGCCAGGCCGGCCAGCAGGCTGATGCCCAGGATGATCATCGAACGGGGCGACACGGGCCTGGGGCTGCCGTATGCCTGGTCGATCGTACGCGAATTGCTTTCGGCGACGGCATAGTTGAGCTGCGTCTCCTCCTGCTTGTTGAGCAGGTAGAGGAACAGCTCCTCCTTGATCTTCTGCTGGCGCATGATGTCGAGCAGGACTTTCTCCTGCGACGGCATGGTGGATATGCGGTGGTTGGCCAGCGCCTCCTCCTTGCGCATGTTCGTAAGCTGTATTTCGAGCGTCGAGACGTGCGAGTTGAGCGAAGCGATGATCGAGCGGCGCACGGCAGCCAGCACGTTGTCCATGTCCTGGATCACGGGGCTGCGCTCCGAACTGTTTTCGAGCAGTTTTTGGCGTCGCAGGATGGCGTCGTTATATTCGGTGATCTGGGCGACGATCCCGTTGTTGGTCAGCGAGGCGACCATCGGGATCAGTTCCCCCGCATGCGTCGGGTTGTTGAGGTAATCGCGGATGTAGTTGGCGACGCTGATCTGGTTTTCGATCGAAAGCCCTTCGACCTTGAATTTGCTGCTCTCGGTAATGGATCGGGTAGCCTCCGAGGTGATGTCGATCATCTGGTTGCTCTTCTTGATCCCCTCGATTTCGCTGTCCACGACGCCCAGTTCCCGTCCGATGGCCAGCATACGCTCCTTGATGAAGGCGTTGGTCACGACCGATACCTGCCGCTTGTCGGCGATGGCGTCCTCTTCGTACACGGCGATCAGCGTGTTGATCACGTCCTCGGCACGCTTGGGTACGGAACTGTTCATCGAGATGGTGACGATCGACGCCTGCTTGTTGGCCACGTCGCTCTTCACGGTGGCGCGGTAGGCGTTCGTCGTGACCATAGGCGAGCTCTTGGTCACGGTGATGGGCCTGTCCACATAGGTCGAGTCCATGAACGGCGTCTTGTGTACGACCATCTGCCCCAGCGGTGTGGGAATCGTATCGCCGTACTGGCCGCGGATGACCCTGCGCTTCTCCTGCTTGGTGAGGTACTTGTCGTCGAAGTCCGCCAGTTTGATCCGGCCGTCCTCGAGCTCGGTCACCTCGAGCGAAAGGCGCTGGTTGTCGTCGTCGATGAAATCGACTTCGATGGGCGAGCGGCCGTAGAGGTCGAGCGTCCGCAGCCCGTCCCGTACGGAGTAGTTGACCGTCAGGTGGAGGCGCTTTACCACCTCGGACATCAGCCTGTGCGACTGGAGGATGTAAACCTCGTTGTCGACGTTGCGGCGGTTCTGGAAACCTACCAGGTCGCTGAATGCGCCCAGTTCCATGTCGCCGCCCTTGCGGCTGTCCTTTACGAGGATGGTGGCCGTGCGGCTGTATATCTTCGGGGTGCTGGCCAGGTAGTAGTAGGCCATGCCGAGGCAGATGAGCACCGACAAGGCGAACCAGTACCAGTTGGCCAGAACCATCTGTAACAGGTCGTGCAGCGTGAGGCCGCTGCCGTTTTCGTTCTCGTCGTTCTGCAGGTGTTGCTGCTGGTTGTTGTATTCGGTCATGGCCCGGCTTATTTGGTTAAGGTTATGATAAGCGTCGCCACGGAGATGGCCGTACCTACGAGCGAGAGGTAGAAGTTGCGGTTCTGGCTGATTTCACCGGCCTGTGCCTTATATTTATTGGGCTTGACGTAGATCACGTCGTTCTGCTGGATGTAGAACGCCGGCGAGTTGAAGAGGTCTTTCGACGTGAGGTCGAGGTATTCGATCGTGCGCACGCCGTTCACTTCGCGGGCCACGGCCACGTCCGTACGGATACCGTAGATCGTCAGGTCGCCGGCCATGGCCAGGGCGTCGAAGATCGAGATCTTGTCGCGCGTGACGTCGTAATGCCCCGGGCGGGCGACTTCGCCGATGACCGAAATCTTCATGTCGGCGAACTGCACGTTGACCGACGGGTCGTTGATATACCCGCCCTCGACGATCTTGTCGGCGATGGCCTGTGCCAGTTCGCTGCGGGTCTTTCCCTTGCAGTCGATCTTCCCGATCACGGGCATGTCGAGCATGCCGTTCTCGTCCACCGTGCGGATTTGCAGCGACTGGTTGGTCGCCGAACTGTACGAGGCGACTCCCGTCACGGAACTCAGCGAGGTCGATGAGTTGAACGGCACTGCCAGTTCGGGGTCTTTGCTGTTGACCACAACCGTCAGCCGGTCGAGGGGTTTGATCCGGATCTGGCCGCTTTCGGCGATTTGTTCAGGCGTAAAGGGGTTCGCGTCCTGCAGGTACCAGGCACGTTTCTGCGAGGCACATGACGAGACCAGCAGGGCCAGGATGACCGGGACTAAGAGGCGGTAATGCTTCATTTTTACTAAGGCGTTTTATATCGTGCGCAAAGGTAGTAATTTTTGTGAAATAAACCTACATGTGCCCCTTGCTATTTTGTCCCTATTGCACCGGATTCGGTCGCCGCCCGGATTTTTTCCGGAAAAAAGCGTACATTTGACATCCCGGAATCCGGATTCCGAATTAAAATATGGAAATTATGTTGCATCCCGAGTGGAGTTACCAGGCTGTAATCTATGAAATGAACGTGCGCCAGCTGACGCGCGAAGGCACCCTCAGGGCCGCCGCCGCGAAGCTCGGTTTTCTGCGCGACATGGGCATCGACGCCGTGTGGCTGATGCCCGTCTATCCGATCGGCGCCGAGGGGCGCAAGGGCTCGCTGGGCTCTTATTATTCGATCCGCGACTATTGCGCCGTCGACCCCGGGCTGGGGACGATGGGGGATTTCGATGCGTTTGTCGCCGAGGCGCACCGCCTGGGCATGAAGGTGCTGCTGGACTGGGTCGCCAACCATACGGCGCGCGACGCCCGCTGGGTCGGCGAGAAGCCTGCCGACTGGTATGAGCGCGATGCCGCGGGGGCGCCCGCCGTGCCCTGGGACTGGACGGACACCGCCAAACTCAACTATGCGAACCGCGACGTGTGGCGGGCCGAGGCCGACGCCATGGAGTTCTGGGTGCGCCGGCACGCCGTCGACGGTTTCCGCTGCGACATGGCGATGCTCGTGCCCGTGGAGTTCTGGAATGAAACTGCCCGCCGCCTGCGGAAGGTGAACCCCGACCTGTTCCTGCTGGCCGAGGCCGAGGAGCCTTACCTCTTCGAAGCGGGTGCCTTCGACGCCTGCTATGCCTGGGAGATGCACCACCTGATGAACGACGTGGCGCAGCAGAAGGTACGCGTGACCGCCCTGCGCGACTACATTTATGCCGACCGTAACCGTTACCCGCAGTCCGCCATGCGCCTGGTGTTCACCTCCAACCACGACGAGAATTCGTGGAACGGCTCGGAGTTCACGCGCATGGGCGACGCCCGCGAGATCATGGCCGCCTTCACGTTCGTCGTGCCGCGCGGCCTGCCGCTGGTCTATACCGGGCAGGAGATCGGCTACGACCATTCGTTCGCCTTCTTCGACCGCGACCCGATCCCCTCCTATGCGGCCAATTCGTTCACGGATTTCTACCGCCGCCTGGCGGGGCTCCGGCATGCCAACCCTGCGCTCGCCGCCGGGGAGGCGGGCGGCGAGATGGTCGAGATCCGCAACAACGCCGAGGATTGCCTGATGACCTTCGTGCGCGAAGTGAAGGGCAACCGCGTCGTCGCCGTGATGAACCTCTCGCCCTACGCCATCCATGCCGATTATTACACGGGCATCTATGCCGGCATGTACACCGATGCCATGACGGGCGTTGCCTGCGAACTGCGCGGGCATGTCGAGGAGGACATGGCGCCGTGGAGCTACCGCATCCTGACACGCTGACCCCTGCGGCCGCGGAGTGCGGCGGCCGCATCCCCGCCCGATGCCTGGCTGCTTCCCCGCCCGATGCCCGGCTGCGGCCTGCAAACCCGGCCCGGGACGCCCGCTCGGGGCCGGCGTACCGTTTTTATCCGCCGCGGAACACGAATCCCTGCGCGGTCGCGTTCCTTTTATGGAATTTTTCCTATTTTTGCCCATGATTATGAAACGCTTCCTTCTCCTCTGTCTGCTGTTCGTCCCGTGCCTCGCGGCACAGGCCGAAACCTACCGCGTCGAAGACATCCCCAATGTCCAGCGCGCCGACCGCACGCGTTACGTCTCGAACCCCGACGGGATACTCTCGGACGAGGCCGTGGCGCATATCGACCGTTTGTGCGCGGCGCTGCGCGAGCGGGCCGTCGCCCAGGTCGCCGTGGTCGCCGTGGACGACATCGCGGGCGGCGACGTCTTCGAATTCGCCATCGACCTCTTCTCCGCGTGGGGCGTGGGGCAGGCCCGCAACGACAACGGGCTGGGCATCCTGCTGGTCAAAGACCGCCGCGAGATCCGTTTCGTCACGGGCGGCGGGCTGGAGGGCGTGCTGCCCGATGCGATCTGCAAGCGCATCCAGCTCAAATACATGCTCCCGGCATTCCGCCAGGGCGATTACAGCCTCGGCATGGTGCAGGGGGTCGAAGCCGTGTCGCAGCTGCTCGAGGGGAGCGAACTGGATCTGGGCGGTGCCGATACGGGCGGCGACGAGCTGCCCGCATGGGCGGTTTTCCTGATCGTCACCGGGTTCGTCGTAGTGCCGATGGGCGTGATCCTGCTGGGTTACTACGCCCGCAAGCGTTGCCCGAAATGCCATAAACTGACACTCCGGCAGCAGTCGAGCGACATCCTGAAGGTGACGCCCAACTACCGGCTGGTCGAATATACCTACGTCTGCTCGAATTGCGGCGCCGTGGTCAAACGACAGGCCAAAAACCTGCGCGACGACAATTTCGGCGGCGGCGCGGGCGGCGGCACGATCATCGGGGGGCGTGGTTTCGGCGGCTTCGGCGGAGGGTCGCGAGGCGGTGGTTTCGGCGGCGGTTCGTTCGGTGGCGGCGGTGCCGGCTCGCGCTGGTAAAGGCCGCAGGGCGTGCCGGGCGGCTGTTTGCCGGACAAAGGCTGGCTTTGCGGGCGGCCGGAATGGTTTTCCCGGCCCCGACGGGATAAGATTGGAATGAATTTAAAACACTTTATATTATGAAGAAATGGATTTGGATTGGAGTCGTCGCCGTCGTGGTGATCTTCTTCTACGCAACGTACAACGGATTTGTCAATAAGGAGGAGGGGCTGAAGACCGCATGGTCGAATGTCGAAACGCAGTACCAGCGCCGTGCCGACCTGATTCCCAACCTGGTGAACACGGTCAAGGGCTATGCCGCACACGAGTCGCAGACTTTCGAGGCCGTAACCGAGGCCCGTGCGAAAGCCACCTCGATCAACCTTTCGGCCGACGACCTCACGCCCGAGAAACTCGCCGAGTTCCAGCAGGCGCAGGCGCAGGTGCGCTCGGCGCTGGGGCGCCTGATCGCCGTGTCGGAGAGTTATCCCGACCTGAAGGCCAACCAGAATTTCCTCGAACTGCAAGCGCAGCTCGAAGGCACCGAGAACCGTATTTCAGTGGCCCGCAAGGAGTTCAACGAGGTGGCCAAGACCTACAACGTCGCCGTGCGCCGCTTCCCGGCCAACCTGGTGGCCAAGTTGTTCGGGTTCGGGCAGAAGCCCTACTTCGAGGCTGCCGAAGGTACCGAAACCGCACCCCAGGTGCAGTTTTAGCCCGGCTCCGGGGTAGAAAGCAAAGGGACGGGACGCGCCAGCGTATCCCGTCCCTTTTGTGTTGTCGGTGCCTGCCTACTTGCGGCTTCCGAGAATCCGGAGCAGGTAGAGGAACAGGTTGATGAAGTCCAGGTAGAGGGTCAGCGATCCCAGCAGTGCGATTTTCTGCGTCGATTCGTCCACGACCTCGGCGTTCATCACCATCTTCTTGATCTTCTGCGTGTCATAGGCCGTGAGGGCGACGAACACCAGCACGCCGATGTAGGTTATCACCCACATCATCGTTTCGCTGCGCAGGAAAAGGTTCACCACCGTTGCGATGATGATGCCGATAAGCGCCATGTAACCCATGTTCCCGATGCCCGAGAGGTCGCGTTTGGTGAAATACCCGAACAGCGCCATGGCGCCGAACGTGCCGGCCGTCACGAAGAAGGTCGATGCGATGGACGATGCGGTGTAGAGCAGGAAGATCGAAGCCAGCGTCGCGCCGTTGAGGATCGAGTAGGCGATGAACATCAGCGTTGCCGTGAGGAACGACATGCGGAAGATGAACGACGAGAGGATGATGACCAGCGCCAGTTCGGCGATGATCAGGCCGAAGAATGCGACTTTGCTGCCGAAGATGGCATTGAGCAGCGTCGGCGAGTCGGAGACCGTCAGGGCCGTTGCGCCCGTGATGAAGAGGGCCATCGTCATCCATAGGTAGACGTTGCGGAACAGGGTGGTGTTCTCGGACTTGTCAGCCCTGCGCACGCCGGCTGTCTTGCTGTAATTGGTGCTTGTTTCCATAAAGTTTTCCTGTGTATACCTGAAATTACGTTTCGTCGCGGTTTTTCCGCTGTCGGCGCAAAGGTAACGATTAAATCGGAGTTTTCGGGCAAAGCCGCGTAAATTTCACGGCCGGCCGCCGGGGATGCGGTGCGGCTACATTCCTTTTTTTATACCGGCCCGGATCAGGAGGATATTTACGGGCAGCGCCACGAGGAATCCGCATGCCATGGCGACCTGCATCGAGAACCAGAATACGAACGAGGTGCGGGGCATTGCCTCACCGCCGTTGAGCGCGAAGATCGCCACGGCCATCCAGCCGTACATGCCGGCCTGCCATGCCGTGAGCGAGAGTATGTCGGCTTTGGCGGCACGGCGTATCGCTTCGCCGCGCGGGAGCGTGCGTTCCATGCCCCGGATCGCGGCGTACTGGAACCCGATGCCGAATGCCAGGGCCAGGAGGTAATCCACGACCCATGTCCCTGCCAGTATGCTTCCGCCTATGGCTACCGGGACGAAGAAGAGGAACCATTCGCCGACGATGTCGGCCAGCGTGCACCCCGCCCCGCAGTGGAGCGTCGACAAGACGACCGACTGCCACCGCGGCCGCCCCTTCATCCCGGGCATATCACTCATCCCGTCCATGCCTTCCATACCCCGGGGCCCGGCCGTCCCGGACATCTTCGTCCCGTCTGCCATTCCCGGCATGTCCGCCCCGTTTGCCGTATCCGCTTTGTCCGCTGCCCCCTTCATTCCGGGCATATCACTCATCCCGTCCATCCCGTCCATGCCTTCCATACCCCTGGGCCCGGCCGTCCCGGACATCTTCGTCCCGTTTGTCATCCCGGGCATGTCCGTCCCGTCTGCCATTCCCGGCATGCTCGCTCCGCTTGCCATGTCCGGTATGCCCGCCTCATCTGCCATGCCCGCTTTGAGCGCCGTCCCTTTCATTCCGGGCATATCTTCCGCCCCGTCCGCTCCTGTCGTGGTTCCGTTCTCCATCTGCATCCCGTGCATCCCCGGTTCCGGCATGTTCATGGCCCGTTCTGGCTCCGAAACCTTCCATAAATCCGTTCCCGCTACGGACATGTCTTTGCGTCCGCCCGTTCCGGGCTTCCCGTTCGCCGCTTCCGGCCCCAAGCCTCCGCCCCGTCCGTCCGTTCCGGGCTTTTCGTTTCCTACTTTCTGCCCGGCGCTGCCGACCTCCCGCTCGTCCCCGTTTTCCCCGATGCCGCCGCCTTTTGCCGGCTCACTGATTTTCGCTGAGCCTTTTTGCTTTCCGGTGCCGTTGTTTTGCACGGGCATGTGCCGCGCGGCGCGTCCGAGGGCGTAATAGGCCCATAGCCCGAAAAAACTGGCCCAGAGGGCGGTGAGTACCCATACGCTTTCCATAATGCGCATCGGTTGCCGGCGCGTACGCAGGTCAGCCGCGACGATGAGCGCCGAGCCGATGCCGCCCGCTACGAACAGGACTGCCAGATAATAGAATTGCTGCATGACGAGGTGTTTTTCCCATCATGCAGCAATTTATATACCGCACCGCGCCTCTGTCCTGCAGCCGAAAGCCGGGCGGGGGATTCAGCCGGGTCGGCTTGGGCTGGAACCGAAATATTGGTTTCGTAGACCCCGAACTGGGTGCGCTCGAATAACTCAGGGTATCAAATCCAACGTGACGATCACCGGATTGGCATAGCCGGTTTCCTCCCGTTGGCCGAACAATGCCGCTTGCATGCCGGGGGATAACCTGGTTTGGTCGAGCACACCTGTAATCCGGTTCCCGGCTACGTCTACCGGGCCGTTCATTACCGTGGCGAACAGTCCGTTCCTGTCTGGCTCGTTTCCCCCGAACGTGATACCGACCAGTCCCGATACGGTACGGTGCGTATCCTTGTCGTAAACCACCAGGTAGGGCATGCGTTTGGTGTCCCGACGAATTCAGTTTCATAGCGATCGCTAAATTGTCCTTGATTTGATTTCTTTATAAAACTCCCCACCTCTCTTCTTACATCCGCGCTCGGCAAAAAGAGGCTGCTATAATTCTTCGAATAGTTTGTGCTTTTGTTCTATCCAATTCATATCATTTTATCGTTTTGATTTTGAGCTGTCAGGCTTGTGCCCAACGTGCCGGCGATTGGCTTCGGGGCGGAGAGCGGCGCACGTCCGCTGTCCGCTGAAACAAAAGTTGATGCGGGCGGCAAAAGGCGAATGCCCCGCGTCATCCGCCCTCAGAGGTGCGAGTTGGGTGTGTTTCTCAACTTGTATGCTCGCTCCAAAATTCAATATATTTTGGATTTTGTGGAATTTCAAAATTGTCAGGCAGTCTCAAATGAAATTCGTTTCGAAAATAGGTCGCTAAGTCAAATCCATAATAAATAATGTCCATTTGATGTACGGATAGGATGGGATTTCCTGTCTCATGCGGCTTACTCGGAATGTAACGATTAGAATAAATCGGTATCAATTTCGGATATTTCTTGAAATTTTCTGTCGCAATTTCTTTTTGCCGTTCGAATATTTCAGGTTTTTCACCCCAATTCTCGTCCCAAAACGCATTATTCTCAATGTCGAATAACATTCCTTCAAGCGGCCGATTCAATTTGTCGAATACTTCATCTTCGTATTCTTTTGATGAAAGTGCTTTTCTCCAATTGACAAAACCTTTCGATACAGGCAGTTTCAAACATAATAATGTTTGTAAATCCGGTGGAAATGTTATGTCGAAATTTGCTTCGACTGTTATCAATTCCTCGTTTGTCAATCCTTTCTCAAATTGGATTCCTCTACTTTTCAGAAGTTGTATCAACAATTTTATTCGATCTTCGAGTTTCATCTTTCATTAGTTTTTTGCACATTTGTGAATTGCGCCCTACCACCTTTACTACCTCTATTATTTTTCAAAGTCGGTTTCTGTGTCGGGTAAAATAATTTTGTCTAATATTAAAGAATTTAAATGGGGATTCCTATTTGTCTTTGCTGCAAAGAACATAGCATACATAAAGATAGAAATATTAATATACGATTCACTGGAATTGAGCAATAAATCTGTTTTTTCGACGGAGGTATTGAGATTGAAAAAGAAAATACATACGCTTGAATATCGTTCGGAATGAGTTTAGCCATTGCCGTCTGCCTTTCCCTGCCGGCCTTTGGCAAACGGCCAAACGCATCCCTCCCGACCGACTGGCCGGGAGGGATGCGTTTCAGGATGCTGCGTTTCGGGTTGTGTTCCGCGGTGTGCGCGCAATCCGGGCTGTGTGTCCCGCGGTGCTGTGCGCTGCTGTGCACGTTGGGATGCTATGTGCCGCGGAGTTGTGTACGTTCCGGGATGTCGTGATTCGGGTTGCTGCATTCCGGATTGTTGCATTCTCGGTCACACGATCCGGGCTGTGACCCTCGGTGCTGCCCCGGGAACTTTACAGGCGGTTCTTCTCGTCGGCCGAACCCGCTTCGACCGCCTTGCGTTTGAAGGCTTTGCCCGACTTGAAGTTGTAGGTCACCCCGATCGTGAAGCTGCGGTCGTTCCACTGCTGTTTGACGTCGACCATGCGCACGAACCCGTCGCCGTGCGTGGTGAGGGGTTTACATGTTCGCCAAATGTCTGCCCGTTTCCCGAGACTGTTGCAGGGTGGCCGGCCGAATGCGAAATGGCCTCAGTTCGGAGACTGGTAAGTGTTCGTAGTCTCTCCTTGGATGCGCATGCACATAGACTGCCGGTAACCGTCCTGTCCGGAGGTGGTGCCGGATAAACGAATTGTTGTGTGAGGTGGAAACACCTTGTAATGGAGTAATTTATATGTTGCTGTGCTTTAGGTTGAACCACCCCGATTCCTGTTAGTTTTCGTCTTCGGAGCTTCCCAAATACTTCCATGAGGAAATGTTGTTATCCATATTATCAGGGTTTTGCCATATTGGCTTTGCTGTCATTATTGATGAAGCATGTTTCATTTCAGATTATAGTTTGAATTGATGATAAAATAATTTGGAAAATAATATTGATAACGGTAAAATTGATATAATTATATGCTTTTTTTTGAATGCATATTTAAATAATATTATTACATTTGTATAAAAATGTGATAAATGGGAAGGTGTTTTCTGTTGTTTTTTATAATAGCTATTTGTACGTGTTGCAAATCGGATGCTCCGATTGCTGCGTTCGAACAAATTGATCTTGACGTCGTAAATAAACGGGAATGTGCATTTCGCGTTGAAAACGCACGTTTATTCCCGTTGGAAACTACCGAGGAATCGTTAATTGCGAGGGTCGACAAAATCATATCCAAAGCCCCTTACATCTATATACTCGATTCAAGGCAGAAAGTGATTTTTATTTTTGATTACGATGGGCACTATTTGACCAAAATAGACAAAATCGGTAGAGCTGGAGGCGAATATGCGAGTATAGAGGATTTCGATGTGGGTGACAACGGCGATCTGTTTATATTAAGCGCATACAGTAAAAAGATAATCAAGTATGCATATCCGGCCTATATTTCATTTGATGAGATCCGCATAAACTGTTCCATGACGGAAATCTGTGTCGTTGGGGACAAGATATATACCGGAGGTATGCATACTCCTGATGGTCTCGTGGGGCTTGGGGTGTTGGATATTACGAAAGGTACGGTCGATCCCCTGGTAGGAATTCGGCCCGAATTCGACTTGTCATCCGATGATCGGTTTGAAGTCAAACCCCGAAGCTTTTACAAATCTTCCGGCAATGTTCTATTCAACCAGCGGTTTTCCCGTCAAGTACATGAACTTGGCCAGTCCGGGTGGCAGATACCTTACGAATTCAGCAGTGGCTTGCCGGTTTGGGCAGCCGGTGATAAAGATGATTTCAGGGGTTTCCGGTCGATTTTCCATGTAGGGCGTATAATATTGGGGCAGCTTTGGCAAAATCAATTCTACTATCCGCCTCTGTATATCCGGGACATTGAAAGCGGAAAGGAATCTCTGTGCAATCTTTGGGATATGGGACTTCCTTTCCTGACGGATATAAGCACGAAAGACGGACATTTCATCATGGCAATATCTGCGGACAGGCTGAAAAGGATACAGAATAATGAAATCGTACGGAATGTGGTTTCCAAAGTATCGGAAAATGACAATCCGTTGCTGCTGGAATTCGATATCGTCGCTAACCCTTAAAATAAATTACTATTATGAAGAAACCTATTCTTGTTGTATTTGCATTTGCTTTTATTGTATTTATTGGTTCGTTGTTGGTGAAAAGCTGCAAATTTGCGGCGACATCGGGTTTGATCGCTGCGAATATAGAGGCTTTGGCGCATAACGAATCGCTGGATGCCGGGGAAGTCGGTAATAATAACTATACGATAAACACGCATACTACCAGAGATATATACAATGAAAACGATTGTTGTTACACGATTATCACTACGACGGAAGTCGATTGCCTTCCCGATGGAAAGGCGGATTGTACTCCGGGAACCCGAGTCGATGTCGTTACCGGGCATCGGTTTTCGCATATTTAGGCTGCGGATGTTGTCTTGAACGCAATTTATGTTGTGTATCTCCTGAGAATGTTGCCGACCCGAAAGCATCATCGGCCCTGAAATTTCTTATTACAGGCGGTTCTTCTCGTCGGCCGAACCCGCTTCGACCGCCTTGCGTTTGAAGGCTTTGCCCGACTTGAAGTTGTAGGTCACCCCGATCGTGAAGCTGCGGTCGTTCCACTGCTGTTTGACGTCGACCATGCGCACGAACCCGTCGCCGCGGGCACCGATGTGCTGCGGGCGCTCGATCAGGTTGCGCACCGAGAACGAGGCGGTGAACTTGTCGCCGAAACGCTTCTTGATCCCTGCGTTCAGGAAATGGAGCGGTTTTACCCAGCAGTTGCCGAAGTCCATGCGGCTCTGGAACCGGTACGACAGGTCGATGTAGAATTTCGCGGGCAGCGAGAAGGTCGTCGAGCTGTTTACGAAATAGAAGTTGTAATGTTTTTCGGCGCTGTGCTCGTCGATGCGCTGCCCCTGCCGGATGTAGGTGAGGTTGAGGTTCATCGTCCACCATTTGGTGAACTGGAACGGTGCGTTGGCCGTGAGGTAATAGTTTTTCGTCGTGTCGAAGTTTGTCCACGCCAGGCACAGGCGCGCCGGGTCGTCCGCGTCGGGGCGTATCGTCTGCTGTATCTCGTCGCGCTGGATCGTCATGCCGCCCGTGAGGGTGTACTTGTGCTTGAGCACCAGCGTCAGGCTGATGTCCTGCTTGTAAGCCGGGTCGAGTTCGGGGTTTCCCGTCTGGTAGGTGTAGTCCGAGATCTGGAACCGCTGCGGGTTGAGGCTCCAGAAGCGCGGGCGCTCGATCGTGCGGGCATACTGGGCGATGAGCGAGTAGGCCCCGTCTTTGGTCAGGGCATAGGAGACGTTCGCGTTGGGGAAGAGGCTGAAGTAGTTCTGCGAGATGTCGCCGCCCTTGCCCCGGGTGTGGGTGTATTCGCCCCTCAGCCCTGCCACGAGGCTCCAGCGCCCGAGGTTGGCCGAGGCGATGCCGTAGGCCGCCGCGATGTTCTCCGTATAGTTGATCGTGAAACTCTGGTTGTCGTTGCGCACCCACGCGCCGTCCTTCACGTATTCGTAGAGCGCGTCGTTGTGCATGTCGTTGTAGGTGAACTTGGCGCCTGCGCGCAGCGACCAGCGGGGCGAAAATTTCTTGTCGAGGGCCAGCGTGGCGGTCGTGATGTCGTAGAGGCTCGACGAGTTGTCGCGGTAGGTCGAGTCGACGACTGACGCGGGGGAGGTTATGCGGCTGAAATTGTCGTTGTCGGCGTTTGTTGCGCGGCGCGTATAATCGGCCAGCAGTTTGAGTGTCGAGCCGAGCGTGTCGAGTTTGTAGATGTAATTGAACGTCGCCGAGTAGTTGTCGCGGATGTTGTGTATGCCGTAGCGGCTTTCCGTGCGGGTTACGGCACCCGCGTCCGTGAAGTCGGTATAGGAGTCGTTCGGGCCCTTTTCGTTGTTGCGCCAGTATTCGAACTCGGCGCCGATGCTGTGCTTGGGGTTGATTTCGAATACCGAGCCGATGCTGCCGCCGAAGTTGCGGTCGCGTTCGGCGATTTCCGAATGGGACGTGAGGTTCGTATTGCCCGTGCTGTAATCGGTGTGTTCGTCCGAGACGGCCGTGTCCCTGCCCAGGTCGGCCCATGCCGAGGCGTAGAGGTCGAGGCGGCCCGTGTGGATGTTGATGTTGCCGCTTGGCGTATAGAAATGGTGGCGCGCGTTCTGTGTGGTGCGCATCGACAGCGACCCGTCCAACCCGTTCTCGCGGCGTTTGCGGAGCGTGATCCTGATGATGCCGCCCGATGAATCGGCGTCGTAGTCGGCGCCCGTCGTCGGTACGACCTCGATCTTCTGGATCTCCTCGGCGCGCAGCGAGCGCAGGTAGGTGAGCAGCTGCTCGGGCTCCATGCGCAGTTCGCGGTCGTTGACATAGACCTTCGAGCCCGACTTGCCGTTTATCGAGATCTTCTCGTCGTCGATCCAAACGCCCGGTGCGCGTTCCAGCAGCTCGATGCCGTCCTTGCCGATCGCCGCAGGGGCGTTGGCCACGTCGACCACGAAGCGGTCTGCCTCGCGGCGGATGAGCTGCGCCTTGACCACCACGCCTTCGATCCGGGTCGTCGAGCTTTTCATCACGATCTCGCCCAGGTCGTTGTTCTCCTCGACCCGCACCTGCCGCACGACGGGGTCGAACCCGAGGTATTGTACCGACAGGGTATACTCGCCCGAAGGCACTTTCAGCACGAAGCGGCCCGTGTCGTCGGTGGCCATGCCCGCCACCTGGTCGCTGCCTTTCAGCAGCACGACCGTAGCGTACTCCACGGCCTGTCCCTGTTCGTCCACCACGCGGCCCTCGGCCGGATAAATGCGGGCTGCGAATGCGTTTGCGGCGGCCAGCGCCAGTATTACGATGAGGAAGATAAGTTTTTTCATACTATTCTGTTGTTGTTTGTAATCTGCGCTGCATTTTAGTTGACGGGGCAAAGATATGTAAAAATATTTATACTTTGCAATGCATAGTACTAAATTTTACGAAAAAATTATCCTTTTCCGGGGGAGGGGCGGCCGTTCATGTATGAAAAAACGCGGACTCCCCTCTGTCGGTAGATGGGTACGACCAAGCACCCGAAGCCAAACAGGTAGAGCCCGCGCGTGACGCGGGAGTACTACTGTTTTCTTGGCTTCGTTAAAATTGGTCGTTTTATCTACCCAAAAACAATAGCTTTCGCTAATATGTATGGCGCAAAGTTATAAAAAAGGCAGGAAATTCAAAACGGAATCTCCCGCTTTGCTGTCTATCACCCGCGGCGGCCGGCCGGCTGCCGCGTCCCGCCCCCCCCCTTCCCGTCAGCATTCCGCCTTTGTGCCCCCGCAACTATCCCCGCCTCTGTGCCGCCGTCTGCCTTCCGCCTCTGGATAGTTGTCGGCGTACGCTTTCTGCGTCGCGGAAAGCGGGGGAGGGCTGTCCCCGATAAAATAGGTGTCGTCGAAATTTTGTTGAAAAATCGTGCGCCGCGAGGCTGGAATCCCGCGAATAATTCCTAAATTTGCAGATTGAATTATTATGGCTCATTGTCCCCCGATGTGATTCCGAACGCTCCGCCATGCCGTTTCCGACGCGATCCGGCTGCAGGGCAGGCACGGCGGGGCGGGAATGCCCGGCAAAAAATGCTGAAACTATGATAAGCGCGGTTTATTATATCTTCCTGGTGCTGCTGTGCACCTTCTTCATGATCCTGTCGGCCCTAGCGCTGGTCGTGTGCTATCCCTTCGACAAGGGCCGCCGCGTGGTGCACGAGCTGTCACGCATCCTGGTGCGCACCTTCTTCGCCATTCCGCCCCGCTGGCGGCAGCGTGTGGAGGGGCTCGAACATGTCGACCGGAAGAAAAGCTACGTCATCGTGCTGAACCACAATACGGTGATCGACATCCCGACGCTCTATTACATCCCGCTCAATTTCCGCTGGGTCTCCAAGCGCGAGGTCTTCAAGACGCCTTTCTTCGGGCAGTACCTCATCCTCCACGGCGACATCTGCATCAACCGCGGCCGCGCCTCCGAGGCGCTGGAGCAGATGGTGCGCGACGGCAAGCTGTGGATCTCGCGCGGCGCTTCGGTCGCCGTCTTCCCCGAGGGTACGCGTTCGAAGGACGGCGAGATACACCGCTTCAAGGCGGGCGCCTTCACGCTGGCCCGGGAGGCGGGCGTGGAGATACTCCCCGTGGTGCTGGACGGCACCAAGACGCTTATCCGCAAGAATGCGATGTTCAACTGGGGCAACCGCATCACCATCCGCGTGCTGCCCCCCGTACCGGCCGGGAAGGTTGTCTCGACCGAGACGCACGTGCTGATGGAGGAGGTGCACGACGCCATGAGCGCAGCCCTTGCCCAGATCCGAAACCGAAAATAGACTATGGCAGATTTACTCAATACCAATCCTAACGACAGCTACGGCGACGACGCCATCGTTACGCTTTCGCCGCGGGAGCATATCCGTCTGCGCCCCGGCATGTATATCGGCAAGCTGGGCGACGGCACCCAGGCCGACGACGGCATTTACGTCCTCATCAAGGAGGTCGTGGACAATTCGGTCGACGAATTCATCATGGGGGCCGGCCGCCAGATCGACATTTCGATCGAGGACAAGGTGGTGTCGGTGCGCGACTACGGCCGCGGCATCCCCCTCAAATCGCTCGCGGCGGCCGTCAGCGAGATGAACACCGGCGGTAAGTACGGCGGCTCGGCCTTCAAGAAGACCGTCGGCCTGAACGGCGTCGGCGTCAAGGCCGTCAACATGCTTTCCGGCGAGTTCACGGCCCGTTCGGTACGCGACGGCGAGGCCCGCACGGTGACCTTCGCCAAGGGGCTCGAGGTGAGCGACAGGTGGGAGAGCGGCGTGCGCGAGAAAAACGGCACCTTTATCTCGTTCCGCGTCGACGAGGAGGTCTTCGGCGAGTATGCCTACAACCTCGAATACGTCGAGCAGATGGTGCGCAACTATACGTACCTGAACCTGGGGCTGACGTTCAATTTCAACGGCAACAGCTACGTTTCGAAAAACGGCCTGCTGGATCTGCTCAACGAAAACATGACCGAAGAGCCGCTCTATGCGCCGATCCACCTTTCGGGCGATGACATCGAGGTGGCCATCGCCCACGGCACGGGCTACGGCGAGAGCTATTTCTCGTTCGTCAACGGCCAGTACACCTCGCAGGGCGGTACGCACCAGGCGGCTTTCCGCGAGGCCATCGCCAAGACCGTCAAGGAGTTCTATCACAAGGACTACGATCCTTCGGACATCCGCACGTCGATCATCGCCGCCATTTCGGTCAAGGTCACCGACCCGGTCTTCGAATCGCAGACCAAGATCAAACTCGGCTCCAAGGAGATCGAGCCGGGCGTGTCGATGCGCAATTTCGTCGTCGATTTCCTGGGCAAGCACCTCGACGACTACCTGCACAAGCATTCCGAGACGGCGCAGGTGCTCCAGCGGAAGATCGTCGAGAACGAGAAGGAGCGCAAGGCCATCTCGGGCATCCAGAAGAAGGCGCGCGAGACAGCCAAGAAGGTTTCGCTCAACAACAAGAAACTGCGCGACTGCAAGATACACCGCACCGACAAGCACGAGCTGGCCGAACAGTCGATGATCTTCATCACCGAGGGCAACTCGGCCTCGGGTTCGATCACCAAGAGCCGCGACGTGCGCACGCAGGCTGTCTTTTCGCTGCGCGGCAAGCCGCTCAACTGCTACGGGCTGACCAAAAAGGTGGTCTACGAGAACGAGGAGTTCAACCTCTTGCAGGCTGCGCTCAACATCGAGGAGGAGATGGACAACCTGCGCTATAACAAGGTGATCATCGCCACCGATGCCGATGTCGACGGCATGCACATCCGCCTTTTGATGATGACCTTCTTCCTGCAGTTCTTCCCCGACGTGATCCGCCAGGGGCACCTGTTCGTGCTGCAAACCCCCCTGTTCCGCGTCCGCAACAAGAAGGAGACGTTTTACTGCTACTCCGAGGAGGAGCGGCAGAAGGCCGTCGGACGCTGCGGCGCCAATGCCGAGATCACGCGCTTCAAGGGCCTCGGCGAGATTTCGCCCGACGAGTTCCGCGAATTCATCGGCGAGAACATCCGCCTGGACAAGGTTCGCATCACCAAGGACGACCCGATCCACGACCTGCTGGAGTTCTACATGGGCAAGAACACCTACGAACGGCAGGGCTTCATCATCGACAACCTGCGCATCGAGGAGGACATCGTCGAGCAGGATCTCGCAATCAACTAAGCAATATGGCAGAAGAAAAAGATACCATCGGGCGGGACGAGCCGCTCAACGAAGAGGCCCCGACCCCTCAGACCGCCGGCGATGCGGCCGACGCGGCCCCTGCCGCCGACGCCCCGGCCAGGGCGGGCAAGTTCGACCGCCTGACGCAGGACGAAGGGGGCGTGCGCAAACTGACGGGCATGTATAAGAACTGGTTCCTGGACTACGCTTCGTACGTGATCCTCGAACGCGCCGTGCCCCATGTCGAGGACGGCCTCAAACCCGTGCAACGGCGTATCCTGCACGCCATGAAGGTCGTCGACGACGGACGCTACAACAAGGTGGCCAACATCGTGGGACAGACCATGCAGTACCACCCGCACGGCGATGCGTCGATCAAGGACGCACTGGTGCAGCTGGGGCAGAAAGACCTGCTGATCGACTGTCAGGGTAACTGGGGCAATATCCTCACGGGCGACGAGGCCGCCGCGGGGCGTTACATCGAGGCGCGCCTGTCGAAGTTCGCCTCCGAAGTGGTCTTCAACAAGAAAACCACCGAGTGGATGCTGTCCTACGACGGCCGCAAGGAGGAACCCGTCACGCTGCCTATCAAGTTTCCGCTGCTGCTGGCGCAGGGCTCCGACGGCATCGCCGTGGGTCTGGCGTCGAAGATCCTGCCCCACAACTTCTTGGAGCTCATCAATGCCTGCATCGCACACCTCGAAGGGCGCGAATTCCAGCTTTATCCCGACTTCCCGACGGGCGGCATGGCCGATGTGAGCCGCTATAACGACGGCCTGCGGGGCGGGGCGGTGAAGGTGCGTGCCAAGATTTCGAAGATCGACAAACGCACGCTCGCCATCACCGAAATCCCCTATACCACGACCACCGAGTCGATCAAGGATTCGATCATCAAGGCCAACGACAAGGGCAAGATCAAAATCAGGAAGGTCGATGACAATACGGCCGACAAGGTCGAGATCATCATCCAGGTTTCGCCCGACGAGTCGAGCGACAAAACCATCGACGCCCTCTACGCCTTCACCGACTGCGAGGTTTCGATCGCCCCCAACGCCTGCGTCATCTGGGAGGAGAAACCCCATTTCCTGGGCGTGAGCGAGATCCTGCGCCGCTCGGCCGAGCATACCAAGTGGCTGCTGGGGCGCGAGCTGGAGATCCGGCTCGGCGAACTGAACGAAGCCTGGCATGCCGCGTCGCTCGAACGCATTTTCATCGAGAACAAGCTCTACCAGCTCATCGAGGGCTGCAAGAGCCGCGAAGAGGCCTACGCCGCCGTGGACAAGGGGCTGGAGCCGTTCAAGAAACGGCTGCGCCGCGAGGTCACGCTCTCCGACGTGCAGCGCCTGACGGAACTGAAGTTCATCCGCATCTCGCGTTACGACAGCGACAAGGCCGACAACGAGATCCGTCAGATCGAGGAGGACATCAAGGCCACGCAGTACGACCTCGACCATCTCACCGAGTACGCCGTGGCCTACTACGAGCGTATCCGCGACAAGTACGGCAAGGGCAAGGAGCGCCGCACCGAGCTGCGTGAGTTCGACAACATCGAGGCCACGAAGGTCGCCGTGACCAATGCCAAGCTCTACGTCGACCGCGCCGAGGGCTTCTTCGGCATCGGCAAGTCGATGAAGGACGCCGAATTCGTATGCGACTGCTCGGATATCGACGACGTGATCGTCTTCACGAAGGACGGCCGCTACGTCATCACCAAGGTGAGCGACAAGGCCTTCTTCGAGAAGGGCATCTACTACATCGGGGTCTTCAAGCGCAACGACGAGCGCACGATCTACAACGTGCTGTACCGCGACGGCAAGAACGGCCCGATCATGATGAAGCGCTGCGCCATCAAGGCCATCACGCGCGACAAGGAGTACGACATCACCAAGGGCACGCCCAAGAGCGAGATACTCTATATGTCTGTCAATCCGAACGGTGAGGCCGAGGTGCTGAAGGTTTACTTCAAGCCCCGTCCGCGCCTGAAAAAGGTGATCGTCGACCTCGATTTCTCGACCCTCGCCATCAAGGGGCGCCAGAGCCAGGGCAACCTCTTCTCGCGCTACGGCATCCACAAGATCGTCCTCAAGGAGCGAGGCACCTCGACGCTCGGCGGCCAGAACGTCTGGTTCGACGAGGATGTCCGCCGCCTGAACGCCGACGGCCGCGGCAAGCTGCTGGGCGAGTTCAAGGGCGACGACCGGATCATCGTCTGGACGTCGAAGAACCAGTACTATATCACGGGTTACGACCTCGGGCAGCATTTCCCCGACGAGACCGTGCGTGTGAGCCGCTATGAGCCCGACCGCGTTTACAGCGTCTGCTACTACGACCGCTCGCAGCAGTTCTATTACATGAAGCGCTTCACGGCCGAGATGAGCGACAAGATGCAGTTCTTCCTCGACGAGGACGGACAGGCTGATCTGGTCGCCGTGACGGAACGCACGGGCGCCAAACTCGAAATCACCTACAAGGGGGCGCATGCGTCGCGTCCCGCGGACGAGGTCGACGTCGACGAATTCGTCGGCGTCAAGAGCCACCGCGCCAAGGGCAAGCGCCTGACGACCTACGAGGTCGCTACGCTGCGCTTCATCGAACCCGAACTGCCGCCCGAGCCCGAACCTTCGGACGACGACGGCGGCGACGATGGTTCCGACGATGCGCCCTCCGGCGGCAGCGGTGCGTCGGGCGGTGAGAAAGCCGGTTCCGGTAACGGTGCGTCGGGCGGTGCGGATAACCGTGCGTTCGACGGTTCGAACGGCGATGCGGCTGATCGCGGCACTATCGACGCCGCGGCCCTCTCCGGCGGGGATTCGGCTTCTTCCGCCGCTTCTGCTATCTCGGATCGCTCTGCTTCTGCTCCGGCTTCTGCCGCCGCGGAAAATCCCGCAACCCCGGGCGTTGCTGCCGGTACTGCCGCCTCTGCGCAAGACAGACCTGCCGGGGCGGACAAGCCGGCTGCGAAGGACGCTGCGGCTGCGAAGGCTTCCGGGGCGAAGAAAACCCCGGCCCGGCCCGACGGGCTGCCCCGTACGGGAACTACGGCGGGCGGGGTGGAGTTCGAGATCGAACGCGCCAGGGGCGATGTCGACGAAGTGATCGACCCCGAACAACTGAACCTGTTTTGACCTGCCGGCGATGAAACCCCTCTTCCTGATCGGTTACATGGGATGCGGCAAGAGCACCCTCGGACGCAAGCTGGCGCGCAGGCTGGGCATCGGTTTCGTGGATACCGACACGCTGGTCGAGGAGCAGGCGGGAGCCCCCGTCGCCGATGTCTTCCGTTACGAAGGCGAGGCGCGGTTCCGCGAAGCGGAGCGTGAGGCACTCGAACGGGCGATCGCAGCAGGCGGCGAAGCCGTGGTTTCGACGGGCGGGGGGCTCCCCACGTGGGGCGATAACATGCAGCGCATGAACGGCGTGGGGCATACCGTCTTCCTGCGGCGCAGCGCGGCGCAGATCGCCAGCCGCCTGAGCCCTTACGGGCGCCGGAAACGTCCCCGGCTGCGGGGGCTGGACGATGCCGGGCTGGTGGCGTTCATGGAGGGGGACATGGCCGTGCGCGAACCCTTCTATGCGCAGGCGCAGCTGGTCGTCGACTGCGATGCGATGTCCGACGACCAGGTCGTGGAGCATATCCTGCGGCGGCTCGGCCTGAATTAGAGAATCCCCTGCGGCTTCCGCCCCGGGAGTACCCGGGGTAGCGGAAACCGCAGCGAACGATACGACGCGGCCGTGCCGCGGACGATGATATTCTGCAACTCCTGAAAGACGTGGATAAACTTTCAAATAACGCACCCATCGGTGTTTTCGATTCGGGGCTGGGCGGGCTGACCGTCTGGCGCGAGGTGCGCCGTGCGCTCCCTGCGGAGTCGCTCGTCTACCTGGGCGACGGTAAGAACTGCCCCTATGGGTCGCGTCCCCGCCCGCAGGTCGAACGCCTTGCCGACGAGGCCGTCGCCAGCCTCGTGGCAGAGGGCTGCAAGCTGGTTGTCGTGGCCTGCAATACCGCTACGGCCGCCGCCATCGACTTTTTGCGGGAGAAATACGCCCCCATGCCGATCGTGGGCATGGAGCCGGCCGTGAAACCCGCCTGCCTGGCGACCCGCAGCGGGGTAGTGGGGGTGCTGGCCACCGAACGGAGCCTCGACGGCGAACTCTTTCGCCGCACGGCGGCCAGGTACGGCGACGGCGTAGACCTCGTCACGGCACCCGGCCGGGGCTTCGTCGAACTGGTCGAAAACGATCTTGAGGCGACGCCCCAGGCCGAGGCCACCGTCCGTGCCGCCGTCGCGGAGATGCTGGAGCACGGGGCCGACCAGATCGTGCTCGGCTGCACGCACTATCCTTTCCTGCTGCCCGTCCTCGAACGTGTCCTCGCGGGCCGCGGCGTCACGGTCGTCGACCCGTCGCCCGCCGTCGCCCGCCGCGTCGTGCAGCTGCTCGACCGTTACGGCCTGCGCGCCGACCCCGCCCACCGCGCGGAATATACGTTCCGCACCTTTGCCGACGAGGCCTACTGCCTCCGTCTGGAACGTAAGGCGCAGGCGTCGCTCTGACCTGCCTTCCAACGAACCGGCGGGCTGCACTCCGAAAAGGATGCAGCCCGCCGGCTCGTTGGAACAGCTCCCGCGGCCGGGCTATCCCATGATGTAAGCGGCCTTTTTGCCCAATAATTTATATACCAGTGCCGTAAATGCCCATGCGACGGCGAAGATACATACTGCCATTACGGGGACTTGCAGCGGGATGGGCAGCGACGACGGGCCGATGAGCAGGAAGAACGGCCCTACCAGAAAATAGTGCACGATGTAGATCCCGAACCCGCATTTGGTCATGTTGGCGAGCAGCCTGACGATGGTCTGGCGCCGGATGCGGATTTTTTGCATCAGCAGGAATACCGCCGCGGTCATCATCGCCACGTTCGGGCTGCAGAAGGTGAAGAAAAGTTCCATGTCCGCCTCCGTCGACATGCTGTCGGCCGCTGCCGCGGCAAATCCGGTGTAGGTGATGCAATATCCGGCTCCGAATAGTATGACGCTGGTCGCAAGTGTCCTTGCCATGCTCCAATCGTTGCCTTTCTTCATGTAGTGCCCCAGCAGCAGGTACCCGTTGAACCCCGCGAAATAGTAGAACAGCCCGTATGCGTTCCAGGTGCTTTCGCCGAACAGGTACCCGACCCCGAAATAGGGGGCTATGTATGCGGACATGTAGGGCAGGAAGAGCGAGACGAACCAGATCGCCAGGAAGGCCCGCATCTCTTTCCGGGTCGCCTTTTCGACCCATGCCGAGAAGAACGGCATATAGAGGTAGAGCCCTATCAGCAAATACATGTACCACATGTGATTCTCCTTGAAGCTGAACTGGAACGGGATCATCGCCACGTCTTTGAGCGAGTCGCCCAGCGCCTGCGATTCGTGCCCCTGCGTGTAGCAGAAGAAATCCCCGATGATGTTTTCCGGCAGCCCGAGCACCCCCGTGAACCAGGGGAACATGTTGTAGAGTACCGACCAGATGAGCACGGGGAAAAGGATCCTGAAAATACGTTTTTTGTAGAATGTCCCCAGCGGTTGCCGCACGGGCAGCAGCAGTAAGCCCGTCATCATCGTGAACAGCGGCACCGAAGGGCGGAACAGCGAACCGTAGACGGTCGCCCAGTGCGTATATTCGGGGATGCCCCGCATGGCTGGCGAAATGTAGAAGGGGTCGATGCAATGAACCCCGATCACCATCAGTATGGCAGCCAGCCTGATGACGTCCAGCCATACGATGTGTTCCTTCTGTCCTGTGTTCCGGATCATTTTCTTCATTCGGTTTTAGTGGGTGCGCAATATATCCTTAAATGTCGCGCAGGCGTGGCGTGTTTACGGGCGCCGTGCGGAGTGCCGGCCTTCCCATGCGGGCCGCAGCCTGCTGAAACGTGTGCGAAGATAACGATTTATTTGCAATTATGCCCGCCGGATACGGTTCCGGTTTCAATAAAGTCGGCGCCGGCTCCGAAATGTCAAAAAAAATGCGTAACTTCGCTTGATAAAAATCAAGCGCAACACAGATGGCATCTAAAAATACATCCTCATCCCCCAACGGACGGCAGAAAGTCCAGCGTTCCAACAGCGACAGTGCACGCTGGGTCGCGGGTCTGCTGCTGCTTTTCATCGGGCTGTTCGCCGCCTCGGCCGTACTGTTCTCGTTCTTCACCTGGTCGGCCGACCAGAGCGGACTGCTGCTCTCGCCCGAGGAACGTGCCACGCTGGGCGTCGAGCCCGGAAACCTCTGCGGCTGGGCGGGTGCCAGGCTGGGACGCATGCTGGTCGACAACTCGTTCGGCGTATCCGGTATCCTGATCCCGGTGATGGTGCTGCTCGTCGGTGTGCGCGTCATCCGCCAGCGCCCGCTGCTGTTCAACCATTCGATCCTCTCGCTTTTCCTCGTCCTGATCCTCAGTTCGCTGACGCTGGGCTTCGCCTTCTCGGACAAGTGGAGCCTTTGCAGTTCGACGGGGTGGGGCGGTGCCTTCGGCATCGAGACCGCGGCGCTGCTGCGCACGCATATCGGGGTGCTGGGGACGTTGATCCTGCTGCTGGGCTGCTGGATCCTTACGGGGGTATTCATCAACCGCAATTTCATTAACAAGGTCAACCGTGCGGGCAACGTCATGGTCGACAAGAGCGGCAGGATCGTCGAGATCGTCAAACATAAGGTCGTGCACGCGCACGGGCAACCGTCCGATGCCGCCGGGGATGCGGCTGCCGTAGCCGCGGAATCCGTCGGGAATCCCGGAGAGAGGCCTGCCAAGCGGTCGGCCGACACTCCGGCCGTGGAGTCTGCCGTGAAGGCGGAGCCCGAGGTGGTCGTGCGCCGTCCCGAACCCGAACTGGCCGTGCAGCGTCCGGTGCCGGAAATGCCCCGCGCCGCACGTACTCCCGGGCCTGCTGCCGCCGGGACTACCGCCGCCCCGCAGGCCGCCCGCCGCGATGCGGACGACGATCCGTTCGTGGAACTGGGCCCCGACGGCATGCCCATTGTGCCCGAAGCCCCGCAGGCGGCAGAGGCCGCCGCATCCGATGACGACGGCGAGTTTACCGAGGTCGACCTGTCGCGCCCCGAAGGCCGGCTGGTTATCGGCCCCAGCGGGCTTGTCGAGCTGGAACGCCCCGCGGTGCGTCCTGCCGCCGGCACTGCTGTCCGGCCTGCTGCGCCTGTGTCCGACGAACCTTTCACCGAATTATCCCTGGGCGGGGAAGACCCCGTCGGGACACCGGCCCTGGCTGCCGGGATGCCCTCTGTTGCCGGGATGCCCTCTGTTGCCGGGATGCCCTCTGTTGCCGGGATGCCCTCTGTTGCCGGGATGCCCTCTGTTGCCGGGGTGCCCTCCGCTGCCGCTCCTGTATCCGGGGAGCCGCTCCCCGACGGGCCGTTTACCGAGATACCCGTCCCTGCCGGGGGCGTCGTCGTGACCGTCGAGGCCAACGAAGCCCGCCTGGTCGATGAAAAGGCGATCCCGACCGAGAGCTACGACCCGCTGAAAGACCTCGTGAACTACCACAAGCCGCCCGTGACGCTGCTCGAAGACTATGTTTCCGACTCGGAAGTGAGCGACGAGGAGATTTTCGAGAACAAGACCAAGATCGAGGATACGCTCCGCAATTTCGGCATCCCCATCCAGCGTATCAAGGCCACGGTCGGCCCCACCGTGACGCTCTATGAGATCGTGCAGGCGCAGGGCGTCAAGATCTCGAAGATCCAGGGGCTCGAAAACGACATCGCCCAGAGCCTCAAGGCGCTGGGTATCCGCATCATCGCCCCTATCCCCGGCAAGGGAACCATCGGCATCGAGGTGCCCAACCGCGACAAGCAGGTGGTGTCGATGTACTCCGCCGTGCGTTCGCTGCGTTTCCAGGAGTCGAAGGCCGAGCTCCCGGTGGTGATCGGCCGTACGATCCAGAACGAGAATTACGTGTTCGACCTGGCCAAGATGCCGCACCTGCTGGTGGCGGGCGCCACGGGACAGGGTAAGTCCGTGGGGCTGAACGCCATCATCACCTCGCTGCTCTACCGCAAGCACCCCGCGCAGCTCAAGTTCGTGATGATCGACCCCAAGATGGTCGAGTTCTCGCTCTATGCCAAGATCGAGCGCCACTTCCTCGCCAAGATGGAGTCCGAGGACGATGCCATCATCACCGACCCCAAGAAGGCGGTCTACACGCTCAATTCGCTCTGCACGGAGATGGACAGCCGCCTGGAACTCTGCAAGAAAGCCGGGGCGCGCAACATCGCCGAGTACAACGAGAAATTCACCGCCCGGCGGCTCAGCCCGCTCAACGGGCACCGTTACCTGCCCTATATCGTCGTGGTGGTCGACGAGTTCGCCGATCTGATCATGACCGCCCGCGAGGTCGAGGGGCCCGTCATGCGCCTCGCGCAGAAGGCGCGTGCCGTCGGCATCCACCTGATCATCGCCACGCAGCGCCCCGACGTGAAGGTCATCACGGGCGGTATCAAGGCCAATTTCCCCGCGCGTATCGCCTTCCGCGTGATGCAGATGATCGACTCGCGTACGATCATCGACCAGCCGGGGGCCAACCAGCTTATCGGCCGCGGCGACATGCTCTTCTCGAAGGACGGGGAACTGACCCGTATCCAGTGCGCGCTGGTCGAAACCAAGGAGGTCGAACGCATCGTCGAGTATATATCGAAGCAGCAGGGCTATACCTCGGCCTATTCGCTGCCCGACTATACGCCCGATACGGGCGATTCTTCGGGGAGCATGGGCAGCGAGGACTCCGCCCCCGTGAAATACGATTCGCTCTTCGCCGAGATCGCCCGCGACGCCGTTTCGGGCGGCAATATCTCGACCTCGATGATCCAGCGCAACTACGAGGTGGGCTTCAACCGTGCCGGGCGCATCATGATGCAGCTCGAACGTGCCGGCATCGTCGGCCGTCAGCAGGGAGCCAAGCCGCGCGACATCCTTTTCCATGACATGCCCTCGCTCGAAGCCAAGTTGCAGGAGCTGGGCCTATTCTGATGCTGCCATGAAACGATTCCTGTCCCTCCTGTTGCTGCTTTCCGCGATGCAATGCGTCGCCGCACTCCCCGTCGCCGCAGTCCCCGTTGCCGCGGATGTGCCGGCTGCTTGCGGATTTGCGGCCGCCTCTGATTTCCCGGCGGTTCCCGCCTCTGCTTCGGCTTTTGCCTGCCGCGACGCCTCGGCCTCCGGTTTTCAGGCTGATCCCGCCCCGGGCTTCCATGCTCCCTTTGGCTTCCATGGGTCGCCCGTTATTTACGCCGCTTTCACCTCTGGTTCCGCGGCGGGTTTCTCTTCCGGTTCCGCTACGGGTTCCGTTTTCGGTTTCTCTTCCGGTTCCGCGGCTTCGGCCGCTGCCGCCGGTGCGACGCAGGGGGCCAGCCCGTTGCCTCCGGCCGCCGATCGTGCCGCCGGGATACTTGCCGGGGTTCGTGACGGCTTCCGGGCACTGGGTGCCTACGGGGTGTCGTTCGAGGTGCGCTCGGACGAATACGTCACGCGCGGGCGCTATGCCGTCGAGGGGGAAGGTTATTACCTCGTGCTGGGCGATGCCGAGGTTTACTGCGACGGAGCCGTGCGCTATGAGGTGGACAACCGCCGCCGCGAGGTGACGATCGACGTGGTCGACACCGACAGCCGCAATATCCTCAATAACCCCGTCCATGCCTTCGATTTCCTCGGCAGCGAATATGCGGCCTCGCTCGCCGGCGAGCAGGAGGGGCGTGCCGTGGTGCGTCTGACCCCTGCGCCGGGGAATACCTCCTCGGCGGGCAATATCGTCCTTACGGTCGATACCGCCGCGATGCGTCCCGTGTCGCTCCGCTACGATTACGACGGCGAGCAGGTGCAGGTTTCGGTGCTGGGCATCAAGCCCCTCGAAACGCCGCTCAAGGCCTTTGCGAAGGATAACTACGCCGGGTACGAATTCATCGACTTCCGCTGACCATGTTCCGCCGGCCGATCATGCTGCTGTTGTCCGTCGCCATCCCCGCGGCGACGCTGGCTGCGGCGCCGGAAGACCCGTCGCCGACAGGCGGGCAGCTGCCTTCCGGCACGGCATGGGAGCTTACCTCCGAGCGCGATCTGCTCTATGCGGCGTCTTTCGTAGGGGATTCCATACCGGTGCGGGTGTTTCTCGAATCGGGCGTCTATTTTCCGCTGGTCGACAGCGCGCTGGTCTGGTCGCACCCCGGGCTTTTCGAACCCGTCGAACTCGAACGTCCCGTGCGTTTCCGCATGGCCGGCGGCACGGACTATTCGGCCCGCTATAAACTGGCACCGGGGGTCAGGGTGGGGGATACGCGCAGTTTGTGCGAGAGCTATGTCGTCGATCTGCGGCGACGCAAGCCCTGCGACCTGCTCTACCCGCTCCATACCTTCACGACCGACAGCGTGGCTGCGCCCGGTATTTTCGAGCTCGATGTCCGCCGCGGCATTTTCCGTCCGCTCTCATCCGGGAGCCTGCCGCAACCCGGCGACGGGTGGGAGGCCTACGAACTGGTGGCCGACGGGCAATCGGGGATGTTTTGGGTTGCGGATACGGTGCGCTTGTCCGATGTCCGGGGACGCAGCCGTGCGATGCCGATGCGGCTGGTCGTCGATCTGGGCAACGCCAACCTGCTGGCACTCTTCGCATTCAAGCCTGCGGTCGGGAAATTCGTGTCGCGTGCCCCTGTCGATCTGGTGGAAGGCCGGACGCCGGGCGGGATGACCCTGCGGGTGCTGATGCTCGCCGTAGCCACTTTCATGGGGCGCTACCCCTTCTGCGGGCTGCCTGTCGTGGTGCTCGACAAACCGATGAAACTCCCCGGCGACGGTTTCCTCGGCGTAAAATTCTTCTCCGCCTTCCGGGTGGTCTTCGATTTCCGCCACGGGCGGTTGTGGCTCAGGCTGGCGGATTGACCCCTATTTCCGGTTGAGGTACCAGTAGAGCCCGCCGACGAAGATGCCGCCGCCCGCGATGTTCCCGAGCGTGGCGGGAACCAGGTTTGCGGCGACCATGTCCGCCGCCGTCACCGGGGCGCCCAGCATCATCCCCAGCGGGATGAAGAACATGTTGGCGATGCAGTGCTCGTAGCCGATCACCACGAAGCACATGACCGGGAAAAACAACCCCATCATACGGCCTGCCGCGTCGTCGGTACTCAGCCCGAGCCATACCGCGAGGCATACCAGCCAGTTGGCGCCCACGCCGCGCAGGAATACCGTCAGCCACGGCATCGAAACCTTGGCCTGCGCCACGTTGCAGGCCGCTTCGCGCCACAGCTCCGACGAGAGCACGCCGGGCAGCACCACCAGGAAATAGGCGAAGAAGGCCGCCCCGATGAAATTCCCCGCGTATACCAGCCCCCAGTTGCGCAGCACCTTGCCCCATCCGTACCTGCGGCCCAGCGCCCCGGGTACGAGCACGGCGTTGTTGCCCGTGAAGAGCTCCGCCCCGGCGAATACCACCAGGATGAGCCCCAGCGGGAATACCAGCCCCGAGAGCAGGCGCTGCAACCCGGGCGCTTCGGCCGCCCCGGGGAACCCGAACCCCGCCATCAGCGAGAAGAGTCCGCCCATGGCGATGTATGCGCCGGCCAGGAATGCCAGCAGGAGGGTCTTGCCCGCCGGGAGTTGCATTTTGCCCGTTGCCGACTTCTGAGCCAGCGCGAGTACTTCCTTGGGTGTGTTTATCTGTGCCATGTTCGGGGAATAGAGGCCGCAAAGGTAGTGAAACGATCCGGAACGCGCAAGCGGATGCCGTCAGTCTGCCGGGAATTTTTTTTGAGGCCGTCAGATCGCCGGAAAAGGGGCAAAAACGGGGCATTGTCCCGGAAATCTTCCGCCCGGATGCGATATTTATGGGCTTAAAGTTGCTCAGATCGGAAATAAATCGTATTTTTGTTCGTTAAAAGACTGTAATTTTAAAGAGATAAGATGCTAACTGAAGAAGAAAAGAATGCAGGTTTGACAGGACGTATCATTCCTATCAATATCGAAGAGCAGATGAAGTCGGCGTACATCGACTATTCGATGTCGGTCATCGTGTCGCGTGCGCTTCCCGACGTGCGCGACGGCATGAAGCCCGTGCACCGCCGTATCCTCTACGATATGAGCGCGGAGCTCAACCTCTACTCCGACAAACCGACCCGTAAGTCGGCGCGTATCGTCGGCGACGTGCTCGGTAAGTTCCACCCCCACGGCGACTCGTCGGTCTACGACGCGATGGTGCGTCTGGCACAGGAGTGGTCGATGCGCTACCCGCTGGTCGACGGCCAGGGTAACTTCGGTTCGATGGACGGCGACTCGCCGGCCGCCATGCGTTACACCGAGGCCCGCATGAAGAAGATCACCGACGAGGTGATGGCCGACATCGACAAGGAGACCGTCGACTGGACGCTCAACTTCGACGATACGATCCCCGAACCCACGGTGCTGCCCACGAAGATCCCGCTGCTGATCGTCAACGGCGCCAGCGGTATCGCCGTAGGTATGGCCACCAACATGGCCCCGCATAACCTCTGCGAAGTGGTCGACGCCTGTTGCGCCTATATCGACAACCCCGAAATCACGGGCGAGGAGATGCTCCAGTATATCAAGGGCCCCGATTTCCCCACGGGCGGTATCATCTACGGCTACGAGGGTGTTCGGGAGGCCATGCTTACGGGCCGCGGCCGCGTCATGATGCGTGCCAAGACCGACATCGAGCATACCCCCAGCGGCCGCGAGTGCATCGTCATCACCGAAATCCCCTACATGATCAACAAGGCCGAGATGATCAAGAAGATCGCCGACATGATCAACGAAAAGAAGATCGACGGCATCTCCTACATCAACGACGAGTCCGACCGCAACGGCCTGCGCATCATCATCATCCTCAAACACGACGCCGTGGCGAGCGTCGTGCTCAATACGCTTTTCAAGAACTCTCCGCTCCAGACTTCGTTCGCGGTGAACAACATCGCGCTGGTGAACGGCCGTCCGCAGCTGCTGCCGATGCGCGACCTGGTCAAGCACTTCGTCAACCACCGCCACGACGTGGTGGTGCGCCGTGCGCGCTTCGACCTGCGCAAGGCCGAGGAGCGGCTGCACATCGTGCTGGGCCTCCTGATCGCGCAGGATAACATCGACGAGATCGTGCACATCATCCGTTCGTCGCAGACCCCCGACCTGGCCAAGCAGGCCATGATCGAGCGTTTCGAGCTGAGCGACCTCCAGGCTTCGGCCATCATCGAGATGCGCCTGCGCGCCCTGACGGGGCTCGAATACGGCAAGCTCACCGCCGAGCGCGACGAGCTGACCAAAACCATCGCCCACCTCAAGGAGGTGCTCGCCGACGTCGGCCTGCAAATGCAGATCATCAAGGACGAGCTGCTCGAAATCAAGGAAAAATACGGCGACGAGCGCCGTTCGGAGATCGTCTATGCCTCCGAGGAGTTCAACCCCGAGGATTTCTATGCCGACGACGACATGGTCATCACCATCTCGCACATGGGCTACATCAAGCGCACCCCGCTGGCCGAATACCGCACGCAGAACCGCGGCGGCGTCGGCGCCAAGGGCAGTGCTACGCGCGACGAGGACTTCATCGAGCACATCTACGTGGCTTCGATGCACAATACGATGCTCTTCTTCACCGAGAAGGGGCGCTGCTACTGGCTCAAGGTCTACGAGATCCCCGAAGGCGCACGCTCCTCGAAGGGACGCGCCATCCAGAACGTCATCCAGATCGAACCCGACGACAAGGTTCGCGCCTATATCAACGTCAAGCGCCTGAACGACGCCGAGTATGTGAACAACAACTTCATCATCATGTGTACCAAGGACGGTACGATCAAGAAGACGAAGCTCGAAGCCTACTCGCGCCCGCGCCAGAACGGCGTGAACGCCATCGTCATCCGCGAGGGCGACCAGCTGATCGAGGCCAAGCTCACCAGCGGCAACGCCGAAGTGATGATTGCGGCCCGCGAAGGCAAGGCCATCCGCTTCAACGAGTCGACGGTGCGCCCGATTGGGCGTGTCGGCGCCGGTGTGCGCGGCATCTCGATCGAGGAGTCCGACGAGGTGGTCGGCATGATCTGTGTGGAACCCGATTCGACGCAGGACGTGCTGGTGCTGAGCGAAAACGGTTACGGCAAGCGTACCGACCTCGACGAATACCGCATCACCAACCGCGGCGGTAAGGGTGTGAAGACGATCAACGTGACGGAGAAAACCGGTAAACTTATCTCCATACAGGCCGTTACGGACGACAACGACCTGATGATTATCAACCGTTCGGGACTTACCATACGTACGGCCGTGTCGCAGATCCGCCTGGCGGGTCGTGCCACGCAGGGCGTGCGTATCATCAACCTGCGCGACGGCGATGCCATTGCCTCGGTGATGGCCGTGCCTGCTGCCGGCGATGAAGAAGAAGTACAGTCCGCGGAGGCTGCTGAAAACGGGGGCGCAACGCCCGAAGCAGGACAGCCGGCCGAGGAATAGATGAAATGAATTTGAAAACTTTAAATTAAATTTTGTTATGAAGAAAACATTTTTGACGGCTTTCGCGGCGCTGCTCGTGGCTATCCCTGCCGTGCAGGCGCAGAAAGTCAACAAGAGCGGGCTCCTCACCAAGATCGAGAAGAGCGACGCCGACATCGCCGACGCGAAGAAGAACGCCAAGGCCTCCACGTGGATCAACCGTGGCAAAGCATTGTACGAGGCTGCCGTGGAACCGACGAAGAGCCTCTTCGTCAACATGGACGCCGCGATGCTGAAGCTGGCCGTGGGCGAACCTTCGGCCACCAAGCAGGTGACGCTTCTCAACGTTCCCTACGAAGCGTGGGAGTACCCCTATTTCATCGCCTACATCAAGGACGGCAAGGTCGTTACCTGGACGCAGACCGACTGGGTGCTGAAAGAGGCTCCCGCCATGGCCATCGAGGCTTACAACAAGGCTTACGAGATCGACCCCAAGAGCGCTGCGAAGGCGAAGGACGGGTTGCAGCAGATCAGCGATTTCTGTTCGCAGGTTGGTAACACGGGTATCGACACGGGCGAGTACGTTGCCGCCGCCGATGCCTATGCCACGGCTTTCCGGGCACAGTCGAGCCCCGCTTACGGCGCAGCCGCAGATCCCGCGCTGCTCTACTATGCCGGTTACCTGCGCACAGTGGACGGTTCGGCGCACCCCTCGTCGTTCGGACAGGGTGCCGAGTACCTCAAGAAAGCGATCGACCTGGGGTATACCGACGAGGAGGGTAACATCTACTACTACCTCTTCCACTGCTATTACGGCCTGAAGAACGTCAGCCAGGACAACGTCATGCTGGCCAAGGACGCCCTGATCACGGGTATCGGGAAATTCCCGAAGAACGAGCGTATCCTCGACGGCCTGATGCAGCTTTACACGGCCGAAGAGGGCGTGGGCGACCCTGCCGACCTGGTAACGCTGATCGACTCGGCCATTGCCGACAACCCCGAGAACGTAGACCTCTGGTTCGGCCGCGGCCGTATCTTCTATGCGTTGAAAAACTACGACGAGAGCATCGCATCGTTCAAGAAGGTCGTGGAGCTGAAGCCCGACCTGTTCGAAGGCAATTATTACCTGGGCGTGTTCTACACGATCAAGGCCGACGAGATGAACAAGGTGATGAACGAGAAGCAGTACAGCAGCCAGACTGCCTACGATACCGACCTGAAGGAGGTGAATGCGGTCTATATGGAGGCGGTGCCCTGGTTTGAAAAGGCATACGAGCTGAAGAAGGACGACGTTAACACGCTCGACTTCCTCAAGTCGATCTGCTTCCGTCTGCGCGACGAGGAGGGTATGATGGACAAGTACAACAAGTACAATACCCTGCTCAAGGAAGCCAAAGGCGAAGAGTAATTCCCTGCGGGGGCGGCGCTGCCGCCCTGCGCTTACAGGAATCCCGGCTCCGCGTTTCGGAGCCGGGATTTTTCATGCGCCGATGTGCCTGTCGTGATGTCCGTGCCGTCGAATTCGTAGGGTAATATCCGTGCGAGACGTCCGTGCAAATCCTGTGCGGCATCCGTGCGAAATGCCTGTGCGGTTGTGCCGATCTCCGGGACATTCGGCCTGTGGCGCGACCCGCGCTTCAAGATTCCGGGATGCCGAACCCCAACTGCCTGAGCATACCTTCGTGGTCGAGGCAAAAGCGTTTCATCAGCAGGTAATGCGGCGTTTGCTCCAGTTCGGTGAGTTGCAGCCCGTTGTTCGCGATCTCGTAGATGTCGGCGCCGGGGTAGGCCATGACGATAGGCGAGTGGGTGCTGACGATGAACTGCGATCCGCTTTCCACGAGCTGTTTTATCCGGCACAGCATATACATCTGCCGCGACGGCGAGAGGGCGGCCTCGGGCTCGTCGAAGATATAGAGCCCGTTCCCGCGGAGCCTGTGTTCGAGCAGGCTCAGGAAACTTTCGCCGTGCGACTGCCTGTGGAGCGACTTGTCGCCGTAATAGCGGTGTATGCCGTCGGCTATCTGGTCGACCTCGGTGGCGACGTTGTAGAAACTCTCGGCACGCAGGAAATAGCCGTCGCGCGGCTGCAACCCGCGTCCGAGCACGAGGTTCCCGTATAGCGGGGAATGAGTCTCGCGCGTTGCGAACCGAAAGTTCTTCGACCCGCCCTCGGCATTGAATCCCGCTTTTACGGCGATGGCTTCCAGCAGCGTCGATTTGCCCATGCCGTTCTCGCCCACGATGAACGTCACCGGGCGGCGGAACCGCAACCCGCTGAACCCCGCCAGCGCGGGCACCGTATAGGGGTATTCGTGCGGCAAATCTCCGGCCTCTTTCAGTCGGATGTATTTGATGTAGAGCGTCGTTTCGGATAAGGTCATGGCCTGGTGTTTGGATCCCGTCCCGCTAATTTAGTGATTTCCCCCGAATATGCGGCCTGTTATCGCAGGAAACCTTTCAGGTGCCGGACGTTGCCTCTCCCGGGCCGTTCCGGCCTCTCCCTGCCCGGGGATTCACCGTTCCTCCCTTATGCGCCGGCTTTGCGGTAGATCGTCCGCAGGCTGTGCGTCATGAAGTATTGCAGTACGCCGCGCAGGAACATATACAGCGTGAAGGCCAGCCACAGGGCGTTGTTGCCTATGAGCGTATGCCCGATATAGAAGATGCCGAAATAGGCTGCCGTAGCCCAGAACATCGAGTTGCGCATGACGCGCGTCTGCGTGGCGCCCACCATGATGCCGTCCATGATGAAGGGCATGGCGCTGGCTACGGGGATCAGGATGATCCATACGATATACCGTCCGGCGACCTCCACGATCGTCGCGGCGTTTGCGGCCGAATCGTCGATGAACAGCCCCACCAGGTCGCGCCACCAGACGATGTAGATTCCCACGAACAGTACCGACACGGCCGTGCCCCATGCGATGCAGCGCCGCAGGCAGTCGCGCAGCGCCTTTACGTCCCGGGCGCCGATGAACCGTCCGGTCAGCGCTTCGGCGGCATATGCGAAGCCGTCGTTCATGTACGAGAAGAGCGTGAAGAGCTGCAACAGCAGGGTGTTCACGGCCAGCAGCACCGGGTCTTCCATGCGGGCCGAAGCCCCCGTGAAGAAGGTGTAGACCGCCACGATGCAGAGCGTACGCAGCATGATGTCGCGGTTGACGATGAAGAAGGTTTTGAGCGGTTTCATGTCGAATACCTCGGCCCAGTCGATGCCCGTCAGCACCTTGCGGTAGCGCAGCATGAGCAGCAGCAGCGAAAGTCCCACGCCCGTCCACTGTGCGATCACCGAGGCGTAGGCGATGCCGACGATCCCCATGTCCATGCCGAAGGCGAACCAAAGGCTGCACAAGACATGCACCGCGTTGACCGAAATAGCCGTGAACATCGGTATCATGGCATTCTGCATACCCGTGAACCAGCCGTTGAACCCGAACAGGAGGATGCCCGCCGGTACGGCCCAGATGCGGGCGTAGAAATATTCGCGCGTCATTTCGTTGCCGTTCAGTCCCCACAGGGCCAGCTCGCCCAGCGGGTATTGCAGGGCGAGCATCAGCAATCCCATGCCTGCCGCCACGACCATCGCCCTTACGAGCATGTTGGTGCATTCGTGGAAATTCCCTGCGCCGAACGCCTGTGCCGTGAGTCCGCTGGTTCCCATGCGCACGAACGAGCAGTTCCAGTAGATGAAGTTGAAGATCGACACCCCGATGGCCAGTGCGCCGATCGTCGCCGCCGAATCCGCGCCCCAGTGCCCGGCGATGGCCGTCGACACGATTCCCATCAGCGGCACGGTGATGTTCGAAACGATATTCGGGAGCGCGATGCGCAGTATTTCGCGGTTCATGTTCATAGGTGCGGGGCGGGGATGTCCGGCAACCCCTGCCGGACGTCGTTTACGGGTGCAAAGATAAGGCAAAAGCGGCGAATTTGTAACGGCCCCTGTCTTTTATCGCCAAATCGGGTCAGCAATATGCCGTAATCCGGAAAAATGGATTACCTTTGCCCCACAAACTCATTCAAATACGTATGAAAGACAACAAAAACGACTCGACCACGGTACTTTCGCGTTTCGGACGCGACAAGCGCCAGCGTACCGTGACTGCTACGGCGGAGCGTGTCGAGCGTCGCCCGCGTTTACAGCGTGATGCTGCCGATTCGGAGCAACCGTCCAGCGAGGGGCCCCGTGAGCGGGCCTCCTACAATCCCCATTTCACGGCAGACAACCGCCCTGCATTCGACAAACCGCGCCGCCAGTTCGGCGACAAACCGGCTTACGGCGAGCGTAAGTCCGGCGATAAACCCCGTTACGAGCACCGCGACGGCGACAAACCGCGCCGCCAGTACGGCGACAAGCCCGCCTACGGCGAGCGCAAGTACGGCGACAAACCCCGCTATGAGCACCGCGACGGCGACAAACCGCGCCGCCAGTATGGTGACAAGCCTGCTTACGGCGAACGTAGTTTCGGCGATAAACCCCGTTACGAGCACCGCGACGGCGACAAACCGCGCCGCCAGTACGGTGACAAGCCCGCCTATGGCGAACGCAAGTTTGGCGATAAACCCCGTTACGAGCACCGCGACGGCGACAAACCGCGCCGCCAGTACGGTGACAAGCCCGCCTACGGCGAACGCAAGTTCGGGGATAAGAAATACGGCGACCGTAAATTCGGCGACAAACCCTATAAGCCGGGGCCGAGGAAGCACGACGACAAACCGGCGTCCTACCCGAAATTCACGCCCGAAAAGCAGGTCGGCGAAATGCGCCTGAACCGTTTTCTCGCGCAGTCGGGCCTCTGCTCGCGCCGCGAGGCCGACGATTTCATCACCGCGGGCCTGGTCACGGTCAACGGCCAGATCGTCACCCAGCTGGGCACCAAGGTGCTTCCCACCGACGAGGTGAAATTCAACGACAGCCGCGTGCAGGGCGAGAAGAAGGTCTACCTCGTGCTCAACAAGCCCAAGGGTTATGTTACGTCGCTCGACGACCCCCATGCCGGCAAGACCGTCATGGATCTGGTCGAAGGTGCCTGCACGGAGCGCATCTACCCCGTAGGCCGTCTGGACAAGAACAGCCTCGGGTTGCTGCTTTTCACCAACGACGGCGACCTTACGAAGCAGCTCACGCACCCCTCGTACCTGAAAAAGAAAATCTACCAGGTGACGCTCGACAAGCCCCTGGCGCGTGCCGATATGGATCGCATCGCCGAGGGCATCACGCTCGAAGACGGCGAAATCTTCGCCGACGAAATTTCCTATGTCAAGGAGAACAAACAGGAGATCGGCATCGAGATACACTCCGGCCGCAACCGTATCGTGCGCCGTATTTTCGAATTCCTGGGCTACACGGTCACCAAGCTCGACCGGGTCTACTATGCCGGCCTGACCAAGAAGAACCTCAAGCGCGGAGCTTGGCGTTTCCTCTCCCGCGAGGAGGTCGAACGGCTCAAGTCCGGCCAGTACGAATAAGTCCCTGCATCCGGTCTTTGCCCGGAGGGATAAGAGGGTACAATCAGAAGGAGGCTCCTGTCGAGGGAGCCTCCTTCTGTTTTAACAGCGATAATCCCGGCATATCCGGGTGGTTGCGGGATGTCCCCGCATTCCTGCGGTATGGCGGCGATTCCGGTGCGCCCGGAAAACCACGGCACCCGCGCGGCGGGAGCGTATGGTGACGGGCCGTACCTGTTGCCGCCGTGCCTGTTGCCGCTACGCCAGCTGCACCCGTCGGCCGCCGTCTCCCGGCTGCTGTCTCCCGGCCTTTGCTGTCTCCCGGCCTCCGCCGTTTCTTGTCCTCCGCCGTTTCTTGTCCTCCGTCGTTTCTTGTCCGCGTCGTCTCCTGTCCGCCATGCCGCCGGGCAAAAGCCGCCTGCCCGCACTTGCCCGCGCTCCGGGCGTCAGTGCGTCGCCTTGTACCAGCCTGTGTGCTGGATATTGTTCACCACGATCCCGCTCGTGCTCGGCGCGCTGGTCGAAATGCCCGAATAGGTCGTGAGCGGCCTCTTGCCGCCCGAATAGAAATACTCCGTATGCAGCCGGTAGCGTTCGGGGACGGTGCGTGCGAGCTGTTCGTCGAATTCCTTTAGCAGGGCGGTGTCGTCGCACAGTTGGTAGACGTAATCCGCCAGGTCGTAGAACCGCGTCGGGGCGTAGAGGTACTCATATTGCTGCAACGGTTTCTCCGGGTCGGGGATAATATACGCGGGCGATGCATTGTTGATGAGACGCATGACTTCTGCCATCTTATCCACCTGGTCGCATACCGTCACGGCGATCGCCCCGCAGTTATAGTTCGGGGCCTCGTATTGCTCGTAGAATTCGTAGAAACTCCGGCATACGCCGTCCAGGTCGTATCCCGTGCCGCCGTCGGTGAACAGGTAGGGCATCACCAGGTCGTAAGGATAACCGTAGGCCATCACCTCGCAGGGCGAGGCGATCAGGTGCCTGGTGATTTTGCGCAGGTCGTACGCCACCTCGATCGACGACATGAAACAGTCGTCGAAGAGGATGTATTCGAACCGGATTCCTGCGGCCGTTATCGCCTCGGCGAATGTCGTCGTGTTGGTACACCGCGAACCGCCGTCGCCGAACCAGCGGGTGAACTGCCCGTCGGGCGAAACGTATTCCCAGTGCCATTTCTCGGGGACGGTTGTCGCCGTCGGTTCCGTGCCGGCCTTCGCGTCGGCAGCGCTCCGGCCCGAGCCCGATGCGGGGATCCACGCCATGCCGTGCGACCCGATCGTGATGCCATAGCGTTCGGCGGGTGCGGTCTGCTTGATGTAGTCGAAAATCCCGGTGATGGTCTCGGCCTGCGTCACGTCGAGGTCTTCGTACGTGCGCAGTTCCGTTTCGCGGCACTCTCCGTTGTCGTAGTACAGCTCACTGAGCGTACCTTTCGTCGTGCTCGTTTGTAGGAACAGCAGCAGGCGGCTGTCATGCAGGATGTTTCCTGCCACGGCTTTCTTCACGTCCTCGATGTTCTGGAGGAAATGCGTGTACAGGTTCCCCGACCACGGCAGGTACATGACGACCGTCTGGGGTGCGACGGTCGGGCTCTGCACTACGGTGACCGTGGCCTCGGCCCTTCCCGACGACAGGCGCAGCGCCATGCTGCCCAGCGCCTTGCGCCGGGGCGTCGTATTGTCGTCCTGCGCCCTCACCGTTACCGTCGTCTCCCCGCGGCCGCCTTGGGTGGGGGAGACGTCGAAGCCGCTTCCCTCCGTGGTGAGCGACCACGGTTCGTTCGACGTGACGGTGAATGTTGCTTCCGAACCCGCCGTGCTGCGCAATACCACTTCGTTCTGCGTCGTGATCAGCCGCGGGCGATCTACATACTTCCCTTCGCACCCGGCGAGCAGCGCCACTGCCAGCAGCAGGCACAGCGTGCGCCGGATTATTTGTAGGTACGGGGTTTTAGGTTGTTGAATTGCCATGTGCGGTCACGTTTATAGGTATATCCTTCGGGCTTGTTCCAGTATACGCGGCCGAAGTCGTAATAGAGCCCTTTGCGTTTCTTGTCGCCGACCATCCGGGGCGCCGTGAAGGGGATGAATTCCACCGTACGGCTGATGATGCGGCTCTTGCCGTAGGTGTAACCCTCCGATGCCATCACGTCGAGCGCATGGTCGAACATCAGGATATGGCGCGGGGTCTTCTGCGTGAGGGCATCCCCCGAATCCTCGATCGCGCGGAGCACCCCCTTCACCTTGTTGTAATACATCTTCTCCTGCAGCTTGTTGCCCAGCGCCCCGTGGGCATAGGCCATCAGGTTCAGTATCTTGGGGCTGAACGGGTCGCGGGCGAGCGCATCTTCGCCCACGTAGAGCATCGCGTCGAGCGTTTCGGCCAGCGGGTTGTCGGGGTCGAGCCCCGATGCCAACATCAGCAGCTTGTCCAGGTCGGGGTTCGCCTCCATCGGTTTGTAGCTCTCCTGGTGGGCGTAGCCGTAGTAGAGGTAGTGGTAATCCTCGTCGGTGAGCGTCTCGTCGCCCGCGTTGTAGCGCATCATCAGCGATGTGTAGTAGAACGGCGAATCGGGGTCGGACGTCTTGGCGACGATGTCCTCCTCGACGGGGACTTTCGCCGCGGCCAGCGCCGGGAGCAGGAGCAATGTCAGCAGTAAATTTTTCATATCCGTGTTTTGTCCGTATTTTAGGCACTAACGCTCAAATCAGCGCAAATCGTATTCCGCGATCAGTTTGCGGAACTTTTCGCGCAGCGCCCCCGAACCTTCGACGAGCGGCAGCCGCATCGTCGGGCCGATTATGCCCATTTCGGCCAGTGCGCACTTCACCCCCACGGGGTTGCCCTCTTCGAACAGGGCGTGCACCGCTTCGTCGAGGCATTCGTATGCCTTTTCCGCACGGTCGAACTCCCCGCCCTTGGCGTAGTTCACACACTCCATGAACCGCTTGGGAAAAGCGTTCGCGGCCACCGAGATCACGCCGTCGCCGCCGCGGCGCATCAGTTCGAGCGTCATGCCGTCGTCGCCCGACAGCACGATGAACCCTTCGGGGCGCCGATCGAGGATGTGCTGCATCTGTTCGATGTCGCCCGACGCCTCCTTGATGCCGATCACGTTCTTCATCCCGCGAGCCAGTCGCAGCGTTGTCTCGGCCGTCATGTTGACGCCCGAGCGTCCCGGGATGTTGTAGAGGATCACCGGCAGCGGCGAGTGCTCCGACACGGTGCGGAAATGCTGGTAGAGCCCCTCCTGCGAGGGCTTGTTGTAGTAGGGTGTAACGCTCAGGATGGCGTCGGCGCCCCGCAGGTCGAATTCGCGCAGCTGATCCAGTACCTCCGACGTCGAGTTGCCGCCGCAGCCCATCACCAGCGGTACGCGCCCCGCGATGTGGTTGGTGATGAACATGGCTATCACGGCGCGCTCGGGCATGTAGAGCGTCGGCGTCTCGGCCGTGGTGCCCAGCGCCACGATGTAGTCCACGCCGCCTTCGATCACATAGTCGATCATGCGTGCCAGCGCCTGATAGTCAACTTTTCCTTCGGGTGTAAAGGGGGTTATCATGGCGGCCCCCACGCCGCAGAGCTTGTGTCGTATCATATGATTCTGTTTGGCATTATGTAGTTTTTTATGCGTATTCCTTTTCCGCGGGGCTCAGAACAACTCGCCTTGTTGGACGGGTTCGCCGTCCCCGCCTTCCGTCGCGGCCGCTTCCGCCCCCTTCTTCCCGGAGGGTTTCACCTGTTTTCCCCGGCCCGGTATCTCCGGCTCGCTTTTCCCCGGCTTTCCCGCGGCGTCTTTTTCAGGCTTGTCGGCCGCGCCTTTCCCCGGCTTTCCCGCGGCGTCTTTTTCAGGCTTGTCGGCCGTGTTTTCCCCCGGCTTTCCCGCGGCGTCCTTTCCAGGCTTGTCCGCCGTGTCTTTCCCCGGCTTTCCCGCGGTGTCTTTTTCAGGCTTGTCCACCGTGTCTTTTCCCGGCGCACCCGCATCATCGGCTGTCGCTGCCGGCTCCGGGGTTTTACGTCCGGCGCTATGGGGCATTGCTCCGTCGCCTTCCGGCCCGGCCTTTCTCGCCGCGGCCGGGGCGCCATTGTTCCTGCCGCCGTTATTTGCCGTTGTTGCGCCGTCGGCTTCCGTTCCGCTTGCCGCCGGGGCTTCCTGCCCGCCGACCATGGCGATGAACTCCTCTTCGGAAATGATCTTCACGCCCAGCTTCTCGGCTTTCCTGAGCTTCGCCGGGCCCATGTTGTCGCCCGCCACGATGTAATCGACGTTGGCCGATACGGCCGCGAGGTTCCTGCCCCCGTGCATTTCGATCAGCTCCTTCATTTCGTCGCGGCTGCGCGAGAACTTGCCCGACACCACGAAACTGCGGCCTGCGAGCGACTCCGACGCCAGCTCCCGCGCCTCCTCCTCGAACTTCAGCCCCGCGGCACGCAGGCGGCGGATGATGGCGTGGTTCTGCTCGTCGGCGAAATACTCGATGATCGCGTCGGCGATGCGTCCGCCCACCTCGTCGGCCTGGGTCAGCTCCTCGCGCGTGGCCCGCATCACGGCGTCGAGCGAGCGGAAATGCTCCGCGAGGTATTTGGCCGTCGTTTCGCCCACGAAGCGGATGCCGAGCCCGAACAGCACGCGGCGGAACGGCACCTCGACCGATCCGCGGATGCTGCGTATGATGTTGTCGGCCGACTTTTCGCCCAGCCGCGGCAATTCCGCCAGCTGTCCGGCCTTCAGGTCGTAGAGGTCGGCCACGTCGTGCACCAGCCCGTTCTCATAGAGCAGTTCCACGGTCTCCTCGCCCAGCCCCTCGATGTCCATCGCTTTGCGGCGGATGAAATGGATGATGCGCCCGACGATCTGCGGCGGGCATCCCCCCTGGTTGGGGCAGTAGTGCTTCGCCTCGCCCTCGTAGCGCACCAGCGGCGTGCCGCATTCGGGGCATACGGTGATGTATTCGAACGGTTTGCTGTCCGCAGGCCGCTGCGAGAGGTCTACCCCCGTGATCTTGGGGATGATCTCGCCGCCCTTCTCGACGTATACCATGTCGCCCGGGCGGATGTCCAGCAGGGCCATCTGCTCGGCGTTGTGCAGCGTCGCACGCCGCACGGTCGTCCCGGCCAGCAGCACCGGTTCGAGGTTCGCCACAGGCGTTATGGCTCCCGTGCGTCCCACCTGGAACGACACGCTGTCTAGCCGCGTGAGCGCCTGCTCGGCCTTGAACTTGTAGGCCACGGCCCATTTCGGGGCCTTGGCCGTGAATCCCAGTTGCCGCCTTACGGCGAAGTCGTTGACCTTGATCACCACGCCGTCGGTCGGGAAGGGCAGGGCATGGCGCCCCTCGTCCCAGTGGGCGATGTAGGCGTCGATCTGCTCCGCAGTGCGGCATATGCGCGCCGCGTCCGAGACTTTGAATCCCCACTCGCGGGCTTTCTGCAGGCTTTCCCAGTGGTTCGTGAAGGGCAGGTCGTCGCCCGCCAACTGGTAGAGCGTGCAGTCCAGGCCGCGGCGTGCGACCACCGACGACGCCTGCTGCTTGAGCGTCCCCGCCGCGGCGTTGCGCGGGTTTGCGAAGAGCGTCTCCCCGGCCGCCTCGCGCTCGGCGTTGATTTTGTCGAACGAGGCGTAGGGCATCAGGATCTCGCCCCGTATTTCGAAGTAGGGCGGCCAGTCGTCGCCCCTCAGGCGCAGGGGAACCGTGCGCACCGTACGTACGTTGGCCGTCACGTCGTCGCCCTGCGTGCCGTCGCCGCGCGTCACGGCACGCAGTAGCCGCCCGTCCTCGTAGGTGAGCGATATGGCCGTGCCGTCGAATTTCAGTTCGCAGACGAACTCCGTCGGCCCGGCCTCCTTTTCGATGCGGGCGATGAATTCATGCAGTTCGTCGAGCGAATAGGTGTTGCCGAGCGAAAGCATCGGGAACCGGTGCTTTACGCTCCGGAACTCCGACGTGATGTCGCTTCCGACACGCACCGAGGGCGAATTGGGGTCGGACAGTTCGGGGTGCGCCCGTTCCAGATCCTGCAATTCGCGCATCATCGTGTCGAATTCGAAGTCGGAGATCTCAGGGGCGTTTTCGACGTAATATCTGAAGTTATGGTACTCGAGCTGCCGCCGCAGCTCTTCGATTTTCTCGCGTATCATAATATAAGTATAACCTGCGTAAAGGTACGTATTTTGTTTATAACATCCTGCAAATTCAAAAAAAATGCAAAAAAAAATTACGGATGTGGTGCGATATGTAAATTTTGCTTATAATTGCAGAAAATTTCCAAGCATTACTATGGCTAAACAGAATACGACGAAGAAACATATCGTAACGAGCTTTCACAACCTGACTCCCGAACTGCAGGATGCCGTAAAGGAAAAATACCCGCTGGGGTTCACCGAAGCGATGATGCGCGTGGACAAACCCAACGGCGATTTTTTCTATGCCGTGCCGTTCGATACCGACGAGATCGCCTATATGGTGAAGATCGACGTGAAGATCGACGACAATGCGCAGGAGGAGGACGATAAGGATTACTACGACGACGAAATCAAGGGCGCCGACGAAATCCAGGACGACGCCAATTCCGATGACGGCGGCGGCGACTCCGACGACGACGTGAATATCTGATCCGGCCATGCTGCGCTTTATCCCTGCCCTCGCTCTGTTGCTGTTCACGGCCTGCGGCCTTGCTGAGAACGAGCAGGATGATAAGAACAAGCGTATTTATATTACATTCACAGACCCCGCCTTCGAGCAATTCTGTCTCGGAATGTTCGATTTGGATCACGACGGACGCATTTCGCGCTACGAGGCGCAGCGCGTCCTGGTGATGGATTGCTCCGGCCGCAACATCTCCGCGATGTGGGAGATCGGCGAGTTTTCCCGCCTGCGCGAGCTCGATTGCAGCGGCAATAACCTCACGCGGCTCGACCTGCGCAAATGCCCCGACCTGCAAAAGCTCGATTGCGGCGACAACGAAATCACGTCGCTCGACATCGACGGCCTGCGCGGGCTGGCGGTGCTCGATTGTGCCGGGAACCTGCTCGCACGCCTCGACCTGAAATCCAACTCTTCCCTGCGCCAGCTCGATTGCCGCGGCAACCTGCTGGTGACGCTCGACCTGACCCCCTGCTCGGGGCAGTTGCAGGCCGACACGCGCGACAACCCTTTCCTTACGACCGTCTATCGCCTCGGCTCGCAGGGCGTCGATTATAACGGGCCGACCGAGGTGGTCGTCCGCTGACCGGAGCTTCCGTTTCCTGCCCCCCCCCGCATCGTTTTCCGCTGGCTGCCCGCGTCCGTTTCCTGCTGGCTGTCCGTGTCCGTTTCCCGCCGCCTGCCCGCATTGTTCCCCGCAGGTTCCCCGCGTCGCTTCCCCGCTGGCTGCCCGCGTCCGTTTCCTGCTGACTGCCCGTGTCCGTTTCCCGCCGCCTGCCCGCATTGTTCCCCGCAGGTTCCCCGCGTCGCTTCCCCGCTGGCTGCCCGCGTCCGTTTCCTGCTGACTGCCCGTGTCCGTTTCCCGCCGCCTGCCCGCATTGTTCCCCGCAGGTTCCCCGCGTCGCTTCCCCGCCGCCTGCCCGCATTGTTCCCCGCTGCCCACATCGTTCCCCGTTGGCTGCCCGCGTCGCTTCCCGTCGGTTGCCGTGTCCGTTTCCTGCCGTTCCCGGCGTTGTCTTTTGCCTTCCGCAGCGGGTTTGCGGCACGCTTATTTCTGATACATTGTTGAAAAGTCGCCGCCGCGGGTTGGGTATTTCGGATAATAATTCTTACCTTTGGGTGCAAAAAATGTCTTTTGCGCCATAAATATTACCGGATACAATGAAAAAAGTTGACGTTATCCTCGGCCTGCAATGGGGTGACGAGGGCAAGGGAAAAGTTGTGGATGTGCTGACGCCTGGCTACCAGGTCGTAGCCCGCTTCCAGGGCGGCCCCAATGCCGGTCATACATTGGAATTCAACGGCGAGAAATACGTGCTCCGCTCGATCCCTTCGGGCATATTCCAGGGCGGTAAGACCAATATCATCGGTAACGGTGTGGTGATCGACGCCGTCCTTTTCCGTGAAGAGGCCGAAGCGCTCGCGGCCAGCGGCCACGACCTCACCCGGCAGCTCTGCATTTCGAAGAAGGCCCACCTGATCCTGCCCACGCACCGCATCCTCGACGCTGCGTACGAGGCGGCCAAGGGCAGCGCCAGGATCGGCACCACCGGCAAGGGCATCGGCCCGACCTATACCGACAAGGTCAGCCGCAACGGCATGCGCGTGGGCGATGTGCTGAGCGCCGATTTCGAAAAGATATACGCCCGCGCCAAGGCTCGCCACGAGAAGATCCTGCGCAGCCTGGCCTGCGAGTACGACATCACCGAGTTGGAACAGAAGTGGTTTGCGGCGGTCGAGTACCTGCGTCGTTTCAACATCATCGACAGCGAGTATTTCGTCAACGAGTGCCTCGCCGCGGACAAGAGCATCCTGGCCGAAGGCGCGCAGGGGACGCTGCTCGACGTGGATTTCGGTTCCTATCCGTTCGTCACCTCGTCGAACACGGTCTGCGCCGGCGCCTGCATCGGGCTGGGCATCGCCCCGAACCGCATCGGCGAGGTCTACGGTATCTTCAAGGCCTACTGCACACGCGTCGGCAGCGGCCCGTTCCCCACGGAGCTGTTCGACGAAACGGGTGCCCGGCTGCGCGACATCGGCCATGAGTACGGAGCCGTCACGGGGCGCGAGCGCCGCTGCGGATGGCTCGACATGGTGGCGCTCAGGTATTCGATCATGATCAACGGCGTGACGCAGCTCATCATGATGAAGTCCGACGTCATGAACGATTTCGAGACCATCCGCGTCGCCACCGAATACGAGGTCGGCGGCAAACGTACGTCGTATTTCCCCTATGAGGTCGGCGACGACCTGAAACCCGTCTACCGCGAGTTCCCGGGGTGGAAATGCGACCTGCGCGCCTTCACCCGCTACGAGGACTTCCCCGCGGAGTTCAAGGCCTATGTCGAGTTCATCGAACGCGAGACGGGTGTTCCGGTGAAGATCATCTCCGTCGGCCCCGACCGCGGCGAAACCATCGTAAGATAGCTATTAACCATAAATACCTACTATGAAAAAACAGCTGAAAATTGTTGTATTGGCAAAGCAGGTGCCCGATACCCGCAACGTGGGTAAGGATGCGATGACCCCCGAAGGGACGGTCAACCGCGCGGCGCTGCCGGCCATCTTCAATCCCGAAGATCTCAATGCGCTCGAAATGGCGCTCGCGCTTAAAGACCGCACCGACGCTTCGACGGTTCATATCCTGACGATGGGGCCCCAGCGTGCCGCCGACATCATCCGCGACGCGATGTTCCGCGGCGCCGACGGCGGTTACCTGCTTTCGGGCCGCGAATTCGCCGGTTCGGACACGCTCGCCACGTCGTACGCCTTGTCGTGCGCCCTGAAAAAGATCCGGCCCGACATCATTTTCGCCGGCCGCCAGGCCATCGACGGCGATACGGCGCAGGTCGGCCCCCAGGTGGCTGAGAAACTCGGCCTGCCGCAGGTTACCTATGCCGAAGAGATCCTCGACATCAAGGACAGCACGCTGGTTATCCGGCGCCGCCTGAACTGCGGCACCGAAGTCGTCGAGTGCCCCGTCCCGGCTGTCATTACGGTCAACGCCTCGGCTCCCGAGTGCCGTCCGCGCAACGCCAAGCGCGTGATGACCCACAAATTCGCCCTCTCGGGGTCTGAAATCGCCGCGGCGCCCGAATCGGAAGCCGCACGGCGCGCCGCCGCCAAGCCCTACCTGCAGATCGTCGAGTGGGCTGCCGCCGACGTCGATCCCGACCCGCAGCAGCTCGGCCTTCAGGGTTCGCCCACGAAGGTCAAGAAGATCGAGAACGTGGTTTTCCAGGCCAAGGAGGCCAAGAAGCTCACCGCTGCCGACGAGGATATCAATTCACTGATGGTCGAACTTATCGCGAGCCACACGCTCGGTTAATACGTGCATAGGAGATGAACAACATATTCGTATATATCGAGAACGAGGGCGGCAAGGCCGCCGAGGTGTGCCTCGAACTGATGACCAAGGGCCGCGAACTGGCCACGACGCTGGGCGTGAAACTCGAAGCCGTGGTGCTGGGCGAAAACCTCGCCGGCATCGAGCACGAGCTCGCCAAATACGGCGCCGATACCGTATGGATCGCCGACGACAAGGTGTTCGCACCGTTCCGTACGCTGCCCCATACGGCCGTCATGTGCGGCCTGATCGAGCAGGAGAAACCCCAGATCGTGCTGTTCGGCGCGACGTGCAACGGCCGCGATTTCGCGCCGCGCGTGTCGTCGGCGCTTTACAGCGGCCTTACGGCCGACTGTACGCAGCTGGTGATCGGTGACCACAAAGACGCCAAGAGCGGCAGGGAGTACAAAGACCTGCTCTACCAGATCCGCCCCGCCTTCGGCGGCAACATCATCGCCACGATCGTCAACCCCGACAACCGTCCGCAGATGGCCACCGTCCGCGAAGGCGTCATGCGCCGCGAATATGCCGCCAAGCCGGGTGCCGGCGAGGTGAAGAAGATCCAGTGGCAGAAATTCGTGAAGGACGCAGACCTCGCGGTGAAGATCATCGACCGTGAGATTGCCGAGAGCAAGATCGACATCAAGGGTGCCGGCGTCATCGTCGCGGGCGGCTACGGCATGGGTTCGAAGGAGAACTTCGACCTGGTGTTCGAGCTGGCCGACGTGCTGGGTGCCGAGGTGGGCGCGAGCCGCGCAGCCGTCGACGCCGGGTTCGCAGACCATGCGCGCCAGGTGGGTCAGACCGGTGTGACGGTACGCCCCAAACTCTACATCGCCTGCGGTATCTCGGGGCAGATCCAGCATACGGCCGGCATGGACGGCTCGGCCATGGTCATTTCGATCAACACCGACCCCGAAGCCCCGATCAACAAGATTGCCGACTACGCCATCACGGGCGACGTCAACGAGGTGATCCCCAAGATGATTAAGTACTACAAACAAAATTCGAAGTAATGGCTAATTTCTTTTCAGACAATAAGGATTTGCAGTTCCACCTCCAGCATCCGATGATGCGCAAGATCGTGGAGCTGAAAGAGCGCGGCTTCGCCGAGAAAGACCTCTACGATTTCGCGCCGCAGGATTTCGAAGACGCCATGGACTCCTACCGCCGCGTGCTGGAGATCGCCGGTGAAGTTTGCGGCGAGGTCATCGCTCCGAATGCCGAGGGCGTCGATCACGAAGGCCCCCGCGTCGTGAACGACCACGTGGAGTACGCTGCGGGCACGGTTCAGAACATGAAGGCCATCGTCGACGCGGGCCTGAGCGGCCTTACGCTGCCCCGCAAGTACGACGGCCTGAACTTCCCGCTGGTCTGCTTCGTGATGGCCAACGAGATGGTCGCCCGCGCCGATGCCGGCTTCGAGAACATCTGGGGTTTGCAGGACTGTGCCGAGACGCTCAACGAGTTCGCCTCGGAGGAGCTCAAGGCCAAATACCTGCCGTGGGTTTCCGCGGGCGCTACCTGCGCCATGGATCTCACCGAACCGGATGCGGGTTCCGACCTGGGCGCCGTGATGCTCAAGGCTACGTGGTCCGAGGAGAAGCAGACCTGGCTGCTGAACGGCGTCAAGCGCTTCATCACCAACGGCGACGGCGACGTTTCGCTCGTGCTGGCGCGTACCGAAGAGGGTACCACCGACGCCCGCGGGCTGTCGATGCTCGTCTATGACAAGCGCGACGGCGGCGTGAAGGTGCGCCGTATCGAGAACAAAATGGGTATCAAGGGCTCTCCGACGTGCGAGCTGGTCTTCACCAACGCCCCCGCGCAGCTGGTCGGCGACCGCAAGATGGGCCTTATCAAATACGTGATGTCGCTGATGAACGCCGCCCGCCTGGGTATCGGTGCGCAGTCGGTGGGCTTGTGCGAAGCCGCCTACCGCGAGGCGCTGAAATACGCCCAGGAGCGCGAGCAGTTCGGCAAGCCGATCATCCGCTTCGCGGCCGTTGCGGAGATGCTCTCCAACATGAAGGCCAAGTTGCAGAGTGTCCGTGCGCTGTTGTACGAGACGACGCGCTTCGTCGAGGTCTACAAGCAGTACGGCCATATCGCGCACGAGCGTCCGCTCGAAGGCGACGAACGCCAGGAGATGAAGTTCTACAACCGCCTGGCCGACGGCTTCACGCCGCTCGTCAAGCTCTTCTCGTCGGAGTACGCCAACCAGCAGGCCTACGACGCCATCCAGATCCACGGCGGTTCGGGCTTCATGAAGGACTATCCCTGCGAGCGCCTCTACCGCGACGCACGTATCATGAATATCTACGAGGGTACCTCGCAGCTGCAGGTCGTGGCGGCGATCAACGCCGTGACCAAGGGCACCTTCATGGAGCAGATCGAGCGTTACGCCGCCGCCGAATACAGCCAGCCCATGCAGCCCGTCGTTGCGAAGCTGAAGGAGCTGACCGCGAAGTTCTCGGAAATGACCGCCCATGTCGAAGCCGGGGACAAGGAACTTTGCGGCTTCAAGGATTTCCACGCACGCCGTCTGGTCGAAACCGCCGGCCATATCATCATCACCTACCTGCTGGCCCGTCAGGCCGGCGAGTCGGAGGAGTATGTCGATTCGGCGAAAATCTTCTGCAAACTTGCCGAGGGTAAGATCTCGGAAGCCTATACCTACGTCATGAACTCCACGCTCGAAGACGTCGCGCTGTTCCGGGCGGGCGAATAGGAGAGGTAAACCGCGATCCTGTTGGAAAAAATCCGGGTGACGAATCGAATCGCCCGGATTTTTTTTAATTTGCACCGTGAAATAAATGCATTGCGTCCTATGAAAACTCTTCTTTCCCTGCTTGTTTCGCTGTTGCTTTCCGCCGGTTTGTACGCACAGTCCTTCGACGATTACCGTGCCGCCGCCGAATCGGGCGACCCGGTAGCTGTTTCCAATGCCGGTGTTTGTTTTCTCCATGGCTGGGGTGTGGAACAAAACCATGCCGAGGCGCTGAAATGCTTCCGGCAGGCTGCCGGCCACGATGTTCCTGCCGCCTATTACAATTTAGGGCTCTGTTACGAGAAGGGGTGGGGTTTGCCGCAGGATTTCACGCAGGCCGTTGCCTGTTACCGCCGGGCTGCGGAGCAGGGCGATCCCGACGCCCAACGAGCTTTGGGCAATTGTTATTTTTCGGGCCAGGGTGTAGGCCGGGATTATGCGCAGGCGGTCGTATGGCTCCGAAAGGCTGCTGCACAGAACGATGGCTGTGCCCAATACAACCTCGGGGTCTGTTATGCGAACGGGTTCGGTGTTGTCCGGGATTACGCCGCGGCGGTGAAGTGGTACCGCATGGCCGCTTTGCAGGGCGATCCCGACGGACAATACAATCTCGGGGTCTGCTATATCGAGGGACGGGGTGTCGGAGTGGATTGTGCCGAAGCGGCATCCTGGTTCCGGCGGGCTGCCGAACAGGATCATGCGGGCGCCCAGTATAACCTCGGCGTATGTTATTATATGGGGCGTGGCGTGGCTGCCGACAAAACGGAAGCCCGCCGCTGGATCGCCGCCGCGGCCGAAAAGGGCAATGCCGATGCTGTCAAGGCCTTGCGGCTCTTCGATTGATCCCGTGCCCTGCCCCGGCTTGTCGTGTCTGCCTGCGGCGTCTGTCTGCGGTGTCTGTCTGCGGTGTCTGCCTGCGAGGGGAGTGGCGCGTACAAGACCAGAGCAGGTTCGCCCCATGAGGCGAACCTGCTCTCGTTTTTTTATGGTATTCGGTCATCCGGCCTAAGCCCGGGACGTATTCGGTACGATCCGAAGGTTTTCGGATTCTTATTTATCTTTCGGCGGGTAATTGAGCGGTGCGAAAAATTCGTCGAGTGTAATGTTGTAAAACTTGCAAATAATTGTTATAGTCGTCAGATTCGGGAAATTCTTGCCGGATTCGAGTTGTGCAATTCCCAACCCGGTCGCTTCGGCCAACTCCTCCTGCGATTGGTGGTCGTGCAAGCGCCTTAGTTCCTTCACCCGCAGAATGATTTTTTGAAGCAATTCTTCGTCGCGGCGTTGTTTTTTTTGTTCCATTATACAAAAAAATGGAATAAGTCGATTTTTTATACTTAAACATGTTTAAGTATTGAGTAATTTGCTTATATTTGTACAAGTAAAATTCCGATTACAGAAATTATGCTAACTTTGCAGAATAATACGGCATCGCCGTAACGACATACCATAAGGTTAAGACAACCTTTACGCCGTTAACAAACTTCCGACTGTCGATATGACAGGTTTATGCGTGGTGTAAATATTGTCTGAAACCCTTGCTATGTCCCGGCCTTGTGCCGGGACGGGCTCGGGCGTAAGGGCAACTACCATGCAAGGCTCGGAAGGCCGGTTAACGGGAGTTTGCACCTGCGCCCTTGCTTTTTTTTCGCAGGCCGCAGTCCGTATGCCGCCTCCGGGTACGGTTCGGGCGATGAATTCTTCTCCCCCTGAACAGCGTCACTATTGTTCGTCCGGCCGTACCCGTTTTTTTTCGCCCCCTCCCTGTTTTTGCCTCCCGGTGCATCCCGCAATGGAAAAGGCCTGCGCATGACGTGCGCAGGCCTTTTGCCCAGTTGCTGTCGCAGGTCTACGCCTGCGCCGCTTCCTTCTCGGCCATCACGCAGCGCGTGGTGCCGAAAATATTGAGGTTGAGGTGCCCGGCGATGTAGGCCAGCGCCTTCTGTGCCTTGACCGAGTTGCCGGCCTCGTCGAGCGGCGGGGCGAAGGCCGCTACGCCCATCACGCCCGGGACGACGCCCATGATGCCGCCGCCCACGCCCGTCTTGGCCGGGAGCCCCGTCGTGAAGAGCCAGTCGCCCGTGTGCTCGTAGAAACCCACGGTCGCCATCATCGAGGCGATTTTGGGCGACAGCTCGGGCTTGAAGACCTGCTGTTTGGTCACGGGGTTCTTGCCTCCGTTGGCGATCGTCGCCGCCATCGTGGCGAGCTGTTTGGCCGTCACGCCGATCGAACACTGGCGCGTGTAGATGTCCAGCGCCATGTCCGGGTCGTCGTAGATGCGGTTGTAATTCTTCAGCAGCCATGCGATCGATTTGTTGTTGAAGTTGGTCGCCGTCTCCGACTTGTACAACTCGTCGATCACCTCGACCTGCGAGCCTGCGAGCCCTTCGATGAATCCGGTGATCGCCTTCCATTTGCCGTCGCTGTCGCCTACGGGCTGCACCATCGAGCAGGCGCTGATCGCCCCGGCATTCACCAGCGGCGTCGAGGGATGGTCGTTTTCGAGCAGGATCGCCATGATCGAATTGAAAGGCAGCCCCGTCGCATCGGCGCCGATCTTCGTCAGCACCTCCTGTGCGCTGTACTGGTTCATCGCCAGGATGGCCGTCGGGACTTTCGATACCGATTCGATGCCGAATTTGTAATCGGTGTCGCCCACGGCGATCACCTCCCCGTCGGGCAGGCAGGCCGCGATGCCGAAGAGGGTCGACGGTACGTTGGCCAGGTAGGGGATATAGTCGGCGTTCTTGCCGCCCGTTTCGTTCTTGCAGCGCTCGTAGGCCTGCTGTACGGCCTCGCGAACCGTTGCGTTGTCGATTTTCTGGATCATTGTCTGATGTATTTACCGATTTATTTGTTGTGAAGTTCCGTATCCGAAGGTTTTGCTATCGGTTCGGGAGCGTTGGTATGTACCGGAGCCGCTACGACGGGCTGCTGCTCCCAGTGGAACGGGGCGAAGTCGGCCGCGGCCTCGGGGTCTTTCCACGACGGTTTGCGCATGGCGTAGATCACGAACGGGGCGCCCACGACTACCACGCAACCGATGATGAGCACCGAGAACCAAACGGTGTTGCTGCCGGTCGAGATCTGGCTGGGCGGTACGAAGCTCAGGACGAAGGCCAGCAGGGCTCCGCAGAAACCCAGACAGCCCAGGAACCACATCAGGCCGTTGCCTTTGCCCAGGCGGAACGGGCGGTCGGTGTTCTTCATCTTGTAGCGCAGCACGATCGCCGCCGAGAACATCAGCATGTACATGATCAGGTACAGCAGTACGGTCAGCTGCGAAAGTATCTGATAGAACGACTGCACCGAGGGCATCACGACGAACAGCAGCGCCAGCAGCGTCACGACGCAGCCCTGAATGAGCAGGATATTCTTCTGTACGCCGTTCTTGTTGGTCTTCTGGAAGAACGGGGGCAGGTAACCCGCCTTACCCACGGCGAAGATACCCTTCGAAGGGCCGGCCACCCAGGTCAGCACGCCGGCCAGCACGCCGAACATCAGGGCAATGGCGATGATCGGGCCCGCCCACGACATGTGCAGGTAGTGGAAATAGTTGTCGAAGCCCACCAGCAACGACTGCGTGAGGCTGATGTCCTTGGCCGGGATGATGAAGCCCAGCGAGAAAGTACCCAGCACGAAGATGCAGACCGTTACGAGCGAACCGATGATGATGGCCTTGGGGTAGTTCCGCGACGGGTTCTTCACGTCCATGACGTGTATACCCATCATCTCCATACCCGCATAGAACAGGAAGATACTGCTGGCCAGCACCAGGTTGTCGAATTTCGACAGGTCGGGGAAGAAACCCTGCGACATGTCCATGTGGTTGTGTCCGCCGGTCGAAATGTAGATGATGCCCAGCAGGATCAGCAGGCCAGCGGGAATGATCGTACCGATCATACCGCCCCATTTGCTGATCTTGCCGACCCATCCCAGGCCCTTGAGCGCGATGAAGGTGGCGATCCAGTAGATTGCCAGCACCATGCAGAGCGTGAAGACCTTGTTCGAGGCCAGCGTCGCGTCGTGCGCGTCGTTCATGCCGATGAAGGCGATCGATACGGCGCCGAACGTCAGTACGGTGGGGTACCAGATCGTCGATTCGATCCATTGCAGCCAGATGGCCAGGAACCCCGTGCGGGCGCCGTACGCCTCGCCGACCCAGCGGAATACACCGCCCTGTTTGGTGGAGAACATCGCGGCCAGCTCCGCGGCGACCATGGCCGTCGGGATGAGGAAGACGATGGCGGCAAACAGATAGTAGAATGCCGATGAAAGTCCGTAGACGGCCTCGGCGGGGAGGCCGCGCAGACTTACTACGGCAGTCACGTTCATAATCGCGAGTGTCATGACACTCAATTTGAACCCTGTGCTTGTGGTAGTTTTCTTTACATCCATAATTCGGTTTGATTGAAATTGGTTTTAACGCTCATTGAGGTTGCAACTACCGTGCAAATCTGCCCGGCAGGCTCATTTTGTCCGGGCGATAGCGGCAGTGTTGCCGAAAAAAACTATATTTGCACATAAACTTTACGCCTATGTACCGCACCGCGTTAATCCTGGCTCTGGCCCTCTTCGCCGCCTCCTGCGGCGGACGCCGTTCACAGCAGCAGACGGCCTGCGTGCCGCAGCCTCGCGTATTCCTCCCGGCGATCGCGCCGGTGCGCCTCTCGCCCGAAGAGCAGCGCGACTACCTGCGCTGGCACTATTGGGACCGCTTCGATTTCGCCGATACCCTGTTCGTCCGCGAGGCCGATACCGCACAGATGGTCGAGGCCTATGCCCGGTGGGTGGCCCTGATCTCCGACCGTCCGGCCGACGCCGCGCCGATGGATTCGCTCATGCGCCGCGCCTCCGCCTCGCGCCCGATGCTCGACTACTTCACGATGCTCGCCCAACAGGTGATCCACGACCCCAATTCCCCGCTGCGCAACGACGAATTCTATATCCCTGTGATGCAGGCCGTGCTGGCGAGCCCCTACTACGACGAATACGAACGCATCGGGCCGGCCTACGACCTCGCTATGGCGTCGCAGAACCGCCTCGGGCAGCGTGCCAACGATTTCCGCTATACGCTCGCCTCGGGCGCCACGGGTACGCTCTACGGCGTGAAGGCCGAATATACGCTGCTGTTCATCAACAACCCCGGCTGTGGGATGTGCAAGCAGCTGCGCGAGCAGATCTCCGGCTCGCCCATGCTTTCGGAGATGATCGAGCGCGGCCGCCTCAAAATACTGGCGCTTTATCCCGACGAAGACCTCACCGAGTGGCGGAATTACCGCGACCATATCCCTGCGACCTGGATCAACGCCTACGATGCCGGCTGCCTCGTCCGCGAAAACGGCACCTACGACCTGACGGCCATTCCGTCGCTCTACCTGCTGGACAGCGACAAGCGCGTGCTGGTGAAGGATTGCACCGACGTGCCCTATATCGAAGAGGTTATCGACCGGAGAGGGTAGGGGCGCCCCGTTCCCGGCGCCCGTCCCGTCATATACGTCCTCTCCGCCCTCTCCGTCGGCTCTTTTTGCCGTCCCTCTCCGCCGGCTCTCTCTGCCGGCTCTCTCCGCTGTTCCTCTCTGCCGTCCTCTCCGCCGTCCTTCTTTGCCGTCCCTCTCCGTCAATTCCTCTCTCTGTCGTTTCCGTTCCGCCCTATCCTCTCTTCCCCGTTCTTCTCTCTGCTGTTTCTTTTTCTGCTGTCCTTCCTCTGCCGTTCCCGCCTCTTTCCGCGCGCGTGCACATTGCATCCGCTATAAGCGTTGCTTATCGCCCTATAAAAAAAGACAATCGTGATTTTATCCGGATTTTGTGCCTAATCGTTACCTTTGCACTGCACAAACAGAAAAACTAACACTCAAACATTATTACGATTATGGCAAAGAAATGGCGTTGTACCGTATGCGGTTACATTCACGAAGGCCCCGAGGCACCCGACCAGTGCCCGATGTGTAAAGTTGGCAAGGAGAAATTCGTCGAGGTCGTGGAGCAGGAGGGCAACCTCGAATTTGTGACCGAGCATGTCATCGGTGACGGCAAGGGCGCCAGCAAGGAGCTTTGGGAAGGTCTCCAGAACCACTTTATGGGCGAGTGCACCGAGGTGGGCATGTACCTTGCGATGAGCCGCCAGGCCGACCGCGAAGGGTATCCCGAGATCGCCGAGGCATACAAGCGTTACGCATGGGAAGAGGCCGAGCACGCCTCGAAGTTCGCCGAACTGATCGGCGAGGTGGTCTGGGACACCAAGACCAACCTCTACAAGCGCATGAACGCCGAGAGCGGCGCCTGCGAGGACAAGATGCGCCTGGCACGCATGGCCAAGGAGCAGAACCTCGACGCCGTGCACGACACCGTACATGAAATGGCCAAGGACGAAGCCCGCCACGGCAAAGGTTTCGAAGGCCTTTACAAGCGTTATTTCGGCAAATAGTATTAGGTATTGCAATATATGCGAAAAGGGCGGCATTCACGTGCCGCCCTTTTCATTTACGCATTTCGCGCAGCTTCATAAGCAGTAAAAACTTGTCTGTGAGCCACTCGTACCCCTCCTTGGCGGCACGTGCCACGTCGTAGACCGTTTCGACCTGGTCGCGGATGCGCTCCACGCCCTCGCGTATCGCGAGCAGGTAGATCACCGCTGCGAGCACGGCGAAGAATCCCCCGACGATGAGCGACGAAAGGATGAAGGAGCCCGTCACCACAGACAGCCACTCAACCAGCGCCGTAAGCAGCAGGAAGATGGCGATCGATGCCGTCATCACGAAGAAGACCAGCGCCGCGACGAATGAGCCGCCCGAAGTTTTTCTGTTATCCGTTCCCATGAGGCGTCGCCCGGGCGAAGTTTACTTTTCGTCGCATTTGCAGCGGGCCTCCTCGACTTTGCCGCGCACTTCGTCCACCTTTTCGCGTACCTTGTCGACTTCGTCGCCGATCAGGTCTTTGATTTGTTTGCGGAGTTCTGCACCCGACTGGGGCGTGAAGAGCATCGTGAGGGCCGATCCGATAATCAAGCCGCCCACGAGCGATACGATGACGATTCCTGTGTTTTTCATAGTTATTGGTGTTTATTTGATTCAGCCCTTCGAGTTGCAAAGTCCGCGCCAAATTGTTACCTTTGGGAACATGATTCCCGATCCCTGTACAACCGTGGCTTTCACGGGCCACCGTACCTATTGCGGCGAGGCTTCCGCGGCACTTGCCGCCGCGATCCGCGGACTTCATGCCCATGGCTTCAGGACGTTCCTCTGCGGCATGGCCGTAGGCTTCGACCTGGCGGCCGCCGAGGCGGTACTCGAACTGCGCGATTCCCTCCCCGGGCTGCGGCTCGTCGCCGTAGTGCCCTTCGGCGGGCAGGAGGCGCGCTTCTCCCATGCCGACCGCGCCCGTTACCGCGCTGCGATGGCCTCGGCCGACGATGCCGTCGTTCTGTCACCGGTCTACCATGCGGGGTGCTATGCCGTGCGCAACAACTACCTCGTCGACCATGCCTCGCTGCTCGTCGCCTGGTACGACGGTTCGCCTGGCGGCACGCGCCATACGGTTTTCCGCGCCCTGCGCCGGGGCCTGGAATTCGTGAACCTCCACCCGCAGCGTGCCGGAGTCGCGCTGACCGAACCGACGCTTTTCTGACGCGGTTCCTCCTGCGGCACAAAAGGCTCGGATAAATTGTAAATAATATATGAATAATTCATCGGAACAACTCATCGGCAAGAATCCGCGCATAGAGGCCGTGGATGCCTTACGGGGTTTTGCCGTTATGGCTATTGTCCTGGTTCACAACCTGGAACATTTTATCTTCCCGGTCTATCCTGCCGATTCCCCGGGCTGGCTGAATACATTGGATCAAGGGGTATTCAACGTCGTCTTTACCCTGTTTGCCGGAAAGGCCTATGCGATTTTCGCCCTCCTGTTCGGATTTACGTTCTATATTCAAAGCCACAACCTGAAGCGGCGGGGCGGGGACTTCGGCTGTCGTTTCCTGTGGCGGCTGGTACTGCTGGCAGGTTTCGCAACCCTGAACGCGGCTTTTTTCCCGGCCGGGGATGTCCTGCTGCTGTTCGTCATCGCGGGGCTCGTCCTGTTTTTTACGCGCAACTGGAGCGACGGGGCTATCCTCGCCGCCGCCGTCGTTTTCCTGTTGCAGCCTGTCGAATGGTACCACTGCGTAGCCGCCCTGCTGGATCCGGCCCACCGGCTGCCCGACCTGGGGGTCGGTGAACTGTATGCCCGAGTGGCCGAATACACGAAAGCCGGGAATTTCGGGGATTTCATCCTGGGCAATGTCACCTTGGGGCAGAAGGCCAGCCTGTTGTGGGCGGTAAACGCCGGGCGTTTCGTCCAGACCGCCGGGTTGTTCCTGCTGGGTTTCTATATCGGCAGGAAACAGTTGTTCGCCGCCACCGAAAAGAATCTCCGCTTCTGGGTGAAAACGCTGATCGTCTCCGCCATTGCCTTCGCCCCTTTGTATACGCTCAGGGAGCTTGTCACGGACAACGGTGCAATCGTCGGGCAGACAGCCGGAACGGCGCTCGACATGTGGCAGAAGCTGGCTTTTACGCTGGTCTTGGTCGCTTCGTTCATCCTGCTTTACCAACGCAGGAAGTTCAGTGCCGCCGTTGCCGGCCTGCGCTTCTACGGCAGGATGAGCCTTACCAATTATATATCCCAGTCCGTTATCGGGGCCTTCGTCTATTTCCCGTTCGGCCTCTACCTTGCCCCTCGGTGCGGATATACGGCCAGCCTGTTGGTCGGGATTCTGGTGTTCCTGCTGCAGGTGCGGTTCTGCAAATGGTGGCTGGGGAGGCACAAACAGGGGCCGCTGGAATATATCTGGCATAAATGGACTTGGATCGGAACCGATAAATAGCCTGCCGGTTTCCGCTGCCGGTTTCCGCTGCCGCTTCTCCTCCCGCTTCCCGCAGCCGCTCCCCGCTGCCTGCTGCAAAGCAAAATCCCCGGAGGCGGTAGCCTCCGGGGATTTTCAAAATGTCCCTGCGCGGGATTATTTCCAGTTCAGGATCTTGTGGAAGTCGTATTCCTCGGGGTTTGAGACATACTGCTTCGCAGCCTCGTAGTCCGCAGGCGTGATGGCGTTGATGATGTTGTCCACCACCGACGAGAACTTATCCGACTTGATGTCCACCAGACGGGGCGGTATCTTGCCCGTCGTCGGATCCTGCAGGTCTTTCAGGTAGAGCGGGTTGACGTTGCCTTCCGAATCCACGTAGACCATGCATCCGGTCTTGCCCTCGGCAAAGAGCTTGTGAACGCCGATACCCAGTTCCGAGCAGTACGTCAGGTCGTATGCGATCGGGGTCTGGCAACGGATCTCGTAACCCAGCTCCACGGGGCGGCTCTTGACCTTGAGACCGATCTCCTTGAGCTTTTTCTCAATCATCTCGTTGAAGATGTGCGCCTTCGAGACCTTGCCCAGCTCGGGGTGCCCGTGCTCGTCATAGGTGAAATGGATGCCGCTCTTGCGGATCTCCTCGTCGCTCAGTGCGTGGAATACGCCTTCCGAGATGACGGCGGCGCCGTAGTCCATGCCCATGATCTTACGCTTGATGATCGACGAGATGACGAGGTTCACGATTTTTTCGACCGTGATTTCCGTCTTGTCGAACATCTCGGGGATGACGATCATCGGGTAGTGGCAGGCCTCGCCGATGCCGAATGCCAGGTGGCCGGCGCTGCGGCCCATGGCAGCCAGTACGAACCAGTTGCCGCTCGTGCGGGCGTCCACGTAGACGGCGCGTGCGATGACGGCACCCTTGTCCTTGGCCGACTCGTAACCGAACGTGGGCGTGCCTTTGGGCAGCGGCAGGTCGTTGTCGATGGTCTTGGGCACGTGGATGTTTGCGATGGGGTATTTCTTGGCCTCCAGGAACTTGGCGATGCGGTTCGCGGTCGATGCCGTGTCGTCGCCGCCGACCGTCACGAGCAGTTTGACGTTGTTGTCGGTGAAGAACTTGAGGTTGAAGTTGTTTTCGAAATCCGAATCCTTGGGCTTGAAACGGCTCATCTGCAGGAACGAACCTCCCTGGTTGAAGATGCCGTCGGCCATGGGGTAGTCGATGTCCACCATGCGGGGCGACGGGTTGAAGAGCCCCGTGTAGCCCTCGTGCAGGCCGATTACGCGGTAACCTTTGCGGAGGAAAGTCTTTGCGACGCTGCCTACCACGGTGTTCATACCGGGTGCGGGGCCGCCGCCAGTCAGAATTGCGATTGCTTCTTTCATGATTGTGATTGGGTTTTTATGTTTGAACCTGAATTAACCTAAATTGCCGCCCAAAATTACGATTTATTTTTCAAACGGGCAAAAAAATGCCCGCCCTCTTGCAGGATGCAATTTTATTTATTATATTGTGAATAAAATAAAGCGCAGGCTTTATAATAAACATGTCTTGCTAAAAAATGTTGCCATGAAAAAGTTCCTGTTTTGAAATCTTAATTCCAACAGAAATCCCCTGGCGACTGTCCTTTTCCCGAAATACCACAATGTAAACACCGTGATTGTATAGCCATGAGAACCTTATCGAAATTTTCGTATTCCGCCACCCTGGTGCTGGCGCTGGTGTTGACCGGCTGTGCGGCAACCAAATCGGCCTCTGCCCCCGAACCCCGATCCGTTGACGGGGACGCCGCCTCGGCCGCCCTGCACGAGCAGGCGCTCCGGGCGCTCGATGCCCGCATGTTCGTCATCAAAGGGGATGAATTTTACCTGCCGGGCGATAAAATCCCGGTGAAACAATCTCCGGACAGTTACATTTCCATGCAGGGGACGCATGCCGTCATCCGGCTGTCGCCCAACCTCTTTCCCCGCAGTACGTGGCGCACCCTGAACATCGAGGACGATGCTGCCGAAATGACGTTGCTCAAACGCAAGCGCAGCGGCGACCTGCAGTACCGGCTCTTGATCGTCGGCCCCCAAAACGCGCAGGATCGGGAGGTGATCGTGACGCTGTATAAGGGTTCGAACAAGTGCTTTGTCCGGATCAATAAAGACCTCAACAGACGCAGCCATTTCCTCAATTTCACCGGGCATATCCTTCCGGCAGGGGAGTGATGGGCCTGCGGCCGCCCGTCGCACAGGCTGCGCCCCGCAAAGAAAAACGGTGTCCGGAATTCCGGACACCGTAAATTACATAAAATTCAGTGCTTGGATATATTGAGTAAATACAGCTCTTATTCCCTGAATTTGGAGGACGCCGGGTTATTCAACCACGGTTACGTTCACAGCCTGCTCGCCTTTGGCACCGCTGCCGACTTCGAATTCGACTGCCTGCCCTTCGTTGAGCGACTTGAAACCGTCCGTCACGATACCCGAGAAATGAACGAAGATTTCCTTGCCGTTCTCTCCCGTAATGAATCCGTAGCCTTTTTTGCTATCGAACCATTTAACCTTGCCTGTCATAAAAATGTAAATTAAAAAGTTTGTACTTGGCAAAGTAAAATAAAAAACATTGGCTTTCAAAACTTTTTGGCATGTTTTTTCATCTTTGGCAGAAAATTTTTATCTTTGTCCTGAAGATTGTTTTTAACGTCGACGCAATATGAACAAAAAACTGAAACTCGCACTTGCGACCCTGCTGGGATTCTCGGCAGCCTGTTCCACGGTCAAGAATGCGCCCGCCAAGGGCGAGGGCGAACAGCAACAGGAAGCCGGTGCGCCCGAAGTCAGGGATTCGGTTGCACCCCCGCGCGTGATGGTGATGTACGGGGTTCGCCCTCCCGGACAGAAAACGATCGGCGTGCCTCTCAAGGAGTCGGCGGTCGGCCCTGCCGAAGACGAGCAGCTCGACCCCGTAGCCGAGAAACCCGCCGACGACACGCCCTATATGGACACGAAGGGCAAGAAGGCTCCCGAAGGGGGGAAGTAACCCATGTCCCGTCGCCGCCTGGGGCTGCGCAAGCGTCTGGCCCTCAATATTTTTTCCGACCTTTACTCCTCAACCGTCGCCGAGCACAGGCTCGATACGCTCTTCTGGGAATGTACGTTGCGCTGCAACCTCTCGTGCCGCCACTGCGGCAGCGATTGCCGCGTGGATCCCGGTGTGCGGGACATGCCGCTCGAAGATTTCCTGAAGGTGCTCGACGAGGAGGTTACGCCCCATGTCGACCCTGCGCAGGTGCTCATCATCTTTTCGGGCGGCGAGGTGCTGGTACGCCCCGACCTCGAACGCGCCGGGGCGGAGGTCACCCGCCGCGGCTATGCGTGGGGCATGGTGACCAACGGGCTGGGGCTGACCGAATCCCGTTTCCGCAGCCTGCTCGATGCGGGGCTGCGTACGGTCTCGGTGAGCCTCGACGGCTTCGAACGCGAGCACAACTATATCCGCTGCAACCCCCTCAGTTACGAACGGGCGCTCGGCGCCCTGCGCATGATCGTCCGCGAGCCGTCGCTCGCCTGCGACGTGGTGACCTGCGTCACAGGGGCGATGGTGCCCAGGCTCGGCGATTTTTGCGGGATGCTCGTCGCCGAGGGCCTGAAACACTGGCGGCTCTTCTCGATCTTCCCCATGGGCCGTGCCAAGGACGACCCGTCGCTGCGCACGACCGACGAACAGTTCCGTGCGATGCTGGAGTTTATCCGGCAGACCCGCCGTGAGGGGCGCATCGACGTCAGCTATGCCTGCGAAGGCTTCCTCGGCGGGTATGAAACCGAGGTGCGCGACCATTTCTACCAGTGCGCCGCGGGCGTTTCCGTCGCCTCGATCCGCGTCGACGGCGCCATTTCGGGCTGCACGTCGATCCGTGCCAATTTCAACCAGGGCAATATCTACCGCGATCGGTTCTGGGACGTGTGGCAAAACCGCTTCGAACCCTTCCGCAACCGCGAGTGGGCGCGGCGCGGCGAATGCGCCTCCTGCAAGATGTTCCGCTATTGCCTCGGCGGCGGTATGCACCTGCACGGCGACGACGGCGGGTTGCTCTATTGCCACTATCACCGGCTTTGACGCATATCCCTTCCTGAAAAAGGGGCCGCCGTCCGTCGGCGGCTGTTTTTTTCTCGGTTGTCCCTTTCCTTGTCGGCTCTTACCTCGGCGGTTCCGATCTCAGTTGTTCCGATCTCGACTGCTCTTCCTCGGATGCCCTTCCCTTGTCGGCTCTTCCTCGGGGCTCGGCAGTTCTTTCCTTGTCGGCTCCGATCTTAGCTATTCCGATCTCGACGGCTCATCCTCGGATGTTCTTTCCTCGGCGGCTTTTACCCGCGGCATTGCCGGGGCACCTGTGCCCGTGCCCGTTTATTCGGGCAGAAGCCCGTCCAATGCGAGCCCCTCGTCAAACAGCCTCGTCTTGTAATCGCCCCCCCCCAGCTTGTCGAGCAGCCGGACGATATTGAACCCTGTGGCATACATATACTGGGATATGTCCGTCCGGTAGAGCCAGTCGTTCGCGTTAAGGTCGTAGCCGCCCGGACAGGCATGGAACTCGATGTAACGCGCCGTGCCCTCCATCGTTTCGTAAACCCGTTCCGCTCCGACTGCTTCCGGGGCCAGTTCGCGCCGCATTCTTGCATGGCGCTCCGCGCGCAGTTTCCGGAACCCGTCGATGTCCCTGCGGATAATCTCTGCATCGGTTTGCCTGAGTGCATCCAGCAGGAATGCGTTTTCCCGGTCTACGGATTCTTTGTACCAGCCGTATCTTTGATAGTGTCCTACCAGCTCCGACGAAGGGATGAGGCTCGCTCCCGAAGCTTCGAATTGCGCGAGATACGCCGGATGCCGGAATTGGAACCCGTGGAAATATTCATGCAGCACCATCGTCCGCCATATGGCTACCTCTTCCGTGCCGGGTATGCAGCGGGCCGTAATCTCGGGCGAACTGCACAGCAGGTATGCCGAACGGTAGTCGTATGCCGAACCGGCATCGGCCGGGTCTAAGGAAATCGTTCCCTGCATGTGGAATTCGAGCGAGTCGATCGTGGGCGTCGTATAGATTTTCAACTCACCGTCCCTGTAACGCAGCGTTGCCGGATATTGCGCCAGAAACCGCGCTTCGGGATTTACGGCATAGCAAAGCGAGTCGGTGAAGTAGACCAGCGGCACTTCGAATTGCGGATCGTCGAATCCCGGCCAGACGGCTGCGGCAACCTGGGCTTTCAGCTCCAGCACCTCGCAAATTCGTGTCACGGCGATCCGGTCTTGGGCGGTCATCGGTATTTCACAACCGGATAGCGCGGTGCCGATCAGCACGCAAAAACAGATGTGGAGTAGTTTCATCGTGGGATAGGTTAGGGTCAATACGAAAAAAGAGGATATCGAATATCCTCTTTTCTCTTGTCGGGGAGACTGGATTCGAACCAGCGACCTCCAACTCCCGAAGCTGGCGCGCTAACCGGACTGCGCTACACCCCGAACATTTGGGGCTCTTATCGTTTTAAGAGCGCACAAAGATAAGTCGAAAATCCGAAAAGTCAAAATAATTTCTGCAAAAAACGCCTTCCCGGTTATATTTCGGCTGCCGCCCCTTCCGTCGCCCCTTCCGTCGCCCCTTCTGTTGCCCCTTCCGTTACACTTTCTGTTGTCCTTCCCGCCGTCCCTTTCATTGCCCTTTCCGTGGTTCTTTCTATTGCCTTTTCCCGTTATCCCTTCCGTTGCCCCTTCCGTCGTTCTTTCCATTGCCCTTTCCCGTCGTCCCTTCCGCCGCCGGCAAGCCCCGACCTTTCGAATTGCTGCGGACGGTGGGGTATAGGGGTGCAGGGTAAGTGTTCGGTAAAGTGCGTGTTGCTAATGGTTTTGGCTTAGCTTTGCATTTCGAGATGGTTGTACTCGGCTGTTTTGGCCGCTATCAGCCGTTCCGATTTGCTCCTTGTCCGGGTAGTTGCGTTTGGGCTTGCCTTTCTCGAAATCCCAAAACTTTTCGTGCAGGGAAAGGCCGAGCGAAACGTATTTGCGTTTGCGGTCTTTCGTAACTCGGAGCATTAAAGGGAAATAGCCGTCTTTAAGAGGTTTGGATTTGCAGCAAATGACTTCAACATTAGCTTTCATCGTGTAAATCTCGGTTTACACATTGGTTTACACAAACGGGCAAAAAACGTGTTAACCGAGCCAAAATCGGCAAAATCGGGCAGTCTGCGACAAAACGCAAAAAAGCCTCCCAGATGATTCTGAAAGGCTTTTGTTACTTGTCGGGGTAGCGGGATTCGAACCCACGACCCCCTGCTCCCAAAGCGTAATTCGGCGATTTTTGCAGATTTTTGCAGATTTTTATTTTGTTTTGTAAATGTCTGTTTCTCAGATGCAAATATAGCTATTTTATTTCAATCTGTTTTTGCTTATTTCGATTAAATCCGTATATTTGTGTGTAAATTGTGTACCGCAAATTAAAATTTATACACAAAATGAACTATTCAAAAGACGGTGTGACGGTAGCCGCAATGTTTGATACCGCGCACCCGAAAAAGTCCGGTAAGTGCCCCGTAAAAATCCGTGTTACCTACAATCGAGTGCGGAACTATTATCCGACTGGAAAGGATTTATCGCCGGAGGAATGGGAAATACTGCCGACTACAAAGGTGCGTGCACTTGTGGCGATCCGTAAGGACATCGAAAGCAGCTACCAGATCGTGCGGGCGGCTGTTGAGGAGTTGGCAGGGGCTGGCGGGTTCTCGCTCGACGCTCTCAATAACCGACTAAAAGGCGCAGCATCCGATACGGTTAATACGATGTTTCGGGCGAAAATAGCAGAATTGGAGAAGGCCGGACGTGTAGGAAATATGTTGATATACGACAATGTATTGAAGGGGTTGGAGCGGTTTGCCGGGATGCGGATTCGGTTCGATGTTATCACGGTGGCGTGGTTGGGAAAGTATGCCGATTTCATGCGTAAAGAAGGGAAGCGGCAAACTACAATAGCAATTCACCTGCGAACGTTGCGCGCAGTCCTCAACGATGCAAAGCGCTTGGGCGTGCTCAAAGAATCGCAATACCCGTTTGGCCGGGGACGATACGAAATACAAGCCGGTACGGGGCGCAAAATGGCCCTTACTTTGGAGCAAATAGGGCAAATAGCCAATTATGACGATGGGAGCGAGGCGACGGCCAAATACCGCGATTATTGGCTATTTCTCTACCTGTGCAATGGGATTAATGTTGCCGACTTCGTGAAGTTGAGGTACAGGGACATTGTGAACGGCGAAATTTGTTTCGTCCGGCAAAAGACTGAATCCACCAGCCGAACATTGCGGGATATACAGGCGGTATTAACGCCTCCAATGCAGACTATTATCGACCGCTGGGGGCAAACACCATACCCCGACGCGTTTATTTTCCCAATCTTGACTGGTAAAGAAGATGCGATAACCCGTAAGAATAAAACCAAGTACCTGACCCGTGCGATCAACAAGCGCATGAAGGAGGTCGGCGAAAAGCTCGGTCTCGGCAATATCTCGACCTATACGGCTCGGCATTCGTTCGCCACGGTGTTAAAGCGGGCGGGGGCTAACATTGCCTATATCTCGGAAAGCCTCGGTCATCAAGACCTCAAAACAACGGAGAATTACCTCGCCAGCTTTGAGCGGGAGGAGCGGGTAAAGAATGCAGAATTATTAACGAAATTTTAAATCAAGATGGGACGATATAAATTTGATAAATTCCTAATGAGGTTTTCGAAAGATGCTCAAAATGCTATTATAAAAGACCTTGTAACGTGTTGTGGTATCTGCGAGGATGATTATGACTGGAATGTAATAGACATTCGTGTTAAGAGAGCAAATCGAGTGCAACGGCATAGGTTTGCGGAGACGATAAAAAAATTAGAAGCTTTTTATAATTCCGATGAAAGTGATCCCTGCATTTATGATAGTGAAGGTGAAATAGACGCATATATAAGCGCCGCCTATTTTTCTCGAATAACAGGAAGAAATCGAAAAACAGTAACGGACTGGATTGCTAAGGGCTTCATTGAAACTCAAGGATTTAAATTTGGTCAGATCAATATAGCGGTGCAAAAAACCATAGAAAATTTAAAAAAAATGTAATTTTTTTGAGTGTGTATGCGGCTATTAACTGGACAGATGTTTTTCATGACGTTTCATCGTGTTACTTGCCTGCGTATAATAAAATGGTAAATACTGGACATATGATATATACCAGGTATCATAAGGTTACATTGTGCACTCTAATTGTCCAGTTTTTACGGGTATAATATATATTTATCTCCTTTGCATCGTGATCGATCACTAACGCCCGGACGCGGGTAAGTGTTCAATTTTTAAAACTTCACGATGCTATGGATAACACCGTAATCGTAACAACTCCCGCGCAACTGCAATCCATTATCAGCGATGCAGTAAACGCGATTCTTCCCAAACTCGCCGACTTCCGGCGCAAAAATGAGCCCGTCGAATCAGACGGAATGAATATTGAGGACGCCGCCCGGTTCCTGACCGAACAGAGCGTCCCCACTACTCGGGCAACGCTCTACAATCACGTATACAAAAATACGATCCCGTACAAGAAGGTCGGACGCCGCATAGTGTTCTCGAAAAAGGCGCTTTTGGCGTGGGTTGATTCACGCACCGTTCGTCCGGAGGACAAGCGAACTGCTGCTACATTGCGTATTGCCGAAAGTGCCAACCGTAAATAACACCAGGGCTATGTATGAAATGAAGATCGCCGCCGGCGCTCGAAGCGAGCACGCAGCGGCAACCCCTGGTGTGGACACCAGCAAAGATACGCAAAAAACTTTAGCGTTCCATCAGCAGCGCGTCTATAATTTACTCCAATCAGGCAAAAAATATTCTGCCGCAGACATTTCCGTCGCCCTGCGATTGTCTGATCCTCGGAGCTGCATACGCGATTTGAGGGCCAAAGGCATCGACATCCTCGATGAATGGGTGCCCAGCGAGCACGGCAGTAAATTCAAGCGGTATTTTATCCGGAAGGAGGCCGACCATGAAGCGTAAAAGTTTTATTTTTTATCGCTCTTTTCGGGGTGCGATGGAAGGGCTTGCACCCGTTGACTATCGGTTATTTATGGATGCGGTTGTAATGTATGGCCTTGACCGTATCGCCCCCGACTTGCCGCCTGATCTATCCCGTATTTTCTATGATTATTGCTACCCTCAACTTGAGGCGGATTGGGTTAAATGGGAGCGTAAGCAAGCCCGGAAAGGAGGTACACGATGATCCGCGACACGATGGTCTATTACCGCTCATTCCGTGAATCTTTGCGCGAATTACCGCCGGATTTGTATAAGGTCGTATCGGAAACGATATTCGACTATGCTTTTGAAGGCATTGCGCCTGGAGCGGATAGCAATGCAGTTGCAAAGGCGTTGTTTATTGCGATCAAGCCCGTAATTGATAACGCACATAACCGATACGACGCCTGTGTGGAGAATGGCCGAAAAGGCGGAGCGCCCAAAGGAAGCCGAAATAACCCAAGTGGCAAGGCGGGCGAACCTAACCAAAGACCTAACCAAAGACCTAACCAAAGACCTAACCAAGAACCTAACCAAGAACCTAACCAAGAACCTAACCTTTATAAGGATAAGGATAAGGATGTTGATAAGGATAAAGATATAGATAGTAAGGGGGATTGTAAGGGGGAGCCTACGAATGCAGAAGGTAACGACACTTCGGTAACGACGAGCGCGGACAAGCCGCGCCGAGGGACTACCAAACGCACGGCGTTTGTCGTCCCCTCGCTCGAAATAGTCAAAGATTATTTTTCTACGATCAAAGGAGGCGATACGGATGCGGAATGCTTTTACGACTATTACACGGCCAACGGCTGGCGAACCGGTAAAAATCCGATAAAAGACTGGAAAGCCGCCGCGCGAAATTGGATGCGCCGCAAATCCGAGTTTAACACCACAACCCAAAAACACCCGAACAATGAAACGCGAAAAACAAACTTCTTATAACCGCCCGGCGCCCGTCGAGGGATTACCGGAATCGCCCGAGCTCGAAAGAGCTGTTTTAGGTGCCTTGATTCTTGAGCCTGGTCAACTGCCCGACTTGATGGAGATCATCGGAATTTCGGCCTTTTCTGACCCAAATAATGGCAAGATCTACGGCGAGATGCTCTCGATGTTGGAGCGAGGCGATAAAATCGACCTCTATACGCTTTCACAACGGCCGGAACTCAAAGGCCGGGATATGTTGCGCTACCTCTCGGAACTGACCAGCGTAGTAGGCTCAGGCGCTAACATGCTGGATCATGCCCGGCAGCTCGCAGACACCGAAACCCGGCGGCGTTTATGCCTTTTCGGCTACGAACTCGCGGCACGCGCTGTGTCGGATCCCGACGGCGTTGTGGATTGGGCTACATCAGCGATAACCGCAATTGCAGACCGGGTCTCGCGGCCGGATGACATTGCGCCGTTGTCGGATGTCGTGCGAGCTACCCTCGACGATCTGGAGCGACGACAGCAGGCCAGGCAAGCGGGCGAGTGTATCGGCATTCCTACCGGGTTGCAACGGCTTGACGCATTGACCGGCGGCTGGAGAGGCGGGCAGCTCGTGGTATTGGCAGGCAGGCCGGGAACGGGTAAAAGCGCCACGATGTTGCATTTTGCCCGTGCTGCGGCCGCGTCTGGCGTCTCGGTGTGCATATTCTCGCTGGAAATGTCAGCCGGTCAGCTGGCCGGGCGTATGCTGGTCGGCAGCTCGGGTGTAGATTCGGGAGCGTTTCGCACCGGTAATGTCGACGGTTCGGGGTGGACGAAGATAGAGAAGGCCGGCGCCACCCTTTCGTCTATGCCTGTTTTCCTCAACGACCGGGCTAATATCACGATGGGCGCTATACGCTCGCAATGCAAGGCGATGCACCGCCGGGGCAAGTGCGGTATGGTCATTATCGACTACCTGCAACTTCTCGACACCTCGACCCGCAACCCGAATACGACCCGCGAGCGTGAGATTGCCGCCATCAGCCGTTCGGCCAAACTGCTGGCCAAGGAATTCGACGTGCCCGTCATTCTGATATCGCAGTTGTCGCGCGACATCGAAAAAAGAGCCGATAAAACGCCGCTATTATCTGACCTTAGGGAGTCGGGAGCCATTGAGCAGGATGCCGACATGGTGCTGTTCCTCGATCGTCCGGTGATGTACGGGCGAACCGAGATAGACGCGGGCCGATACGGGATCATTCCGGCCGAGGGGGTGGGGCTGATGCATATCACCAAGAACCGAGAGGGCGCGACAGGGTGCATTTGTTTTCGACATAACGAGAGCCTGACCCGGATAGCCGACTACGACAGCCCCGCGACGGATGTAGCTGAGGAGGCCGAGCCGTTTTGACGCAATACGCAATTTAAGCGCATGAAAATACCCACGTGGGACAAGTGCCCACGACATGAAGGAAAATAGAAATCTGAAAGAATACACCATGAAAAAACGAATATTATACAATCCTCTGACGGATGAATTTGCCACGTTGGGCGATAAGTTTGAGAAAATCGCCCATAATAAGGTCAACGGAATGTACTGTTACAAGCGCACCACCTCCGATGGATTGACCTATTACGAAGTGTTCAAAGCGCCGAAGCGAGTATGCAAAGACGGAGGAAAGCATGAATGCTATCCGCAAACAGCGGAATTCGGATTCGGCACGGCCCTTTGCATCCGGGGCGGTGAGAAGTACACAGCCGACAAAATCGCATTCTATATGGCCAACGGTTTCGAGGCGGGGAGGTTCCGTGCATGACTGGCCGACAGGTGCAAGTAACCCAAGAAACAACTATTTTTTAACTAATAAAACAACATGAAGCAGATCAAGATCGACAACCAACACGGTATCGGACTGACGCTCGACCGCGTAACGACCACGATTGTAGACAGCAACGGCACACACAGGGGTGATGACGAAATTATCCTGTACGTCCCGGACGCAAGCGATTACGACACGGATTTCATACAGGGCAATTGCGCAATGCTGTGTTTTAGCCCTGCCCAAGCCATAAGATTGGCGCGTAGACTATTGAGGCTGGCAGGAAAGGCAAAAAAAACATAGGCGGATCCACGCCGCCTATGCCCAACCCAAAATCGTAACCATCCTATGAAAGCCACAGGCAAATGTAATTGTGAAACATTAAAAAAACAACTTAAACCATGCAAGAGCAAGACAAGCAGCGGGGTGTGTACATCCCCGAGTATGAAGAAGAGGACAAGGCATTAGCGAAAGAGTGGGCGCAGGCACTTCCCGACGCTGAGCATCCCGGTTATGTCCCCAAAGATTCGGCCATAAATCCGAATATCCGGTTTTGAACCAATGCAAACTAAACTATTATCGAATATGAAAGCAAAGACAAACAAGCACGAAGAGTATATTAAAGCCCACGCAGCCGCTATTCCCCAACTTGAGGCCGCAATCCAGCAACTGAAAGTGGCGCGCCTGGACGTATCCACCGAAAGCATTGCGGACATTGTGCTGTCTGACAGCAAGGCGATCCGAACACAGGCGAAACGGCTTGCCGCCGAAGACGCGAAGCAGATCAAGATCGTAACGACACGGGAGGAGCTCACAGCGCGGGCAAATGAGTACATGAATAGCGTCATCGACAATTCACAACAGGCGATCAAAAATGCGCTGCGTGTCGGTGAGGCTGATGCCCTCGACCCTAAGGCATTTATCGTAAGCGGGGATAAGGTCAAATTGTCTACCGACTGGCTGGCCGACCAGCACCAACGGCGTACGCTCGAAGTGGCAGTAATGCGCGGACGTGTACTTCAGCAATGCGAACAGGTGCGCCGTGCGGTTGAAGCATTGAATACTTTGATCGCGGATCATCCGAGTTTCAAGACTGCGATCCTGCCGGAAGACACGGACTACCGTAGTGTCATTAGGGTATCATACGAAGGCACCATAGAACTCCATCCCGACGCGTTGGATTGCCTCAAAGAATAAGAGAGGGGGGATAGTCCCTCTCTCTTATAAGGCATTGTCGAACGAAGCATTACATTATTCGCAAAGGTAAGGATTATAAACATAATTAGCAAGCGGATAATGGGGAGAAGGACGGAAGGGCGGGCAGTAATTGCCGACTATTCGGTGTGGACTGTCGAATTAAGCCGTGACGAGCTTATGATAATACTGGATGGTCAGAAAAACCACCGGATCAACCGAGCCAAACGAAAACTCCAGTTTCTACGGGCGCAACGCGACCACCACCGAGGGTATGGCCGGATAAGAAATAAACAAATAAATCAAAAAATAAGCATGGAGAAAACAATTAAAACAGCAGATGAAATCAATAGCGAGACTGTATTAGCACTCGAAAAAAAGTACGGCAAACAGGCCGTAGAAGAAATTGACCGGGTGCTTCGGGAATGCCATGAACGGCGGGCAAAGGAAAAGCAACAGGTTAGAAAGATAGTGGATTCTATGCAATTCTAAAAAAATATTCAAAATGGGACATAACAATAAGGTTATCTATGAGGATTCATCAGCAATAGCCGCTCAGCGACGCGCTTATTATAGTTTCATTGCCGACGCTCAGAAAATTATCGATGAAATTACAGCCGCCGGCATTGTTTTCGGCGACGATATTTTAACACGACTTTCCAATGTAAATGATCTTACGGCATTAATTGAAGAACAGGTAACGAAGGAGGCGGGCAAGATGCAATTTGCACTGTCAAAAAAACAATATATGGATAGTGTAAAGCCCTTATACGCACTGGCGGAACAATGGCAAAGGCGCTACACCCAGGCAAAGGGAAACTGCGATATACGAAATGATTTATTCTCAATATCTCAAGGGCATATATTCCTATTTGAGGACAAGGTAGATAATTACCTGAAAGAACAGCATGTTATTTACCTTGATACCGAAGCGAAGGAGCAAGTATACGCCCAAGCCCAGGACATTGTGAACAAGCTCGAAGAACTGGATGCATACCTTCGTGAGCATGGAAATGTCATGCGGGCGGTATCGAGGTCGGGCTACCTGACGACAAATGGCATTATTTCTATCGGCAATAACAATGAGTTTTCCATCAATCTGCCAGGATTTAGATATGTGGAGAAATTTACACGACGTTAAAAATACAAACAGAAGATAAAAAAACAACTAAGGTATTACATCATGGAAAAAGTAAAAAAAGAGATTATGATACAGACCTTAGCGGAGCTTGCAGATATGTTACCCGCTGATGGTAGGAAAAGGGATTTTATCAGCATCCGTATTGCCCGGAGAGGCTACACGATATACAGGATGACCCCTCAGACCACAGCGGAGATCATGACAGCCCGGCATATTAATAAAGAACCGGATAAGAGCGAAGCATGCATAGCAGCGATGGCGCATAGTGTCGCTCTGGCTATCGTTGGCAGCCGCAATGTATTCGCCGGGATCAGAATATGGTTTTTGCGTCGTCGGATAATGCGGCGGGCATCATTGCCCGAGCTGTTCGATGCATACAATAAAACCCTGGCGATGCTTCCTATTGAGGACATATCGCAAATAACCGCTATTATGCTCGGTTTAGCCGAAACGATAGCCAAAGAACCCTAAAATAAACAACCCGCGTTATGGTTTTTACCGTAACGCGGGTAATCCAAACTTGCAACTACGGAGTTCCCTTAGAATAGCAAATTAATGAATTTTTTAATAAGTAGTAATGAGTGCATTATCATTCAAAATAAATGCGGACACCGCAAAGTTAAATAATTTTATCAAATCGCTGAAACTGTTATATCAGTTGTTGGAGAAATTTCCGTCTAACTCAGACGGGTTTAAAGTCATAAATCGCCATATTGCCGATATGGAGGCTCGCGTCGAACAGGCAATGCGCAAGATCGCCCAGATGGAGCAGCAGGCAATGGATGCGGCGTCCAAGGCTACTGCCTCGGCCACGACCGGAACTGCTGGCGGCGGTTCTACGGCAGGAACAGCGGCTACCCAGGCCGAAACTGCGGCATACCATGACCTGCTTGGTGAGCTAAAAGCCGCTAACGACGAAAAAACAAAGGCAATAGCCCAAATTAGGCTATATTCAAATGAGATCGCACGATTAAAAGCGGATGTCACCGCGCTCAATAAGGAAGAGCAGCAGAACGGGCAATTGTCTGCAAAGAAAAGGGCGCAAGTATTGGACGCTGCCGTATCTATCGAGGAATACAAGCAGGAAATATCCCAATTGAGGCGGGAGCTTGCCAACCAAATCAAATTGGAGCAGACCGCCATCGGCTCAATCAACGAAATGTCCCAGGCGCTTACCCGTATGCGTGCGGTGTATAAAAATATGAGCGCCGCGGATCGTGAGGGGGCGCAAGGGCAAACGATGCTTAAAAACATCGAATCGCTCGACACGAAGATCAAAGAACTGGATGCGTCGATGGGCGTCCATACTCGCAATGTCGGCAATTATGCCTCGGGATTCAATATGCTGGGATTCCAAATTCAGCAAGTTGCCCGCGAGTTGCCGTCACTGGCATATGGCCCGCAAATATTCTTTTCCGCCATATCCAACAACCTGCCGATGCTGGCCGATGAAATAGCACGGGCGAAGAAATCGGTTGATGAATTGAAGAAAGCCGGGCAAACCTTCACGCCCGTATGGAAACAGATAGCATCGTCGATCTTCTCCTGGCAAACCCTGCTTGTGGCCGGCGTAACCGTGCTTACCCTTTACGGCAAGGAGATAACCAACTGGGTAGCGTCGCTGTTCAAAGGTAAAACGACGATAGACGCCTCTGCCGCTGCACTCGAACGCTTTAATTCCGCTATGGCTCAAGGTTCGGTGTCGGCTCAATCCGAATTAACCAAATTGAATCTGCTGTATAGGGCTGCGACAGACCTTTCCAAGCCCTATGAAGAAAGAGCCGAAGCGGTCAAAAAACTGCAAGACATATACCCCGCTTACTTCGGCAATATGGCTGCGGAACAGGTTATGGTCGGGAATGCTGTCGGTGCTTATGAAAACCTGCGCGACGCAATTATCGAGGTCGCAGAGGCGAAGGCTGCCCAAGAACTTATTACAGAGGACAAAAAGAGTATAGCACGCATCAAAAAAACAGGGAATGCCTATACCAATTATTCTAATGCACTGAAAGAGTACAGAAAAGAATATGATAAGGCAATACAGACATACATGGATTTGGGTCAGGGTGGCCAAAGCGCTATTTGGGGTGCTAAAACTTTTGCAGAGGCTAAAACAAACATAACCCAATTCCGGAAAGAATTTATTAGCGCACTATCGAAGCTTGGTGAGGAAGGGAATACTATATGGAAGCGCATTAATGAAGATTATGAAGGTGATGTAGATGCATTTATCACGGCAATAAATGTCGGCATCGAAAAATTGACCCCCGCAGCAGAAAAGCTGTACACCGCCTTAACGCCGGATGAACTTAATGCAAAGGCGGAAAAAGCCCGCCAAGAGGCCGAAAGCGCAGCAAAAAAAGCCGCATCCGATCAAGAGCGCAATCTAAAGGAGCTCACCAAGCAATTGCAAAAGCTCCGGGACGATGCATTGCAGGCGGAGGTAGATTCCATGAAGGACGGCACGGCCAAGAAACTTGCGCAAATAGACCTCGACTATCAGAAACGTGCCCGAGCCATACAAGAAGCCGAAAAAAAGCTGCTTGAGTTACAAGAAAAGGAAATTGATGCCCAATATAAAAATGATACTTCGTCTGAACGATTCCTCGCCGGACAGCAGATGATTGCGCAGTACAAAGGGAATGTAAATCATTTGGCGCGCCCACTTGTTAAAGCGGCGGAATTGGTAAAAAAAGGCTGGGAAGATGCCGGAGAGGGTATTGCCACCGTTTTCAGCAGCCAATATGGTATTTTGGATGCCAAGGGAAAGGTGACTGAGATTTTAGTCACCCCAATCCTGCCTAATGGGGACATTTTGTCTCCACAGGAATTGGATGATTACATACACTCAAAACTTGAAGGAGCTCAGAATATTCTTGCCGCAGACACCAAAGGTTTAGTTATCGCAGTCAACGTGGCTGCCGATGGGTCTGCCGGCGAAAAATATCATGACCTTCAAAAGGTATATTATGCTGACAATATCAAAGCGGCTGAAGGTGTTAGAATATACACGGAAGCCTTGAAAGAGGCAAATGAAGAACAGCGGAATAAAGAACGTGGAACCGCTTTATTGGTGGGGCAAATTGGTCATGCCGAACTTTCAGCGCAATTCGACGAAGAAATTCAATCTTGGGATGAATATCTGCAAAAATATGGAACCTTCCGGGAAAAACTGCAAGCTACAAAAGACATTTACGACCGTAAAATCGAAAAGGCTGGTAGCATTGGAGAACGGAAGGCACTTGAAGCCGAGCGAGATGCAGCAGTAGCAGAAATTGAAGTACAAGCCGGGCAATGGGTACGAGAATTGACAGGCAAGACCATGGATGAATTATCCGCCCTGAAAGCAGAGCTGGAGGCATCGCTACAAGCACTGGAATCCGAATATAATGCCCTCGATTCATCAGATAGTGCCCAAGGACAGAAATTGCGCGGTGAGATCAATCAGACGCAAGCAAAAATTAATGCAGTAGATAAAGCTGCTTCGAGTACAAAATTAGCCCCCAAAGATAATGCGATCAAGAAATGGCAGCGATTAGAGAGGACACTCGGTGATATTGCAGATGGATTCGAGGGTATTGGTGATGCCGTTGGGGGCACTACCGGCGAAGTCATTAGTGCGGCGGGCGAAATTGCAACTAATGCAGCCAGTATGATTAGCAGCATTGTCACTCTTACTGAATCGTCGGCGGCAGCTATTACAACGACATCAACAACCGCTGCCAGTGCGATCAAAGCTGTTGAGAGAGCATCCGTTATTCTTGCTATCATTCAAGCGGTATTGACAATAGCAACTAAAATAGCCAGCCTATTTAATAATGATGATGAAAAACAAGCGGAAATAGACCGACTGCAAGGTAGAATTGAGCAACTGCAATGGGAATTGGATAATGCCAATGCAATTCGGCTCCAGGAAAATTCTTTTAATGCTATTCAGAAGGTAAAAGACGCTTACAATGATGCGACGAAAGCGATAGTGAGCGCATACGGAAAACTAAGCCCCTTCGGGGAAGCCATCGTTAAGCGAATCAACGCGGCTAAAATAGAAGAAAAGGCAATCAAAAGTATAGCAGATGCCTATTCAAACCTTAAATATACAGACAGCAATCTTCTGGGGGAAAATAAGTTTAGTGATACCCGAGATAAACTTAACAATCTTGCAGAACAGCAGTTGTTGCTTCAAAAGCAGATTAATGCAGAGAACGACAAGAAAAAAACGGACAAATCAAAGATAAAAGAATGGGAACGTCAAATTCAAGAACTTGGAGAAGAAGCTGCTGAAATAATAAATGAGGTTGTAGAAACTATTATCGGCGGCACGGCAGAAGATATTGCAAAAGAGCTTGGCGATGCCTTCATAGAAGCGTTTTTAGAAGGTGAGAACGCCGCTAAGGCCTGGGGTGAAAAGGTAGACGAAATTGTTGCTGACATCATGAAACAAATGTTAGTCAGCAAATTTGTTGAAGAACGTATCGGAGATATTTTTGACCAGTATAAATCCAAATGGTTCAAGGATGGAGTTTTTGTCGGGATTGATGGTGTGATTGATTCGATGGGAAACTTTGCCGACGATCTCAACAAAGTTGGTGAGGAATTTCAAGCTATTTGGGACAGCCTTCCCGCTGAAACAAAAGAATTACTTGGGAATGCTGGCGCAGCACGTCAGGAAGCCACGGAAAGAGGCTTTCAAACGATGTCGCAAGATACGGGTGATGAATTAAACGGTCGTTTCACCGACATTCAAGGCAAAGTAACCGACATCCGAAACGCTGTCATGTCACAACTTCAAATGCGCGATTCGGTCGAAGGAATTATAGAATCAATACACAATTGTCTGAATATGGATTCGAGAATCGACGAATTGTCAGCCGCTTATTACGAAAGTTTGCGTATTGACGTGGAAACCCTTTTAGAGGTTAGGGAAATAAACGTAAGCACCAAAAACATGGATAAGACACTGGGGCGCATTGAGAATGGGATAAATAGCATAAAAAGAAATACCGAAAATCTATAAATTAAATATAGTCTAATAAATTAATATATAAATATTTAGCATTATGACAACTCAACACAATAAGAGTGTAGATGCCATACGGGCGATGGCACTACAAACGGGCGCTTGTAAAAAGATAAACCGCATCCAAGACTTCCCCGACCTAATCAAACTGATGTTTACCCCACAAGGGATCGAGTTCTGCCAGGGTCACAACTTCCCCGCAGTCGAAGTGTTCAGGGAGAACCAAAGCAATCTTCAAGGATTGGAAATATATGTCGACGCTGGCGACATCACGCTAAAGGGCAAGGAATATGTATGCCTGGTCGGTGATACAAAGGCCACTATCGAGGCTTCACGGCCTCAATTCACGCATACAATCATATTAATGCACGGCGCACGAGCCAAGATCAATGCAAAAGACTACGCCGTACTGAATATCGTAAATATCAGCGGGGAGTATTCGGGAGAGTGTAAAATAAACTGTGTCAGGCTATAATAATAATAGTTTAACACAGTTTT